>Ga0116226_10001666_pt1 | contig 19309 bp, 12 predicted proteins | sample S1TSphfallax_FD_89692 | JGI IMG/M metagenome (GOLD analysis project Ga0116226, IMG submission 89692) | Host-associated microbial communities from peat moss isolated from Minnesota, USA - S1T2_Fa - Sphagnum fallax MG | ecosystem: Host-associated > Plants > Peat moss > Unclassified | place: USA... | reverse complement strand
GCCGCTGATGCGCTGTTGCGGGTCGAGCATATTGAGGGCTCGTCCGGCGTTGGATTGCGTGGTGGGACATTCGACGTCCAAACCGTGCGAGCAGGGACTAAGATGGTTTTGCATGAGCTACGCTGGGCCACTGATCTCGCTGTATCGGGCTCCGTCATTCAGGATGATGCGACGGGTGCCATCAGCGGTACGCTGCAGCTCAGCAGTTCGGGTTCGAGGGTCGGGCAGCTCCGCGTTGGTTGGAACAGCCATGGAGGGCTGTCTCGTGCGACACTAGATGGCGAGATTGACGGCAAGTCGGTCGATGCAACGATGCCTGCGCCGTGACTTCTGTCACGGTGCCAGGAAAGCAAATCCGGTAGAAATCCGCAATATATCGTCCGCGATGTGTTGCCACATCTCAGTACCAGCGAGGCTGCACTCTATTGCCTGCGCCGTAGCAAGTACCGGAAATGCAACCCGATACACCGGGTGAATGCGTCGTTCGATGATGAGGTCGCGACCGATACAGATGAGCATCAGCGCATCCTCGGCAAAAAAGACCCATAGATCCGGATGCAGAAACGGTGGGTAGCGGAAATACGCTGCCCGCGACAGAGTGATCGTCGCAAGAATGATCAATCGCTTGTGGTAGGCTGGTTCGTGTCGCCACAGCATTGCCAGTGCGTAAAGCGGGACGAAATGCACCATGTCAGCCAGCGGATAGATGATGCCGCCACTGCTCGCCTCATGGCGTTGCTGATGGATTACGCCCATCTGTAGCGTTACCCAGATACCAGCGACCGGCAATACGATTCCAATTGCAAGGCTCGTCATGCCCAGCAACCTATGCGCATTGCGGCGATCCGCGCGAATCAATCCGCATTGGACAAGGAGCAAGATCAGCCAAGCACTGAACAGCACGATATGCACAGTAAGGGCGACCGGAATGCAATAAGGTGCCTTCACCAGCCGTGGAACCAACGAGTGAGCGAATCCGAAGATAATGAGCGCCGTCAGAAGTAATGATATTTTGTAATAGAAAGACATATTAAGCCAACGGCTAACATATAAAAGCCTTCGTAATACAGCACTGCTCTGGTCGTTAACTAGAGTGTTTTTGATATATGCCATCATTTCAATATAAAAAATAGGGTGGGGCAAGACAAAGTCAAATTAGGCTATAAAGCTTTAATTTCTATTATCATAATGTTTCCTTCTTAGAGCAGATCGCGATCAGACAGAATCGTCTGATCGCGTGAAGATGCTCGTCACATCAAAGATCTAGAGCGATTTGGGTGAGCCCTTGCGAACGCAAATCGCTCTAGAAGCAATCTTCATTCTGATAAAAAAAGAAAAATTAAAATTTTCATAATGCCAGGCCCGGTATCAGTCAAGTGATTGCGGACTGCAACTCCGCTAATTTTTCCAAAAGATGTCGGGATTGAATAGGTTTAGCGATGTAATCATCCATGCCTGCTGCGATCAAGCGCTCCCGTTCGCCGGTCAGGGCGTGCGCCGTCATAGCAATGATGCGTGTGTTAGCCCGGTCAGTCGCAAAGCCCCTGATCTGTTGTGTGGCTTCAATTCCATCCATCTGCGGCATCTGGATATCCATGAGGATGACGTCGAACGGTTGATCACGCAGTGCCGCGACCGCTTCCACACCGTTTGAGACTATCGTGACGCTGTATTCGGTGCTTTCGAGCAGGGCCGACATGAATCGCTGATTGATATCGTTATCCTCGGCGACGAGAATGCGCAGTGATCGCTGCGCATTCTGCGCGGCGGTTGTGATCGCAGGCTCCGGCAAGGTTTGGCAAGCGGCGGTCGGTGTCGGCGCGGGGCGTGCCTGCAGCAACTCCGCTAGACGATCGATCATCCCGCGCATCGAAACCGAGCTGTCCAGAAGCGCGTCGAATTGTGCCGCTTGAGTGCTTGTGGCCGTGGCTGCCGGCCGTCGCAGGACCAGGACCAGCCTATCTAGCTCCGGTATCGCCCGGATGCGCTCGGCCAGTTTGCCCGCGTCCATTCCGGGAATCGTCTGATCAATTAAGGCGGCATCGAAAGCATTGCTGTTTGCTGCGGCTTTCTGAAGTGCAGCCAGCGCATCGAAGGCATCGCCCGACTTGACCGCGTCGAAGCCGATCTGACGCAAATCGGCCAATAGCCCTTGATGATGGCTGGTGTTTTCCCCGACAAGCAGCAACCTGGTCCCTTGCAACGAGGTCGGCAAATCGAGCGTGGCGAGGGACGAGTGACTGGTGCCGAAGGGGACTTCAAAAAAGAAGGTAGAGCCCCGACCTGAACGGCTGGTAACACCGATAACCCCGCCCATCAGGGTGACTAGCCGCTTGCTGATCGACAAGCCGAGGCCTGTTCCACCATAACGGCGCGTGATTGTGCCGTCAGCCTGCGTAAATTTCTGGAAGAGCTGATCTTGTCGGTCCGTTGCGATCCCAATACCCGTGTCGACGACCTCGAACCGGACCCGAAGCGTATCGGAACCAGTCGATATATCTGCCGCGGTAACCGCAACATGGACATGGCCAACATCAGTGAATTTGATCCCATTGCCGATAATATTCAGCAAGATTTGGCGCAGCCGACTGGGATCGCCATGCACAACCCGGCGGAGCGCAGGCGCGATATCCACCGTAAGTTCGATGCCCTTTTCCCGTGCCCGAAAGGCCAGCAGGCTGACCGCGCTATCGACCGTTTCGACCAGATCGAAGTCGATCGATTCCAGGGCGACCTTGCCTTCCTCGAGTTTGGAGATGTCGAGGATATCGTTCAGGATCACCATCAAAGCTTCGCCCGATTGCTGCACGATCTCAGCATATTTCCGTTGCTGCTCGCTGAGAGGTGTTTGCAACAGCAAACCGTTCATACCAATGATGCCGTTCATTGGAGTGCGGATCTCGTGGCTCATATTGGCGAGAAACTCGCCCTTTGCCCGGCTCGCATGCTCCGCTGCATCGCGGGCGGCTTTATAGGCAAGCGATTGCTCGGCCTCACGCGCCTGAAACTGAGCCAAGCTGCGCATCATCTTATTGAATTCTCGCCCTAGTCGGCCGAACTGATCGGAGCGTGTTTCGTCTGCGGTTTCATGAGGATGACCGGTGGCTGCAACTTCAACGATATGGCGCTCGAGATCGTTGAGTGGCTTTAAGACGAGAAAGCGCAAGAGAAAGAATAGCATCAATAAATCGACCAGGCCGACTGCAATCAGGCTGGCCTCGGTGAGCAGCACTGCCCTTTGGCCCCAATTTGTGGCCTTACGCGGAATGCTGGTTTCGACGATGAGGACCGGCCGGTCGAAAATGTCAGGCATGGTGAACGTTGCGACGAGATCTCCGCCACTGACTGCGTCAATTGTTGTGCCCGGCGCCGCGGCGAGCACTTGTAAGAGTCTTGATGATGTTTCTGTTCCAGCGGTGTGAACAGGCTCCAGCCGAACGGTTGTGTCCGTCCGCTCCTGAATGAGCTGGGCTTCTTTCGCGGTAACGAGCCGGCCGATCAGCACGGTGCCGTGCGACGGCCCCTCATGATGAGCCGTGATGATCGGTGCCGTGGCAAACATCAAGATCCCGCGATTGGTCGCTAAGAAGCCTCGCGTCGGCGGCTGGTCCATTGCGTGGACGATTGGAATAGCTGTGGGGCTGTGGCTGTTTGGCGCAAGCTCAGGGAAATACAAGGGATCGCCGCTCGAAAGATCCCGGCCAACCCCCTGAATCAAAACATCATGCGTGTCATAGAAATAAAACGCATTGACGCGCAACGACTCATATAGGCCGGGATAGACATTCTCGGCGATGAAGTTAGGGTTTGCGCCAACAGCGAACCGGTAAGCATCGTCCCAGGCTCCCCAGTCTACAGCTGTCTGATTCAACTGACCAAGTTCGGCGGCCATTGCCGCTTGGATCCGCTCTACGTTCTGCTGTAGCGCGGCGTGATCGAGTTGTTCAAAACGAGGGACGATGACAAGATTAAGGATAGTGTCACTCAGCGCAATCATGATGGTGAGCATTATCAACGTCGCGGAAAATACTTTGACGTTCAACGACCCTGCCATCGATAGCGCTACGACAGCGGCAATAGGTCTCTCAACCCACTACCCCTATACCCCTTAAGACTAAAATCGGTCCGCCCATCCTATCTGCTTCCCAAAACAATCGGCGTAGCGACAAGTTCTAAAACTAAGCGTATCTTAGATTTCCGCGCCTCGGAAGCGATCTTGTGGTGCCAAACACTTAATTAGTGGCCGCCCTGATACTGATAGGCGCCGCGATCGATCGGTTGACCGGAAGGCCGAGGATTGCCGGCGTAATCCGTCGAAGGTGCAAGAGTCGATGTCCCGTTTCCGATGGCTGGGGAATGAGCGGTCAGCTCGAACTCGGCTTTAGATGGATGCAGTAACAATGGGTCTGCAACGTGATCATGAGGGCCTAGTGGTGCGCCGGCACGGCCAGCGGCAGTCGTTGAGCTGAATAGTGTGTTGTAGGCATAGAGTACGGTACTACCATTATCGTACCGAGAATAAAAACTTTTACCAGCAGGCGCCACTGCAATATTATTCAATATATTTACGTCATCTGCACTGTTGGCGAATATTTGTCCCTCATTGATTTCCGGAGATTTATTATTCATCCAGGCGGTGTTATTGATGATATCGACATGCTGGCTGGAATAGGTATGAATGCCAGAGCCACCATTGCCATAGGAGATGTTATTCGCCACGTAAGTGCGGCCTATATAGGCCACGCCCTTGGTGCTCTGGGAATTTTTGTTATCATCGACGATGATCCCGTTGCCATCGGTAATCTTGCCGACGGCGTAGAACGGGATAAACTCCTGGTTATCATACGACTCATTATCGATGATGTAATTCTTATAGCCGGTGTTTTTGTCGATATCACGCATTTCCCAAATACTGATGCCGCTATTCGCATAGGGCGACCAGAATGCATTTCGGGCGGTGACATTATGCTGAATTGTTATGTAATCGGCATAGCAGGTCGCAATACCAGCACCGGGGGCGTCATGAACAAAATTATTCTCGATAATTATATGATGGGGAACTGTGTTGTTGTACTGATTGACGATAATGCCGTTCGCACTGGTCCGGTAATTCGAAAGGTTTTTGGCGTTGGCCTTGGCATAGGCGAGCGTAACATTTTTCGCGCCGCCAGCGACCTCGAACCCGGATATTCTTATATAGGCCGCATCAATCTGGATGCCGGTCCAACCATTTGTAAATTCGATCACGGGATGCTGACCCGAGAGCGCCTCATATGAAATCCAATGTGATGCTGTCCCTGATGTGCTGATATCAAGCACGGCATCGCCGGCCGCGGCCGGCGTGTAGCGGCCATTCATGACCATGACGGTATCACCCGGCTTCGTCAGATCCGCGGCTGTTTGCAGATGCAGGAAAGGTGCAGAACTGGACAGCCCGGAATTGGAGTCACTGCCGGTACCGCTGACATAATACGTCGTTGCGTTGGCTATGAGGGGCAAGGACAGGCCCAAGGAAAGCACCAACGCTACCAGATTTCGAATCATGACTATGATCCAGAATAACTAAAGAACGCCCGATAATTAGAGTGATAGCGATCGGCAGTCCAGCTTCCCTGAAAACTATCGTTTCAGTTTTTCGAAAAGTTTTAGTGAAGTGACTCCCATCTCTGAAACGAAAAAGGCGTGCCCGGGTGAACGGGCACGCCTCTGATAGTGACGTATATTGATTACTGTAGAACGATTTCCGCGCGACGATTTTGTGGTTCGCGAACGCCGTCGGCGGTCGGTACCAGCAGGCCGGTCTTGCCGACGCCGATCGTGGTGATTTCGCCACCGTCGACACCATCCGCAACGAGTGCGCCCTTGACGGCAGCCGCACGACGTTCCGACAGGGCCTGATTGTATTTTGCCGAACCGACCGTGTCAGTATGGCCGGTGACGGTGATACGGGTCAGATTGCCTTGCTTCACGCTATCAGCGGCCGACGCGATGACCTTAGCCGCCGCAGAGGTGATGTTCGACTTATCGAAATCGAAGAACACCTGGAAGCTCCGGGCCTTTTCCGGCATCGGCGCTGGTTGGACAGGCGGAGGCGGCGGCGGTGGCGGCGGCGGTGCCATCGGTTGCGGTGCCGGGACCGGCTGGTTGAACTCCCAACGAACCGCGAGCACGACCTCATGGTTCTGGAAGGATTCATAAGCCAGATGATAGCCTGGATCGGTCCTGAAGCGCTCTTCATCGGTACCGACGAAGCGATAATCCAAATCGAGCTTCAGGTCAGGGGCGAGGGCGTAGCCAACACCCGCAATACCCTGATAGGCCAAAGCATCATCTTCGCCGGTTAGCGCATAGCCGCCGTTATAGAAGCCGGAATGTGCAGCTTTGACATGGGCCCAGCCGAGACCAACACCCAAATGCGGCACAAATCCGCCATTGTCATATCCGAATTGTGTCGTATCGATATCGTAAATCGCGTTACCGAACAGGGTATATTGCGATACCGATCCGTGCGGAATGCCGCTGCGGATATAGTCGACGCTGTTGTTGTTGTAGGCGCCTTCCAGTTCATAGCGCCAGCCATTGCCGAAGCCGTAACCGATGCCGCCTTCACCGCCGACGTTTCCGTCATAGCCCGATGTATCGGACTTGGTCGCGACGCCCTTAGGGGCGCTGTCGCGCGGGAACACACCAGTGACGCCCAGATCAATATAAGGGCCATCCGTCGGGGTGTAGGGAGCAGGGTCAGCCAGCGCGGCGACCGAGGTTAGGGCGAGCAAAGATGCCGACCCCAACAAAATTCCAAACTGTCTTGCCATATTTCCTAACTCCTTTGGTCGGGCTTCATCCCGACTAGCGACGCTCCGAACGCCGGATATTTTGGTACGATCCAGGACATGGGAAGATACCCACGTGGTGTTGCACGAAGGACACGATCGGATTTCAGACGCTCTCCACCTAGTACACCGGATATTCGTCTGATTGCAATCAAGTCATATTGGCAAACCAATATGAGAGTGTGATCTACGCCAGATGAGAAGCGCACAGCAACGAGTCGTTTTGTCGCTGTTTCCTTTGCAGGGCAGCAAACCACCACGTATTTCGGAGGGGATGTTACTGAACAGTCACACTGGAGTGTTTTGTCGCAGTTATGAACGGAACTAATCGAAATAAGCCAAAAAATTGACGAAATACGAGTCGCCGACTCGTAATCTTGGCTATTTTATGGCGGCGCAGGGAAGAATTTGAGTCATTATCGCCTCTGCCCAGCCTTCTGCGTCATTGCTGGCGGTTACCGACTCGGCAGATTGCTTTACCTTGTCGGAACCGTTGCCCATTGCAATCGAGAACCCGGACACCTTGAACATAAAAATATCGTTCTCGCCATCGCCGATCGTCACGATTTCTTCTGGCGGAATGAGCAAGATCTCACTGAGTGCGAGCACCGCATTTCCCTTATTGGCACTCCGATGTGTGATATCGAGATAGTAGGCTTGCGACATTGAGATAGCCGCCTGATCGCCGAATCGGGCACACAGCGCCGATTCGGCGGCTTGCAGTGCCTGCGAATCGGCGGATGACCCGACGATTTTGTGAATGCCCTCCAGATAGGGGTCGAAGTTGGGAACAACCACCGGGCCATAGCCTAGCGTGTGGGTTTCGTGAGCGACATAGCCGCCGTCAGGGTTGGTCACCAACCATTCGTTGCCGTGGAATGCCCAGACATCGATCCCGGCCTGTTCCAGATGGGCGATTGTGTCGCGGGCTGATTCGGTCGAGAGCACCCATTGACGCAATGTGCTGCCGGCTTGATCGACGATCATGCCGCCATTGAAGCCAGCGACCGGCGTCGTGATGCCAAGTTCCCTGACCACGCTGGCTAATCCGGCCGGGGGGCGGCTGGATGTGACCGCAAAGGCGATGCCTGCTGCCTTCAGGCTGCGCACGGCTTCTTTGGTGCGCTCAGTAATGTTTTTCTGCTTCGTGACGAGGGTGCCGTCAACATCGCTCAGCACCAGAGAGATGCGCTGTAGGTCACTGGACATGGATCATCCCCCCGTGCTTCGAATTGGGTTACCGAAGCAGCTCCAATATCTCTACACCTGTCGCAGTCGCGACGATGACGGTGGTGGCTATCCCGATAAAGAGACCAGTCTCGACGACCCCTACTATTTGTTTGAGGCGGTAGGCAAGTTCAGCAGCATCAGATATCGCCCCAAAACTGCAATCGACGATGTAGTTTCCGCCGTCGGTGATTAATGGGCTCCCGTCGGATTCCAATCTGAGGATCGTTGTCGCACCTGCCTCGAGCAATTGCCGTTCGGTCGATTGCCAGCCGAATTTGACGATTTCAACGGGAACCGGACAGAAACTCCCAATCGGGCCGCGCAGCTTGGTCTCGTCGACCATGACAGTCATGCGGCGTGACGCGGCGGCAACGATCTTTTCGCGCAGGAGCGCTGCACCTAGTCCCTTAATCAGGCTGAGAGAGCCACGCTCGACAGCGTCGGCGCCGTCGATCGTGAGGTCGATCGTGCTGTGCTGTTCAAAGCCGCTGAGCTCAATGCCCAGCTCTCTCGCCTGCGCAGCGGTGCGTTCAGAGGTCGGGATGCCAACTATCTTCAGCCCTTCCTCGCGGATCCGCCGGCCGATGGCAGCTACGGCGAGCGCGGCCGTCGAACCGGTACCCAGCCCGACGACCATCCCGCTCTCAATGCCAGCGACAGCATGCTCGGCGGCGCGTTGTTTTAACGCTTCTACACTCATCTCAACTTTCTCCAGCGGCGGCACGATCCAGCATCCAGTGGAGGGTCCCGATTGGGGTCACACCGCCTGCGGGTAGCTTGTCCCCGTGCTTCAGCTGTTCCAACACGGGATGCTTCGCCGCACCCGCAACCAGGAACGCGACATGGCGGGATGAGTCCAGAGCGGGATAGGTAAGGGTGATGCGCGGTTCCGGTTTGGCGCCGACCACGGAGGCAGTCCAATGGTGCCGCTCCTGCAATGCCGCCACACCTGGAAATAAGGATGCCGTATGACCATCCTCGCCCAGTCCGAGCAGGGTAACGTCAAAGAGTGGCCGAGCGGGATCGAGCGTGCTGCTGCCGTAATAATCCTCAAGCGCCATCTGATAGGCGACTGCGGATTCTTCGGGTGTCAGGCCCACAGTCTGAATCGGATGAATGTGGAATGCGGGAACCGGCACAACAGAAAACAAGGCCAGCCGAGCCATGCGGTAATTCGAGTCCGGATCCTCCGGTGGTACGAACCGTTCGTCGCCCCAGAACCAATGGATCCGATCCCACGGCATACGGTCACGAAAGGGCGGCGTCCCCAGAATTTCGTAGAGCCGCTTTGGCGTTGACCCGCCGGACAGCGCAACAGAAGCTTTTCCTTCGGTGGCACTCAGCGTCGAAACCAGAAACTCAGCAGCGTGCTGCGCCAACGCCTCGGCGTCGGGCAGAACCTCTCGCTTGATTTCTGTCATGAAGCGGCTCTCGTTCGAGGCCGCAAGGCAGCGATTGCGGCGGCGTAATCATCGGCGGTGTAAACGGCATTGCCAGCAACCAGCGCATCCGCCCCCGCCGCGATGACCAACGGCGCAGTCTCGCGATTGATGCCGCCATCGACCTCAATATAGGGGTTAAGCCCGCGCCGATCGCAGGCGTCGCGGAGCAGTCGGATCTTCGGGACGACTTCAGGGATGAATTTTTGGCCGCCGAATCCGGGATTGACCGTCATGACCAGGATCACGTCGCAGAGTTCCAGCACGTAATCGAGTGCTTCGGGCGGCGTTGCCGGGTTCAGAACCGCGCCGGCTTTCTTGCCCAAGCTCCGGATATGGCTCAGCAGACGATGGAGGTGCGTTGTGGCGCTGGTTTCGGCATGGACCAGTATATGATCGGCACCGGCCTTGGCGAAATCATCGACATAGCGTTCCGGCTCGACGATCATCAAATGCACGTCAAGGGGCTTGGTCGTGGCCTTGCGAACGGCGGCGACGATCAGCGGGCCGATCGTGATGTTCGGCACGAACCGCCCATCCATGACATCGACATGAATCCAATCGGCACCGGCGTGATCGACCGCCTGGACCTCCTCACCGAGCCGAAGAAAATCGGCTGAAAGTATGGAGGGTGCAATGACGAGTGGGTTGGGGGAGGGGGATGTGGACATCATGGCGGTTCAGTCTCGCTCTCGTGTTTAGCCTAGTGTGTGCCAACTTCGCTGATCTTCCTTCAGCAGCTCGTCCGCGACCGTCGGTCCATCGCTGCCCGCGGCATAGAGCGCGGGTGCGGTCTTGGAATGCTTTGCCCAAGCATCCAGAACCGGCTGCACGATACGCCAACCAGCCTCGACCGAATCGGCACGCTGAAACAAGGTCGCATCCCCGATCATGCAGTCATAGACCAGCGTTTCATAGCCGGTCGATGGTGCCGAATCGAAATAATCTTGGTATTTGAACGTCATTGAAACGCGACCGAGATTAACCTTGGGCCCTGGGACCTTGGCGCCGAATTGCAGCGAAACGCCCTCGTCCGGCTGGATATGGATGATCATGCGGTTTGATAACATCCGATCGGTCGGTGTGTCGCGGAACAGCATGAATGGGGCCTGCTTGAATTGCACGACCACTTCGCTGGTGCGATGGGCCAGCGCCTTACCTGTGCGAATATAGAACGGCATGCCGCCCCAGCGCCAATTATCGATCATCAGCTTTAGCGCGACGAAAGTCTCGACATTGGAATCGGGTGCGACGTTGGGTTCGGCCCGATAGGCCGCATATTTCTTGTCGCCGATCCCACCCGCATCATATTGTCCGCGCACAGCCGCCCGATCCGGCGTATCCGCGAGGTGCGTTGCTTCGAGCACCTTCATTTTTTCGGTTCTGACCGCGTCTGCCGAGAAATTATTGGGGGGCTCCATCGCTGTCATGGAGAGCAACTGGAACAAATGGTTGGGGACCATATCGCGCAGCGCGCCGGCGCGTTCGTAGAAGGCCCCGCGCTGTTCCACCCCGACCGTTTCGGCGACCGTGATCTGAATATGGTCGATATGGTCGCGGTTCCAAAGCGGCTCGAAGAAGCCATTGGCAAAGCGAAACACCATGATGTTCTGGACGGTCTCTTTGCCCAGATAATGGTCGATCCGATAGATTTGATCCTCAGTGAGGACGCTCAGAATCTGCCGGTTGAGCGTGCACGCCGTCTCATAATCATGACCGAACGGCTTTTCGATCACGACGCGCCGCCAGAATTTGCCGTCCTTCTGCTCAGCCAATCCAGCCTTGCCGAGTTGAGCGACAACTGGCTCGAAGAACCGGTCGCCGACCGCGAGATAGAATAGGACATTGCCATCAGTGCCGCGCTTCTTTGCAGCGGCTGCCAATCTTTCGCCGATTTCAGCATAGATGTCCGGCTTGGTGATATCGCCTTTCACATAGTCGATTGCCGCAGCCAGGGTCGTCCAAGCGGCCTCATCGACGGCGCCCGCATCCTTTCCGCGCGTGTGGGCGAATTGGTCGATCGCCTCTTTCAACTGGTCGCGCAGCGCCTCTGCTGTGAGATCGACACGATCGACGCCCAACAGATAGAAATTTTTCGGCAAGAGGCCTGTGCGCTGAAGATTATAGATCGCCGGTACCAGGAGCCGCTTAGTAAGATCGCCGCCTGCGCCGAAGATGACCATGGCACAGGCCGGCGCTGGATCCGGCCGTTCGGCCGGCTCCTCTTTTTGTTGCGGTGCGGTCAATTTCCGTGCTTTTCGACGTGACCACCAAACTGGAACCGCATCGCGGAGAGCAGCTTCTCGGCAAATGAATGGTCCTGGCGCGAGCGGAAGCGGACAAACAGCGCTGCCGACAGCACGTCGACAGGCACAGCCTCATTGATCGCCGCGTTGATGGTCCAGCGTCCTTCGCCCGAATCTTCGACCTGGCCGGTAAATTTGTCGAGTTGCGGGTCCTCGGCCAGCGCGCGGGCAGAAAGATCGAGCAACCAAGACGACACGACTGAGCCACGGCGCCAGACTTCCGCGACATCGCCGATATTGAGATCAAACCGATGCTCTTCCGGCAGGGCTTCGCTTGCAGAATGTTTTAGAACGTCGAAACCCTCGGCATAGGCCTGCATCAGCCCATACTCGATGCCATTATGCACCATCTTCACAAAATGGCCGGAGCCGACCGGCCCGCAATGCATATAGCCTTGTTCCGGCCGTGGATCCGCGCCGTCCTTGCGTCCAGTCCTGTCGATCGTGCCGACGCCGGGAGCTAATGTCTTGAGGATCGGATCGATATAGTCCACCGCCTGCTTGGTGCCGCCGATCATCATGCAATAGCCGCGTTCCCGGCCCCAGACACCGCCGGACGTGCCGACATCGACATACCGCACGCCCTTTTCTGCGAGCGTTTTGCCGCGCCTTATGTCGTCCTGCCAGAAGCTGTTGCCACCATCGATGACGATATCGCCTTCGCCCAGCAAACCGCCGAGCTTGGTCACGGTTTCCTCAGTGATTGCGCCCGCCGGTAGCATAACCCAAACGATCTTGGGGCCGGTCAGCTTGGCAACCAGATCGTCGAGGCTCGACGCTCCGGTCGCACCGGCTCCGACCAGCCCATCGATTGCGGCCTGGGCATGGTCATAGACGACGCAGCTATGGCCGTGATCCATCAGGCGGCGGACAATATTGCCACCCATCCGGCCGAGACCGATCATTCCAAGCTGCATGGTTTTGCTCCTATCGATGGGTTAAGCGACCGCCGCGCGGATCAAGCCGGCGAGGCGGTCGAGTTGAACGCTGAGATCGGCGCCGAGATGCACGCGCAGCGCGCGGCGGCCGCGTTCCGCCAGTACATCGAAATCGCCGCGTGCCTGAGCTTCTTTGACGATGCCGAAGCTGTATTGTTGACCGGGAACCGCGAGGTCCGCAGCGTTGTCAACGGTGATCTGTAGAAAAACACCGCTATTCGGGCCGCCTTTGTAGGCTTGACCGGTCGAATGCAAAAACCGCGGTCCGAAGCCAACCGCAGTTGCGACCTTCTTATGATCGCGCACGTCGAGCCTTATGTCCTGCAGGGTTTTGATGGTCGCGGAATCCCGCTGAATATAGGCGAGGAAAGCCGCATAATCACCGGGTTCGATCTGGTCGAAATGCGCTTCCAGCAGCCCTTGGAGGCTGAACTCTCTTGCCGATGCTCGCAGCGCGTCGGCGTTGCGCGGATCAGCGAACAGCTTGATCCCGTCTGCTTCAAAGAATGGTGCTTCCGCCGGCAGGCTGCCGCTGGATTCATAGGCGGTGGTCAGCTTCTTGGTTGCGATCTTCGATGCTTCGACATCCGGCTGATCGAAGCTGTCGATCCCGATAATTGACCCGGCGACGGCCGTTGCGATCTCCCAGCGAAAGAATTCCTGACCGAGCTGATAGGCATCTTTCAGCCCGATGCGAATGACCGGATGCCCGGCCTGCTCCAGCGCTTGGAGTTGGTCGGCCCTTGGATCGGAACGGTCTGTGTAGCCGACATGGATGAACACCCGGTCGGTTCCATAAACCTCCGGCGCACCGAGCGGTTCTGCATCGACCGGGATTAGCCCCTTGCCCTGTTTGCCTGTCGATTCGGCGATGAGCTGCTCAGCCCAGGCGCCGAAATCGTCGAGGCCGGGGCCGGCGAGGATCGTGATCTTGTCGCGACCCTGTGTGCCGGCGATGCCGAGAATAAGACCAAGCTGAACGCCCGGATTGCTGACCGGCGGCACATCCGGTCTACAACTCCGTGTCGCAATCAGAGTCGTGTCGAGCAGACGGCCAATATCGATGCCCGCCGCCGCGGCCGGGACGAGGCCAAAGTTCGACAACACCGAATAGCGTCCGCCGATCTCTGGATCGCCGAAAAACACATGGCCGAACCGGTCGCCCTCGGCGACATGCTGCATGTGAGAGCCGGGGTCGGTCACCGCGACAAAGCGCTTGCCGGCTTCTTCAGCACCCAAAACTGATGATGCGCGCTCAAAGAAATATTGCTTGAAGATGTTCGGTTCGAGCGTACTGCCCGATTTGGACGAGACGATGAACAGCGTCTTAGCGAGATCGATGCGCGCTTCGAAGGATTTGACCTGCGCGGGATCGGTGGAATCCAGCACGAGCAGTTCCGGATAGCCCGGGACACGGCCGAACGTCTCAGCAATGACTTCAGGCCCTAGACTTGAGCCACCCATGCCGAGCAACAGCACATGGTCGAAGCCCTTGGCATAGTCGGCGAGTGCCTTCAGCGCTGGCAATTCCGTCAGGCCGCGCGAGGCAATATCGAGCCACCCAAGCCACTTTGCCTCGTCTGCGCGCGTCCACAGCGTCGCATCCCGCGCCCAGAGACGGCGGATTTTACCCTGTGCACGCCAAGCGTCTCGCTCGGCGTCAACTTTCGTCTTCAGATCATCCGGTAATGCTGCGCTGAAGCTGTTCAACCGATCACCCAGAAATTTGGCGCGTTTCGCCGCGACCGTGCCGAGCAGGCTGTCGGCGGCGTCGGCGAACAGCTGTACGCCATCTTTCACCAGCTTTTCAGCGATGCTATCCATCGAAATGCCTACCGCGGCGAGAGACTTCATGGTCGCCTCAGCAGCCGGCAGATCGTCTTCGATGGTGATCGCCGCCGTGCCATGATCGCGGAACGCATCCATGGTCGCGGGCGGCATGGTGTTGACCGTCTGGTCGCCGATCAGAGTTTCGACGTAGAGAACATCGCTGAACGCCGGATTTTTGGTGCCGGTCGACGCCCACAACAGACGCTGCGGAAATGCGCCTTTGGCCGCCAGAGCCTCCCAGCGCGATGACGAAAACAGTCGCTTGTAGTGCTGGTAAGCGAGCTTCGCATTCGCGATTGCAACCTTGCCCTTGATCGCTTCGATCACGGTGCGATCGCCATCGCCGCTCTTCAGTTTCTTGTCGAGTTCGCTATCGACCAGCGTATCGATCCGGCTGATGAAGAAGCTGGCGACTGAATTGACGCGGCCCGGATCGTCGCTCGTTTCAACGAATTTTTCGAGCCCGGCGATAAAGGCTTCGGCAACCGCGACATAGACGTCCTGCGCGAACAGCAGTGTGACATTGATATTGATGCCTTCGCCGATCAGCGTTTGGATCGCCGGAATGCCGGCCGTGGTGCCGGGCACTTTGACCATGAGATTTGGCCGGTCGACCGCTTTCCACAGCCGTCGCGCCTCGGCGATCGTGCCCTCGGTATCAAGCGCCAGATAGGGCGAAACCTCGAGACTGATATAGCCGTCGCGCCGCTCGGTCCGGTCATAGACCGGGCGCAGATGGTCCGCGGCACCCTGAATGTCCGTGATCGCCATCGCTTCATAGAGGTCGATAACGGACTTATCGCCCGCCGCCAGCAACTCGGCGAATTGCGAATCATAATCGGCGGAGTGCCCGATCGCTTTTTCAAAGATTGCGGGGTTGGAAGTCATGCCGCCCAGCCCGTCATCGGTGACCAACGCATCGAGTTTGGGGCCGATCAGATTGCGCTGAATGAAATCAAGCCAGGGTGACTGGCCCAACTCCGAGAGAGCTTTCAGGCGATTCATTGACGGTACTCCTGCGTGCGGGCGATCTGATGCTTCGCCGCTTCCACAACCTTTTCCGTCGAAAAATGGAAATGTGCGAGCAGTTCTTTGATCGGCGCCGAGGCACCGAAGCTATTCATGCCGATTTTCGCGCCATGCAACCCGACATAGCGCTCCCAACCGAGCGTGGCACCAGCCTCGATCGAGACGCGGGCTAAGATCTCGTCGGGCAGCACAGACTGGCGATATTCGGGCGATTGCAGCTCGAATAATTCCCAGGAGGGCAGGCTGACGACCCGGGCCGGGATGCCGTCCTTGGCGAGACTTTCGTACGCTTCGACGCAGAGCGACAATTCACTGCCGGTTCCGATCAGGATCACCGCGGGCTTGGCGCCATCCGGCGGATCGGCCAGCACATAGCCGCCCTTGGCCGTCCCGGCGGCCGATGCGTAACGAGACCGATCGAGCGTCGGCAGGGGCTGCCGCGACAGGATGAGGCAGGCCGGTTGATGCGTGTGGGGAATGATTGCGCGCCAGGCTTCGGCGACTTCATTCGCATCACCCGGGCGCAGCGTGATCATGCCTGGCGTGGCGCGCAGCGTCGCGAGTTGCTCGATCGGCTGATGGGTCGGACCATCTTCGCCGACACCGATCGAATCGTGCGTGAAGATGTAGATCACCGGAATCTGCATCAGCGCCGACAGGCGGATCGGCGGTTTCATATAGTCGGAAAAGATCAGGAAGCCCGAGCCATAGGGGCGCAGCTTATGGAGCGCCATACCGTTCAGCGCAGCGCCCATCGCATGCTCTCGGACGCCGAAATGGAAGTTGCGGCCAACTTTCTCAGCGCTATCGAAATCGCCCGCGCCCTCAAAAGTCAGGCGTGTCTTGGTCGAGGGTGCCAGATCAGCCGAGCCGCCCATCAGCCAGGGGAAGTTCGGGGCGATTGCATTCAGTACCTTTGCCGATGAATCGCGGGAGGCAACGCCTTTGGCGTCGGCCGGGAACACCGGGATATCCTTGTCCCAGCCTTCAGGCAGGGTCCGCGCCTGGATCTGATCGATCTCACGAGCGAGATCGGGATAATCCGCCCGATACTCTTCGAGTGCTTGATCCCATTCGGCGGAGAGGCGGGCGCCTCGGGCGCCGATGCCATCGCGGAAATGCTGAATCACGCCATCGGGCACGAAGAATTTCGCGTCCTCGGGCCAGCCATAGAATTTCTTGGCGGCCTTGACCTCATCGACGCCCAGCGGCTCGCCATGGGCTTCCTTGGTATCCTGCTTGTGCGGCGCGCCATAGCCGATGTGCGAGCGAACCAGGATGAAGGTCGGCTTGTCGGTGCGCTCCTTGAACCGGTCCAGCGCCGCATCGACCGCGGCGACGTCATTGGCGTCGGGCAATCGCTCAACGTGCCAGCCATAGGACTCAAAGCGCTTCGCCGTGTCTTCGGTAAAGGCGAGTTCGGTCGAGCCTTCGATCGAGATGCTGTTCGAATCATAGATCCAACACAGATTGGCGAGCTTTAGATGCCCTGCCAGCGAGGCGGCTTCGCTGGAGACACCCTCCATCATGTCGCCATCGCCGCAAATCACGTAAAAACGGTGATCGAACAGCTTGTGGCCTGGCTTGTTATAGGTCTTGGCGAACCAGGCCGCCGCGATGCCCATGCCGACGGAAGTCGCAACGCCTTGACCCAGCGGGCCGGTCGTGGTTTCGACGCCGGTTGTATGGTGATATTCGGGATGGCCAGGCGTGCGCGAGCCCATCTGCCGGAAATGCTTGATCGCATCAAGCGAGACGCTCGGCTCATTGAGGATCTCGTAGGCGTCATTCACCGCCGAAACTTCGGTAAGATAGAGCAACGAATAGAGCAGCATCGAAGCATGGCCGGCCGACAGAATGAACCGGTCGCGATCCGCCCAGATTGGCTTCTTCGGGTCAAACCGCAGGTGATTCTGCCAGATCGTGTAGGCGACGGGCGCCATGCCCATCGGCGTGCCGGGATGGCCGGAATTGGCCGCCTGCACGGCGTCAATGCTCAGCGTTCTGATCGTGTTGATTGCCAGTTGGTCGATCGCCTCAGCACTCATATCTTCCTCTTTTTCATTTCGATCAACCGCATCGGTATCGAGGGATCAGTCGACCGTTATCGTATAATCCACGCCTTCCCAACGGTCGCCCATGAACCAGCGGAGCGTAAATCGAATAATCGCGCCTGATGGTAGAGTTTCCGTCGGCAGGTCGGCAAGATGTGTTCCAAAGCCACTCTCGCGAGTCGGCATATCCAGGACGCTCCGCCAATCATCGGGAGTCCAATGGATCATCGCCGGAGCGTTCAGCATGATGCGTAACTGGCGCCCGGCTGCCATGGCGCGCCGCTTGGCTTGCGGGCTCCACAATGCGAAGCGCGGGGTAAAGTCGCAGCCCTGGTAGCGCTCAACTGGCTGTGGCGGCGTATCGAACACAGCCTTGTCACGCACTGAACGGACAAGCTTGATATATTCAGAATGGGCCCAGACCAGCGGCATTGCCGATCCGGTTGGTTTTCCACGCCATAGTTCATGAGAAGGAATGTCGTCCGCGTCCCATACCTGCTCCGGCAACATTCCACCCAGTCCGGCTGAATCCTCGACTGTTCGAAGCAACGCTTCAGCGACCGAATAATTCCCGTTTGCCAACTCGTAATGCGCCCGCTCACCGGTCATGAGCGGCCAGGCGCGTCCAAGCCCGGTGCCGTCGAACGGCCTGCCATCCTCCTGCTCGCCATAGCCGTCTTCGTTATAGCGGTACCAGACCGGACCTTGCGGTAGATCGACCTTGAGCAACGCGTCGATGACCTTGACCGTGTTAAGGATTCGAGGGTCATCGGCCCGACGGAGTCCGAACCGAACAAGCGCCAGCGCATCGGGACTGACAATTTCAGCGGCACCTGCCTCGCCATGGCTGGCCGGCCGATTCTTGATCGGCACGAAGCCGCCGGCCGGCGAAGCGGCATCGGCGGTTTCGAGCGCGCCGATACGGACATAATAGCCGTCAACACCGACACGGGTCGCCAGCTCAGTCCCGGTAACATAGGTCCAGCGTTCGACATCCTCGTTCCAGGCATCGGCAGTTTCTTCGAAATACTGGGCGGCCTCTACCTCATCCTGTAGCCGCGCCAACGACGCAGCCGCGAGCAGGGCGGCGATTTCGACCGCAAGCGTGAAGGGCGAAAACCCGCCATCCTCCTCCCAGCGGTCCTGTCCGGTGGCCGGACCGTTGCGGAGGATAAATCCGGCGGCCTTGCGAACCATCGGCCAGAAGCGTTCAAGATCCCGGTGAAGCAGCGCATCGTTACGGCGCAGGAGATCGACCAGCAGGATAGGGAAGGCGCATTCATCCATCTGCTGGCCGGTCCAATAGGCGCTGCCATCGAGCCACATATTCTGCGGCCACCCGCCTTCCGGCTCCTGCGTCGATTGCAGATAGACCAGCACTTTGCGCGCCTCATCGCACGCGCCCGCCGCTAGAAACCCGCCGGCCGTCTCGACCAGATCGCGGGGCCAGACCAGATGGTAGCCGCCGAGATCCTCATCGCCCTTGTTGAAGCCCCACGGGATCGACAGCGACGCGATGACCCCACCCGGAAAATTCTCCGCGCGATGGCATTTCAGCACGGCGGTCGAGACCCGGTAGAGATTATCGCAATGAGGCCGCGCGGGACGATCAAGCGGCAGCAGGGAGTGTTGCCAGGCCTGCCATCCAAT
>Ga0116226_10001665_pt1 | contig 19309 bp, 15 predicted proteins | sample S1TSphfallax_FD_89692 | JGI IMG/M metagenome (GOLD analysis project Ga0116226, IMG submission 89692) | Host-associated microbial communities from peat moss isolated from Minnesota, USA - S1T2_Fa - Sphagnum fallax MG | ecosystem: Host-associated > Plants > Peat moss > Unclassified | place: USA... | reverse complement strand
GGCATGGCGGATACGATCAGGCGCCGGATGAGCGCGCCCGATCTGTTTCTGGACGACCGGTTGGAGCCGGCCGAGAATTGTGCGCGCCGGGCCCGCCTGCGGCGCGCGCTGCGGCTTTGCCTTTCCGATTCCGCTCTTGTGGCACCGCTTGCCGCGGAACTTGGCTTGCCTGCCGATCTGATCACCACCGCGCTGGTGCGCACGGGATTTGGCACGACATGGGCAATGATCGAGCAGCAGAGTGCCATCCTGGTGCGCCATAAAGTGCCGGTTGGTGATTTGCCGGCTCAGATGCGGCGGGCGCAGCAGATCTGCGGCGCGCTGCGGCGGTGCGGGGGATCGTTTTCTCCCATGTTGGCGGTGGCAGAGTAAGAAAGAACTTCTTTTTTGAAAAAAAGAAGCAAAAAACTTTTGATACTTCGGCACGGCTCTGCAGGAAGTAAAAGTTTTTTGGTTCTTTTTTTCAAAAAAGAACGTCTTTCTTCTGCTTATTAGGGTCACGTTCAGCTATGCATCGCGCAGACCTTTTGCAGCGTATCCGCGGTTTACGCGGCAGCATGATAGCGCGGGCCCAGGGCCTGGATCTGGCGGCGCAATTTCCCGCCGAGGATATTGCCGATCTTCATGCGGCGGGCGCGCTGCTGGCGCCTTTTCCAACGGCGGCGGGCGGGCTCGGGCTTGGATCCGAAGCCTGCGGGGCCACAAGCCTTTCAGACATTCTGCAAGCGCTTGGATATGCCCATGCGGCGGTCGGCAGGCTCTATGAAGCCCACGTGAACGCCGTTCGGCTGCTGGCCCGATATGGCACGCCGGCGCAGATGCAGCGCGCGGCTCGAGATGCGGGCGGCGGTTGCCTGTTTGGGCTCTGGGTGACCGATCCCCCCGCCGGCGGCTTATCTGCGCGTGGCAGCTTCGTGCTTTCGGGCGGCAAGGCGTTCTGTTCGGGGGCGGGGCATCTGAGCAGGGCACTCGTCACGTGCGCGCATCCCGATGGAACAACGCGCCTTGCCTATCTTTCGACGGAAACTGCGGAGGCGACAAAGCTGCCTGCCGGATTGCAGGGTTTGCGCGCGGCCGTTACGGGCCAGATTTCGTTCGCCGGCGCGCGGATAGCCGACGACGATTGGGTGGGCGGGCCTGGCGTTTACCTGCGGGAACCCGATTTTTCCGCCGGCGCCTGGCGCACCAGCGCAGTGACCGCGGGGTGCCTGGCGCGGCTGGTGGATATCGCCATCGGGCTGCTGCAGGCGCGGGGCCGTGCCGGCAATCCGCACCAACAGGCCCGCATCGGGCAGGCCTGGATCGCACGCGAGACGGCACGCTTGTGGACGGAGGTTGCGGCCCGGGCAGCCGAAGGCGCCGACCCAGATGAGACCCAGCAAATCGTTGCGACCGTGAATTTTGCGCGCATTGCAATCGAAGCGGCGTGCTTGCAGGCTCTGACCCTTGTTGAGCGGTCATTGGGCCTGCAGGCTTTCCTGGTCGGCACGGAAGTGGAGCGCGTGCGACGCGATCTTGCGACCTATTTGCGCCAGCCTGCACCGGACGAGGTATTGACCGAGGCGGCGGCTTTCATCATGCGCGAAAGCGCGCGCGCCGCGTGATGCGCGCGCAAGATGCATTGCAGGCAATGCGCCGATGGCCCGTGCTGGATTTCGGCACCGCTTTCGGGCCCGCGCCGGTGTGCGTGCTGGCGCCGCATCCCGATGATGAAAGCCTAGGATGCGGCGGGCTGATTGCCGAAGCGTGCGATCGGGGAACACCGCCAGTGGTTGTTATTCTCACTGATGGCACCGGATCGCACCCCAATTCTCGATCGTATCCAGCAGAACGGCTGCGCGCCCTGCGGGAGAGCGAGGTACTGGCGGCAACGGCACGGTTGGGACTGGCGGAGGATCGCGTGGTGTTTCTGCGATATCGCGATACCGCCGCACCATCACAAGGTGCGGCGTTGCAGGCGGCCGCAGATCGGCTGATGCGGATTATCGATGATCGCGGCTGCGCTGTTCTAGTGGCACCCTGGCGCCACGATCCGCATTGCGATCACGAAGCGGCCGCGCTGATTGCGCAGGCAGCAGGGCGTGCCATCAATAGGCGTGTGCTGGCATACCCTGTTTGGGGATTGGCGCTGCCTGCCGATGCGGAAGTGGCGGAGGACCGGCTGGCGGGATTTCGACTGCGGGTTGCCGATCAGCTGGGGAAGAAACGCGCGGCAATTCTTGAACATGCTTCGCAATATGCTGGGGTGATTGACGACGATCCCGATGGGTTTCAGATGGCGCCGGGGTTTGTGGAGTTGTTCATGGGGGATCATGAGGTTTTTATCGAGGTGGGGTGAGGAAGGAAGTCTTGTTTTCTGAAGCAAAGAAGCAAAAGACTTTTATTTCCTTGGGTTGGGTGCACATTGCTGGACGCAAACTACATTCTTGCAGACGGGAGCATAATGACACGTCGTAACCAGAGTATCGAGCCCGACTATTTCGACGCGATGTACGAAGCGGACGATGATCCTTGGCGCTTTGCCAGCAGCCCTTATGAACGGGAGAAATATGCGGCGAGCCTTGCCGCACTCGGCGGCCGGCGGTTTTCGGCCGGGCTCGAGATCGGGTGTTCGATCGGTGTGCTAACGGAACACTTGGCCGCGTGCTGCGACGCGTTGCTGGCGATCGATGTCGCCGAAGCCGCGATCGAGAAGGCGCGCGTCCGGTGCGCAGCTTTGCCCGTGCGCTTCGAGAACCGTCGCATTCCAGCCGATTGGCCAGCCGGCAGATACGATCTGATTGTGCTTTCCGAAGTGCTCTATTACCTGGCCGCACCGGACCTGGTGAAAACCGCCGCCCTGGCCGCGAGCGCTTTGAACCCGGGCGGGGTTGTGTTGCTGGTGCATTACCTGGGGGAGACGGATTATCCTTTGGACGGCGATGAAGCGGCTGAGCTTTTCATCGAAGCCTCGCAACTCGATCGGGTGGTGGCGAGCCGCGCGCCGCTCTACCGCATCGATGTTTTGAAGGCGCCGTAGTTTGCAAGGCGCCTTGCAAGAAACACCGCCCTAATACACGACGCAGCGGGCGGGCCGAACACCGCCATAGGGACCGATCGCGCCGGGCCGGCAGGCGCAGGCACTGACGGACGCAGCGAGGCCGAGCAGAATGAGCGTTTTGAGCATGAGGCGCATAGGTGTGGTGGCCTTCCCTGGTTGGCGGTTTGCGATGGGCTTAGAGCAAAATCACCTCAAGTATTGTGCACCCGTTGATGAAATTGCCCGCCAAAAGTAGCACGTGGCTGTGACGGAATTGGAACAGGTAGGTTTCCGAGTGCAACATTGCGGCGCGGGTGGGGAAGCGGGGCGGCGGTTGCGCCACCGGTGGCACGGCGCTACCCAGGGCCCGCATTTTCCGACGAAGGAGTATCGAAGCCGATGAAGAATTTTGCCGCGGCGGTGGTGCTTGGCCTGGCCCTTTCCCCCTCTGCCTGGGCGCACGCCATTCTCGTGGATAGCACGCCGGCACCGCTCGGGCACATTCCCGCCGGGCACCTGAACCTGGTGTTCCGCTATAATAGCCGGATCGATGCGGGCCGCTCCAAGCTGACCCTGAAGCGCCCGGACGGAACCAGCATGCGGCTGGCGATTGCGGCTGCGGGCACACCCGACATGCTGACGGCGAGCCTAGATTTAGCGCCGGGGGCCTACGTGGCGAGTTGGCAGGTGCTGGCGACGGATGGGCATCTGACGCGCGGGACAGTACCGTTTACGGTGGATGGCAAGTAGGCGTTTTTTTGAAAGAAGAACCAAAACACTTTTGATCCCAAACTGTTAGCATACCGCAGAGCCCGTCCAAAAGTAAAAGTTTTTTGCTTCTTTTTTTCAAAAAAGAAGGCTTCCTTCCTTTTCCTGGAGCCCGTTCGGTTTTGAGCCGCCTCGTCGACCTGATCGGCTATATTGCTATTCTGCTGCACGGGTGCGCGATAGTCAGCCAGTCCATGGCATTGGGCGGCATGCTGTTCCTGGTGTGTCTCGCGCGCCCCTGCGCGGATGCGGTAGGGCCCCGCATTTTGGCACGCAGCGCGGCGATCGCGGCCTGGAGTGCGGCGGTGCTGGTAGGCATCGAGCTGATGACCGTCGGGTTGCAAGTGGCTGTGCTGGTGAGCACGCTCGATTTGCCGGTGAGCAACATTGTGCGGGCGAATTTCGCCTTGGCGGGGATCACGAAGGCGCTGGCGGCGTTGGTGCTGGCGGTGTTGCTCTGGCGGCGGGCAAGGGCAATCTGGCTGATTCCGGTGGGCGCGGCCCTGTTGGTGGCGGCCACGCTGACCACGCATGCGGCGGCGCGGCTTTCCGATAATGTCGTTTTGCTGGCGGTGGAGTTCCTGCACCAATTGGGGGCGGCGGTATGGATCGGCGGCATCCCATGTTTTGTGATGGCGCTGGCGCAAGGGCCCGATGCGCGGGCATTGCGGCTGGTGGGCGGACGATTCTCCCGCATGTCGATGGCGGGGGTGGCGTGCATCCTGGCATCCGGGCTGACCATGAGCGTGTTCTATATCGGCTCGCTGCCGGCATTGTATGGCACCGCCTACGGGGTGATGGTGGGTGCCAAAATCGCGATGTTCGCGATGCTGCTGGCGCTTGGGGCGGCCAACTTTGCGGTAACGGAACGGCTGCGGCGCGATCCGGCGGCGCCGGTTTTGCGGTTGCGGCGCTTTGCCGAGGTGGAAATCGGCATCGGGTTTACATTGTTCTTTGCGGCGGCCTCGCTCACCTCCGTGCCGCCGGCGATCGACCTCACGCAGGACCGGGCGAGCTGGCACGAAATTGTGGAGCGCGATTTGACGCCGCGCTGGCCGCGCCTGGTTTCGCCCGACCATGCCGGGCTCGGCATTCCCGCCTTGCAGGCGCAGCTGGACCGCGAGGCGGCGGCGCGCGCCGAGCAGCCGCGGGCGGCGTTCGTGGAAGGTTCGGGCGACCTGCCGCCGCGCAATGCGGATGATATTGCGTGGTCGGAATATAACCATCACTGGGCCGGCTTGTTCGTGCTGGCGATCGGGATTTTGGCGCTGCTGAACCGGGGCGGGGTTTTATGGGCGCGCCATTGGCCATTGGTTTTCCTGGGCCTTTCGGCATTCCTGCTGGTGCGCTCCGATCCCGAGGTGTGGCCGCTAGGGCAGATCGGCCTGCTGGATTCGCTGCGGGATGTGGAGGTTGTTCAGCACAGGGCGTTCGCGCTGCTGCCGTTGCTGTTTGGCGCTTTCGAGTGGTGCGTGCGAACGGGGCGGCTGCGCGGGCCGGCCGCCTATGTTTTTCCGCTGGTATGCGCAGGCGGTGGCGCACTGCTGCTGACGCATAATCACACGATTGCGAATGTGAAGGACGCGCTGCTGATTGAATTCACTCATACGCCGCTGGCTCTGGCCGCGATTGCGGCGGGGTGGGCACGCTGGCTGGAATTGCGGATGCCGGGGCGGGTATCCTTGGCCGCCGGTTGGGTTTGGCCGGGCTGCTTCGTGTTGATCGGCGTTCTGTTGGTGTTTTATCGCGAGGCTTGATTTTAGGAAACAGTTCTTTTTTGAAGAAAAGAACCAAAAACTTTTATACTTTTTGTTTCTTTCGTTCTACGGGGCGCGGTCGATCAATCAAAAGTCTTTTTTCAAACAAGAAGAGCTTTGCTTGATGATGGTGCAGCATCGATCAGCGTCAGCAGATCATTGGCGATCATGTCGGGCTGGGCGAACTCCATGCTCGTCAGGAAACCACCGACGTCCCGACCCGCAATCCGCGATCCCGGCGCAAAATAATACTCCACCTGGTAGCCCGCAGCGCCATCGAGCAAGTAGAAATTGCTGTTGGGCCCCGGAGTAGGAGATATGCAAATCACCCGTCCCTGCGGGGGATGGAACAACCCGGTATGGAACGCGGAACCAACAATGCCGAGTATGCAAGTTCTCTCTGCAAACAGGCGCACCTGCTCGCGCATCGTCAAGGTCTCCGGATGGACAACATCGATCCCCCGCTGACGCAGAATGTCTTCGACAACGCCCTCATTGGTCACTCTTCCAACACCGGCCGGCAGGGCCGTCTTGGAAAGATAAACCGGCCGGGTGTTTGCGAGAACCGGCTCCGCGCCCAGCAGCGCGCTGCCGATTTTCGCGCCGAGACTTCCTAATATCCTATGCGCAAAATGCTGCTCCTGCAGGCTGGCATGCGGAATGACGACGTCTGGAAGCAGTGTCGGCGCCGAAAAAATGCGCATATTCTCGGGGCCGATCGATAGCGCGTTGAATATATCGCGGATGAATGGCCGATCCAGCCAGTTGCAGGGCTGCCCTACGCCATGGAATAGTATTTTGGCAGAACGATCTAGCATTCTCGCGCTCTGCCACAGGCGAGGTAACGTGTTCACGATAAAATGCCCGAAATGCGGGTTCAGCTCACCGCCATATATGTAATATTTTTCAGGCGCCAGTTTAATATCGTCATGCGCGGGGAGTGTAACGGTATCGCATTGATTGTGGGTCTCGCCTCCCGGTCCGTGAAGATCAACTGCCGGGGCGAAAATCCTCCCATCTCGATCATAAATGCCCCATGATTTGTCGCGAAGCTGTGGCAGATAGACGGCGCCCGACAGCTGCGAAACTTTTGGATCGGCAGCGCGCATCTCGTACGCCCCCCACATTTCCGTGCAAGGCCGCAAAACCTGGAGAGTCACCAAGGTCACCCATACTTTGCAGTCGGGTCGCCGGTCACCACGGAATTTTTGGTGACATGCTGGCCGCGTTCGAAAACCACAACACTGTCATAGAAATGCATGGAGACCGTGGTACGGGTAAACTCGGTCGGCGCGAGTCCCGAACGAACATAGTCCGCATTCAGCTCATCGATCATGGTCTTGGAGCTTTCGATAAAGCTCCCGTTTTTCCTGAGCCCGCCGCCATATTCTTCCCAGTAGGCGGTATGCATATCTTCGACAGCATAGACGCCGCTCCTCGATATGCGCGGATAGAGATATTGGAACGAGGCGCCCACATGCGCCATCTGATGGCTGCCGTCATCCAGAACAATATCAGGAAACCCGAATTCTAGAATGACGCTTTCCAGAAAATCTGCATTGGATTGATCGCCGATGCGAACACTGACCTGATGGTCCGCAAACTCGGCGCATTCGGGCCGGTTATCCAGCACCACAATTCTTGCGAGCGGCCCAAGATACCGCCGCCACATCTGACTGGAGCCGCCGCCACCGGCGCCGATCTCGAGGAATATCATCGGTGTATTGACGAAACGGGCGAAATGACGCTCATAGATCGGAAAATAATGCAGGTTCTTATGAATAGGCTTAGTCGTGTTGTTAAGAAAGTTCTCATAAAGGCTCATGGCCTCACTCCCGATGTTGCTGCAGCGATCCTATTATATAACAAAGTCCCTGGCACCTACAACGATCCAATACCTATTCCTGCATCGCGCCTAAGCACGCTCATCGATAGATGAACAACGGGCATCACTACCAAGATATATGGTAACGCAATGAAAGTAACGCATACAAGGCAGCCTGTCCATTGTTATCAGATGCGCTTTGGTTCGAATAACAATATAAATAGCAAAAATTTTTTGCTTCTTTTTTTTAAAAAAGATGTGCTTCCTGCTGCCATTCTCTAGCATATTGATTACGATAGGCTCAAGCTGATTTCCGATAGTCTGCAGCGGCAAGCGCCAGATACATTCTGGCCAGATCGTTCGCCTGATCTATCGATCGTCGTAATTTGTTCTCTCCCCTTGGGGAAACCAGATAGCGCTTATGGTTTGCATCAATTTTTCGCAAGACCTGCTCCAAGGCTTTCATGCTCCCGACATCGATGACGAAACCATTGCTCGGATCAATATCCTCGGAAAGTGCCCCGCGGTCGGAAACGATTACCCAGCACTTGGAAAGGATGGCTTCACGTACGACGAGCCCATAGCTTTCCGACCAAAGCGAGGGTGCTGCGAGAATGTCTATTTCCGCGTATAGGCGGCCGACATCCGGTTGCGGCACTTTGGGCCGGAAACGCACCGGCGTTGCGCCCCACATGTCAGCCACCTCGACACCCGGTGGAAGCGAGTGGTCAATGACGAGCAACTCCATATTTCCAAAGTCAGCTCGCATCAAAACCGCCTTCAACAGGTTATAGCCTTTGTGAGCGGACATGCCGCCAATATGTGCGATCCGCACGCGGCCGCTGGCCGATGCTTGCCTGGGATAGGGCTCGAATTGCGAAACGCCATTCGGAACCGGCACGATATTAGTAAATCCACACGCCTGGTATAGCTTTGCGAATGAGTGGGAAACTGGAAGGATAGCTTCCGCCGCTCGCAAATGATCCGCCAGAACCGACATCCGATGCAGGCCTTTGGACCCAAAATTCTTGATTATGTCGGGAGTCGTCCAGTCATAGTAGCTTCGCTTGCGTAAGTAATCATCGAGCAGGAATTGTCGGTCCGAAATCCACCACCCATCATGGAGCGTGATGTAATAGGGGATGCGGCGATCGCGGGCCGCCTGGCAAGCTGCCCCTGTCAGTCGCTGTATGCAGTGAAAATGTACAATGTGAGGGGCGAACATGTCGAGATAGTCACCGAACACTGTATACATCTGCTGGTCATCCGGGTTGAGGTCGACCTCGGCGTAACTCCCGGCAGTCACCCCGGTCACTTTGATCCCGTTCCACTCGTAGGTTCTCAGAGAATACGGTCGATCGCCGCCTTCCGTTGTCGTGAATACCCGGATATCGAGTTGGTTTCCATGGAGCCTTTGCAGCTCGATCACATTGTCTGCCACCACCCGCGTAGCGCCACCGATGGCCTGCGGCGGAAAGAATACGTTGACGATCAACACGCGAATACGCTCTTGCGATTTAGAGGTATCGCTTATTGCAGAGAATATCGACATCAGATTTTGGCTGGCAGCTTCGATGCCGTAATCACGGGCAATTTTCACTGCTGCTGCGGCGCCGATCCGCTCGCGGGTGCCGCGATCTTCAATCAGGGCTGCAAGCGCCGCGTGCCAGGCTTCAGCGGTATCCACCATGACGCCATCGACCCCATCTTCAATGACCTCCTCGTAGGTTGCCGTTTTTGAAACCACCGAGGGAATGCTGAACATTCCTGCTTCCAGCCATTTTATCTCGCTCTTGCAATCGGTGGCCTCACTGCGCATCAGAACAGCAATGTTGATATGCATGCGGCGCAGAGTGGCCCAATAAACAGATATATCCCAGGCTGGCGGAAGTTGGATGATCTTGGCGGCATAGGGCTTGAGGATTGATGGAAGCGTCAGATGCCCCATCAATACGATCTGGATGTTCATCGATGTAGCATCGAGCAGTTTTCTGAAGGCCGGCGCCACGAGCGTATCGAAGTCGGTGTTATGCGCTTTCGTTCCTGAGCCGTAAAAAATGCGAACGATTTCGTCCGATTCTTGCCCTTCCACCCGGCCGCACCAGTCCAGATGGGCCTGGCTCAGGCCATTACGATGAACAAAAGCTTTTCCCGAAATCATAATCGGTTGCATCATTGTTGCCAGCGCTTGGGTTGGTGCAAGGCCGTAATCGCAGGCGGACATCGCTGTCCGAAACAATCCCGTGCCGGTCACAAGACCTGCATACTCGTCTTTGGTGATTTGACCGCCGTAGCTTTCGAACGGGTCAGGATAGTGAGCAGGATCGAAAATAAGGTCGTCGATATCATAAATTGTCGGAATCCCAGCCGCTCGGACCGTGTGGATCAGGTTCATGAGAGCTGGAGTTGCGGCCACCCGGTAGAAAATCGCTACATCCACTTTGAATAGAAGAGACGGTACAGTCTCCAGTGAGTCGTGAATATTTATCACGGTCGTAGCAATACCGGCCTGTTTGAGCTGCTGCTGTTTCTGTTCCACCCTGTAGAACCGACACTGAGCCAAATCCATGTTTGCCACGATCAGCACGGACCGGACCGGTCCGTGCAGGCGATTGGCACCGCGAGGGCCATTGGCCAGCGCAGCGGACAGGCTCTCCCCCGCGCGCGCGAGCAGGCGCTGTGCATCCGCCAGAAGCCCCGATCGCGCTATTTGAGTGGCCGTGTCGGCAGTGCGATCGTAATCGAGTTTGGCCGCGTCCAATGTCCGGCGCGCAATGGCCACGTCCCCGGGGTAGGCATCGCGCAAAACCCGCAGAGCACTTGTCGCTTCGGCATATCGGAAGGTTCTTTGAAAGCAGTCGGCCAGATTGATGTGGGTCCAGACATTTGCCTTGCCGATCTGGATCACATATTGATATCGTATGATGGCAGAACAGTATTCTCCCAGCCTGTAGAGGCAATCGGCATAATGCTGCGCCGCAAAGCCATTCGTCGGAGCAACGGATATGACGTTCTCGTACAAGTGCTTTGCATCTTGCAGGCGATTCTGTTCGGCGAACTTGTCTGCAGCAGCCAGATACACATCTGGGGCGTCTTGTGGTCCAGGCAAACCTGGCCGATTTTCCACGACACCGAATTGTATCAGATACTTCAGTGCCTCCCATTTTTGTTTGATCCCGATCTGCAGGTCCGGGTTCAAGCACACAAACGAAGCCCACTCAAATCCCTTCGTGAAGCACGCTGTATTGCGCAGCCCGAGAGTTTTCATGAACTGCTGCGCATTCGGTTTCAGTCCGGTAGCAAATCCTTCATTGATCCAGTGAAGATACATGGCACCTGGCTGAACAGGGGCTTGCGGGCATTGAATCGCGTAAAATGCAGGGTCAAACCAATTTTCGATCGATATCGGACGCAGGCGCTTCCGGCCGACCTCAAGAAAATGACGCAAACATTGAAATTTGTTGACTAAGCTACACTCGCCCGTCAGGGTCACGTAATCCTCCGGACTGAACACGGATATGAAATTGATCGAGCGCACTCCGTTCTTCGCCAGCATGTCGTCGAGATCCCGATAGACATGGGTGCCCCTCCGCAAAGCGGCCGCAACGCCCCCACTGTCCGACGGGTAAAGGCTTTGCAGGAATTCATCCTCGGGTATTTCATAATTCCTGCCCTCGGTGCGGCCGAAATCGATGAAATGAACAACGAACTCCCAATCCTGGGAGAACGCTCTCATCAAGTCGGGGTTCAAAAACTTGTAGGCCGCCACGGAAAACGCGTTGGGAGATAGGCCAATGCTGCCAAGCCTTGCGTTTATCAGGGTACGCGGCGACGGAAATCTGTTCTCTTGGATGCCGAGCGCGTTCCAGTGCTCAGCCGCCTGCTCGTCTGTCATGCTGTTCAGATCGGCGTAATAAGCCTTGTAAAACGCGGTATCCAAAGCAACAGGCTCGGGTGCCTTGGCATCCGTACACTTTGGCAAGCCGATACCGGCTGAGCGTTCTTTGGCGCCGGGTGCCGGCGAGGGGGTCAGTTTCCTTCTCGGGTGTGAAGGCGCGCCTTTGGCGCGAGACGCTTCTACGGGCCGTTCGATGCCGGTCGCGGCACCGGGCCCGCCAAAACCGGATCGCAGCCCGCTTTCCAATTCAGAACGTCCGGCATTCATGTAATGCTCAAAACCGCTCGTGAAGGATCCCGATTTCACGGCCGCAGCTACGTCGGGGAACATAAGAAGATAGTCTTCCTCGGGAAAGCTTATGGCCGTGAATCCCGAAACCGCGCCGTCGGCACCCTCGTCGACCGCGCGCGGCTGATCCGAGGGGGCGGGAGGCGGTATTTTCAGGCGCTTGCCGCCGATCTCGCGAGCCTTAAGATCGGAGTTGTCATGTGCGACCGCGTGGTTGCCTGGGAAGGCCGGAAAGCCAGACCGGTGACCACTTTCCAGCTCAGCACGGCCGGTGGAAACAAAGTGCTCGTAACCATTCTTGAACAAGCCGGTTTCGATTGCGATACCGACGTCCGGAAAAAGTCTTAAATAATCCTCTTCCGGAAAATCCTGCTCGGCGATTTTCGTGAGGCGCAGCACCTCCTTTCGTCGGGTCAACATAGCTGAAACCTTCTTTCCGTTGCTCCGTATAATGGCGAGCCGGGGACGCCATGCCGTTGCTACTCCGGATCATATTCGCCCGGGTGATGGAGCCTGTCAAGGTTGCCTATTGCGAGATCGCATCGCGTGCCAATCCGATAGCCGGGCCTATCACCTCGGACCGGGCAAAAGGACGGCGTTTCGATGATTGTCCGGAACCGGAACGGGACGAGACCGGAGAACGCGATGAGAAACGAGGCGCGGCCCATGAGTAGACGCCATACGTTGCAGAACTGTTAGGAAAAGGGCATGGTCTGGCGAAAAGAGTTTTGGCCGAGCCATGAGTACGTTTTCGCCTGGTTTCAAGGATGTGTCGCTTGCATTGGCATGAGTTCCGCCAATGCCGACACTTAGCAATTTCGGGTTGTATCGTGCCTGTTCAATAGGTTATTGTAGAACTCATGCGAACCCAACCGGGATGCTAGACATATCATGGCCGGATCTACCTCGAGCACTTTATTTTGTGATACAAAACCCGAAACCGACGCGGCGAACACCGTCATTATTTTCGGTGTAACCCGCGGAGGCACCAGCATGGTAGCGGGAGCGATACGTGGATTTGGGTATCATCTTGGTGACAAGATATTAGTTAATCAGGAAGACAATGAATTTTATTTCAAGACAGATGAGCAAATGAAAGAAACAATAATTCGTAGAAATTCAAACCATCATTTTTGGGGATGGAAATATCCCATGGCTGCGGATTATCTTGAGCGGCTGCTGCCTTTGCTCCGCAACCCGATACTCGTTATCGTGGCGCGCGACTTCGTTGCTACAGCAGCCAGCCTGGTTCGCTGGGACGACCGGGAGCCCAGTGGCGCCATGGTAGAGGCCGCCATGCAGATGCAGAAAAACCTGGTTTTAGCCTTGCGGCTAAGAGTCCCAACGCTATTCGTGAGCTATGAGAAAGCGTCTCTCGATACGGATAGTTTCTTAACTGAGCTGGAGGCCTTCCTGTCTCGGCCATTGGTTGTAGATAGAGATAGGCTTCAAGCTTTCATGCTGCGTGGAAGTTATAAATCTTTTGAGGAAACTGTGTGGCCGGAGGGTTTGCCAGCTTGAACGCGGTCCGGGCAGGAAAAAGCGGTTTAGAACGCAAATCTTTCTGCTGAAAAAAGAACCAAAAGATTTTTGATTCTGCGTCCGCGGAAAGATCCAGGGATTGGGCCGGCAACGTGAAAGCTGCCTACTGAGCTCAGCCTATTCCAACAGAAAGCGGAAGGAACCAAAAATCTTTTGTTTCTTTTGTTCAAAAAAGAATTGCTTTGTCTAAGACCTTTACCTATCCGAGAACGCGCACGGCAGCCTGCTGATGATGCGAGACTAGGCCGATATGCTCGAATGCTACCCTGTTGGCCCTGCAGAATTCGTCAAACGCCCGAGCCTCGTGTCTTTGCCAGCCCGGATAATTAAAAAATTCATCGAACAGAATGATCGTGCCCGGACGTATCATTGATCTAAGCTGGGAGAATATGGTCTGGGTCGACGAATACAGATCGCAATCTACATGGAGGAAGCTGATTTTGTCAGTTTTGTGATGGGCGCAGAAATCAGGAAGAGTTTCATTGAACCATCCCCTAATCAGCTGAACGTTCGATGGGACATCGGGCAGGTTATCAATTGAGAACTGGCCTTTCTGAAATCCAGGTCGCCAATCCTCCGGCAAACCTTCAAAGGAATCGAAACCATAGATCTGCTGGTCGGGCCTGCACCGAGCAATCCTTCGGATGGTATCACCGGAGAACACACCGAACTCAAGCAGCAGACCCTCGTGCGGGGCAACCGATATGCAATGTTCGAGCAATGCGTATTTATCCGGGAAGCGTGCAGCACACCTCATATGCTCGTCGGCGTATTCGCTGGATGTTATAGCAGCGGTGAGCCAGGATAATTTATCGATGTTATAGGAGTCGACCCATTTGCCGAACAAAGCTTTTTCACCCGCCTCGCCTATCAGGCGAATGACGGTAGCGTCAATGGTATCGGACATGATGTTTTTCCTTCTAGCTTAAGTTTTCAGCTCTAACCGCAAAATATGATGGGCCGGTACGCGATGCGATACTTGGCCCGGTTTTCAACAACCCATACCGTAAATAGCCGTTCGGCAAGAAAGCCGATAACCCGCTTCTGATAGGGATCATAGGTCTGCGAGGGAATCCATTCATCCAGCATGAATAAGATGGGAAACATCCATTGCCAGCACTCCTTGAAGGCAGTTTGTTTTCCAACCATCATGTTGAAGGGTATCAATTGGCAATTCCGCATCACAAAATCGAATGCGCCGAGATAGGAAGGCTGCAGCCGCCGCAGCACTTCGCGCGCAAGATGAAGGTCGTATCCAAAGGCTGTGCCGAAATAATTCTGTTCGACACTGGTCTGTGTCTTTGTCAGATCGTTCAGGAATCCCATCGGCTGGCTTACAATGAGATCGACACCGTTGCCAATTTCCGGAAAATCATTCGAGGCAGCAATTCTGAAGTCTCCGACTGCCACTGACCTGTCTCGGGGTGCAAAATATCGGCGATAATGCAATAACCCGACGATATCCGCGGTGCAGTTGTTGATGATCCAGTACAAAGCCGTCAACTCACAGAACGTGTGATTTCGGTCGGATATGTTGTCGCCGGTGTTATCGCCTTGAATGCCCAGATCTACCTCCGAGAGCGCTTTTCCCACCTGGATCGGCACGTAACCGTCGTCGTTGGGAAAAGCGAAGGCTTTGTGGGCGGCAATATAGAGTTTGCATCTCATTACACCGCCTCCTGAAGGGTCTGCCCGCTCGATATGCGCCGGAATGTCGCCAGGGCCTGGCCGACGACCTGGTCCATGTTGTAATAGCGGTAGGTCGCGAGCCGGCCCACGAACCAAACATCCTTTTCCTTTGCCGCAAGGGCCGCGTAGGCTTGGTAAAGCTTGGCATTTTCGGCTGTAGGGACGGGATAGTAGGGGTCGCCCTCGGATGTCGGATATTCGAAGGTGATGCTTGTCTTGGGGTGAATCTGCCCTGTCAGATACTTATACTCGCTGATACGGGTGTATTGCTCGGTTTGAGGGTAATTTACCGTGCCAACGCCCTGATAGAACTCCTGATCGAAAGTCTGATGCTTGAAGCTGATCGATCTGTAGGGCAGACGGCCAAAGCGGTAACCGAAATATTCGTCTATAGGCCCCGTGAAGATCAATCTGCGATGCGGTATGTCGTTGCAGATCGTCTGATAATCCGTTTGCAGCATGACGTTGATCAGGGGGTGGTCCAGCATGCACTCGAACATCTTCGTGTAGCCACGCATCGGCATGGCCTGGAATTCGTCGGTGAAGTATCTGTCGTCCCGGTTAGTTCGGGTGGCGACACGCGACGTGACAGACTTGTCAAGTTCCGACGGATCCATGCCCCATTGTTTCCTGGTATAGAACCTGAAAAACTTGTCGTAGAGTTCGCGGCCAACCGTTGAAACCACAATGTCCTCCGATGTACGAATCTGATCGACTGCCTCGGCTCGATCCGCGAACCATGCCTGCAGCTCTGCCGTCTCCAGATGAAGCCCATACAGCTGGTTGATGGTGTTTAAGTTGATGGGAATCGGTACCTGCAATCCGTCCACCGCGGCGAGCACGCGATGCTCGTAGGCGCGCCACTGGGTGAAGTTGGAGAGATAATCGAATACCGAGGTTGAATTCGTATGGAAGATGTGGGGGCCGTACTCGTGGATCAGGAGTCCGGCATCGTCATAGTGGTCGTAGGCGTTGCCCGCGATGTGGTTGCGCCGGTCGATCAGCAGCACTCTGTGGCCGAGTTCGCTCGCAAGCCGCTCGGCGAGCACGCTTCCTGCGAACCCCGCGCCTACGATCAACCAATCGAACATGGGGCCCCCGCGAAGCAGGTTTGGCGAGCACCGCCGCCAGGGGCATGACGTCTCCTGCGAAACTGAATGGAAAATGGCAAGGACATGCAATCTCTCCGGTTCTGCCCGGAAGTCGTAACGAACTTGTATGTCCAAAAAGTTAACGCCCGTCGAACGGAGCGGGCGTCCGTCGGAGGCAAGCATGAACACTTTCATATCCTGCGCCCGCCTTTGAAGATGGCGCCCGCATCGTAAAACCAGCGGAGGAATTTAAAGTTTTTTGCTTCTTTTTTTCAAAAAGATGTTCTTGCCTTATCTCCCTGATCTGACTTGCTTTCTTGTCAGACCGAAACTCAGAAACAAAGCTATTGCCGCGGGCCCGCCGCCAGCAACGCCAGATTTTGTTGCGCGAGATCGCCGGTCGGTGTGTCGGGTGCCAGCTCCGTCGCGTGCTCCCAGTCGCTGCGCGCACCCGTCAGGTCGCCGCGCCGCTGGCGGATGATGCCGCGTTCCAAAAATGCGTCCGGGTCGTCGGAATCCATTGCAAAGGCGTGATCGATGTCCGCCTCGGCCTGGTCGAGCCGGTCGAGGTTGCGCCACGCGCCGGCGCGCAAGATCAGCGCATCGGCGCGTTTGGGGTCCAGATCCAATGCGTGGCTGAGATCGGCCACCGCCTCGCCGTAGCGCTGCAGCGCTACGGCGGCAATGGCGTGGCCAAGCAGCAAATCCGGGTCGTCGGGCGATAATTTCAGCGCATTGGTTGCCGATGCGTAGGCCTGATCAGGTTTGCCCGCCATTGTCCAGGCCTGGTCCGCCTGGCCGAACACCACCGCCCGCGAAGCGGCGGGAGCGCCGCTCGAAGCCGCCAGCTTGTCCAGCAGCGCCGCTCCGTCGGCCGAATTACCGAGTTCCACTTGCGCAAGCGCATGGCAATGCTCCGCCGCTTCGCCACCGCCCGTGGCCGCCATGCTGGCCGCCATGGCATCCGCGCCGCTCGGGTCGGAATCGAGCATGTCGAGGCAGCGATCATAGGTGGTGCCCTCGGCGATGCGCGGCGGCACCGGCGGGATCGGCAGCACCGTATCGTCGGGTGCGTTCTCCGCCGCATTATCGGATGGTGGCGCTGCTTGCGCGGCGGCCCCCAGCTTCGCAGCAGGCGGTTGTGCAGCAAGCGGGGGCGCGGCATCGGAGCGATCGCCGGCCGCCATCAGAGCTGACGCCACCATCGCGACAACCGCGACGTTGGCAGGTGCCGCACGTAACCTCATGTGAGATATGTAGGGCGCGGAGCAAGCCGCGAAAAGTTCGGGAAGCGGGTATGGCACGTCTGCTGATTTTTGGGCTCGGCTTCTGTGGCGCCGCTGTCGCACGCGCCGCCGGCGCCGCCGGGATGGAGGTAGTGGCGACAAGCCGCAGCCCCGGCAGCCTATCCGCCCTGCCCGGCACCCGGCTGGTGGGGTTCGAGGAAGCGGGCCCCGAAATTGCCCAGGCCACCCATTTGCTTGCAACCGCGCCGCCTGGCCAGATGGGCGATCCTGTGCTCGCCCGCTTCCAGGCGGCCCTCCATCACGCGCAAGCCCTCGTCTGGGTCGGCTATCTCTCCACCACCGGCGTCTATGGCGATCGGCGGGGCGGGTGGGTGGACGAGGATACGCAGCCCGCCCCATCCAGTGATCGCAGCCGGCGGCGCCTGGCCGCCGAAGAAGCGTGGCGCGCAACCGCCGGCACCCGCCCGCTGGATATCTTTCGCCTGGCCGGCATCTACGGGCCGGGCCGCTCGGCGCTGGACGAGGTGCGCAGGAACACCGCTCGCCGCACCCTGCAGCCCGGCCATGCCTTTGGCCGCATCCATGTGGAGGATATTGCCGGCGGGGTGATGGCAGCTATCGCCCGCCCGCCCGCCGGTGTCCGCGTGCTGAACTTTTCCGACGACGTTCCGGCAGAAAGCGCCGTGGTGATCGAGGAGGCGGCCAACCTGCTCGGCGTTCCCGTGCCTCCCGGGACAAAGCTGGAAGAGGCCTGGCCGGGCATGAGCGACATGGCCCGCAGCTTCTGGGCCGAGAACCGCCGCGTCGCCAGCGCCAAAACCCAGCAGGCGCTGGGCTACACCTGGACATATCCCAGTTTTCGCGAGGGTCTGCGCGGCATCCTCGCGGCAGAGGGTGCGGCCGGCGGGAACGCCGGGTGATGACCGGCCATGGCCTCACCCGGCGGGGTTTAGCGGGGGGTGCCATGGCAGCCGGTGTGGCGGCCGCAACGCCTTCGTATGCGCGCGTATATACTCACGCGACACTCGGCACACGCCGCTCCATCCACTTCAATTCCGGGTTGTTGCGCGATCCGTTGCTCGGCCCCTCGAACCTGCCCGTCACGTTCGGCCTGGCGATGCGGCTGGAGGATGAGCCGATCGCGATCCGCATCGGCTTCGGCAACGACATCGCCCCTGCCTACCCGATCACCGCGGCGGCCGCCTGCATCGGCACCACCTATGGCGATTGCGTAACCCCCGGGGGCCCCGCCGCTTGGACACGACTGACAACGAATGCCGGTGGCCGGGATACCGATCCATCCGGCCCATCCACACCCGGCCAATCCAGGGCCCTGGCCGTGCCGGGCAACGGCGGCGGCCCCCGCGTGCCCAATCTTGCCTGGACCGATTGGGCGCCCATCCATTCGGTTCCCCCCGACGATAATAGTGGCCGCCCGATCCTGTTCCTGCGCGTCTCCTGCCCCCCCTGGTCCGCCCCCCGCTGCAGCCAACTCGGCAACGGCTTTTCGAACACCCCCAACGCAGCGGGGCGTGACGTGACTTTCATGCTCGGCGGCGGCGATTGGGCAACCTCGCCCGAAGCTCGCATAGGCGGCTTCCGCCACACCGACATCTCGCCCGTCTACTGCGTCCAATATCTCTCCCGCACGCGCGGCGCCACCGTGCTCTGGGGCGGCGACAGCCATTTCGCCGGCGATACCACCCCCGGCAACATCAGCGCTTTCGTGCTGCAAAGCTGCCTGCGGATCTCCACGCCACCCCTGCCCGTCGCTGCCGCAAACTATGCCTGGGGCGGCAGCCCCAGCATGGTGTTCCAACCCCTGCTGGAACACATGGTCGCATCCCTGCGCCCCGAAATCCTCGTGCTGCAAGGATGGAGCGCCAATGATGGCCCATCCCCCGAAGCCGCCCAAGCCTACGCCACCCGCATCCTGCATCTGGCGGCGCAGGCCCGCGCCCAAGGCACGGTGCCCATCCTCGTCACCCGCTTCGCCCGCAAAACCCTCGCCCAGAACCCGCGCGAAATCATCTTCGCGGACCATTTGCGGCAGCAGCAACTGAGCATGAGAGCCCCCGACATGCCCGTGCTGGATGCCACCCCCATCCTGGAAGACCCCGCCCACCCCGGCCTCTACCGCCCCGGCCTCTCGAATGATGGGATCCATCCGAATGGCGCGGGGCAT
>Ga0116226_10001663_pt1 | contig 19330 bp, 21 predicted proteins | sample S1TSphfallax_FD_89692 | JGI IMG/M metagenome (GOLD analysis project Ga0116226, IMG submission 89692) | Host-associated microbial communities from peat moss isolated from Minnesota, USA - S1T2_Fa - Sphagnum fallax MG | ecosystem: Host-associated > Plants > Peat moss > Unclassified | place: USA... | reverse complement strand
TATAAAATCTGGCCGTTTGTTGGTTTTGCGGCGATTGCCGCCGTCGCTCTGCTGGTGCCGGGAGCGCTGCCGCAGCCTTTGGCCTATGCGCCGTTGCCGCTGGCGGTGTTGATGGCCGGGTTGGCGGCGGTCGCATTTTTCGCCTTGCGGCGGTTCGGCGCCCGCGGCGAGCGTGAAGTGGCCGCCTGGAATGGCGGATTCGGCAAGCCGCCGATCTGGCTGCCGTTCGGCGACCCGGCAACCCAGCCGATCGCCTCGGGCTTTGCCGAGCCGGTGCGCCGCGTTTTGGGATCGGCGTTGTTGGGACCGGCGGGATTGGACCCGGGGGAGAGATTTATTCTGGCGCCGTTAAGCCGCCTCAGGGTGCGGCTGACGCGGCTGGCCGAATGGGTCCGCCGGGCGACCATCCGGCAGCGTCTGGCTTTCGTATTTGCCGTGCTGGTGATGTTTTTGCTGGCGCTCGGGCTGGGGCAGGACGGCTGATGCTGACGCTTCTGCTGCGCTGCCTTGCCTCCTTGCTGCATGCCGGCCTGATGCTCGGACTGGCGCCGCTATTGATCGGGCTGGTGGCCAAATTTCGCGCCCGGCTGCTGGGCCGGCGGGGGCCGGTGATCTGGCAGCCCTATCGGGATTTATGGAAGCTGATCCATAAAATACCGTTGATCCCGGATACCGCGACCGAGCTTTATAAAATCTGGCCGTTTGTTGGTTTTGCGGCGATTGCCGCCGTCGCTCTGCTGGTGCCGGGATTTGCGCTGAACCTGGTAAGCGCGCGCTACAGCGACTTCATCACGATCATCGGCTTGTTTGCGCTATCGCGCGCGGCGGTGATGTTGGCGGGGCTGGAGACCGGTTTTGGTTTCGGCGCCGCCGGCGCCGGCCGTGATGCCCTGTTCAGCATTTTTTCCGAGGCGGCGTTGCTGGTGGTGGTGCTGGTTTTTGGGTTGATCGCCGGTGATCCGACGGTGGATGGCACCGCGACCGAATTCGGCTTCGGGCAAATCGGCGTTTCCGTCTCGCTCGGCTTTGCGCTGGTGGCGATGCTGGCCGTAGCGGTGACCGAAACCGGCCGGATACCGGTGGATAATCCGGCCGGGCATTTGGAGCTGGCGATGGTGCATGAGGCGATGCTGCTGGAATATTCCGGCCGCTATCTGGCATTGTTTCAATACGCCGCCGCGCTGCGGCTGATGATTTGGTTTTCGCTGATTGCCACGCTGTTTTTTCCATTCGGCATGGCGCAGGCGGGGAATATTCTGTCCTGGCCGCTTGGCCTTCTCTCCTGGCTGGCGAAGCTTGGCGTGCTGACGGTGGCGCTTGGCTTGTTTGAGATTTCGACCGCCAAGATGCGGGTTTTCCGAGTGCCGGAATTTCTCGGCGTGGCGTTGCTGCTCGGCCTGCTTTCGGCAATCTTTTTGTTTGTGGCCGGACGCCTGAACGGATGATGCCGGTAAATTCCCTGTCGCACGCGCTGGCCGGACTGATCCTGCTCTGCGCCTTTGCGTTGCTCTCGCAACGGCGGCTGGCGGCGATGATCACGCTGATCCAGGCGGAAGCATTGGTGCTGAGCCTCGCCGCCGTCATCCAGGGTTATTCGCAGAATGCCGACGCGCTCTACCTCACCGGCATCATCACCTTTGCGATCAAGGGGGTTCTGCTCCCGATGGCGCTGCGCCGCATCACCAGGCGCTTCAATCTGATCCGGGCGGTGGAGACGGTGATGCCGGTGGGCTTTTCGATGATCATCGGGGTGGGGCTGATCGGCATCGCCGTCATGGTGGTGCTGCCGAGTGCGGCCAGCGCCGCGACGCAGACGCGCGAGGATCTGGCGATCGCCCTCTCGGTCGTGTTGCTCGGGCTGCTGGTGATGACGACGCGGCGCAATGCGCTGAGCCAGGTGATCGGCTTTCTCTCGACCGAGAATGGTCTGGTGCTGGCGGCGATCGGCATGCCGGGCATGCCGTTCGTCGCGGAGCTGTCGGTGGCGCTGCTGGTATTGCTGGCCTTGCTGGTGGTCGGCGTCTTCGTGTTTCAGCTGCGCGAACATTTTGAAGATCTGGATTTGAGCGGGATCGAAGCGATTGAACGGCGGGGCAGATGAGCCTTACCGCCGGCGTTGTCCTGTTGCCTTTTCTGGCGGCGATTGGCTTGGGGTTCTGGGGCTCGCCGCTGCGCGGGGCCTATGCGAATCTTGTCGTCTGCGGCGTGGTGTTTGGTCTGACGCTGGTGGTTTTTCTGGAACCTGACGCGGGTGCGCTGGGCGGGACGGTGCGGGCCGATCGGCTGGGGATGATGTTTGGCGCGCTCAGCGGTTTCGTCGCCCTTACCACCGCCATCAGCAACCTCGATTTCGTGCGCGGCGAGCTGGAGAGAACCAGCCCGCGCCGCTGGCGGGTTTACCATGCGATGTGCCAGGTGATGCTGGGCGCCACGCTGCTGGGCTTCTATGCCGACAATATCGGGCTGTTATGGGTGGCGGTGGAAATGGCAACGATTGCCGCGACATTGGGGGTAAGCCTGCCGCGAACCGCATCGGCGCTGGAGGCGGCGTGGAAATATTTCATTCTGGGCGGGGTCGGCATTGCGCTCGCGCTGTTCGGGACCATGGTGATCTATCTGGCGGCGCAGCCGGCAATGGGACCGGGGCTGGCGGCGATGAGCCTGTCCGCCCTTTCGGCGCATGCGGCGCAGCTGGATGGCCGGCTGCTGACATTGGCCTTCGTGTTTTTGCTGTTCGGCTATGGCACAAAGGCGGCGCTGGCGCCGCTGCATGGCTGGCTGCCGGATGCCTATGCGGAAGGGCCGGCGCCGCTGACCACGATGCTGAGCGGATTGCTGCTCAATGTGGCGCTGATTGCGATATTGCGGTTCCGGCATTTGCTGCAGGCCAATGCCGATGCCGGCGGCGGGGCGATGCATCCGGGGCCGTTTTTGGTCACGCTTGGCCTGGCTTCGCTGCTGCTGACCGCGTTCAGCCTCTGGGGCCGGCGTGACAGCCGGCGGTTTTTCGGCTTCTCCTCGATCGAGCATTCCGGGATTGCCGCCTTTGCCTTCGGGATCGGCGGGGTGGCGGCGATCTTCGCCGGTCTGCTGCATATCCTGCTGCACACGCTGATCAAATCCGCGCTGTTTCAGGCGCTGACCCGCTCGGCGGCTTTGCGGGGCGGCGCAGCCCCTGGTAATTTTGGATTCAGCCATCTGCGCGGCATGCTGGCAAGCAATAAATCATTGGCATGGCTGCTGGGGGCTTGCGTTTTCGCCTTAACCGGCCTGCCGCCCTCCGGATTATTCGCCAGCGAGTTTCTGATCATCAGCCAGACCATCCAGCGCCAACCGCTGCTATCCCTGCCGCTGGGCGCCGGGCTGGTGGTGAGTGCCATTGCGATCATCCGCCTGATCGGTCCGCTATTATTCGACCCGCCACCGCGTGGCGTGATCGAAGTAAAAGCGGGCGCGGGGATTGCTACAGTCGGCCTGCATCTGTTGCTGGTGCTGGTGCTGGCTTTCGCGATGCCCTTGGCCCTGGTGCGCATGCTCTCCAGCATTGCCGGAGCGCTGCAATGACGCCGGTGGTTTGCACCGCCGAGGCGTGGGCAAAGCTGCCGGGGCGGTTTATTGCACTTTGGACCAGCGCAGGCCAGGCTTACGCTTTGTTTGATACCGGATTGTTCAGCACCGCGTTGCGGGATGGCGCTTATCCGGCGCTGTCGCCGCTGCATCCGGGGGCCGATTGGTTTGAACGGCTGGCGCATGATTTGAATGGTCATGTCGCCGCCGGTGTCACCCAATCGCGTACCGCGATCGAACATTTCCTCAACCCCGACGGGAGCGCCCCGTGGCCGGAATTTGCCGCAGCTGGAGAAGCTGTACACCAGATTGCGGTGGGGCCGATCCATGCCGGCATTATCGAACCCGGCCATTTCCGGTTTTCCGTCCAAGGTGAGCGGGTGCTGAATTTGCAGGCCCGGCTTGGCTATTCCCACAAAGCCACGCTGGCGATGATGCGCGGCAAGTCGCCGCGGCTGGCGGCGCGGTTTGCTGCGCGGGTGTCCGGCGATGCCACGGTGGCGCATGGCATTGCGTTTGCCCATGCCGCGGAAGCAGCCTTGTCGCTGGCGGTGCCGCCGCGAGCGATTTATCTGCGCGCGGTGATGGCGGAAATGGAACGCATCGCCAACCATGCCGGCGATATCGGCGCGATTGCGGGCGATGCCGGCTTTGCCTTTCTGGATGCGCGCCTGGCCTGGCACCGGGAAGGCTTTTGCGCTGCCGCCGATGCCGCGTTCGGCCACCGGTTGATGATGGATAGCGTGATTCCCGGTGGTGTCGCCGGCGATATCAAAACCGCCGGGGCCGAGGCGATATTGCGGGCGCTGGATGCGCTGGAGAGCGAATTGCCAGGTTTGACCCGTGTTTTCGAGGATTATGCCAGTCTGCAGGACCGGCTGGTGGGAACCGGTATAATCCCGCCGGCGCTGGCCGAACAACTTGCCGTGGGCGGCTTTGTTGGCCGCGCTTCCGGTTGCGATACCGATGCGCGGCGCCGCCCGGGCTATCCGCCCTATGCAGCCCTTGACCTGGCGGTACCGGTGGAGACGGATGGTGACGTCGCCGCCCGAATTCGCATCCGGCTTGCCGAATTGATCGAGAGTACGCGGTTGATCCGCAAATGCCTGGCCGAATTGCCGGATGGGCAGATTGCGGTGGCGCCGCCTTCGGGCTCCGGGATGGGCGTGGGGGTTGCCGAGAGCTTTCGCGGTGCGGTCTGGCATTGGCTGACGCTGGAGGCCGGCATGATCACCGATGTATTCATCGCCGATGCCAGCACGCTGCACTGGCCGCTGCTGGAACACGCCGCCGCCACCGGCATCGTCGCGGATTTTCCATTGATCAATAAATCGATCAACGCGTCCTATTCCGGGGTGGATCTGTAATGGTGTGGCCAACATTGGCGCGGCATCTGCTGAACCGGCCGTCGCCGGCCCGGGCCGCGGCGCCGGCGGCCGTGGCGGCGATGGCGGCCCGGTTGCAGCAAGCCGGCCAGCATCGGCTGGGACGCAGCTTGGCAATCCGCCATGTTGCCGCCGGCAGCTGCAATGGCTGCGAGCTGGAATTGCGCGCCACGCAGAACATGATCCATGACCTCACCCAATACGGTTTGAGCTTCACCGCCAGCCCGCGCCACGCGGATATATTGCTGATCACCGGCGTTGCCGCCCGCAACATGGCCGAAGCGGTGCGGCAGGCGCGCGCCGCGATGCCGGACCCGGTGCTGGTCATCGCGATCGGCGATTGCGCGGTCGATGGCGGCGTGTTCAAGGGCTCACCGGCAATTACCGGCGGTGCGGAGTCGATCTTGCCGGTGGACTTGCTGATCTCCGGCTGCCCGCCCACACCGGCGCAGATCATCGAAGGCCTGCTGGCATTGATCGATGCGCATGGCTAGTACCTTAGTAAACGGTTAACGCGCACGGTCGCGGCTTTTGTGCACAAAAAAGCCGCGCTGCCTTCGTCTGGCGGCGCATTTTCGCTTGTTAAAGCTATTTTAACATTACCCCATTTACACTCGGCACGCTGCGTCGGTTTGTTTTGTGGGACATGTCATTCATGGAAATCGTTTTGGATTCAGAACAGGAGATCGGGCCGGTTCTGCAACTTCCCGCCGTTCTCGATCTGAAGGCCGCGGCTCCGCTGGCGGCCGCATTTTTGGCGCGGCGGGGCGCGGATGTCACCGTCGGCGGGGCTGAGGTTCAGCGTCTGGGCGGGCAGTGTTTGCAGGTTTTACTATCGGCCTCGGCGAGCTGGCGCGAAGATCAACACGCATTGCGTTGTGAAGCGCCGTCGGAGGAATTTTTAGCGGCGCTGGCGCTGTTCGGCATCGCGCCCGATTTCATCTTTGATCAGGAAGAGTCCGTTACATGATTAAAACAATTCTGACCGTCGATGATTCGCGGACGATGCGCGATATGCTGCGGCTATCGCTTGAGGGCGCCGGCTTCCGGGTCGTGCAGGCGGAGGATGGGGTGCATGGCTTGGAGGTGCTGGCCGGCGAGATGCCGGATGTGATTGTCACCGACATCAATATGCCCAGGATGGACGGTTTTGGATTTATTGAAGCCGTACGCAAGGATGATACGCGGCGTTCAACGCCGGTTCTGGTGCTGACGACCGAGGTGGATGCGGAGAAGAAAAGCCGGGCCAAGGCAGCCGGCGCCACCGGGTGGATTGTCAAGCCGTTCGATCCCGTCAAGCTGGTGGATGCGATCCGCCGCGTCGCAAATTAAGGGGCCGGGAGATGACAACAGACCCGATGGCGGCCATCCGGGCGACGTTCTTCGTGGAATGCGAGGAGCAGCTTGGGGAGCTTGAATCCGGCCTGATGGCAATGGAGGCTGGCGCCGCCGATGGGGAGACCGTGAATGCGGTTTTCCGCGCGGTACACTCGATCAAAGGCGGTGCCGGGGCCTTTGCATTGGATGAATTGGTGCGGTTTGCGCATGTGTTTGAAACCACGCTGGATGCGGTAAGAGCCGGACGGCTGCAGGCGGCACCGGCATTATTGTCGATCATGCTGCGCGCGGCCGATGCGCTGGCGGACCTGGTGCGGGTGGCGCGCGATGGCGGCACCGTCGATGCGGAACGCATCAAGGGTTTGGCGGGGGAATTGACCGCGCTGATCAATCCGGTTGCCGGGGCTGTGCCGGACGCCGGGACCGATATGGATGATTTCGACTTTGAGCCGGTGATGATTGCAGAAACGCCGGCGGAGACAAAGCGGGTTTGGAATATTCAGTTCAAGCCACATGCGGAACTCTATGCCAAGGGAAACGAGGCCGGGCTGTTGCTGCGCGAACTTGGCCGGCTGGGCGAGATGACCGTGCAGGTGGACAGTTCGCAGCTGCCGGATCTGGCCGATCTCGATCCGGAGGGCGCCTATCTGGTTTGGAAAATTTGCTTGACCGCGGATTGTGAGGAAAGCGCGATCCGCGATGTGTTCGATTTTGTCGAGGACGAATGTGAGCTGGAGGTTGCCGGGGCGGCGGGTGCGGAAGCGCCGGCCGAGGAAGCGCCGCCGGCTGCCGTGCCTGCATTCGATGTGATGGCGTTGATCGGCAATGCGCAGGAAGCCCTGCGCCAGGAACAGCCACCGCCCGCAACCGTAGCCGTTGCCCAGACGCCGCTGCCTGCCGCGCTTGCCGCCGCGATTCCCGCCGCCGATGCGCCGCCGGCCGGTGAGGCGATGGGTGCAACCATCCGGGTCGATCTCGACCGGGTCGACCGGCTGATTGATCTGGTTGGCGAGCTGGTGATCAACGAGGCCATGCTTTATCAGCGCTCGATTGAAGCCGGGCTGACCCGGGCTTCGGCCGTTGGCATCGCGCTCGAAGAGCTGGAGCGGCTGACGCATGAGATCCAGGATGGGGTGATGGCAATCCGCGCGCAGCCGGTGCGCTCGGTGTTTCAGCGCATGCCGAGGCTGGTGCGGCAGGTGGCGGCGCAGACCGGCAAGCAGGTTCGTCTGGTCACTGAAGGCGAGGGCACCGAGGTCGACAAAACCGTCATTGAGCGCCTGGCCGATCCGCTGACCCATATGATCCGCAATGCGATCGACCATGGCCTGGAGACAACGGAACAGCGGATCGCCGCCGGCAAGCCGGCCGAGGGTACGGTGCGCCTGCACGCGCTGCATCGCTCCGGGCGTATCGTCATTGAAGTGGCGGATGATGGCGGCGGCATTAATCGCGCCAGGGTGCGGGACAAGGCGATCCAGAACGGGTTGATCGCGGCTGACGCGCAGCTGAGCGACGAGGAGACCGATAATCTGATTTTTCTGCCGGGATTTTCGACGGCGGATAAGATTTCCGACATTTCCGGCCGCGGCGTCGGCATGGATGTGGTGCGGCGTTCGGTGCAGGCTTTGGGCGGACGCATTGTAATCGCTTCGCGGCCCGGGCTTGGATCCACCTTCACGCTGAGCCTGCCGCTCACTTTGGCGGTGCTGGATGGCATGGTGGTTACCGCCGCCGGCCATACGCTGATCATTCCGCTGGGCACGATATTGGAAACCTTGCAGCCGCGGGAGGGATCGATGCATGCGCTTGGCACCGATTTGAAGCTGATTTTGATGCGTGGCAGCTACGTTCCGCTGGCCGATGTCGGCGCCGCGCTGGGTTTCCGTTCGCAGCCGGAGGAGAGCGATGGTGTGGCGGTGCTGGTGGAAGGCGAAGGCGGGGCGCGGACCGTGCTGCTGGTCGACGCCATTCTTGGCCAGCGTCAGGTGGTGATCAAAAGTCTGGAGGCCAATTACCGCGCTGTGCCCGGCATCGCCGGTGCGACCGTGATGGGCGATGGCCGGGTCGCACTGATCGTTGATGTTGATGTCATGGTCAACCAGACCAATAGCGCCGTGCGCGCAATGCCGATGCCGGAACCGCCCGCGGTGTCCGAGCGAACCCTTGCCGGAGTGAGTTAAGCCATGGCCGAAGTTAAAACCGCCGACACCGTTTCGCATGAATTGATTGCCTTTCGCGTCGGCGCCCAGGAATTTTGCGTCAACATCATGTCGGTATGCGAAATTCGCGGCTGGACCGAAGCGACCGTACTGCCGCAGGCGCCGAATTACGTCCGCGGGGTGATCAATTTGCGCGGCGCGGTGCTGCCGATTGTCGATTTTGCCATGCGGATCGGGCTGCCATCCACCGAGCCGACGGCACGCCATGTGGTGATCGTCACCCAGATCAACCATCAGCAGGTTGGGCTGCTGGTGGATGCGGTCTCGGATATTTTGACGATCAACGATGAGTCGATCCAGCCGACGCCCGATATCGCCTCGGAGCTGGTGAAGGAATTCGTGCAGGGCCTATTGCCGGTCGATAGCCGGATGATCAGCCTGATCTCGCTGGCCAATATATTGCAGACGGAAGAGGTGCTGGCCGCATGAGCGATACTGACGAGCTGCAAGTCAGTGGGGAATTCCGGATGTCGGCCAAGGATTTCCGGCAGATCAGCGCGATCATGCATGCGGAGACCGGCGTTTTACTGGATGCGAGCAAGATCAACCTGGCCTATTCGCGGCTGGCAAAGCGGTTGCGGCGGCTGCAGCTGCAAAGTTTTTCGGAATATTGCGCATTGGTTGAAAGTGCCGATGGCAGCGGCGAGCGCGGTGCGATGATCGCGGCGCTGACCACAAATGTGACGCGGTTTTTCCGCGAGCCGCATCATTTCGAGCATTTGAAAACGGCCATCTTGCCGCCCTTGATCGAGCAGATCAAGAAGGGCGGAAAGATCCGTCTATGGTCGGCCGCCTGTTCCAGCGGCCAGGAACCGTATTCGATGGCGCTGACCGTGCTCGCGCTGTTCCCCGAGGCGGCGAAATACGATGTCAAAATCCTGGCGACCGATATTGACCCCAATATGATCGCCTTTGGCGAGGCCGGCGTTTATGATGCCGGGCTGATGGCCGATATTCCACCGGAGTTGAGCCGGCGCTGGTTCGCGCCGCTCAAGGAGCAGCCGGGCTTCTTCGCAGCCGGCGCGGAGCTGCGCGAAATGGTGAGTTTTCGTAAGCTTAATCTGATCGGAGATTGGCCCATGCAAGGAAAATTCCATGCAATTTTCTGCCGAAACGTGGTGATCTATTTCGACGAGCCGACCAAAACTAAAATCTGGGACCGCATGATCCGGCTTATGGCGCCGACAGCAGCGTTATATATCGGTCATTCGGAACGGGTCGGTGGTCCGGCGGAACAATTGCTGCGCAGCGACGGCATCACCACCTATCGCCCGAAAGCCGGCATGGCGGTGCCCGCATGACGATCCGGGTATTGGTCGTGGACGATAGCGCCACCATGCGCGGGTTGATCATCGCCACGCTGCAGCGCGATCCGGAAATTACGGTCATCGGCCAGGCTTGCGATCCGATCGAGGCGCGGCAGGCGATCAAGGATCTCAACCCGGATGTCGTGACGCTCGACATCGAGATGCCGAATATGAATGGCCTGGATTTTCTTGAAAAAATCATGCGGCTGCGGCCGACGCCGGTGATCATGATCTCGACACTGACGCATGAAGGGGCGGAGGCAAATTTGCGGGCGCTCGAAATCGGCGCGGTCGATTGCATTGGCAAATCTTTCGATAATGACGGCTTCGAATTGCTTGCAGAGAAAGTGCGGATGGCGGCAAAGTCGCGGGTGCGGGCAAATATCGCACCAGTCAAATCGGCGGCTTTGGGCGCATATACGCCCAATGACAGCCTGGTTGCCATCGGCTCTTCCACCGGCGGCGTCGAGGCGCTGTTGACGATCTTGCAGGATTATCCGGCGAATTGCCCGCCGACGCTGATTACCCAGCATATGCCGCCGGCCTTCACCACCCGCTTTGCCGAGCGGCTGAACCGGCAATGCGCGCCGACAATCGCCGAAGCGAGCGACGGCGCAGCAATCCTTCCCGGCCATGTCTATCTGGCGCCGGGCAACGCCCATCTTGAACTCGCCTATCAAGGCAGGCTGCGATGCAAGCTGTCGGAGACCGAAAAGGTGAATGGTCACCGGCCTTCGGTTGACGTGCTGTTCAAATCGGTTGCGCGCGGGCTCGGGGCAAAATCGCTCGGCGTTATCCTCACCGGCATGGGGCGCGACGGTGCGCAAGGGCTGCTGGCCATGCGCCGGGCCGGGGCGCCGACTTTGGGCCAGGATGAGCATACCTGCGTGGTGTACGGCATGCCGAAAGCCGCGTTCGAGGCCGGCGCGGTGGCGCAGCAGGTTGGGCTGGAAAAAATAGCCGGGCGGATTCTGGAACAGACCAATACCCAGTCCAAAGCGCAATCCAAAGAGAGAGCCTGATGCCGAACGCGGATTCGCTCGTCGTAATGATCGTCGATGATCAGCAGACCATCCGCAGCATGGCCCGCATGCATTTGCAGATGCTTGGAGTCGGCGGCATCCTGGAGGCCAGCGACGGCGAGGAAGCGCTGAAGCTGCTGCTGGCGCCGCGGAACATGCCGATCAACCTGATCATCTCCGATTATAACATGCCCAAGCTCTCCGGCCTCAGCCTGCTGCGCGCGGTCCGCGGCTACCCGCCGACCGCCAATCTTGCCTTCATCATGTTGACCGGAAGTGCCGATAAGGAACTGGTGATGAGCGCCCGTGAGCATGGCGTGAATAATTATCTCGTCAAGCCGTTCACGATGGCGACGCTGAAGCAAAAGATCGAGGCTGTGCTTGGTGCTTTGAAATGAGCGATGGTCTGGCGAATGCGGCGCCGACCCGCAAGATCAACATCGTGCAGGGCGAGCATCATGTGGCCAAAGATCCGGATGTGATGCTGACCACGATTCTCGGCTCTTGCGTCGCCGCTTGCCTGTTTGATCCGGTGGCAGCCCTTGGCGGCATGAACCACTTCCTGCTGCCCGGAGATCGTCCGGCGGCCGAGATCGGCCAGGGCACCAATGCAATGCGCTATGGCGCCTATTCGATGGAATTGCTGGTCAATGGCCTGTTGCGGGAAGGCGCGCAGCGCCCGCGGCTGCGCGCCAAATTATTCGGGGGCGCCAGAATGCTGAAAGGTCTCACCGATGTCGGCGACGCCAATGCGGCCTTCGCGGAACGTTTTTTGCGCCAGGAAGGGATCACCCTCGTCGGCAGCAGCCTGCGTGGCGACAGGGGCAGGCGGATCCAGTTCTGGCCAACCACCGGCCGCGCCCAGCAAGTGGAAATCGGCTTCGCGGAGGGCGAGGTTTTCCAAGCCGAGCGCCGGATTGCGCCGGTCCCGCCGGCCGCCTCGGGCCGTCTGGAATTGTTTTGATTACCTCAGAGGCCAGCATGAGCGGTTACGAAGTGGAAAACGATTCGCAGAAAATGCGGGTCGCGGATTTGATGCAGGCATTTGAGGCGGAGTTGCTCGAACTCGGGCAACTGGCAGAACGTGCGCAGACGACGCTCAGCAATGTTCTCGCGCATGCGGCGCTTGATCCTGAATGCCATCGTGACGCGCAGGTGCTCGACCTGCTGACCCAGCGGCTGTTGGGAATGTCCGGCTTTCTGACCATCCTGAACCGGTCGATCCCGGTGGTCTGGGAGGTGGATGCCGATGCCGCGGCCAGCTCGCTCAGCCTGGGTGACCTGGCCGATCGCCTCAGCGGCGTTGCGGTCGTGGAAGCAGAGCCCCGGGATTTCGGCGAGCTGGAGCTGTTTTAGAGCTTAATATTTGAATCGCCTTCTAGGAATATTTTAGAGGCGGATTGAGACATTTGATGGAATCGCAGAGCGATTGCATCAACCGCCGCCTTCCCCGCCACCGTTGGTAAGCCAATTTAATTGCGCGTCGGGAAGCTCGCCTCAGGCTTTTTCCACCATTCGGACGCCGGGGTGAAAATGCGCGTAGATCTGGCGCGCTGTCGCCTGGTTTATTCCGGAGACCGATTCGAGCTCTTTCAAGCCCGCGGCTTTCACCCCGCGCGCGGAGCCGAAATGCATCAGCAATGCGCGTTTTCGGGCAGCGCCGATGCCCGGAACTTCATCAAGTTCGCTGACCGTAATCTTTTTACTGCGGCTGTTGCGATGCGTGGTGATGGCGAAGCGATGCGCTTCGTCCCGCAGGCGCTGCAGGAAATATAATACCGGGTCGCGCGGCGGCAGTTGAAAGGCTTCGCGGTTGGCCGAGAAGAACCATTCGCGCCCGGCATCGCGGTCCGGCCCTTTGGCGATTGCAACCATTGCGATATCCGAGAGGCCGAGTTCCGCCATCACTGCGGTGGCGGCGGAGAGCTGCCCGGCGCCGCCATCGATCAGCACCAGATCCGGCCAGCTATCGCTGCTGCGGTCAGGATCCTCGGCCAAGGCGCGCGAAAACCGCCGTTGCAGTACTTCGCGCATCATCGCAAAATCATCGCCCGGCGCCATCGGCCCCTTGATCGCGAATTTGCGATAGGCGGATTTGTTCAGCCCCTCGGCGCCGGCCACGACCATGACGCCATAGGCGGATGTGCCCATGATGTGCGAATTGTCATAGGTCTCGATGCGCGTTGGCGTTTCCGGCAGATTGAACAATGCGCCGGTTGCCGCCAGCAATTTTCCCTGGCCGGCGGTCTCGGCGAGTTTGCGCTCCAACGCCTCGCGCGCGTTGGTCTGCGCATGTTGCACGACATCGCGCTTTTCGCCGCGGGCGGGGACCAGCAGCTGGATCTTGCGCCGCGCGTTCAGCGACAAGGCTTCGGCCAGCAATTCCTGTTCTTCCGGCGCGTGGCTGAGCAAAATAAATGGCGGCGCCGGTTTGTCGTCATAAAATTGCGCGATGAAAGCACTCATCACCTCGGCCGCCTCTTCGCCTTTGCTATGCACCGGAAAGAAGCTGCGATTGCCGTTATTGCGGCCGCCGCGAATGAAGAACACCTGCACGCAGCTCAAACCGGCCTCCTGGTGCAGCGCGATCACGTCGGCATCGGTCAGGCTGGCCGGATTGATGATATCGCCGCCCTGAATGTAGGCGAGGCCGCGTAGACGATCGCGGATGGCGGCGGCGCGTTCGAACTCCATACTCTCGGAGGCGGCAGCCATTTCGGCCGCCAGATCCTTCTGCACCGAGCCTGATTTTCCTGATAGGAAAGACTTCGCCTGCGCGACAAGCGTCGCATATTCCGTGTCGGAAACCAGGCCGACGCAGGGGCCCGAGCAGCGCTTGATCTGAAACAGCAGGCAAGGCCGGGTCCGATTGGCGAAGACAGTGTCGGCGCAGGTGCGGATTAGAAACACCCGCTGGATTGCCTTGACCGTCTCGCTGACCGACCAGGCGGAGGCAAACGGACCCCAATAGCTGCCCTTGCGGGTTTGCGCGCCACGATGTTTTGCAATCTGGGGGTAGGGATGGTCCTCGGTGATCATCAACCAGGGGTAGGATTTGTCGTCTCGGAGCAGAATGTTGAAGCGCGGCTTTAACCGCTTGATCAAATTGGCTTCCAGCAGCAGGGCTTCCGCCTCGGTATGGGTGGTGACGATCTCCATGCTGGCGGTGTCGTTGACCATCCGCCGCAACCGCTCCGGCAGGCGGGAAAGCAGGGTGTAGGAGGTAACCCGCTTTTTCAGGTTGCGGGCTTTGCCGACATAGAGCGCGTCGCCCTTGGCGTCCAGCATCCGGTAGACGCCCGGATTTGCCGGCATTGTTTCCAGCATTGTCTCGATAACCGAAACGCCCGTCAGACCGGTGGGGATGAAATTGTTATCCCCATTCATCAGGCAAAAGCCTGTGGATAAGTTTGTGGAGTAAGCGGAATAGGCAAGCTTGGGGCGGCAATTCTGCGAAAGCCCGTCGAGGAATTCAAAATCCGATGCCTAGGAGTTAACATGTTGATATTATTATATATCAAGTTAAATTTTATGTCATGTATTTGACATGTTGCGGGTTGGAACCCATTGGCGCAGCGCGTTTTTTTGTGGTGGACAACTAGCTATTGCGGCGCTCCACTTCAACGCCCGCGGATGCTGCGTCCGCGAAAACATCCAGCTTCTCAACCCGCACGCGAATGACGCGGATGCGGGCATCCGTCAGGCAGGCCTCCGCCAGCCGTTCGGCCAGCGTTTCCACCAACTGCACATGCCCGGTCGCCAGCAGATCCCGGGCGCGGTTGACGATCGTCTCATAATCCACCACCCGGGCCAGATCGTCATGGCCCACCGCCGGGCGCGAAAGATTGCCGGCGGCAGCCTCGTCGGTCACGGCCAGGTCAATATTGATCCGTACCCGCTGGCGGGCCCGGCGCTCATGCTGATGCACGCCAATCGACGCGTCGAGCACCAAGTCGCGGATAAACATGTGGCGGGTCGCACGCGCGGTGTCAGCAAAGCGGGCTTGTTCCATACCTGGCATTTCTGCGCTTACCGAGGTTTTGGTGCAACTGCGAAGAACGCGTGCCAGGAATATTTGGCTCAAACCTTCCCAAATGGGAAGGTTTGAGCTAAAAGACTCCATGGAGGAAGGTTGATGCGGCACTCGATTTTAAGCCTGTCTGCAGCGTGCGCGCTGGCAATGCTGCCGATGCTTGACCAAGCATGGGGCCAGGCGGCGACGCCAGCCGTTACGGTCACAAAACCCTGGATGCGCTATCTGCTGCCCAGCCTGCCCGCCGCCGGATATATGACGTTGAATAATTCCGGGAACCAAGCCGCGGTACTGACGGCCGCCGCTTCGCCTGGCTGCGGGATGCTGATGCTGCATGAGAGCAAGGATGATAGCGGCATGGCGATGATGATGGACATGCAGAGCATCTCCGTTCCGGCGAATGGCAGCGTCACCTTCCAGCCGGGCGGCTAGCACCTGATGTGCATGCAGCCGAAGCTGAAGATTGCCGAGCAATTGCCGGTTACCTTGAGCTTCCAGGAGGGCTCGAAGCTGCAGGTGACGATGCCGGTCTATGGCGCGCAGAGCGCGCCTTGAGGCGGCTCCTCCTGCCGGCGCTATGCATGTTGGCCACCCCGGCGTTCGCGGCGCCGGATGGTCAGCAAATCTTCCTGCACGGCAATAACAACGGCGCCTTGCCCTGCGCCGCCTGCCACGGCGAAAAAGCTCAAGGCAATAGCGCGACCGGGGCGCCTAAACTCGCCGGGCTGCCGGCCGCGGCGATTGCAAGCTATCTGGCGTTGTTTGCCAACGGGCAGGGCGGAAACGCCACCATGCAGTATATCGCACAAGCGTTGAGTCCTGCGGAAACGCAGGCGGTTGCGGATTATTTGTCTAGCCTGCCGCCAGCAAATTCGCCAGCCGGGTCCACCAACTGACGGGTCCTTGATGGCTGATGACATCGCGCAGATCGGCGGTGATGCCGGGAATGTCGGGGGCGGATGTATCCAACCCGGCGATCAGAAACTGCGCCTGACCCTGCGCATCAAAAACGTAAATCGCCGCCGAATGCGTCACCTCATACGGCGTCGTCGCGGTCGGCTTGGTCACCGAGAAGACCACCCGGTACCGCCGGGCCAGCGCAAAAAGCTGGTTCGGCCCGCCCCGCAGCCCGGTAATATTCGGCCCGAACAAGCCGACATATTGCGCCAGCACCGCGGGCGTATCCCGGTCCGGGTCGACCGTTACAAACAGAAAATTCACCTGTGCCGCAAGCTTCCCCAGCCGCCGTAAAATCCGGTCGACATTGTAGAGCGTCGCCGGGCAGACGTCCGGACAATTGGTATAGCCGAAATAGAGCAGCGTGACCTTGCCGCGAAAATCCGCGGCGGTGACCGGCTTGCCGGTGTTCACGTCCTGCAGGCTGAAATCAAGCACGGGAACCAGGCCCGCAATATTCACATCCTGCGGCGAAAGATTATGCTTGCAACCGGCAAGCAACAGCAGAAATGCCAGAACAAAAGCCCGAACCATGCCGCCTTGTGCCCGGCATGGGCCACAAGCGCAAGATTAGGGAAGAAAGCGCTTCTTTTTTGAAAAAAAGAAGCAAAAAACTTTTCTTATACCAGGACAAGGGCGTTGGGCTCCAACAGCCCCAGGCCCAGAGTCAAAGAAGTTTTTTGGTTCTTTTTTTCAAAAAAGAACTGCTTAAAGCGGCTCCTCCTCATCGGAAAATTCAATTCCCAGCAATTCTTGCGCGGTACTGGCCTCCACCATCTCGACATTTTTCAACACCCGCCCAACCGCGCGGGTGCGAACCCGGGCCTTTTCAATATTGCTGCTCATCGCGGACGCATTGGCTGCAAGCTTGCCGAGCACATCGTCCATTTTGGTCATCTCATAACGGGTTGCGCTGAGCAATTTACCGATCTCGGCTGAGCGTTTTTCCAGATCCAAAGTGATGTGGCCGAGATGGATGGTCTGCAGCAGGGCTGGCAGCAGGGTCGGTCCTAAAACGATTACTTTTTCACGGACCCTGATTTCATCTATGAGATTTGGAATTCTTGCGACCTCGGCGAAGAGGCCGTCGCTGGGCAGGTACATCACGCCGAATTCCACGGTTTCCGGCGGGCAGATATATTTTTCACGAATTTTTTTGGCTTCCAGACGGACGCGGATGGCAACGCCTTCGCGCGCCATCCGTTCGGCTTCCAGGTCCGCCGCTTCGGCGGCATTGAGAAGGCGCTCGTAATCCTCGGTCGGGAATTTGGAGTCGACCGCCAACCAGAGCGGGGTGCGCGAGGGCATGCGGATGGCAAAATCGACCCGCTCTTTCGAGCCTTCGCGCAGGGCGAAGTTTTTCTCGAACGAGCCTGGCGGCAGCACCTGTTCCAGCATTGCGCCGAGCTGCGCCTCACCCCAGCCGCCGCGGGTTTTGACATTCGCAAAAATCCGTTTGAGGTCGCCGATCTGGGCGGCGGCGGACTGCACCTCGCCCATTGCCTGCTGCACCTGCGCGAATTGCTCCAGCACGCGGGCGAAGCTGGTGGTCATTTGTTTTTCCACCGCCTCGTGCAGCTTTTCATTCACCGAGTTTTGAATGGCGGCGAGTCTGGTTTCCAGGACGGTCACCGTCTTTTGCGATTCCTCGGCCGCCTGCCGCCGGAGCCCGTCCAGCGTGGTCTGCACGTTCTGGGTGACCGCGCTCATCTGCGCGAAGGCTTTGGAGAGCGCGTCGGTGGTGCCGGTCTGGATGGCCTCGCGCAGCCGGCCTTCGGTGGCGGCCAGCACGGCGCGCGTGGTTTCCGCCTCGGCCCGGCCGCCGGCCAGGGATTGTTCGAGCAGCAGCCGGAATTTTTCGGCGCCGCCGGCGCGGCGCCAGGCGAGGAATGCAAATAAGGCAGCCAAAGTCGCTGCCGCCAAAGCCGCCGCGAGCATGGTAAATTGAGCGTTCATCGCCATATCCTAACCTGGCCATGCGAGTCGGAGGCAGCACCCAGCGTGCTATTTCGCGCCATTCGGCGTAGGCTAAGGGCATAGGCCGGAGACATAATCAAATGAACAGTGCCGTCATGGTTATCTCCATCATCGTTGTTGCCGCCGGCGCGGCGGTGCTGGTGCTGCTGGGCCAGCCGATCATCGGCGGGGTTATCATTCTGGCGGGTATTGCGCTCGCGCTCACCTTGCGTACCGCCGCGGAATGGGAGCGCGCGGTGGTGCTGCGGCTTGGCCGATTTGCCGGCATTCGGGGACCGGGTCTGTATTTTCTGATCCCGGCTTTCGAGACCGTGTATGCAACCGTCGACACCCGCCGGCAGAGCACCCGTATCTCGGCGGAAGATACCCTGACCGCGGATGCGGTTTCCGTGACCATGGATTCCATCATGTTCTGGCGGGTCGCTGACGTGAAACGTGCCGCCACCGAGTTGACCGATTATCGCGGCATGATTGCGCAGGTGGCGCAGACATCGTTGCGCGAAGTGATCAGCGCGACGACGCTGAACGACATTCTGTCCGAGCGCGAGGCGATGGATTCCAAACTGCGGGAATATATCACCCGGAAATCCGAAGGCTGGGGCATCGGCGATATTGCCGTTGAAATCCGCGATGTGAAGATTCCGCCGGAGCTGAATGATGCGATGAGCCGCAACGCGCAGGCGGAGAAGGAGAAGCAGGCGCGGGTTACGCTGGCCAGTGCGGAGATTGCCATTGCCCAGCAAATCGCCGCGGCTTCGCAGATTTATCAGGAAAATCCGGTGGCCCTGCAAATCCGGCAGATGGGGCTGATTTACGACATGAACAAGGACCGCGGCGTCACCATCCTGGTGCCGACCGACATGGCCAATGCGCTCGGCGCTTCCATCGCGCTGAACGTCAATAATCCGAATGCGACGCCGCCGAAACCGGTGACGCCGTTCGCGCAGAACGCGGGCTCCGTGCCGCGTAGCTGAGCGCCGGGCATAAAGCGCGACCGGATGGAGTGAACCAAGCTTGCAGTTGCCAGCGCGGGCAATGTCGCATCAGATGCGGCTTGGAGGAGTTCGCTAATGATCCGGCCGAAGGTGACGCAGACGACCGCGGCGGTGGCTGCGCATTATGATCAGCTTGACCGCTTCTACCGGGAGATTTGGGGCGATCATGTGCATCACGGCTACTGGGCGACGGGAGAAGAGAGCGTTGCGCAGGCGGTGGAGGCGCTGGTCGATCTTTTGGCCGATCGGCTGGACTTGGCGCCAGGCCAAAAGCTTTGCGATATCGGTTGCGGCTATGGGGCGACGGCGCAGTACCTCGCCAACCGCCATAACCTGCACGTGACCGGCATGACCGTCTCGGGCGCGCAGGCGGAACAGGCTAGAGCGCGCGTTGCATCCGCGGGCAACGTCGATATCCGGCAGATGGACTGGCTGGCGAATGGGCTGCCGGCAAATTGCTTCGATCGCGCTTATGCGATTGAAAGCTCCGAGCATATGCCGGACAAGCAACGGTTTTTTGATGAGGC
>Ga0116226_10001662_pt1 | contig 19340 bp, 8 predicted proteins | sample S1TSphfallax_FD_89692 | JGI IMG/M metagenome (GOLD analysis project Ga0116226, IMG submission 89692) | Host-associated microbial communities from peat moss isolated from Minnesota, USA - S1T2_Fa - Sphagnum fallax MG | ecosystem: Host-associated > Plants > Peat moss > Unclassified | place: USA... | reverse complement strand
TCCTGCGACACCTACTACTACACGCTGGCGCAGCGGCTGGGCATCGAGAAGATCGCCTACTGGGCGCATCAGCTCGGCATCGGGCACAAGACCGGCATCGATCTGCCCAACGAAGCGCCGGGCATCATGCCGTCCGAAGAGTGGGCGATGAAGGAGTACCACCGCAAGTGGTATGCGGGCGAGACGATCTCGGTCGGCATCGGGCAGGGGGCGGTCGCGCTCACGCCGATCCAGCTCGCGCGGGCGATCGGCGGCATCGCTTCGGGCGGGGTCATGCAGCGTCCGCACGTGGTCTTTCCGAGCGAACTGCCGGCGCAGTATGAGACCGCGATGCTCGACAGCTTTCCAGGTTCCGGGCAGTCGAGCTTCAACCTGGGCACCGAGGCCTGGCAGATCATCACCGATGGCATGGCCGCGACGACGACGGGAAACGGGACGGCGCACGCTTCGCATCTCGAAGGAATCGACTTCGCCGGCAAGACGGGCACCGCGCAGGTGGTCAACCACTCCTTTGGAATGAAGGGGTTAGGCAGCAAGAACCAGCGCGCCAACGCGTGGTTTGTCGGGGTCGCGCCGCGGCGCAATCCGGATATCGTGGTCGTGGTTTTGTGGGAGCACGGCGGGTGGGGCGCGGGTTCGGCGCATCTGGCCGCCCAGGTGATCGAGACATTTGTGGACAAGCAGCGGCGTCTGCAGCATAACCTCCAGGCGCCGCCGGCCGCGCAGACGGTCGAGGTAGGCGCGGTCTACTCCGCGCCGGGCGAGCAGGATGCGGTCAAGCACCCTGGTCAGCCGGATACTGCGCCTGAGATCGGGCCTGCGACTGGGCCGCCATCCGGTGCGCCGGGCACCCGCAGGACAACGCCGCCCCCTGCGAAGACGGCGGCTTCGCCGGTCGCGCGGACCGTTCCGCCAGCGCTGCCGCCGGACAGGCAGACAGGCATGGGTGGCGAGCACTTCTGGGTGCCGATCCATGCCGGCGCGGCTTCAGGAGTCAATGTTGCCGGGGACGTGCTGACCTCGCCCGGCTCAGCAGGGGTCGCGCGATGAGGCCCCGGATCCTCAGTTTCCGCGACTTCGACTGGACGCTCTTGTCCTTTGTCGTGATCATCTCGATCATCAGCATCCTCGAGATCTACTCGGCGACGATGCACACCAAGTTCGTCGGCTTTGAGAAGCAGCAGGTGCTCTGGCTGGCTGGCGGCCTGGTGGCGATGTTCTTCCTCTCGGTGATCGACTACCACGTGCTGATCGAGTACAGCCACTGGGTCTACGGCTTCTGCCTGATATCGCTGGTCGCGGTCAAGCTGGTCGGGACGAAGGTTCTGGGCGCACGGCGCTGGATCAGGATCGGCGGCATCCACTTTCAGCCCTCCGAGTGGGTCAAGATTGTGCTGATCGTGGCGGTGGCGCGGTACTTTGCGTCGAAGGCAGGCAAGCCACTGACCTGGGCGGACGTGGGCAAGGGCATCGCGCTGGTGGTGGTGCCGATGGTGCTGGTGCTGCTGCAGCCCGACCTCGGAACCGCGCTGACCTACTCGCCGATCCTCTTGGCAGGGTTGTTTCTAGGCGGGATCGACTTCAAGAAGGCGACGATCCTGATCCTTGGCGGGCTGATCCTGGTGGGTGGCGCGTGGAGCTCAGGCAAGGTGCTCAAGCCGTACCAGAAGGCCCGGCTGACCAGCTTCATGAATCCGGATGACGATCCGAAGGGCTCGGGCTACCAGATTCGCCAGTCGCTCATTGCGGTTGGCGATGGCGGCATCTTCGGGCGGGGGGCGACCAAGGGCACGCAGACCCAGGGCGACTTTCTGCCCATCCCGTACACCGATTTTATCTTTGCGGCGTTTTGTGAGGAGCATGGGTTCGTCGGCGCCGTGCTGGTGCTGCTGTTATACTTCCTAATATTGATGCGTTTGATCCAAAACGCTCAAACGGCTGCCGACCTGCCAGGAACCCTGCTGGTGATGGGCGTGGTCGCGGTCCTGATCTTCCAGATCGCGGTCAATGTCGGCATGGTCATCGGCTTGATGCCTGTAACCGGGATTCCGCTGCCGCTGATGAGTTACGGCGGGTCATCTGTACTGTTCACATTCCTGGCGTTGGGAATGGTCATGAACGTCCGCATGAACCGTTTCGTCAACTAGAGGGGCTGCGGAGATCAGAAACACAAGTTTCGTACCAAAATGGCGCCGTCCGCGGGACAGCCGCCACACGCAGTGAGAGCAAGTTAACAAGAACTTCACGATGTTTAGAGCATGTTCCCAGGAACTGGGAACATGCATGAGCCGGCCAGGTGGGTCACTCACCGGATGGGCCGGGCAGGATTCGGGTATGAGCGCCAGACGACGGGTAGAGTCTTTCTCCTGTAGCTGCGGTCCGGTCAGCTCTCCTTCCCATGGTTTTTCTCGTATGAAAAGCCGGGTAAAGAGGGTATTTGCAGACCGGAATGACAGGAGAGATGCTGCAACGGCCCCGCCTTCTATGAAGGCAGACGTGGTCACAAACTCTCTGCGCTCCCATTTCGTTCGGAAAGACAGCCACTCCTACAGAACCGACTCACGCTTTGGCCCATCCTGGACCAGGGCGGCAGCTAGTTTGAGACGTTTGTTGAGATTTCTAGGGAACCAAGGCCATCGCTCCGTCTTCCCCGTTTCCGCCCCCTCCGAAGGTAGGGCCTGCCTCGCCTGAAAGAGGCAGTATGGCAAAGGAAATATGCATCTCCACCACGCCGCATGAGACGCGGCTGGCGATTTTAGAGGACGACCTGCTCGCAGAGATCTACTACGAGCGTGAAAACGAGTACACCCTGGCCGGGTCGATCTACAAGGGCCGCGTCACCCGCGTGCTGCCAGGCATGCAGTCCAGCTTCGTCGACATAGGCCTCGAACGCGACGCATTTCTCTACGTCACCGATTTTCTTGAAGAGCAGGAAGACTCCGAAGAGTACGCGAGCGACGGCAATGGCAATGGCGGCGGACGCCGGGAGCCGCGCGGGCGAGCCGACTCGGGGGACGAGAGCCAGCCACAGGCCCGGGCCGTCGAGCCCGACCGGAGTTCCGGCGACCGTGGCCCGGAACGCAATCAGGACCGGGGCCCGGAACGCAATCAGGAACGCAATCAGGAGCGTGGCCGCCGGCCAGCGATTGGCGCCATTGCCCAGCAGCCCGGCGATGGCGGCCGCCCTGCCCGCGAGTCCTCTCGCGAGCGGGCCCGGGAGCAGGCAGTCGCGCCGCTGCGAGACGCAGCCCCCGCCGCTCAGGATCTCGAAGAGAAGGGGGATGACGAGGCGCCCGAGGGCACGCGGCGCTGGCGTGGGCGGCGCGGCCGCCGGCGGGGCGTGCGGGGCGGGCTTCCGAAGCCCGGCGCGCGGGCTGTGCCGGGCATCTCTCCGGAGGTTGCAGGAGAAGCAGAGACTGGCGCGGCCCCCTTCCCGATCGCCGAACATGGCGCGCCGGGCGGGGTAGCCGCTCTTCGCGAGTCGAACGGTGCCGAATCGCTGCGCGGGGAGCCGGAGCGGGAACGGAGCTCCCGTGGCGCGGTCGAAGGTCCTTCGCCCGAGGCCAACCTGCAGGCAATCCAGCCGCGGCAGATTGACGGGGCGCTGATGGCCAGCGGCACGATCGTGCTGCCCGGTGAGTCGCTCGCGAAGTACGGCAGCGCCCCGGCAGACCCGGCTCTAGCACCTGTAGCCGCCACGGCGACGGTGCCGAGGGCGGTTCGTCCTGTGAACTATGTAGCGCCCAAGCCATCTACGCTGGTCGAGTTGACGGGTGGCTGGGATGGTGGAGCGGTGCTTCCGGGTGAGACGCTTTCGCGCTATGCAGAACCGCCGGCTTCGGCCGCCCCGGCAGCCGCAGGCCAAGTAGCGTCAGCCATGGATGAGCCGGAGGTTGCGCTAGAACCGCAGCTCGAGCCGGAGGTTGCTGGAGCGGCAGGGCCCGCGCCCGCGCTGGAGCCGCAGCTTGCGCTGGAGCCTCAGATCGCTCCGGAGCACGAGCTTGCGCCGGAGCCGCAAATCGCGCTGGAGCCCGAGCTTGCCATAGAGCCCGGGCTGGTTGCTGAGCTCGAAGCGGGCGCGCCTGAGCCGGACCTCATACATGATGCGATTACCGTCGAGCCGAACCAGATTGCGGATGACTCGCTGCAGCCGCTGCCGGCAGACGGCGAGTTTGCCGCCTCCGCACGATCCGGAGAAACCGCTCCCGGCGAGCCTGTTCTGCACGACGGAGCTCCTGCGGCTGGGTTCGAGGCCGCCCCGCTCGACGAAGCTGCTGCGGATGCCTCCCCAGCCGGGCCTGCCGCCTCCCCGGTAGACGAGTTCGCGCCTTCCGCCGCGCCGGAGATGGCTGCCGCGCCGGCGGAGCCCGAGTCTGCATCTTCGAGTGCAGCGGCCGGGACGCCGGAACACACCGTCGAGGTCACAGAAGCCGCTCCTGGCGACGAAGTTGCCGCGCCAGCGCCGGCTGCCACACCCCAGCCTGAACCAGAGGAGTATGAGCCCGGGAATGCCTCGGCATCCTACCGTGTGCTGCGGACAGGGCCAAGCGAGTTGCGCCTCCCCAGTCCTGAAACCGAGGCGCAGGAGCCGGACGCCGAGGTCTCCGCGATGCCAGATGGAACGCTCGACGGAGTCCAGGTGGATTCCGGGTCCACGTTCGCCGAGGAACCCGCTCCTGAGGCCGCCTTGCAGCCTGAGCTTGTATCAGAGGCCGTGCCCGAGGTTGGCGGCACGCTTGCCTCGTCCCCGGCAGCCGCGGAGTCCGGCACGGAAGCGCCTCGCTCCCATGAACCGGAGCCGTGGCCTGTCGTGGGTCACGGTGCTTCGGCTCTGCAGATTCTGCATGAGGACGGAACGATCGATCTGGTCGGCGCTAATGGTCGCCCGCCCTCGTTCGACGGGCTGCACGCGGAACCGGGAGAGGACGAGAGCGAACCTTTTGAGGCGCCGGGTCCCCAGTTCGAGGCGGCGCTGAGCCATGTGGCGGAGACCCAGGCTTTTCAGCCGCACGCGACTGAGTTCTCCGATCTCGTCGACCGGCTGCAGGGTTTCGCCCCCGGTCAGGGCCTGCTTGAAGAGGAGACCATCGACGAAGAGGAGTACGACTTTGAGCCCATGCACCTGCATGCCCACTCCGAGGACAGCGACCAGGAGGATCTTGAGGAAGAGACGCTCGATCACAGCATAGAAAGTCTGGCCCGGGGCGAGGCTACCTACCAGGAGTCCTACGTGGAAGCGCGACCGGCCGAGCGGCATGCGGCTCAGGGCCCCGGACCGCAGGCATTCGTCACCGAAGAGGAAGAGGAAGAAGAGCACGGCTTCAGCTACGAAGAGGTTGAGGACGGCGACGAGTCCGATGAGGACGGCGAAGCGGAGGAAGCCGCGCCGAGCCCCCGGCCTGGCGAGCCGCGCCGCGGAGAGGACGCGCGAAATCGTGGGCGCGGACGCAGCGGCGGGCGTAACGGTGGACGCCGCAATGGCGCTCCGGGCCGCGGACGCTCGGCGCAGTCGCAGGACCTGCCGATTATCTCCGAGCTGCTCAAGCAAGGGCAGGAGATCCTGGTCCAGATCGCGAAGGAGCCGATCGCGAAGAAGGGCGCGCGCATTACTTCGCACATCGCGCTCCCCGGGCGCTTTCTCGTGTTCATGCCGACGGTGCATCACGTCGGCGTCTCGCGCAAGATTGCCTCGGACGAAGAGCGGCAGCGGCTCAAGCGCATCCTCATCTCGGAGAAGGGCGAGAGTTCGGGCGGCTTTATCGTCCGTACTGCGGCTGAGGGCGCGAGCGAGGAGGACCTGCGGGCGGATCTGCGCTTCCTGATCTCGCTGTGGACCGAGATCAAGCAGCGCTCCGACACAGCCAAGGCGCCGGCCCTGATCTACCATGATCTGAACCTGATCGAGCGCATTCTGCGCGACCAGGTATCGAGCAATTTCTCGACGATCTGGGTGGACTCCGAAGTTGAATACGAGCGGATCATTCGTTTTCTCTCGCGCTTTCAGCCGCAACTTGTGCGCCGCGTGAAGCTTTATACCAAGGAGACGCCGCTGTTTGAGCACTTCGGCATCCAGGAAGAGATATCGAAAGCGCTTAAGTCCAAGGTCTGGCTCAAGTCGGGCGGCTCGATTGTTATCAATCAGACCGAGGCCCTGGTCGCAATCGACATCAATACGGGTAAGTATGTCGGCAAGACGGCGCGGCTCGAGGACACGATCGTGAAGACCAATCTCGATGCGATCCCCGAAATTGTGCGTCAGATTCGCCTGCGCGACCTGGGCGGCATTATCGTGATCGACTTTATCGACATGGACGAGCGCAAGAATCGCAACCGTGTGCTGGCCGCGCTTGAAGAGGAGTTGAAGAACGATCGCGCGCCGTCAAAAGTTCTGCAGTTTAACGACTTCGGCCTGGTCGCAATTACCCGCAAGCGCGTCAAGCAATCACTTGAGCGGACTTTGTCGGTCACCTGCGAGACCTGCACCGGCACGGGCATGGTCAAGAGTCCGATTACGGTCTGCAACGAGATTTATATCGAGATGCGCAAGATGCAGAAGCATCTGGACGGCAAAGACGTGATGCTGCGCGTGCATCCCGAGGTTGTCAAGCAGCTCAAATCCGGCAACGGCAAGTGGATCAACGAGCTCGAGGAGCTGGTTGCGAAGACGATCATTATCAAGAGCGATCCGGCGCTGCATCCCGAGCAGTTTGATATCCACTAGAGCATTACCACAGCTACTGTAAGGCGACCGGCAACACGCATCTGCGGCTTTTCCGTCAAGAAGAGCCGCAGATGACCTTCGTCCATCGCTCTATCTAAATTGTGCAATGCTGAACGCACGCCGCACTCATGCTGATGCTGTTGGGCACAGGACACAGGCTGGGTCGCAGGATCCGGACTTTTGTCCCTATGAGGCATGGAAAATGGCCGCGTTCCGGACCGAAACATTTCTCGAGTTCACCGCGTCCTAGTGTATAGATCCGGGTTCACACTGTTGACCCACGCGCAATCGGCGTGTTGCTGTTGAACCACATTGAAGGAGTTACACGAAAATGGCGTTCCCCATTGAGATCCATTCGCAGGCTTCGCATTCTAGAAAGAGCCATCTGCTAAGGCGCGCTCTGCTGACTGTTTCAGCTGTGTGCGCGCTCGCTGTGCTGCCGCTTAGCGCCCAGGAGTCTGGCTATTCCAGCTCCAGCAATCAGGCATTGCTTGGCGGCGAAGATATAGATGGAGCCTCGATTGCTTCCGCACCAAATCCTGCGCCGGCGGCGCTGCCCTCTCCGCAGTATGGCGGCCGTGGAGGAGGCTATAACGGCTATCATGGCAGCCGCTGGGACCATGTTGCTTTTGAAGTAGGCGGCGGATTTACCGCGCCGGTCGGCAATGACGTAAGCGGCGGATTTACCACCGCGCTCGGCGCCGGTGGACCCTATGGAACCGATACATGGGGCGGCAATCTCTTTGTTGGCGGCGGCTGGGCGTTCAGCAAGCGGTTTACGCTGCTCGGCGAGTACAGCTATAACGACAACAAGATTCCCGGCAAGACGCTTTCGGCTGTGTATAACAGCGATCCTACGGAGTATTCGAGTAACGGAATCTCCAACATTGGCGGCAATGTACACACCAACAGTCTTACTGCGGAGCCTCTGTTCTATTACTACAACAGTGACAAACATCCTTATGCCGGATATCTGATCGGAGGGGTAGGCTGGTCGCATAAAACGATCAACTTCACTGCCCCCGTGGAAGAAGAGACCTTCTATGGGATTTATGTGACCAATGAGACATTCAGCAGCTACAGCGACAATGGCCTGAATGTGAACTTCGGCACCGGCGTCTCGTTCAAACCCTTCGGGCAGGACTCGCGCGCGAAGATATTCGCCGAGGTGCGCTATATGCTTGCGGACACACCGAGAGAGACCACTGCTGATATCACCAACCCGAATGTATTGCACACAGGTACAGAAGGACTGATCCCCGTGACGGTCGGCCTTCGTTTCTAAGGAGTCACTGCGGCGAGGCCGCGCCAGACTGAACGCCCCCACGCAGCCAAAGTGTGGGGCGTTCCTCGCCTTGATCCCCGGCATTTTCACAGCAGGTGTAATCCCAGGGCTGAATGTATCTCACCTTTTGTTGCAGGAAAAGTCAGCGAGATTGCCTGGATCCCAGTTAACTGTGAGAATGTTCTACTTGCCTTGCACGATCGCTTCTACCTCATCGGCGGTCTTCGGCAGAGCCCCGGTCAGGTCGATCAGTTTTCCATCGGGCGAGGCATAGAAGACATCTTCAATCCGCACGCCTATTCTTTCTTCAGGGATATAAATTCCCGGCTCGATCGTAAATACCTGCCCTGTCTGAATCGGCTCATGGTCGATCGAGTCATGCACATCAATGCCGACGCCATGGCCGATGCCGTGGATAAAGTATTTGCCGAGCCCCTCGCCGTGCAGGTCCTTGCCGTGCTCGTTCATGTACTTCCAGGCGATGGTGTCGAGCGATTCCGGGTAGGTGTGATCAGGATCGTTCTCGCGCGACTTACCAGCGACGAATGCGTCCATCGCAGCCTTTTGCGCGCCGAGCACGATGTTGTAGATCTCGCGCTGGCGCGGCGTGAAATGTCCGTTCACCGGCATCGTGCGCGTGATGTCAGAGGCGTATATCGAGTATTCTCCGGCCGCGTCGACGACCACGACATCGCCCGCTTGCATCGTGCCCGAGTCCTCTGAGTAATGCAATTCCGTCGAGTGAATGCCCGAGCCTACGATGGATGGATAGGACGGGCGCTCGCAGCCGTTGGCGAGCAGCGTGGCGTAGATGATTCCTTCGACGGCGCGTTCTTGTTGGCCGGGATGAATCGAGCGCATCATGGCGAGCTGCGCTTTGACTGAGGCGTCGGCAGCCTTTTGCAGCAGGGCGATCTCGCCCGCGTCCTTGATCTTGCGCAACTCGCCGACCGGCACACTTACGTCGTTGAGCGGCGGAGGTGTTGTACCTCCGAATGATGCGCTGACAAGCGTCATGACCGCTTTAGTCGCAGCGGAGTCCGGTTCACCCCAGCGCGGGCAGCGGCGATGGGCGGCATCGATGAAGTTGTTCAGTTCGGTCACGAGCGTGGCGAGCGGCGCGACGTTGTCGACCCCCGCCTTCTCCGTCGCCCCCGGTGTGACGGCGTCGAGCTTGACCCCGGTGTAGAGTTCCATGCGCGGGTTGCGCGTAGGCAAGAGCATCACCTCGCGATACGGCCGCGCCGGGCGTCCGGCCGAGGCCGCAACCGGCGCCTCGATGACGAGCGCAGCGCCTGGTTCGTTCCAACCGGTCAGGTAGTAAAAGTCTTCATCCTGGCGCCAGTCCTGGTATTCGAGCGCAGGCGGTTCGTTCGCGAACAGGACTGCCACGCCGCCGTTCAGCTTGTCTGCAAGGGCGACGCGGCGGGCGTGGTAGACCGCGGTGGGTTGTCGGTCGAGGGCGTATGCGCAGATAGGAAGGAGCAGCAAGAGAGCAGCGAGGCGCGCGGCAAGAATCTTCATTGCAGAAGTGTACTCAATATGGCCGCGAAAGCGCCCACGGGCCTCTAGACCATCTCGACCATGGAGACGGTTTGCGTCCGATGACCGGGACGGAGTGAGCTGGGCGACCTCGGTGGAGAGCATGACGATGCGGGGCCAGCCGTTCGCCGGGCGGGGCGGCGTGAGGCTGCGATTCGATGCAGCGTTGATCCCACTGAGACCATCGAGGGCGAGCAGTACGCCCGTCTTGCTGAGTTCTTCGTGTTTGCCTGAATCGACGCCGGCCTCTTACCGATTGCGCGCAGCAGCGCCGGAGCCGGCCAGCTTGCTTCGGATCACAGCAAGCTCTGGAAGTCCGGGATCGGCATGGTTCCACAGCTCGCCTGCGCGGGCGAACATGGGACGCGATCCCTGTGATTCGCCGCCGTGTTCGGCGACTAACCCGAGCGCGAAATGACCGCCCGCATACTCGGGATCATGTTGAATCATCTGCTCAGCGGTAAATCGCGCGAGGTCCCAATCGTTGGCGTCGCGTGCGGTGCGCGCGATCGACTCAAGCGTGAACACGGCTGCCACCCACGCATCTGGGCCCGGCATGGAAACTGCCGTTTGCTCGACGTCGACATAGAGTTTATCGCCCTCCTGCATCTGCCCCGAACGCAATAGCAGCGCAGCTCGCAGCGCAGCGGGGTAGGGAAGAGACGCGACTGTGTCGGCAGGCAAAGCCTCAGCTTCGTGCTCGGCAAGCGCCAGTTCTGCCTGCGCATCGTCTGGTTTGTTGAGGCCGAGCAGCGCCTCACCAGCGAGTGTGTGACCGGCCAGCCGCGCCATAGGCCAGGGGCTTTGCGCCAGTTCGTGCGCGGCATCGAGGCCCTCTGCATAGCGCCCGCGGTCGATGAGAAACTCCGGCCACAGCTTGCGGTTATAGGCCAGAAATTCAGTCGTTGCAGGCAGCGCATACGCCTCGCGCAGAAGAGGCTCCGCTGCCTTCATCTGCCCGAGCAACTCGTAGCACGTCGCCAGCAGTTGCAGGTTATGCGCATGGTGCCAGTCATACTGCGCGGGGATCTTCTCCGATCGATAGTAGGCCTCTTCGAGCTCGTCTGTTTTCACAAACTCCTGCACCGCCTCTTCGGTCCTGCCGAGGCGCATCAGCTCGTGTCCGCGCATGTGGTGCGCATGAGGAATTGCCGGCGCGAGCCTCAAATACACCGCGCTTTCAGCGAGTGCATCCTGGATGCGCCCCAGATCTTCGCTGGTGTGCACCATATAGTGCAGCGCTGCAAGGTTGCCGGGATCATAGGCCAGCGCTGTTTTATAGAATGCCAGCGTATCGACGCCGCCCGCCTGCCCATGCGTAAATGGCGAGCGCTCGTCGGCCAGTCCGCGCTGCACCCACAGCCACGGATCATGCGGGTTCGCGCGTATCGCATCGCTGATCGCATTGCGATATGCAGCGTAGAGTTCTCCATCGGCAATATTGCCGGCAAAATTCACCTCGGCGGTGCGAATCGCGAGCCAGCCGCGCTCGCTCTCGCTCATATGTGCGTCGAGCGCTTTTGCGTCATCGCACATCTGGTGCGCTGCGCCAATATCCTGCATGCCGACATACGCATCGGCCAGCCCTAGATACGCCATGCCGAGCGAATGGTCGATGCGCAAAGCCTCGTAAAACGAGCGCGCCGCCTCGATCCACACAAAGGAGTGCAGATACGCGAGGCCCTGATCGTAGAACGCCTGCGCCTCAGCCGAAGAGGTAGAAACTTTCTCATGCATCGCGCCGATGCCCGTGCGCAGCGTTACAGGGCGCTGCAATATCTCCTGCGGAATCGGCCCGCCTTCATGATGATCGTGATACGCCAGGGCAGGCGCGGCTGCAAGCATCGCAGCCAGCAAACAAGCGCGCATCCTCATCGGCAGTCACTCTCGTGCAATTGTTTATGCCTCATCGATCTCCACAAAGCGCACGTAATATCCCGCATCCATCTTCCTGGCCCGCACCACTGGATCACTCACTGCCATTTGGATCGCATAGATTCCAGGCTGCGCCGGCGTCCACGTATGCTCCCAGACTGTCCATGGCGCGCGCGGAGTCTGGTATAGCTTCTCTACTGTTACAAATGAATCGTCCGGGTTAAAGCGAATCTGCAACGTCTTCAGCGGCTCGCTGCCGCCCCACAGCAGTCCAGTGATCCGGTACTGCAGTTTCCCGGCAACACTCCATTTTTCTACGCGCACCGGAATCGCAGCAGGATCGATCGTGGCCGGGTCGAAGTCTCTCGCCAGCTCCGGAACTCCGCTCTGCAGCGTGCGCACGGCATATTCCCGCATCTGCGAGGTTGCCTCGACGGTATCATCGGCAACCCGGATGGTCTGCACCCACTTGATGCATGAGCAGCCGTACCAACCCGGCACAACCAGCCGCACCGGCGCGCCGTGGTCACGCGTCAATGGTTCGCCATTCATGCCGGTCGCAAGAAACGCCCCCGATGCCTTCAGCGCATCGAGTGGAAATACCCACTCGGCGCCCGGCACCGAGGTGTGCGACGGATTCGCATACTGGTCAAAGCCCGCGACGTAGACCTGAGCCGCTCCCGGCTTGACGCCCGCACGTGCGAGCAGTTTTGCGATGGGCACGCCGCTCCAGTTGGCTACGCTGATCAATCCGAAGTGAACGATGCGCACATTGCCAGCGCACTCAATCAGGTGCAGCCCCATCGGTTCGGCCTCGGCGCGCAGGGAACGAATCTCGAGGTGCAACGGCCGTTCCACAAGGCCCTCGACTGCGACCTTCCACTGATCGGCATTCGGCAGGATCTGCGACGCGCCGCTGCGCAGAAAAAAGTCGCCAGGCGGGGTGACCGGGCGCAGGACAGTAATGCGCGACAGGTCGGAGTAGCGGCGCTCGTCAAGCTCGGTTTGCGTTGCCTGCCCGACAGGCGCGTCGCCTTCGTTTTGAAACGGAATCACGCCGAGAAATTTCCCCCCGGCAATCGCCTTTGCGCGCGGGGCCCCCAGCAGCGCTGCCGCTGACAACATGCCACCATGCACAAACTGTCTTCGATTCAAGCCGGCACCGTACGCCTCTGGGAAGAGTTGAAAGGGCATGCTGCGGATGTTGAGGGCGCGTTGCCCTGATTATACGAATCCGCGCCACTGTTTGCAGGGCGTGCACTCCGGAAGAAGAGGCGAAGCGCGGCTGCTTTCTATGTCCACCATAAATAATTTCTATAAATGGAACTTTTTTGTCGACTCAAACGTAAAAGGGCGCTACTGTTGGCATCAATCCATTCGCTCTCCCCGAAGCTGCTTTTATCCCCAAGTCTTTTCAGCAAGTTCTGCGTGTTACCGATCCTCACATGTTCCTCGACCGTGACGCCTGAACGGCGCACAGGCTGTTTTTTTCGACCTTGTTGGGTGCATTTTTTCAGGAGGCCAGATGATCAGGAAGTACCTGCAATTGTGGATTCTGCTCGCCATCTTCACAGGCATGACCGGCGCGCTTATGTATGGCCAGACCGTACAGGGTGTCATCACCGGCACGATCACTGATCCGAGCGGCGCAGTGGTTCCAAAAGCAACGATTACCATTACCAATGAGGGTACAGGCATCGTCCTGACCGAGGTCTCGGGCAGCGGCGGCGCCTATCGTTTCTCGCTCGTGCCGCCCGGCACCTACGACATTCTGGTCAATGCTGCGGGCTTTGGCGAGCAGGAGGCCAAGGGCGTTGTGGTGGAGGCCAGCCAGGTGGTTCCCTTCAGCGCCAGGCTGTCCATTGCGCAGGCTGCAGCCCAGGTGATTGAAGTCACCGGCGAGTCTTCGCTGGTGCAGACTGCGAGCTCCGATCTGTCCACGCAGGTCAACAACGCAACTATCCAGAACATGGCGCTGGTCGATCGCGATGTCTTCGCGGACCTGCCATTTCTTGCGCCATCGGTGATGCCCGGCCTTGACGGCACTGCGACCTCAGGCGGCGCGCGCGAGTCCGGCACCTCCTACCTGCTCAATGGCGGCGAGGATAACGACAACTTCGGCGAGGGTGGATCGAACGTGCACCCGCCGCTTGAGTCAGTGCAGGATTTCTCTATCGTCACCAACAATATGAGCGCTCAGTACGGACGCGGCATGGGCGCGGTGGTGACTGCGAACCAGAAGTCGGGGTCCAATAAGTTTCACGGCGCGCTCTACGAGTTCAACCGCAACGCGCTGCTCAATGCGAACACTTTTTTCTACAACCGCGATTATTTTGCCGATCATCAGCCCGGCGGCGATGACACACTTTCCGAGCGGCCTAAATACATCCGCAACCAGTTTGGCGGCGAGGTCGATGGGCCCATCTTCCGCGATAAGACATTCTTCTCCTTCGCCTACGACTACCTCAACCTGAAGTCAGGTTCGACCTCTGCGAATAATTTCGTGCCAACCAGCGAGGCCGTATCCGCGCTCAAGTCGAGCGGCAGCCCGCTGGCGCAGGCAATCCTCAACGCCTATCCTCCCGCCACCTCCGAGCAGGTCTGCCCGAATCAGAGTGTGCCGACAGGCGCCGGCTCCTACATCGGCTGCTTGTCTTTCTTCGATCCGATCACCGACACCATCGGCACATACTATGGCCGCGTCGATCACAACTTCAGCGCCACCGACCGCCTGAGCTTTATTGTGAATCTGAGCCGCGAGAACAATCCTGATCTGTATGGCGGCGGCCCTCTCACTACCAAGGGACCTATCTCGGCCACGACGATCAATCACTTCAGCAACTTCACCACGACCGAGACCCACACGTTCAGCTCTCAATTGCTGAACGAAGCGACGATCTCGCAAAACCGCCATTACAACGTGTTTCAGGAAGGCAAGGGTTCTGCCGACACGCTGCCTGAGATCATCATCGACAACGGGGATGAAGGCAACCTGAGCTATGACTTGGGTGGCGACTATGAGGGTGGCCTGGTGGAGAACTTTACCCAGGACCGCTGGTCGGGCCAGGATAATCTCTCCTGGACCAAGGGCACGCACTCGGTGAAGTTCGGCGGCGGTTCGCAGTACGGCATCCTCTATCGCGATTGGGACCTGGGCACGCCGGGCTACTATGAGTTTGGCGAGTTGATCAAGACCAACAGCTCTGGCGCCGTGATCACCGCGGCCAACGACGGCACGCTCCAGCCGGATGGCACCATTATGGGCATCGACCCATCCAACGTCGACCACTCCAACTTCGCCGGCGATTACCCGTATTATCAGGAGACCTCGATCAACCCCAGCACCGGCGGCCAGGCCAACGCGTACCGCCATTACGTGTATCACGACTGGGATGTGTTCGCGCAGGACGACTGGAAGATCAGGCACAATCTGACCTTGAACCTGGGAGTTCGCTGGGATCGTTATGGCGCGCCGAGCGAAGTGCATAACATCATCGCGCAGTTCACCAATCTGGACTGCAATATCCTCGACGCCAGTTGCCTGGCAGCCGCGCGCGTGGGTCCGACCAAGCGTATGTGGACCACGCAAAATCACGACTATGCGCCGCGCCTGGGCTTTGCATGGGATGTGATGGGCGACGGCAAGACGGCTGTGCGCGGCGGTTACGGCATCTTCTACGATCGAATCTTTGACAATATCTGGTCGAACGGCGCCTGGAATCCTCCGTTCTATGCGCTGGCCGACTTCAACGCGACCAGCACCGATGCGATTTATTATTCGAATCCGGCATCGATCGGGCCGGCCTATAACCCGAGCGGCCCGTGCGGCCAGATTCCTTACGCATCGAGCCCTGGCTGCTCCGGCAAGCGCGTGAGCGTGCGCACCATGGACGTGCACATGCATGACTCGTCAGGCCAGAACTACTACTTCGGAATCGAGCATCAGCTCAAGGGCGACTTTCTCCTGCGGCTCAACTATCAGGCGGAGCTGGGACGCCACCTGCCGATGCTCCAGACCCTCAACCGCGTGGATGGCAGCGCGGCAAACAGCTCGCTCTCCTTCGTGCGTCCCAATGCGCTCTATACCGGCTTCAACTATCGGGGTAACGCGGTCGCTTCCAGCTATAACGCACTTGTCATTGAGGCGCAGAAGCGGCTCAGCCACGGATTGCAGTTTCAAACCAGCTACACCTACTCGAAACTCCTGGACGAAAACTCGGAGCTCTTCGCCGGCTGCTCCAATATCGGCGGACAGAGCGCGCCCGACTACTACATCACCAATGCCAATCCACGCCTCAATTACGGGCCGGGGGCGTTCGATCACCGTGGCTCCTATAAGTTCAGCACCACCTATGAGCTGCCCTTCCTCAAGGGCAAGCGCGGTGTTGAAGGCGAAGCACTGGGCGGCTGGCACATTGGCAGCTTCTTCCAGTTCTACAGCGGCCATCCGGTCGACGTGTATGACGGACGTGATCCTTATGCGGCTTCGGATCCGAACGGCAATCCGATCCTTGATTCCATGGGCATCCCGTACAACACGGGCGGCGATTACAACCTGGATGGAACGCACAATGACCATCCCAACTTCACGGGAACCAATCTCAAGTCGGTCTACAGCCACGCGACTCCGGCCAACGGAATCTTCAAGGACAATAATTTGATCGGTTGCGGAGCAGCCTGGGTGCCAAGCAATGCAGATGTAGCCGCGTGCAACGACACGTTTGGGGTCACCACGCCCAACGCGCTCTTCACCATGCCGGGGTATCCTGCTTCCGGGCCGACCTATGAACGATTTGGAACGCTGCGCCGCGACGTCTTCAACGGCCCCAGTTTTGGCCAATGGGATTTGAGTCTGGGCAAGGAGTTTACGGTCACCGAGTCGGCCACAGTCGGGATTCGTTTGCAGGCTCAGAACGCGCTCAATCATCCGAACTTCGACGGGATTACCAGCAACCTGGGCAGCGGAACCTTTGGTCAGGCACAACTGCTGACTCCTCAAGGTACAGGCGAGCCGGCATCGCGCGTGATGTCGCTCGGCGCGAGGATCGCCTTCTAAGCTGTTGAGAAATCCGGCAGCGCTGAGACAAGGCATGCACGATAAGGCATGCCCTCCGGCTGCCGGGATGTGTCCGGTTCTTACTGGATGCGGGCTGCACAACGCGCCACTGTTTTTGCAGGATAGGTGGCACACAGCGGAAGCTGCCCCGATCACAGGAGCTGCGAAAATGCTCTAATGGAAGGCGATGAAGCTGTGGGACGCGGTGGTTGTGGGCGCGGGGCCGGCCGGATGCGCCGCGGCCTACGACCTGTCTGCGGCGGGCCGCACGGTTCTGCTGGTAGACAAGGCCGAGTTTCCTCGTCATAAGGCCTGCGCCGGCGGCCTGACCATGAAGGCTGTGCAGGCCTTGCGCTATCCGATCGATCCAGTGGTGCGCCACACCGTGCGGGAGATCGGTCTCGAAGATGCCAGTGCGCCGTCCGGCACGGTGCGGGTGAGCCGGCGGCGTCCGGTGTGCGTCATGACAGTGAGGGCGGAGCTCGACGCATATTGCCTGGACCAGACCAGGCGGCGCGGCGCGGAGTTTCGCCGGATCGGGCCGATCAGAGGTCTGCAGGAAGAGGCGGACCGGGTACTGCTCTTCGCAGGGGGTGAGCCGTTGGCTGCCCGCCTGCTGCTGGGCGCCGACGGAGTGCACAGCCGGGTGCGTGCGCTCCTGGGCCCGGCGCCCTGGTTCCGGACTGGATTCGCGCTCGAGACGGATGTGGCTTACAGCGCAACGGGCGGCCGGGCGTTTCCGCTGGTCTTCGACTTCGCTCCTGTCCCGGGTGGCTACGGCTGGCTGTTTCCCCGCAACGACCATGTCAACGTAGGGCTGTATTCGGCCGGACTCGGCCGCCAGGATCTGGCCGGCCTCAGCGCCAGTGGCGTCAGCCCCGGCGATGACGCCCCGCCCGGACACGGCGATGGCGGCTCTGGTCCGGCAGCGGCTACGATCAACCGGGCTGCGCTGAGCGCCTATGTGGCCGCGCGGTGCGGCACGGGCGACCATGGACCGGTGACCGGCCAGTTCCTCGGCCTGGGCGCGGCCGGGTATGCTCCCTCGGGGTCACGCGTCTTACTGGCGGGCGATGCGGCGGGCTTTGCCGATCCTCTGACCGGGGAAGGCATCTACGGGGCGATCGCAAGCGGTCAGGCTGCGGCAGCGGCTATGCTGGCCAGCCTGCGGAGCGAAGCCGCCGTACCGGGAATCCGTTATGCCGCGGCCACCGAGCGCCTTCGCTCCGACCTGCGCGTCGCCGAACGGGCGGCGCGGCGCTTCTACCCTGAGCCCGGGCGGGGTCTGCGGTTGATGCGGATGCCGGTGCTGCGGTGGGCGGTGCTGCACAGCTACAGCGAAGGCGCGAGCCTGGCCCGGCTGGCTGGCGGCATCCGCCTGGCGCGCCGGGCGCTGGGCCGCCTTCACCCCTAGGCAGGCTCCTTAAGCCGCTCCCATCGCGGCCAATGCTCCCAAAGCTGGCGAAGTATGAAAGTTTGGTGAGGCAGGGCTGCCCTCGAGAGTATATTCTTCTCCCGCCCTGCATCGAAGTGGTACAAAGTCGCTGTCTTTACACGCACGGAGTGCAGCCGTGGCGGCACGCGTACGCGCAAGTGCAGTGTTCTCTGTACCTCGGGCGGGGTGGCAGGGGGACTCCTCGATGCCCCGAATGATGTGCACGCAAAGCGACGCTCGTTAACCCAAAGTAATAACGGCCGCTTCTTGTATGCGATGGAAGCCGAGGCAGGGCTGACAATAAGAGGTCAGGATTCTAGCTGCTAGGATAAAGCTTCGGAAAGCAGAGATTTACATGAGTACTGGAATAGGACAGCGGGCGGCCATCTCGAGTTTTGCAGGATTCACCACGCGGGGTGCTCTGTGAGAGCAGCGGGACAGGTACAGGCTGGGGGCGAAGTGAGAGAGGCACGGCGAGCCGGTTACGGCAGTTTCAGCGGCAGGGGGACGCATCCAGCTATGCATGGTCAGTCTTTTCTATCGATGGCATGCGCGGTGGTGTTACGGAGGCTGAGGGCCGCCCGGGTTCTTCACGCAGCCTGCCTGCTGGCGCTGCTGCTTACAGCCGCGGCAGGGTTCGCCGAAGGTCCGCAGACGACCCCGAGCATCTTTGCGCCGGTGTCGACGCCGGCCGACGAGGAGTTCGACCTGTCGATGTTCGTGATCGCGCTCACCGGCGGCATCTTCGTGGTCGTGGGCGGCCTCGGCGCATATGCGGTGGTCAAGTTCCGGCAAAAGGGAGACGATGACAGCGAGCCGGCCCAGGTGTACGGGTCGACTCAGATCGAGCTGGCCTGGACGGTTGTGCCGGTCATCATGGTGGTGGTCCTGTTCCTCACCACTGCCCGGTTTATCTTCGCCATCCAGGACAATCCGCATACGAAAGACTCGCTCGAAGTGACCGTAGTCGGGCATCAGTTCTGGTGGGAGTTCCGGTATCCGAAGTACGGCATCATCACGGCCAACGAGCTGCACGTGCCGCTCAGCAACCCGAATCACCCGACGCCGACCTTCCTCAAGCTGCTCTCGGCGGACGTGATCCACAGCTTCTGGGTGCCGCAGCTGGCCGGCAAGACCGACTCTATCCCGAATCATGTCAACAACATGTGGATTGACCCGCATGCTCCCGGGGTGTACGTGGGGCAATGTGGGCAGTTCTGCGGAACCCAGCACGCGAAGATGCTGTTGCGGGTGTATGTCGATACGCCGAAGCAGTTTGCTGCCTGGGTAGCGAACCAGCAGTTGCCGGGCGCCGCGCCCCAGTCGAGCGCCGAGACCATCGCCGCCGGCCAGCAGGTCTTCGAGACCCAGTCCTGTATGAACTGCCATGCGGTCCGGGGGACGACCGGCAACGGGCGATTCGGCC
>Ga0116226_10001661_pt1 | contig 19343 bp, 16 predicted proteins | sample S1TSphfallax_FD_89692 | JGI IMG/M metagenome (GOLD analysis project Ga0116226, IMG submission 89692) | Host-associated microbial communities from peat moss isolated from Minnesota, USA - S1T2_Fa - Sphagnum fallax MG | ecosystem: Host-associated > Plants > Peat moss > Unclassified | place: USA... | reverse complement strand
GAAGGCCTTCTTTTTTGAAAAAAAGAAGCAAAAGACTTTTGCTCGTTGGCATACGCGGCCTGCTTCGAAGCGGATCGCGTGTGCCAACTGGCAAAAGTCTTTTGGTTCTTTTTTTCAAAAAATAACACCTTCCTTTCCTTTGGTGCATCCGTTCGCAGGCCGGTACGCGTAACGCGTGCAGGTAAATGACGGAGAGCATGGTGGCAGACACTTTAGTGCTCCAGCGGCGTCATCTGCTGGCGGCGGGTGCCGCGCTGGCGTGCGTGCGCCCGGCGCGGGCGGACATTCCTTCGGCCGGCACGCTCGCATTTCAGGTCAGCCGCAACGGTAGCATCATCGGCACGCACACGCTGACATTCGCCAAAAACGGGTCGAACCTGACCGTGCGAATCGACGCCGCGTTCCGCGTTCATTTTGGACCAGTTACTTTTTACCGGTATCGCCACCAGGGCGTCGAACAATGGCAGGATGGCAGGTTTGCCACGCTCGATACGCGCACCGACGATAATGGCACGGCCTATGAGGTGCATGCGCGCCGCAGTGACGCCGGGGTGCTGATACAGGCCACGAACCTGCCGGATCAGGTTGCGCCGCACGACACCTATCCGCTGACGCATTGGGCGGAAGCCGCGATGGGCGCCCGGCTGTTCAACCCGCAGACCGGCAAGTTGCTGCACGAGACGGCGCAGCCGAACGGCAGCGGCCTGGTCGCGCTGGCGAACGGCGCGCGCATCGAGGCGACGCGCTTCGCGCTCGCCGGCGAGGCGCCGATCGAGGATTGGTACGACAGCAGCAAACGCTGGGCGGCGCTGGACGCCACCGGCAGCGACGGCTCGCAAATCACCTACCGCCGCCTTTGATCGCAGCGGCCGGCTTGCGGGCCCGGCCTGACGCCTGCATGCACGCCGCATGGACGATGCCAAAGACCTGATCCTGCGCCTGACCGCCGCGCGCGGCGCCGAAAAATCGATCTGCCCGTCGGAAGTCGCGCGGGCGCTGGATGCGAACTGGCGGCCATTGATGACGCCGGTGCGCAGCGCGGCGATCGAACTGGCGCGCGCCGGCCGGGTGCAGATCCTGCGCAAGGGCAAGCCGGTCGAAAACCTGGACGAAGTGCGGGGGGTGATACGGCTGCGGAGTGTGGCAGACTCGTAGGTGGGTCGTCGAATAGGAAGAAGTGTTCTTTTTTGAAAAAAGAACCAAAAAACTTTTGCTTATTGGCATCCGCGTAAGCCGAAGCACGATCCGTCACGTGATCCGAGCGCAGGAGCAAAAGTTTTTTGGTTCTTTTTTTCAAAAAATAACACGCCTTCCTGCTTGATTGCCCTCTGCCGCCAGTCGCGCCATGTTAACGGCGTTGACCCAGGGAGGCGGTGATGGACCAGGCTGCAGGCAATTTATCCGCGCTCGATGAACCGGCCGCCGTCTTGGCGCGCCAGCGCGCCGCGTTCCTGGCCGCCCCGTTTCCCACCGCCGAGCAGCGCCGCGCCAAGCTCGGCACCTTGCAGAATGCGATCCAAAAGAACCAGGATCTGATCGCCGATGCGATTTCGGCCGATTTCGGCAATCGCAGCCGGGTCGAAACCGTGATGTCGGAAATCCTGCCCTGCATCGCCGCGTGCAAATTTGCCGCTTCGCATGTCACGCGCTGGATGCGGCCGCAGCGGCGCAAGGTGGGGATCAATTTCATGCCGGCAACGAACCGGCTGACCTTCACGCCGAAGGGCGTGGTGGGCGTGGTGTCACCGTGGAATTATCCGATCTACCTGACCATCGGGCCGCTGGTGGATATTCTCGCCGCGGGCAATCGCTGCATGATCAAACCGAGCGAGCTGACGCCGGCAACCGCCACGCTGCTGGTCAAATTGCTGGGCGATATTTTCGCGCCGGACGAGGTGGCCGTGCTGCCCGGCGACGTTTCGGTCGGCCGCGCCTTTACCGCGCTGCCGTTCGACCATCTGATCTACACCGGCAGCACCCATATCGGCCGCGACGTGATGCGTGCGGCGGCAGAAAACCTGGTGCCGCTGACGCTGGAACTCGGCGGCAAATCGCCGGTGATCGTGGCCGAGGATGCCGACATCGCGAAGGCGGCGAGTTCCATTGCGGTTGGTAAATTCTTCAACGCCGGCCAGACTTGCGTATCGCCCGATTACGCGCTGGTATCGAACGCCGGCGCGGAGAATTTCGCCCGCGCGGTGCTGGACGCGGCCGAGAAGATGTATCCGGCGCTGTCTGGCAACCCCGACTACACCGCCATCATTTCGGACCGGCACCATGCGCGCCTGACCGACCTGGTGGCCGAGGCGGAGGCGGCGGGTGCCACCGTGTTGCGGCATGCGGCACCGGTGCGCGGCAATGTGCGGCATTTTCCGCCCACCGTGGTGCTCGACCCGCCGCTGGACGGCAAGCTGATGCGCGACGAGATTTTTGGCCCGGTGCTGCCGGTGGTGCGGGTGGACAGCACCGATGCGGCGATCGCGTTCGTCAATGCACGGCCGCGCCCGCTGGCGCTGTATGCCTATACGAAGGACGCGGCGACGGAACAGAAAATCCTCGGCAGCACGATATCCGGTGGCGTTACGATCAACGGCACCATGCTGCATGTCGGTCAGGAGGATATGCCGTTCGGCGGCATCGGCCCGTCCGGCATGGGCGCATATCATGGGCATGAGGGGTTCCTGGAATTCTCCCATGCGCGCGCGGTGCATAAGCCAGGGTTTTTCTCGGGGTTCGAGATGTTGAAGCCACCGCATAAAGGTCGTACGAGGTTCGCGTTGAAGGCGCTGGCGGGGTTTGAATTGAAGTAAGAAAGAAAGTGTTCTTTTTTGAAAAAAAGAACCAAAAAACTTTTGCTCTTGCGCCTGGACCGCGTGACGCAACATCGCCCAGTCTGCGCCGCCGCCAACGAGCAAAAGTTTTTTGGTTCTTTTTTTCAAAAAAGAACACTTCGTCCTTCCCTGACTTGCCTTGTTTCCACACCGCAGGCTATCCCGCGCACTCCAACCGACAGGTCCGTGCCCAATGCCCAAGATTACCTATATCTCGAACACCGGCGAGGAGCGTACGGTTGAGACGTCGGTCGGCATGACCGTCATGCGCACGGCCATTGCCCAGGGCATTCCGGGCATCGATGCGGATTGCGGCGGCTCCTGTGCCTGCGCCACCTGCCATGTCTATGTGGACCCGGCCTGGTTCCCGAAGCTGGAGCCGGCAGGCGACGGCGAAGTCGACATGTTGGATTTCGTCATCGACCGGCAGCCGACATCGCGGCTATCGTGCCAGATCGAAATAACCGGCGAGCTCGACGGGCTGATCGTGCGCACGCCGGCGACGCAGCATTAGATTGCTGCGGATTTTGCGAGGACCGAAGCTGGCGGGCTGAAGCCCACCCTCGCTAAATCGACCGGCTGACAACTTCCTTCATGATTTCCGAGGTGCCCCCATAGATGCGCTGCACACGCGCGTCGCGCCACAGCCGCGCGATCGGGTACTCGTTCATGTAGCCGGCGCCGCCGTGCAGTTGCAGGGCCGTATCGACCACGTCCCACTGCAATTCGGTGTGCCATAGTTTCGCGGCCGACCCCTCCGCCGCGGTCAATTCCTTTTTCATGTGGCGGGTCAGGCACCAGTCGATATGGGCCCAGCCGACTTGCAGCTTGGTGGCCAGGTCGGCCAGGGTGAATTTGGTGTTCTGGAAGTCGAACACGGTCTTGCCGAAGGCGCGGCGATCCTTGGTGAATTTCACCGCCTCGTCGAAGGCGCGCTGGGCGGCCGCCTGGGCGCCGATCGCGATCGACAAACGCTCCTGCGGCAACTGGCTCATCAGATAGATGAAGCCCTTGTTTTCCTCGCCGAGGCAGTTGGTGATCGGCACCCGCACATCGTCGAAAAACAGTTCGGACGTATCGGCCGCGTTCTGGCCGATCTTGTCCAGGTTGCGGCCGCGGGCGAAACCATCGCGGTCGGCTTCCACCAGGATCAGGCTGGTGCCCTTGGCCCCGCGCTCCGGATCGGTCTTGGCAACGACGATGATCAGGTCGGCATGCTGGCCGTTGGTGATATAGGTCTTGCTGCCTTTGACGACGTAATGATTGCCGTCGCGCCTGGCGGTGGTCTTGATACCCTGAAGGTCGCTGCCGGCGCCGGGCTCGGTCATCGCAATCGCAGTTACCACGTCGCCGGACACCAGCTTGGGTAGCCACTGCAATTTCTGCTCCTCGCTGCCATAGGCGACGAGGTAGTCGGCGATGATGTCGGATTGCAGGCTGAAGCCGATGGTCGCCCCGCTATAGGCGATCTCCTCGTCGACCACCGCGTTATAGCCGAAATCGAGTCCGAGGCCGCCATATTCCTCGGGGACGGTCGGGCAGAGCAGGCCGGCGCTGCCGGCGGTGCGCCAGACATCGCGGTCGACGATGCCCACATCCTCCCAGCGGTCGGCGTGCGGGTTGACCTCGCGGTCGAGGAATTTCCGCACCTGGTCGCGGAACTGGCCATGATCCGGGGCATAGGCGGTCCGGTAGGCGGTGTTCAGCATGCGACGGTTCCTAGTTCGTTGAAGTGCGTATGCATTAATCGGTTGATTAAGGCAAGAAAGGAAGTGTTCTTTTTTGAAAAAAAGAACCATAAAACTTTTGCTCGTTGGGTTCCGCGCAGGGCGACGCAGAGGACAATCCCGGTCATAAAGACGGACGAGCAAAAGTTTTTTGGTTCTTTTTTTCAAAAAATAACACGTCCTTCTTCGGCAACGGTCGCCTCATGCAAAGCGAAACCTCAAGCACGCCGCACGCCAGCCCGGTGTCGCTCGCCGAGCGGATCGCGTTTATCGACGTGCTGCGCGGCATGGCACTGTTCGGCATCCTGGCGGCCAACATGCGCGCCTTCGTGGCGCCGATGGACGCCTACTTCAATATCGACGCGCTGTATCCCGATCGGGCCGATGTGATTGCCCAGTTCTGCGTGGACTGGCTGTTCCAGGGCAAGTTCGTGTCGATCTTTTCGTTTCTGTTCGGGCTCGGCTTTGCCATGCAGATGAGCCGGGCGGAAGCGCGTGGCGTGTCGTTCCTGGGGTTCTATCCGCGCCGGCTGGCGGCGTTGGCGCTGCTCGGGCTGATCCACGGGTTCCTGATCTGGGCAGGCGATATTCTGCTGACCTATGCGCTGTCCGGCGCGCTGCTGCTGTTGTTCCGGCACCGGCGGCAGAAGACGCTGCTCTATTGGGCGGGATACCTGATCGGGTTTCCGATCGTGGCGTTGTGGGCCGTGCTGGCGCTGTATTTGAGCCCGTCGCGGCCGAAATGGATGGTGCCGAAGCCACCGCCGCTGGCGAAATGGCATGAGGTGATCCAGATCTACGCGCATGGCAGCCTGAAGCAGATACTGATGCAAAACCTGGTCGAGGGACGGGACGCGCTGCTCTCGAACCTGTTCGCCTTCTATGCGCTCGCGCTGTTCCTGCTGGGCATGTGGGTCTGGCGCTCCGGCATCGTGACCCGGCTCGACGCGTATAGGCCGGTCCTGCGGCGCGTGTGTTTCTGGGGCCTGGCGGTGGGGCTGCCGCTGAGTTTGTATCATGCGGCGGTGTCGGCGCTGATCCCCATCGGGCATTTCAGTGTCTGGTTGTTCCTGGGGCAAATCGTGTGGCTGCCGTCGGCGCATGCGCAAGCCGCGGGCTATATGGCCGGGCTGGCGCTGCTGTATCTCGATGCCGGTTGGCGGCGTGCGCTGATGCCGTTCGCTGCGGTGGGGCGGATGGCGCTGACGAATTATCTGGCGCAGTCGGTACTGTGCACATTGTTCTTCTATCACACCGGCACCGGATGGTTCGGGTCGGTCGGGCCGGCGCTGGCGTGGGTGCCGACGATTGTATTGTACGCTGCGCAATTGGTGTTCAGCAATGTGTGGTTGCGGCATTATCGGTTCGGGCCGATGGAATATGTCTGGCGCGCGATGACATACGGCACGCTGCCGCCGATGCGGCTAAGCGCGGCGGCCTGAGACACGCCGCCCACAGAACTGCGCACGCCGCTTCTTGGAGGAACGAACATGATGATGGGACATCGGTGGACCGCGTTGGTCACGCTGCTGACGCTTCTGGTTTATTTCTGGATGAGCCTGCAAGTGGGACGCGCGCGCGGCACGTCCGGCATCAAGCCGCCCGCCATGACCGGCGATCCGCGGCTGGAGCGGGCGGTGCGGGTGCACTACAATACACTGGAATGGCTGCCGATCTTTCTGGCGAGCCTGTGGCTGTTCGCGATTTACTGGAACGAACTGGTCGCGGCGGGGCTGGGGATTGTGTGGATCGTGGGGCGATTGCTTTATGCCGTGGGCTACATGGCCGATCCGGCCAAGCGCAGCACGGGGTTTCTGATCCAGTTCGTGGCGTGCGCGGTGCTGCTGTTCGGGGCGATGGGGCGGATTATATACAGCCTGGCGACCGGCGGCGTCTGACGAGCTTGGAGAGTTCGCTGCGCAAGATGACCTACGCGCTTGCGGGGCACAACAACCACGATCTTGTAGGGTCGGCTTCAGCCCACCGAATTTATCCGATCGAGGGGCGGAACTGGCTGGGAACGGCACTTATTGTCCGTGAAGCGGCGGGCTGCAGCCCACGCTACGGCTGGACGCGCGTCCTTCGGCATGCGAATATGCTGGCCTACGAAATGATCCGCAGCTCTGGCACAACTCCACCATGAAACCTTCCGTGCGGACCGTCGCCCGCCTGCCTGACCGCCATCTGCGGACACCGGTTTTCCGAGGCGCACGTCAATCCTTAACTATATCCACATCGATAGGCTTATTGCTGTCATATAGCGCTTCCGCGGCCAGCTTCGACTGTCGTCACGCGACCGCGCCAAGGGAGCATATCATTTGCGCCGACCCGAAACTGTCCGATCTCGATGGCCGTCTGGGACACCTCTTTGGCGAACGGCGTGCGGCCCTCAGTGCAACGGGGGCAGCACTCCTGGTGGAGTCACAACGAAGCTGGCTGCATTTCATTGCGCAGGTATGCCCGGTGCTGAAGCTTATGGCGCCACCCGATGCCGAGCCAACCAAATGCCTGACGAATGAATATACGATACGCCTGGACGAACTTTCAAAAGTGGGGGTCCGGATCGGGCCATACATGTTCAATCGCGTCGACCTTTACGCCGCCAAGCCCGCCCCTGACCGGGATACCGGTGTCAATCCCGGCTCCTATATCCAGCATGTGGCGTTCCCCCAGATCGACTCGCCTCTCAACCAAGAATCCGAGGCATGGAACAAACATGCCAAGAGGTCCCTCCCTGTAGAGGGGTATTGCGAGTCCGACGGTGACAACGAGGTCAGCTACGACCTCGGCTACGCCACGGACAGGATGATCAGTTTACTTTGGACGGAAAGCAGCTACTGCCATGGCACACCACATGGGATGTTCGGGTTGAAAACCGACAATTCCGTCATGATGAAAACGTTACGACCTCTCACAGAGGACGATGTGTTCAGGGGCTCTGCCGGGTGGTCCGACAAACTGAAACATTTGTTCGACAAGGCCTTAGATGATAGCGGGTGGACGGCTCACACTGGCGACGATAGAGACAACGTCCTGAACTATATGATGGACGCCCGAGATTGGGTGTTTACCCGCGAAGGCCTGCAAGTAAACTTCGACGAGGCAGTGGGCGGCTGCTACGCCTGCAATCCGCCAGACATCGTCGTGTCATGGACCGACTTGAAGCCGCTTCAGGGACCCGGAGCACTCGTGCCGTGATCTGATCGATCGGCCTACGGCGCCGATCGAAGCCCATGCAGATCGTTTCGAGCGAGCGTACAAAGCTGATTTGGCGATCGAGATTACGCCGGACGTGAGCGCCCGCGCCCACCGTAACCCCCGGAGCGAACACCGCTCACGCGGCGCGCCGATTCCCACGAGTGGCTTGCCGCTAAATGCAATGTTTGACCGGAGCCGAACCTGCGTCCCGTAGCACGGTGCCTTTAAGACTGCATAGCTCAGGCTGTCACACCCGCGCAGCCGGCAGCCAATACGCGCACCAGGTCTGGCAGCGCCAGGGCGATGCAGCCCTCTGTCGGTGCATAGTCGGGGCGGGCGACATGCAGAAAGATCGCGGAGCCGCGGCCGCGGACCACGGGCGCGTCGTTCCAGCCGAGGACGCCGATGACGTCGTAGAGGGCGTCGCGGCGCCAGAGTTCCTCGTGGCGGGCGGCAAACGGGAGCGTCACAGGGCGGTTGTAGAGAGCGTCGGCGGGGTCGTCGCACCAGGCGTCGGTGGGAGCCAGCGGTTCAGTGGGCACCGCGGCGTGCGGACGGGTCACGCGGTCGGCGCGGTAATAGACGCGGCGTAACGTCAGCACGCCCGCGGGGGTGGCGCCGTCGCCCTCCTGCTTGTCGGCGCGGATGAAGCCGCGACCGTAGGCCGCGCGAAACCGCAGATCACGCAGCGCAAGAATGCCGTCCGGGGTGAGCCGGGCGAGCGCGGTCATTCGAGCAAATGGCCGAAGCGACGGGCCTTGGTGGCCAGATAGGCGTCGTTCACGCCGTTGGCGGCAATCGCGTGGCTGACCCGGGCGGCGATGTCGATGCCATGGTCGGCGAGCGAGGACAGCTTTTCGGGGTTGTTGGTCAGCAGACGGATGCGGGTGACCCCGAGCGCCTTCAGCATGGTGGCGGCCGGCACAAAACTGCGCTCGTCGGCGCCCCACCCCAGCGCGCGGTTCGCATCCAGCGTGTCGAGGCCGGAATCCTGCAGCGCATAGGCGCGCAGCTTGTTGACCAGGCCGATGCCCCTGCCCTCCTGCGCCATATACAGCAGCACGCCGGCACCCTCGGCGTGCATGCGGCGGATCGCCTGGTGCAGTTGCGGGCCGCAATCGCACCGCAGGCTGCCCAGCACGTCCCCGGTGAAACATTCGGAATGGATGCGCACCAGCGGCGCCTCCACCTGCTCCGGCCGCCCGATCAGCAGCGCGAAATGCTCCTGGCCGCCGTCCGCGGGGCGGAACGCGACCAGACGCGCGTCGCCTGCCTCCGCGACCGGCACGGAGGCTTCGGCGACGCGCACCAGCGATATGTCGGCCAGCTGCGGTGCCGCGAGCAGGTCGGCGGCGGCGACCGAAAGCAAGGCTGTGGCGTCGGCGGCGCTGGCGACCAGCATAGCCGGCAACAGATGGGCGAGCTTGGCCAGCATCAAGGCTGCATCGGCCATGGGTGGCGCCGCCGCCACAGTCAGCGCGCCGGAGAGCTGAGGTTCGGTGGGATCCGCCAACGCCCGCAACGCCTGGGGATCGAGGTGTGCCGGCGGCAGGGTCACGGCGAGGAGCGCGCCTGGTGATACCGGCTGGTGCAGGATCGCCGCGGCGCGGATCGGCGCCAGCAACAGAAGCGGAGGCCCGGACGCAGCCGTCGTGAAGGCCGCGAGCCCGTCCGCAGTCGCAGTTTCAGCCGGAATCGCCACCAGCGTGGCGGTTCCCTGTAGCGCGACAGGCACACCGGCCCGCGCATCGCGGATCGCGCGCTGCACCCGGCTAGGCGCCGCTTGCTGTTCGGCTCGGCCAGCCATTATGGGTGGTGCTGCCTCAAAATTTGAGCGAGAGCGATCTATAGACACGGGCATACGACATAGGTCGGCGGCAAACCGCCGGAAACAAGCCGCAACGCGTGGCAGAGCGGCAGCATTTGCGCGCCAGCCGACTCGGCGTGTGTCACCTAAGCTCACGTTCACGTGACAGTAGCGACGATATTGTACATGGTGAGCACGGAAATTCATGGCCCGACGCGCAAGGCGCCGGGTCCCGTCCAATCGGGACGCTGTGGGGAATAAAATTTGATGGCCGGTGAGCGCCCGATCCTGCTGGTCGATGACGACGAGGTGCTGCGCGAGGAATTGGCGTCGCAACTTGGCCTCGACGGCGAATTCCAGGTGGTCGAAGCCGCCTCCGTCGCCCAGGCAGAGGCGCGCATCGCGTCCGGCGACCCGCGCTATGACGCACTTATCCTCGATGTCGGCCTGCCCGATGGCGACGGCCGGGACCTCTGCGCGTCACTGCGCAAGCAAGGCGTGCGCACGCCAATCATCATGCTGACCGGCTCCGATGAGGAAGCGGACGTGGTGCGCGGCCTCGATTCCGGCGCCAACGACTATATCGCCAAGCCGTTCCGCCTGGGCGAGCTGCTCGCCCGCCTGCGCGCCCAATTGCGCAGCTTCGAAAACAGCGAGGACGCGGTCTACACCATCGGGCCCTACAGCTTCCGGCCGTCAGCCAAGCTGCTGCAGGAGCCGCAGCGTAACCGCCGCATCCGGCTGACCGAAAAGGAAGCCGCAATCCTGAAATTCCTGTATCGCGCCGGCAGCAAGCCCGTCGCGCGCCAGGTGCTGCTGAACGAAGTGTGGGGCTACAACGCCGCCGTCACCACCCACACGCTCGAAACCCACATCTACCGCCTGCGTCAGAAAATCGAACCAGACCCCGCCAACGCCCGCCTGCTGATCACCGAAGGCGGCGGCTATCGGCTGCTGCCTGCTGGGATGCCGGACTGAGCGTTCGGCGTTCGGCTGGCTCTCGGTGGAGAGGAAGGCGGGGGCGTCGTGCGTAGCACGCCTTCGCCGCGTCGTGCGTAGCACGCCTTCGCAGCGTCGTGCGTAGCACGCCTTCGCAGCGTCCTGCGTAGCACGCCTTCGCGTGACACCCCCGCCTTCCTCTCCACCAAGATCCAGTCCAAAAGCCGAGCGTCAACCCGGCACCCAGGAGGAAACAATGATCGTCAGTGTGGCTTATCCGAAGACCGCTTCGTCCAGCTTTGATCTGGACTACTATGTCAGCAAGCATGTGCCGTTGGTGAACAAGCTCTGGGGGCCGCTGGGGTTGCGCGGCGCGCAGGTGTTGCAGGGCACGGGGTCACTGGGTGGTGCTCCGCCGTTCGAATTGATTTGCTTGCTCGATTTCGCCAGCCAGGAGGCGTTCAACGAGGCGGCAGCGGCGCATGCTGATGAGGTGATGGGCGACATTCGGAACTTTACCAATGTACAGCCGATCGTACAGTTCAACGAACCGGTCGCCGCTTGATCGCCTGGCGCGGCGCGGTTTGCGCGCCGCGCCAGAACCGGGCCTGTTTCACCATATCCCAACGGCGGTCGACGCCGCCGCTCGCGTGCGTCCGGGACCCTAAATGCAGCGTTTTCCGTGACTTGCACTGGGGGAGTGGCGCTGGCACGCCGGCTGCTATAGCTCCAGCAGGACGTTGACCTGCCGCACGGCAGCGTATGCTGCGAAAATCGATCTGGAGAAACATATGAAGCGCCGCGCCCTTCTGCTGACCGCAACCTTGTTGGCATCGGCCGGTTCGGCTCTGGCCGAGCAAAAATTCGATTTCGACCACACGCCCGGCCAATTGCCAAAAACGGTGGTTCCGGACGAATACCATATCGATCTGGTGCCCGATCTGGTGAAGCTGACGCTGGCCGGGCACGAGACGATTGCGGTGAACGTGCGCACGGCGACGGACAGCGTCACACTCGATAATCTCGGCCTCACGATCGGCCATGCGGCGCTGGAGGACGGCGCCGCCGCAACCGTCACGCTGGACGCCAAGCACCAGACCGCGACGCTGCATTTCGCCAACAAGATCGCCCAGGGCGCGCACACGCTGACGCTCGATTATACCGGGCCAATTCCGAACACGCCTGCCGGCATCTACTATAACGACTATCGCACCGCGGCGGGTCCGGCCAAGCGCATGCTGGTGACGCAGTTCGAAACGGCCGACGCACGCCGCATGTTCCCGGGCTGGGACGAGCCGGTGTTCAAGGCGAAATTCCGCCTCTCCGCCGTGCTGCCGACCGATTACGCGGCCATTTCCAACATGCCGATCGTGTCGCGCAGCCCGGCCGGCGCCGGCCTGACGAAGGTGCAGTTCGACACCTCGCCGCGCATGTCGACCTATCTGCTGGCGTTGATCGCCGGCGATCTGGAAGCGGTGCGCAGTGCCGCTTCCGGCACGCAGCTCGCGGCCTGGGCGCCGCGCGGCGAGGCCGGTCAGGCGCAATACGCGCTCGATGTCGAAAAGAATGTGCTGCCGTTCTACAACGAATATTTCGGCGTCGCCTATCCGTTGCCGAAGCTGGATCTGATTGCCATTCCGGGCAATTACGAAGCAGGTGCGATGGAGAATTGGGGTGCCATCACCTTCATCGACGACGCCATGCTGTTCGACCCGAAAACCTCTTCCGCCAGCACGCGCGAGACCATTCATATCGATGTCGCGCACGAAATGGCGCATCAATGGTCGGGCGACCTGGTCACCATGGCGTGGTGGGACAATATCTGGCTGAACGAGGGTTTCGCCACCTGGATGGAATTCAAGGCGACGGATCATTTCAACCCGACCTGGCAGGTCTGGCCGCGCCAGCACGAAGCGCGCGAACAGGCGATGACGCAGGACGCGCAGCCGACCACGCACCCGATCCAGCAGCTGATCCGCGACGAAAGCGAAGCGGGTACCGCATTCGACGGCATCAGCTACCAGAAAGGCTCGCAAATTCTGCGCATGATCGAGGATTGGATCGGCCCGGATAATTTCCGCGACGGGATGCGCGCCTACATGAAGGCGCATCAATATTCCAGCGCCACCAGTGCCGATTTGTGGGCGGCGCTGGGCCAGGCCGCCGGCCGCGACGTGGCGCACATGGCCGCGGGCTTCACCGAACAGCCGGGCATTCCGCTGGTGCATGTCACGCGCAAATGCGCGGCCGGAAAGGCCACGTTGACGCTGACGCAGGATCGTTTCGCGATCCATGATCCGAAGGCCGCCAAGCTCGCCTGGATCGTTCCGGTGACGCTCGCCGCACCGGGGGGCGAGGCCACGCGCGTGCTGCTGAACGGCGCGCCCGTCACCGTGCCGTTACCGGCCTGCGACACCCCGGAGAAGGCGAATTTCGGCGAAAACGGCTATTATCGCACCCAGTACGATGCCGCGTCGCTCAAGCCGCTGGTGGCCAGCCTGCCGCAATTCGGGCCCGCCGACCGGGCCAATCTGCTCGGCGATCAGTTCGCGTTGTTCCTGGCCGGACGGGCGCCGTTGCCGAGCTATCTCGATATGCTGCCGCAACTGAAGGGCGAGACCAATATCGCTGTCTGGACCGACACGCTGCACCATCTGCGCCGGCTGGACGGGCTGGCGCGCGGCACCGCGGTGCGGCCGGTGTTCCGCGCCTATGCGCGGACACTGCTGCGGCCGGAATTCGACCGGCTCGGCTGGGATCCGAAGGCGGGCGAATCGTTCCTCGATGCGTTGCTGCGCCCGGATCTGATCGCCGCCCTCGGCCGTTTCGAGGACGCGGATATTATCGCCGAGGCACGTGCGCGGTTCGAAAAATTCACCAAGGATCCGGCGAGCCTGGCGCCCGATCTGCGCGAGCCCGTGCTCGAAATCGTCGGCCACCGCGCCGACCAGGTGATTTACGCGAAACTGGGCGAACTCGGCGCCACGGCGACCAGCACGGAGGAAAAACTGCGCTATTTCGGCGCCATGGCGTCCGCCGAGGATCCGAAACTGATCCAGGAGACCGTGGTGCTTGCCGCATCAGGTGAAATCCCGAACGGCCGCGTCGCGCAAATGATCGGCCAGGCCAGCGTCAAGTCCGACAACCCGGACGAAGTGTGGCGCCAGGTGCTGCCGCGCCAGAAGGATTTGCGCGCGCATCTGACCGAGGAAAGCCAGAATTACCTGCTGCCGGCCGCGGCCGCCGGCAGCACCAGCACCGCCATCGCCCGCGCGCTGCTGGCCGACCCCTCGGCCAAAACCAGCATCGGCGCCACCATCATCGCCAAGCGCTTCGCCGACCAGATACTGACCCAAGCCGACCTGCAGCAACGCGCCGTTCCGGCGCTGACGGCGTGGCTGGCGGCTCGAAAGTAGGGCCAGGAAATCGGGGGGGAGCAAGCATGCGCGTGACGCCCCTCGGCCAAGCTGGGGCGTAGGATGGGCGAGTGCCGCGTTACCCATCACGATGGTTGATGGGGAACGCGGCACTCGCCCATACTGCCGGGGCCCACCGCACCAAAGCGGCATGGGAGGCAGGCATGATGGATCGGCGCAAATTTCTCATCGATGCAAGTATGTTGGCGTCTGCATCTGCGTGGGGTCCTATGGCGCGTGCGGCTGCAAGATCGGCGCCCGCGTCGGCCGCCGGCCGCAAGGCGCCCTTTCGCACGCTCTATAACAATGACTCGACGAATCTCCTGTCCTGCTACAGTCCATGGAGCAACCCCACCAATAATTCGCATCCCCAGGTCTTCAGCACGCGCCTGATCGAGGCAAGCGTTGCCGAAGTTGCCGGCAAAGTCGATGTGCAGCTCTTTTGTCCTGGCCTTTGCTGGGTCCCGTGGTGGACGAGCCGCGTCTATCCGGCGGCGGAGCATTATCGCTGGTACTACGACCTGATGGGCCACCCGGACGGACCGTTCGACGCCTATGCCAGATACATGCTTGCCGGCGGCGACATGATCCGTGACTTCCTGAACGCCTGCCGCCGCCATGGCCAAACGGCCTTCGTGAGTTTTCGCCTCAATGACGTGCAGTTTCTGGAAATAGCCGGGAACGTCGTTACCACCACGTCGAAGATGTGCAAGTTCTGGTATGAAAACTCGGTCTATGTGAACACCGACAGCTTCACGCTGGGGAACGATTACGTCCGGAGCCCGCAGCGTGCACAGAATTGGGCGATTCCCGAAGTACGCGCATACAAGCTCAGTTTGATCGAGGAGATCTGCACATACGATATCGATGGGCTTGAGCTCGACTTTAATCGTTACGCGAACTACTTTCCCGCTGCGTTCGACCCTCAGGAAAGTCAGCAGATCATGATGGGGTTCATCCGCGATGTGCGTGCGGCACTCGACGCGAATGTCCCGTCAGGGCTGACGGGGGATGCGCGGTTCGCGGCACAGGGCAAACCGAAACGCAGATATCTGTGCGTGCGCGTGCCGTCTTTCCTCGACGTTCATGCGAAGCTGGGAATTTCCCTGCCGGCCTTCGTCGCGGCCGGTGTCGATATGGTGAACCTGTCCGACGGTTACTACACCACGAACGAAAGCGATATGCCGCTTATCCGGTCCCTGATCCCGCGGACATCGATCTACTTCGAAGCCACGCAGACGACAAACGTCACTTCGACATTGCCCGATGGCAGCAGACCGTTTCTGCGTACGACGGACCAGCAATTTCATACCGCCGCCGATATCGCCTACAATCAGGGTGCCGATGGCATCAGCCTGTTCAATTTTGCCTATTATCGGCAGACAAGCAACGAAATCGCCGCCGATCCCGGCGTCGGGCCGTTCGACGAACCGCCCTTTCATATCCTGGAAAGCCTGCGCCACCGGGATGCGGTATCGCATGGTCCGCAGTGGCATGTTCTGGCGGTTGACCACGATAGTTATATCTCGCCTTCGATGCAGATGCCGCAGACCCTGCACGCAGGAGAATCATTTACGTTCACGCTGTCGATGTTTCCGCGCGGGCAGCAGCCCGAGGGGCTGCTCAGGGTGCGGGTCGCACCGCCGGCCGGCTATATCAGCGGCCCGGTTCCAGCCTGGGTATCCGCGGTGGAATGGAACGGCACGCAGCTCGCATCTTGCGACTTCGTCGCAACGCCGTTGCCGGATCGCTACAAGGCCAATCTCGCGGTCGATCCCTCGCGTTTCTGCTGCTTTACATTGGCACGTGGTGCGGTCAGCGATGGTCAAAACGCCATCAAAGTCAAACTGCTGCGACCGAATTCCGCGAGCGCCAGCAAAGTCACCCTGGATTACCTCGATGTCGCCTGGCGGTAAAAGTTTGAAAGCGGTTGGTGGACGCACCCGCAAACATAGCATGGGTGAGCGAGGCCGCACCCATCAATCACGGTGATGGGTAGCGCTTCGCTCACCCATCCTATGTTGCCTAAGCCGGTGACACACCACCCTCGCTGGTGACAATGGCGTTGCCAAATTCGTCCGTCAGCGGTTCGTTTTGGTTCGTTGTTATTGCGTTGCCCGGAACCGGCACGGTCATGTCCGGACCGGCCGTGCTCGCCTGGGGAATGCGGCCGGCGGGGGCTAGATCGTTGTCGGCATGATGCTGGCTGGTGAGACTGGATGGATCGGCGCTCATGGGTCGGCAACTCCATAAAATGCCGCCCCGTCAAGAGAGTTGGCTATCCCGATCCCGTCGTCAACAGCTTTGATATGCGGGCCCCGGGCAATCGGGTGAAGCCAAAATCAAGGCAGGCGGAGCGCGGCCACCACCCGCACCGCCGCCTCCGCCGCCGCGCCACGCCGGGCCGCGCCCGCCCGCCCGCATCGCCCTACGTTGGATTGGACGTTGCCTTTACAGAGAAAGGTGGAATGTTCTTTTTTGAAAAAAGAACCAAAAAACTTTTGCGCCTGGCGGATTGCACACAACGCGGTCGCCGGAAACGGCAGGCTGGCGCCTTCTGCCGCGTTGGCGCTTCTCGCCAAGCTGTGGCAAAACCGGGGCGGGAGGGTCAGCGTGCCACGTAAACAGGCTAAATCGGACACCTCCCGCGGCAAGCCAACCGCCGCCGAGATCGCGCAATGCGACCGCGAGCCGATCCAATTCCCCGGCGCCATCCTGCCGCACGGCGCCATGCTGGTGATGGACCCGCAAACCCTCGAAATCCTGCAACTGGCCGGCGATGTCTCCCCCTTGCTGGGCGCGGCACCGAAAAAGCTGCTCGGCCAAACCGCCGCCGCCATCCTGCAACCGCATCAGACCGCGATGCTGCGCCAACTCGCCGCCAGCGCCGATTTGCGCAAACCGCGCCATCTGCTGGATCCGCTGCTGCGCGTCATCGCCACGCAGCCGCTCGATGCCAGCCTGCATCGCAGCGGCGACACGCTGGTGCTGGAATTCGAGGCCGCCGATCTCCAGGACCGGTTCGCATCGGACCCGCTGAGCGGCGTGCAGGAAATGGTGCAGGGGCTCGATGCCGCCGGGTCCCTGCACGCGATGTGCCAGCATGCGGCGGATCGCGTACGCGATGTCGCCGGCTATGACCGCGTTCTGGTGTATCGTTTCATGCAGGACGAGTCCGGCTGGGTCGTGGCCGAAAGCCGGCAGCCGCATCTGGCGCCGTTCCTCGGCATGCATTACCCGGCCGCCGACATTCCACGGCAGGCGCGCGCGCTGTACGTGCATAACTGGCTGCGATTGATTACGCAGGTGAATTACGATCCGGCGCCACTCATACCGGCCCTCAACCCGCGCACCGGCGCAACGCTGGACATGAGCCAGGCGATCCTGCGCGACGTCTCGCCGGTTCATCGCGAGTATTTGCGCAACATGGGCATCGATGCGTCGATGTCGATCTCGATCGTGCGCGGCGGAAAATTATGGGGGCTGATCGCCTGCCACCATAACAGCCCGCGCATCCTGCCACGCCATTTGCGCGCGGTGTGCGAATTGTTCGGATCGATGTTCTCGCTGGAGCTGGAGGCGCGCGAGAAAGCCGAGCGGTTCAATGAGCGCCTGGCCAGCCGCATGGTGCTGCAAGCCCTGATGCTGAACCTGGCGAGCGCCGACAATTACGCCGTGGGACTGACGCAGCAATCCCCCAATCTGCTGGACTATATCGTCTGCGGCGAGAAGCAGGCCGACGGCACGCGGCAGGGCGGTGTCGCGGTGGCGGTCGATGGGCATCTGACCTCGCTGGGCAACACCCCTGGCAGCAGCGACATCGCCGCCCTGGTCGCCTGGCTGGATAGCGGAGCGACGCGCGAAGCGGGCCTGTTCGCAACCGACCGGCTGGGCGAAATCTGGCCGCCGGCGCAGGCATTCGCCGGCATGGCCTCGGGCGTGCTGGTGATTTCGGTCTCGGACCAACCGTCCGACTACATCATCTGGTTCCGGCCGGAATTGGTCGGCACCACCACCTGGGCCGGGGAACCGGGCAAAGTGCTGGAGGAGGGCCCGGACGGACCACGCCTCGCGCCGCGTAAATCGTTTGAACAATGGAAGGAAACCGTCCGCGGCCGCTCGCTGCCCTGGACCGAGGCCGACATCGATGCGGCGTTCGACCTGCGGGTTTCGCTGCTGCAGGTTGTCCTGCGCCGCATCAGTGAAGCCGCGGCCGAGCGCCGGCACGCGGCCGAACGCGACAAGCTGCTGATGGCCGAGCTCGATCACCGGGTCAAAAACACCATCGCCAATATCCAGGCGCTGGTCATGCAAACCAGCCAGAGCGCCGACACGCTGACCAGCTTCGTCAAAGGGCTGGACGGGCGGATCCAGTCCATGGCCAAGGCGCACAACCTGCTGTCGGAAGGCCGCTGGGAGGGTGTCTGGATCGACAAGCTGCTGCATGAGGAGCTCGATCCCTACGCCGGCGCCAATACCGGTATCGGGCTGCATGGCGCGCCGGTTCTGCTGACATCGAAAGCAGCGCTCGCGGTGTCTCTGGCGGTACACGAGCTCGTGACCAACGCGGCGAAATATGGCGCGCTGTCCAGGCCGGGCGGCCGCATTACGGTGGATTGGCGGCGCCAGGACAGCGGCGGCATCCAGCTCTCCTGGCGCGAATCCGGCGGGCCGCTGGTCACCGCACCCACGCGGCGCGGCTTCGGCTCCACGTTGATCGAGCGTGCGCTGGCCATGGAGACCGGCGGCCACGCGTCGGTGCATTACCTGCGCGGCGGCGTGGTGTGCGAGGTGTTCCTGCCGGCCGCCGCCGTGGCCGCCGCGCCCGCGGCGGCCAGCCTGCCACCGGCCGCCACGCCCGCGCCGGCAGCCATGAACCCCGCCCCGACGCGGCCGGCGGTGACAGGCGCCTTGCGTGTGTTCGTGGTGGAGGATTCGGCGCTGGTGCTGCTCGGGCTGGAAATGGTGTTCAAACATCTCGGCTGGGTCATGGTGGGTCCCGCCACCCGGCGCGGTGCGGCAATGGCATTGGCCGCATCCAACTCCGAACAGTTCGATGTCGCACTGCTCGATATCAATCTGGATGGCGAGATGTCGTGGGAGGTGGCCGCGGCGCTGCGGGCGCGCGGCATTCCGATCGTGTTCACGACGGGCTACGATGTGCACAGGGTGCTGCCGCCCGCGTTCCGGGACATCCAGGCGTTGAACAAGCCATTCAGTATGGAAGATATGGAACAGGCGCTGCGACGCGCGATCGCAAACAGGAAGTAAGGCGTTCTTTTTTTGAAAAAAAGAACCAAAAAACTCTTGCCCCTTGCCGATGGCACCCATGATGGTCGCCCGAAGCGGCCGATTCCCGCAAATTGCAAATGTTTTTTGCTTCTTTTTTTCAAAAAAGAAGTCCTTTCTTTTCCTGAACGGGATG
>Ga0116226_10001660_pt1 | contig 19347 bp, 16 predicted proteins | sample S1TSphfallax_FD_89692 | JGI IMG/M metagenome (GOLD analysis project Ga0116226, IMG submission 89692) | Host-associated microbial communities from peat moss isolated from Minnesota, USA - S1T2_Fa - Sphagnum fallax MG | ecosystem: Host-associated > Plants > Peat moss > Unclassified | place: USA... | reverse complement strand
GAGCAACTTGACGATGCTGCCATCAAGCGGGCCGGAGAAGGATACCGATGGCGTCGCGCCAGACGTTGGTGCGTTAGCCTGTGCATCTGGCTTGTCCGATTCACGCCATGCAGGTGGCGAGGTTTCAAACTTGTTTGCGAATTCTATCGACAGATGTTCGAACTTGTCGTGATCGCCCGTGATCTGGTACAGGTCGAACAGCATGTGATAGACCATGGACGTCGCATTGCCCAGCGACTCGTCGTGCACGGCGCCTTGCAACACATGTTCCACCATCACCGCCTGATCATTGGCGAACAGGATCGCGGCTTCTTCGATAATCGGCGTGGCTTCAGACGCCAATACAATCGCCGCGCCGCTACCGGTTTCGGTCGATAGCAGGAATTCTGTGGTCGAACCCATCGCAGGCAGCGTCGGCTGGAAGGTTGCCGGAGCCCATGCGTCGGTCTTCTTTGGATTGATCAGGGATGGTTTCTTCGAGGCAGCATCATCAGTGCGCATATGGCTGCTTGGCGCTGGCTGAGTATTGCCTGCTGGTGGCACGACCGGGCGGACGAATTCGGATGACATTTCCGATTCGATGGCATCGATTTTCAGTGCCGTGGCTTGCGCTGCTTTGCGTTGAACGCTCTTGCTTTCGTTGCTGGCAGCAGAGTCAACCCGTGCCGTAGCCTCTTCGCGTTTCTTACGCGAAGATGTCTTATCGGCGGGTGTTTCAGCCGGTTGACGCTCCTTTTTGCCGAAAAGCGAGAAAATCCCCACAAAACTCCTGACTATGATCGCAGTGAAAGAAAAACTGATCCCCGATTTTGGAGACCCGAAATTATAGCGTCATAACGCCAATTCAGCTTGTCAATTGTAAGATTCCGTACATACTGCGAATTGACAAAGCGATTTAGCGATAAATTGTCATTACTTCTGTTGCGTCATATCACTATAACGCGGCTACGCCATCATTTACTCAAAAATGATGACAAAATTTCCGCTTTTAAAAAACCGGAACAACAACGCTAGTTACAATCGTATTCCGTTTTTACGATCAGCGCGTCATTGCGTCTTGATAGACGATCTTGCCAGCAGCAGACCCTCAATCGCCGTAAAGCTTTTGCTTCAATTCGCGGCGTTGTTGTGCCTCCAGCGAAAGCGTCGCAGTTGGGCGAGCAAGCAGGCGCGGAATACCGATCGGTTCGCCTGTTTCTTCACACCAGCCATAATCACCAGCGTCGATTGCGAGGATCGATTGTTGCACCTTCTTGAGCAGCTTGCGTTCGCGGTCACGCGTGCGCAATTCCAGGGCATGCTCTTCTTCGATCGTTGCACGGTCTGCAGGATCGGGCACCAGGACGGTTTCGCGTAAATGCTCGGTCGTTTCGCCAGCATTTTTCAGCAACTCTTTTTCGAGCGTCTGCAAGCGATCCTTGAAGAAAGCCAATTGCGCCGGATTCATGTAATCCTTGTCGCTCATCTTCAGGATTTGCGCTTCAGACAACAGCGGAACGTCTGGAGTGACGCTAGGGGTCGATTTAGATGTTTTGGTTGCCACTTCGCTTACTTTCGAGACTGCGGTTTTTTCAAAATCGTCGTCCACGTCGTCATTGCCCGTTGCTTTGACGCCCTTGGCCGACCGGGATTCCACCTTGCTTGCTGCACTTGCATGCGATTCGGAATGGGACTTCGCCTTCACTCCTGGCTTTGCATCTTCTTGCGTTGCCTGGTTTGCTGCCGCTTTGGACTTGTTCATAGAAGCCCCGTCATAGGTTCGATTGTGCAAAACTTCGACACACTATTTTTGCGATCGTTCTAACTAATATCAAGCTACTGTCAATCGCCGCTTTCCAAACCATCAACCGCAATGACCGCCTCTACAAATCTACTGCGCGGCTCAATCTCCTGTCTGCGATGCTCACCGTACAGTTGTACGGTTGTGCTTCTCGACACGATCTTGAACCGCTCGCTACGATTTTTAGAAGCGTTCAATAGTTTATACCAAACATTGTTCGAGGCCGCGAATAAACGTGTCTTTGGGAAGATTCTTGCCAATAAACACCATTTTGCTGCCCTTTTCTTCGCCTTCCGGCCATTTTGCGCCGATATCGCTACCCATGATCTGGTGTACGCCTTGGAAAATCACTTTGCGATCAGCGCCATCCATCCACAATACGCCTTTATAACGCAACATGCGCGGCCCGTACACATTAATCAAGCCGCCAAGGAATTCATCCAGGCGTGCTGTATTGAATGGGCGATTGCTCTTGAAGGCAAAAGCGGCAATATCGTCGGTGTGATGCGCGTGGCCATGGTCATGATGATGGTGCCCGTGCTCATGATCGTGGTGGTCGTGATCATGGTCGCAATGCGAATGATCGCCGCGGGCATGCGCTTCGGCCCGTTCGCGTTCATGTTCTTCGGCACGCAGGAAGTCAGGATCGATTTCCAGCTTGTCGTTCAAGTTAAAGCCACGCAGGTCGAGGATTTCCTTGAGCGGGGCATCGCCAAACGTCGCTTTCACAATCGCCGCACGCGGATTGATCTGTTGCAGGCGCTTGGTCAAAGCGACCAATGCGTCGTTATCGACCAGATCTGTCTTTGACAACAAGATTTTGTCGGCGAAACCCACTTGGCGTTGCGATTCTTCGTAATGGTCGAGCTGATCTTGCGCGTGTTTCGCGTCCACAACCGTGACAACTGCGTCCAGCATGTAACTGGCGGCAACTTCATCGTCGATGAAAAATGTTTGCGCGACGGGGCCAGGATTGGCTAAACCTGTGGTTTCTATGACCAGTCGGTCGAAATGCAATTGGCCCGCCTGCTTCTTGCGCGCCAACTCACTCAGCGCCACGATCAGGTCGCCGCGTACTGTGCAGCAGACGCAACCATTATTCATTTCGACGATTTGCTCGTCGCTATCTTGCACCAGAATTTCGTTATCGACGTTTTCCTGGCCGAATTCGTTTTCGATAACTGCAATTTTGTGACCATGCTCTCCATGCAGTATGTGGTTGAGCAGCGTAGTTTTACCTGCGCCCAAAAAGCCAGTCAGGATGGTGGTTGGAATCAGTGCCATGATCGATCGAGTTTGCAGATTACAAGTCGGTGCAATGCATTAGTGCAATACAAGCTTATTCTTATATGAGGGCTGCACACGCCAATTCCAAGAGCCATCTATGCGCAATTGCCCGCAATGATCGTGCCTGTGTGCAACATCTGTTTTTCCCTATGTTGCAGCGCGAACAATTGTATCGAGTTGGCCGATTATGCCGCAAATTTCAAAGCTGTGTTGCTCAAAGTGCTATTGCTTTAACGATAATTTACGTTCACATGAAATTGCTTTTCAATTGCATGCTTCAGTTTAGTGCATATGGTTAATTTTGTGTTGCACCGGAGAACTATTTCTTCTTCTGTGCACGTGGGTGGGCAGCGTCGTAAACCTGCGACAGGCGCTGAAAATCCAGCGAGGTATAAACTTGTGTCGCCGTGATTGCGCTATGGCCGAGCATCTCCTGCACTGCACGCAAATCGCCGGAAGATTGCAGCACATGCGATGCAAACGAGTGGCGCAGCACATGTGGATGCACGTCGGTCGGTATCGCCAAAGCCTGTGCGTGCGCCTTCAACCGCAACTGCACAACACGTACGGACATCCGTGTGCCGCGTTCACTCAGGAATAGCGGATAAGTGTCGGTTTTCAGCAACGTATCGCGCACGGCCAGCCAGTCTTTCAATGCTTCCATCGCTGCACCACCGATAGGCACAGTCCGCATTTTGCCGCCTTTACCGGTGACGGTGACGTCATGCTCGGTAGCGTCGATCCAGCCTTGCGATACATACTCGCCTTCCTTGATGTAGCGGACATCCAGCCCTGCTAATTCCGACACACGCAAGCCACTGGAATATAGCAACTCAAACATCGCGCGATTGCAGCGTTGCAGTGTCGCCTCCTCGCTGCGGCCCGGCGTACCGTTTGCGACCAGATGTACAGCGTCGTCGGCGGACAAGGCTTTGGGCAAAGGCTTGGCGCGTTTTGGCGCTTTCACGCCATCGACCGGATTGCTGACCAAGTCCTTATCCTGCTGTGCCAGCCAGTCATAAAAACCGCGCCAGCAAGACAGCTTTCGTGCGATCGAACGCGCGTTCAAACCGCGCGCATGCATTTGCGCGGCGAATTTGCGTATATGGAAATGCCCTATTGCAGCGACCGTGCCGCCTTTATTGGTGGCTTCCGCCATTTGCAACAACTCGGCCAGATCGCGACCGTAATTCTCTACCGTGTGAGCAGACAGTTTGCGCTGCGTGAGCAGCGTATCGAGGTAAATGGCGATCAGTTCTTGATTGCCAGCGGCGCTCATGGTATCAATCGAGCAGGCAGGTCAATGCCGCACTGGCGGTTTCGCCGATGCGTACTAGGAAATCCGTCGCCAATTCGCTATTGAAGCGACGCGGATCGGGTGAGCCGAGCACCAGTAGGCCGAAGGCTTCCGGCGCCTTGTCGGCATGCAGTGGCAGCATTGCCAGCGACTGGACTTCGGCGGCTTCTTCCAGCCAGGATGCCGCTTCAAAATCGTCGTTCTTGCCACAGAAAGGGGTTTCAAGCCCGTTAGCGAAGATGCGTGCATCTACCGAGACCGGTGCAGCAAACCAGGTATGCGCGAATTCTTCCGCCACGCCCCAGATACGCAAGGTCGCGTGCGGCACGGTGAAAATCGATTGCAAACCAGCGATCAGCACATGTGGCAGATCGACGTCATTGCGCGCCAGCAGCAGCGAGCGTGACCAGTTCTGGAATTTTGTTGTGATCAGGTCGTTATCCTGACCGACGCGGATCAAGTCCATCATGCGCATTTCCAGCAGCTTGATCTTTTCGCGCAAGACCTCCATCTGCCTTTCTTGCAGCGACACCGTGCGGCCTGCGAGCGGGCTGGTCAGTTTGATCTTCGACAGCAACTCCGCGTGATCCTCGAAGAAATGAGGATTGTCGGCCAGATAGTGTGCGACAGCGTCGGAGTCGAATTGAGTGGTCATGTATTACCTGCGATTACTTTGTAAAACGGGATGGGATGGTGGTAGCGCAAAAGCCTGCGCCTTTGCGCCGGAATTCTGTATTGCAAACTCAGGGCAGTTCAATTTCGCCCTCAAACACGGTCACTGCCGGGCCGGTCATCTTGACTGAAGTGCCAACGCCGTCCCAGACGATGCGTAAATCACCGCCATGCGTATGCACGGTCACGGGTGAGTCCAGCACGCCACGTCGTATGCCCGCTACTGCAGCAGCGCACGCGCCGGTTCCGCAAGCGAGTGTTTCGCCTGCTCCACGCTCGAAGACGCGCAGCTTGATCTGATGACGATCCACAATCTGCATGAAACCAGCATTGACGCGGCGCGGAAAGCGCGGGTGCCGCTCGATGGTCGGGCCGTCGATGGCGATTGGCGCACTTTCTACATCGGCGACTATTTGCACAGCATGGGGATTGCCCATCGAAATGGTGGAAATCCACAGTGTCTTGCCATTCACGTCCAGCGGCCAGAGCGTATCGTCGCCTTCGGCTTTGCCGGTCAAACCATTGGCATCGAAAGGCACATCGGCAGCTTGCAGAATCGGTGCGCCCATATCGACGGTGACCTGACCATCTGCTTCCAGCTTGGGCTCGATCACGCCATGCATGACTTGCACCTTGATCGCCTGCTTGTCGGTCAAGCCCTTGTCGGTCACGAATTTGACGAACGCCCGTGAGCCATTGCCGCATTGCTCGACTTCGCCGCCATCGGCATTGAAGATCCGGTAGCGGAAGTCAGTGTCCGGTGTTTGCGCTTTTTCGACCAACAGTATCTGGTCGGCACCAATACCCAGGCGGCGGTCGCCGATAAAGCGCCACTGCTCGGGTGTCAACGCGATGTGCTGGTTGATGCCGTCGATCACGACGAAATCGTTGCCAGCGCCATGCATCTTGGTGAATTTGATTTTCATGCGGCGATTATAAAGCGGATGTTGAGAACTGTCAGTGTGGAAACATTCAGTAATAATTTCAGACCGACTCTTCAAGCGGAATCGTCGCCGGGCCTGCCTTGTCGTAAAAGCCGGGCGAGCCGGGTGGCCGGGTCTTGAAACGCTTGTGCGCCCAGAAATATTCGGCGGGACGCTCTAGCACGCGTTCTTCGATGAAGGCGTTCATGTGGCGGGTGGCGGCAACCATGTCGTCGCCAGGATAGTTTTCCCACGGCGGATAAAAGGTCACTTTCCAGCCCTTGTAGTTAGGCAGGTAAGTCGTGATGACTGGGATCACTTTCGCGCCAGTTGCTGCGGCAATGCGTGCCGGAGCGGTCAGCGTAGCGGCAGGGATGCCAAAGAAAGGCACGAATTCCGCATCCTTGATGCCGAAATCCATGTCCGGCAGCATGAAAAACGGCAAGCCTTGACGCAATGCGCGAATGATCGGTTTGATGCCATCGGCACGTGTGAACAACTTGACCGAGCCATAACGCAGGCGTCCGCGCAGCAAGGCATCGTCAAATGCCTTGTTTTGCTGGCGTGTGTACATCGAGCACAGCGTCGTTTCTTTGCGCAGGGCAATCCCGGCGACGTCAAGGCCGACAAAGTGCGGGCATAGAACGATCGTCGGGCCATCCTGAATCTGTTCGATAGGCACACGCGGTTCGACCACAATCAGGCTGCGTACCTTTTCAACCGGGCTCCACCACAGGATGCTGCGCTCCAGAATGCTGCGGGCGTAAGACTGAAAGTGTTGCCGCGCAATCACGGTGCGTTCCTGCTCGGAAAATTGCGGCAAGCACAATTGCAGATTGGTCAGGGTGATGCGCCGTCTTCTGCGCATCAGCATAAACAGCAAGGCGCCGATACCTTCGCCCAGTCGCCCCAGAATGGGCAGCGGCAGGAAATGCAGCAGCCACATAATCGCCAATAACAATCTCATGCCATTTCCTCTTGTTCTTGTGGAGTGCCAGCGCCCGGGGGGGACTTGTAGCGGTTGTAACTCCAGAAATATTGTGCCGGGCAATGTGCAATCAGTTTTTCCATTTCGCCATTGATTGCCCGTACCTGTTGTTCCGGTGTGCCTTGCAGATCGCCCTCAAAGGCGACGAAGCGGATCGCATAACCACGGCCATTCGGCAGGCGCTCGGCATACGATGACAGCATCACGGCGCCCGTCATCTGATGCAGCTTGGCTGGTAAGGTCATTGTATAGGCTGGTTTGCCAAAGAAGTGTGCCCACACACCTTCGCCCTGTTGCGGTACTTGATCGGGCAGCAAGCCGATTGCGGCACCTTTCTTCAATGTTTTCAACAAGGTGCGTACGCCAGCCAGATTGGCTGGGGCGAGATGCAGATTGTCGCGCGCACGCGCATCCTCCATCAGAGGTTTCAATACGGCTTTGCGCGGCGGGCGGTATAGTGCTGTCAATGGGACTTTTTGGGCAATCGCCTGTGCGATGATTTCAAAGCAACCCAGATGCGGCGTCAAAAAGATCACGCCTTTGCCAGAGTCAAGCGCGGCTTGCGCCAGCTCCCAGTTTTCGACTTTTGCCTTTGCCAGCACCTTGTTTGGCGGGGCGCACCAGATAAAGGGCAGTTCCAGCAGATTTTTGCCCGATTCGCGGATTGCGGCATGTAGTTGCCCAGAATATCCAGCTCGGTTAATATTGCTTTTTAGTCTAGATCGATAGGCGGGGGAAGCCAAGTACACGATCCAGCCAAGCAGACTACCGAGCGCATGCAATAGCGGTAGTGGCAGCCTTGACAGGAGTTGAAACAGTTTTGTTAACATCTTGCGTACCGGATTTTTGCCGATTTAATTCAAGTCGCGTAAAATACCACGGAAGTAGTATCCGCTGAGTTAACAGACAACTTGCGAGGCGGCCTATAAATTTCGCTAAAGCGTCGCAGGCTCGGATTTTGGCCGCGACAAGGTCATCAACTTTTTGGAGCTTGCTTTTCTATGACACAGGACTATCTCTTTACCTCGGAATCCGTTTCCGAAGGCCATCCCGACAAAGTCGCCGACCAGATCTCCGACTCGATTCTGGACGCGATTCTGGAACAAGACCCAAAGGCACGCGTCGCCGCTGAGACTCTGTGCAACACCGGTTTGGTGGTATTGGCCGGTGAAATCACGACCACAGCGAACGTCGATTACATCCATATCGCGCGCGACACCATCAAGCGCATTGGCTACGACAACGCCGATTTCGGTATCGATTACAAGAGCTGCGCGGTGCTGGTCGCTTATGACAAGCAATCGCCGGACATCGCGCAAGGTGTTGATGAAGGCAAGGGTATCGATCTCGACCAAGGTGCGGGTGACCAGGGCTTGATGTTTGGTTATGCATGCGACGAAACCCCGGACCTGATGCCTGCCGCGATTTACTACGCGCACCGCATCGTCGAGCGTCAATCGCAACTGCGCAAGGATGGCCGCCTGCCATGGCTGCGTCCCGATGCGAAGTCACAAGTGACATTGCGTTATGTGAACGGCCATCCGGTTTCTATCGACACCATCGTGTTGTCCACGCAGCACGCGCCGGAAATGCAGCACAAGCAAATCGAAGAAGCTGCGATTGAAATGATCATCAAGCCTTCCGTTCCGGCTGAATGGCTGAAGGATACGCGCTTCCTGATCAACCCGACTGGCCGTTTCGTTATCGGCGGCCCGCAAGGCGATTGCGGCCTGACTGGTCGTAAGATTATCGTCGATACCTATGGCGGCGCTTGCCCACACGGTGGTGGTGCATTCTCCGGTAAGGACCCATCCAAGGTTGACCGTTCGGCGGCATATGCTGCACGCTATGTGGCGAAGAATGTCGTCGCTGCTGGTTTGGCGCGTCAATGCCAGATTCAGGTCAGCTATGCAATTGGTGTCGCCAAGCCGATCAATATCACGATCTACACCGAAGGCACGGGCAAGATTTCCGACGAGAAGATTGCTGAACTGGTCAACAAGCACTTCGACCTGCGTCCAAAGGGCATCGTGCAAATGCTCGACTTGTTGCGCCCGATCTACAAGAAATCCGCTGCTTACGGCCATTTCGGTCGCGACGAGCCGGAATTCACGTGGGAACGTACCGATAAGGCAGCGATCCTGCGCGCCGAAGCCGGTCTGTAATCGCATCGGTAAGAAGGAGTTGCAGCAGCTGTGTTGAACATCAGCATGCGGCAACTCCGGGTTGCAATAACCTCCATCGCTGGAGGTTTTCTTTTTTTCGGCAGCGCAAGTGGCCATGCCGCAAATAACCAGGACTGGTGTCAGCAATTTGCGCAGCGTCTGCCTGGTGTGACGACTGCCAAGTGCCAGCAAATGGTGCTCAGTCCAGGCGGCGGCAATTCCGTCAACGGCATTCCCCTCATGGTCAAACGCTTCACCGCCAAAACGGCTGGTGGTGTGCAACCGTTACGGGTATTGCTATTGGGTGGTATCCATGGCGATGAGATGACGGCTTCCGCCATCGTCTTTCAGTGGATGCAGTGGATGCAAAGCGCACCTGCACAGAATTTCAATTGGACGGTGATTCCGGTCGTGAATCCCGACGGCATGCTGGCGTCGCCGCCTAAGCGGATTAATGCGCATGGCGTCGATCTGAATCGCAATTTCCCGACTCCCGGCTGGCAGCAGGATGCGCCGCGCTATTGGACCAAAGTAACCGGCCGCGATCCGCGCCGTTTTCCCGGCAAGACGCCATTGTCCGAACCGGAAACACGCTGGATCAATGAGGAAATGGAGCGTTACCAGCCGAATGTGATCATTTCTGTGCATGCACCTTATGGCGTGCTGGATTTCGATGGCCCGGCGCCGACACCCCGTCAATTCGGACGCTTGATCTTCAATCCTGTTGGCGTATATCCAGGCTCGCTTGGCAACTACAGTGGCGTGCATAAAAACGTCCCGGTGATCACGATTGAGCTGCCGAATGCCGCCACCATGCCATCGGATGCCGAGGTCAAGCGCATCTGGCAGGACATGCTGGCATGGATACAGCGCAATGTGCATCGGGCAGATGCCACGCCGCCACGCGTTGCTGCTGCGCCGACCAACCACATGCTGGACAAGATGGCGGCACCATCCCATTGAGTCGCACGGTTTTGCACCTGCGAATCAGCTATGATGCGTGAAATTCTTTTCATTCCACACAACGCAAACCCATGCTGGACTGGCTAAAAAATATCTTCTCGGCGAAGTCTGCATCACCGCAGGTGAACCTGCATGCCGCGCCAGCACGGCATGATATGAGTGTTGAGGAAAGTCTGCGGCATAAGGAAAGTGGCGATGCCTTGCTCGATCAAGCGAATTGGGAGGCGGCTGCCAGTCAATACTGGCAGGCGCTGGCATTGCAACCGCACTATGCAGAAGCACATGGCAATCTGGCCTTGGTTTTGATGCGGATGCAGCAGTTGGATGCAGCACGTGAACACAGTCTGCAAGCCTTGGCGATCAAACCTGAATTGTTCAATTCCCATTACCTGCTGGCGACGATTGCGCGCCAACAAGGTCGGGATGGCGACGCGATCCTGCATTTGCATCATGCCATCGCGGTCAAGCCGGATTTCGACGTGGCTTATCACGAGCTTGGGGTACTCTACGCCCATCGTAGCGAACGCGCGGGTGCTCAGGCAGCGTATCGACATGTACTGACGCTCGATCCCGATCATGTCGCGGTGCTGTTCAATCTGGCGGGCCTGCTGGAATTCGATGGTAATCGGCAAGACGCCATTGCATGTTATCGAAAGGCCTTGGCCTTGCAGCCGACATTCAATTCAGCGCGACTGGCGATGCTGCATCAACTGATGCAAACCTGCGATTGGCATGGTTTGCTGGAGGAGGTTGATCGTGTGCGCCAAGCCGTGCGTGATATGCCTGCGGATATTGAAACCTGCGATTCGCCGTTTTCATTTTTGGCCCTGCCCGGCGCAACCGCCGCAGAGCAAAAACGCTGCGCAGAAAAATGGACGTTGACTCAATATCGGCAACAGGTGCAGATGCGTAATACCCTTGGCTTTGATGCCAAGCGTACGCCGAACAGCAAGCCGCATATCGGCTATCTATCCTCCGATTTTTGCGATCACGCAACCGCACGCCTGATGGCGGAAGTGTTCGAACTGCATGACCGTGACCAGTTCCGTATTACAGCTTATTCCTATAGCCCGGCTGATGGCAGTGCGATGAGCGCGCGCATGCATGCTGCTTTCGATGCCTTCGTTGACATCAGTGCTTTGTCTGACATCGAGGTGGCGCAGCGTATCTACAATGACCATGTCGATATTCTGGTTGATTTGAAGGGCTACACCGGCGATTCGCGTAGCGCGATCCTGGCGTTGTGTCCTGCACCGATACAGGTCAATTACCTCGGCTATCCGGGCACGATGGGGGCGGGTTTCGTCGATTATCTGATCGCCGACCGGTTTGTAATTCCTGATGAAGAGCGTCAGCATTACACGGAAAATACTGCCTATCTGCCGCATTGTTACCAGCCGAATGACCGTACCCGTGCACGTGCGGCCAACCCCGGCAGAACGAAAGTCGGGCTGCCGGAAAACGGTATTGTATTTTGCTGTTTCAATCAAACTTACAAGATCACGCCGGAGATGTTCGCGATCTGGTGCGATTTGCTCAATGAAGTACCGGGCAGCGTGTTATGGCTGATCGCCAGCAATGAGCATACACAAGGCAATTTGCAGCGCGAAGCGATGGCACGAGGTGTTGCGCCGGAACGCCTGATTTTTGCGCCGCGCGTATCCGCGGATGCGCACCTGGCGCGTCAGCAATGTGCCGACATCTTCCTCGATACCATTCCCTACAATGCGCATACGACGTGCAGCGACGCCTTATGGATGGGGCTGCCGGTCATCACATTGGCGGGTGACACATTTTCTTCGCGTGTCGCCGGTAGTTTGCTGACGGCATTGGGCGTGCCGGAGCTGATAACTTATCGCGCCAAAGACTACCATGCACTAGCCTTGCAATTGGCGCGTGACGATGTGAGGCGTGCAGAGTTACGGACAAAGATAGCAAGCTTGCGCGATACCTCGCCGTTATTCGATAGCCTGCAGTTCACGCGCGATCTGGAGCAGGTCTACCAACAGATGCTCACATCGCAATCGGAAGTGGCAAAGCGGATTTCAGTCGTGATCGTCTCGCCGCCGGGATATGCACATAGCCATGCTTTCGACGAAGTTGCGGAATGTCTGATGCTGGCGTTACGGGAGTTGGGCTATACCGTGCGGATTTTGTACGACCAGTTTGATCGGCACGGCTTGAATATCATCTTCGGTGCGAATCTGTTGCGCGATGAGCGGGTTGGCGAGGTGCCAAACAAGTCGATTATTTATAACCTGGAGCAGGTCTATCCCGAGTCACCATGGATGACCAAAACCATGCTGAATCTGTTTAGCCGGTTTGAGGTATGGGACTACAGCCAGCGCAATGTCGATATGCTGCGTGCGATGGTGCCGGGCATCCTGGCTAAATTTGTACGTCTTGGATATATGCCGCAGATGACGCGCATACCGCAGGATATTCCGCACGACATCGACGTGCTGTTTTACGGCTCGCTCAACGTCAGACGCAGCGCGGTGATTGATGCCTTGCGTCAGCGCGGCGTACGCGTTGAAGCTGCATTCGGTGTGTACGGTGCGGCGAGAGATGCGTTGATTGCGCGCGCAAAAATCGTGTTGAACATGCGGCTCTATGATTCCGACATCTTTGAAATCGTCCGTGTTTCGTATTTGCTCGCCAATCGCAAGGTGGTCGTATCCGAATGGAGCGAGCAAACGGATATGGAGGCCGATTTCAAGGAAGCGGTTGCTTTGGCTTGCTACGATGATCTGGTCGAGACGTGCATGCAGCTATTGGCTGACGATGCTGTGAGAGAGGCGTTGGCGGCAAGGGGTTTCGCTGTGATATCTGCACGCGATGAAAAAGCCTATTTGGCGCAAGCACTGGCGTAAGATTTCGGAATATTCGCCGGCTAACTGCGCTTGCAGGTTGGTATCACGATTTTGTTGAGTTATAATTCTTCTTCCAAGGAGCGTTGCACCACGGACATCCCGTGCCAGGCTTGGATCAGAATTACCCCGCAACTGCGCTCACGTTTCTTTTTTTCTAATGAAAGGAGGGCGTGATGAACGCCGCAGTCATGAACTCAAATTCCAAACAAGATTTTCATGTCGCCGACCTCGGCTTGGCCGATTGGGGTCACAAGGAAATCCGCATTGCCGAAACCGAAATGCCGGGCCTGATGGCAATCCGCGAGGAGTTTTCTGCCAGCAAGCCTTTGAAGGGCGCACGCATCAGCGGCTCGCTGCATATGACGATCCAGACTGCTGTGCTGATCCAGACGCTGGAAGCGTTGGGCGCACAGGTACGTTGGGCGTCGTGCAATATTTATTCGACGCAAGACCACGCTGCTGCTGCAATCGCTGCCAACGGTACACCAGTATTTGCATACAAGGGTGAAACGCTGGACGATTACTGGGAATACACCCACCGCATCTTTGAATGGCCTGGCGACCAGCATGCCAACATGATTCTGGACGACGGTGGCGACGCGACTTTGCTGTTGCACCTCGGCACCCGTGCGGAGAAAGATGCATCCGTACTGAATAACCCAGGTTCTGAAGAAGAAATCAGTCTGTTTAATGCCATCAAGAAACGTCTGGTAGCGCAACCAGGTTGGTACTCCGCACGCTTGGCTGCCATCAAGGGCGTGACTGAAGAAACAACCACCGGTGTGCATCGCCTGTACCAGATGCACAAGGAAGGTAAGCTGGCTTTCCCTGCGATCAACGTGAACGACTCCGTCACCAAGTCCAAGTTCGACAACCTGTATGGCTGCCGCGAATCTTTGGTTGATGGCATCAAGCGCGCAACCGACGTGATGATCGCAGGCAAGATCGCCGTTATCGCTGGCTATGGCGACGTGGGCAAGGGTTCGGCACAAGCGATGCGTGCATTGTCGGCACAAGTCTGGGTTACTGAAATCGACCCGATCTGCGCATTGCAGGCTGCGATGGAAGGTTATCGTGTCGTAACGATGGACTACGCTGCTGAACACGGCGATATCTTCGTCAGCTGCACAGGTAACTACCATGTGATCACGCACAATCACATGAAGAAGATGAAGGATCAGGCGATTGTCTGCAACATCGGCCACTTCGACAATGAAATCGACGTTGCTTCCCTGCGTCAATACAGCTGGGAAAACATCAAGCCGCAGGTCGATCACATCATTTTCCCGGATGGCAAGCGCATCATCCTGTTGGCGGAAGGCCGTCTGGTCAACCTGGGTTGCGGTACCGGTCACCCTTCGTACGTGATGAGTTCCTCGTTCGCGAACCAGACGATTGCTCAGATCGAACTGTTCGCAAATACATCCAAGTACCCGGTCGGCGTTTACACGCTGCCTAAGCATCTGGATGAAAAGGTCGCGCGCCTGCAATTGAAGAAATTGAATGCGCAACTGACCGAATTGACCGATGAACAGGCGGCTTATATCAGCGTATCGAAAGCTGGCCCATACAAGCCTGATCACTACCGTTATTAATGCTGTCCATGCGCATGCCGTCGTTGATAACCGATAGTGCGTGCGGTAAAAAGGGAAACGTCGTATGCGCTTGTTGCTAACATGGTTTATTAATGCCGCAGCGTTATTCGCGCTTCCCTATCTGATGGATTCGGTACACGTCGATAGCTTCTCTGCTGCACTGTTTGCCGCTCTGATACTGGGCTTGATCAATACCCTGATCAGGCCCATCCTTATCCTGTTGACCCTGCCGGTAACCGTGTTGACCCTCGGTTTGTTCATCCTCGTAATCAATGGTCTGATGTTTTGGTTTGTCACCGATCTCGTCAAAGGCATTTCGGTTACGGGGTTTTCATCGGCAATCATCGCGGCGCTGCTGTACAGCGTCATTTCCTGGGCGCTATCGACTCTATTAATCGAGAAATAGATAGAGAATATGTCTGCTCAAAACGAACATAATTTCAGTCTGGAGTTTTTCCCGCCAAAAACACCAGAAGGGGTCGAAAAACTGCGCGCTGTGCGCACCAAATTGGCGGAACTGCAACCGAAGTATTTTTCCGTAACCTTCGGTGCAGGTGGTTCAACCCAAAAAGGCACGCTGGAAACCGTGCTGGATATCCGCAACGCCGGTTTCGAGGCGGCACCGCATCTATCCTGCATCGGCAGCTCGCGTGACAGCCTGCGTGCGATTTTGCAGGAATATAAATCGCATGGGATCAAGCGTATCGTCGCGTTACGCGGCGATTTGCCGAGCGGTTTCGGCTCCGGTGGATTTGGTGGCAACGAATTCCGTTATGCCAATGAATTGATCGAATTCATCCGCATGGAGACCGGCGACTGGTTCCACATCGAAGCTGCTGCTTACCCGGAAATGCATCCGCAAGCGAAGTCGCCACAAGACGATTTGAAAAACTTTGTGCGCAAGGTGCGTTCAGGGGCGAATGCGGCGATCACGCAATACTTCTATAACCCGGATGCGTATTTCCAGTTCGTTGACGAAGCCACCAAGCAGGGTGTCAATGTACCCATCGTGCCGGGCATCATGCCGATCACGAATTACTCGCAATTGATGCGTTTCTCCGACATGTGCGGCGCTGAAATTCCGCGTTGGGTAAGGATCAAGCTGGCGAGCTTCGGCGACGACAGCGAATCGATCCGTGCTTTCGGGCTGGATGTTGTCACCGGCTTGTGCGAGCGGTTGTTGGCAGGTGGTGCGCCTGGGCTGCACTTCTATACGCTGAATCAAGCGGTTGCCACATCCACAATCTGGAAGCGTCTGCTCGCAGCTTAAGCCAAACATCAAGTTACATTGGTGCTTCCGTCAATATGGCGTCCAGTCGGACGTCATGCTCATCTGCAGTAAATTCCGCTTGCGTGCATTGGTAGGCAATACCAACCGCAAGCGGACGCGGTATCCTCGCCAGCGTGCGATCATAAAAGCCGCCGCCATAACCCAAACGGGCGCGTTTGCTGTTGAAGCCCACGCAAGGAATCAATAGGGCTTGCGGTTCAATCAAGGTGCGCGGCTCAACGGGGATTGGTACTTTCATCGCGCCAGGGATGGTGGCGTCGCCCGGCTTCCATGTCGCAAATTGCAAGGGTGTGTCCGCAGCGACGACAACCGGCAGGGCCAGTTGCACGCCTCTTTTTGCCAATTCCTCATAGGCAGCTTGCAAATCCGGCTCGCCACGTATCGGCCAATACACGCCCAAACTTGCCACCGGATGCGTGGCATGCCATGCAAGCACGTGCTCGCATAGCAATTGGTCGAATTGCATGCGTTGGTCGGCTGTGAGATTGCGGCGCAATGCCAGCAATTGAGGGCGTAAATCCTGTTTCATTTTCACCTAAAATAGTAGGCACGGGCATGGTATTCTAGTTCTCATTTGCGTACATTGGTGCGTTAAGTTTTTAGTTGTATTAGGTCAGGGTAGGATGATGGTCAAGAAAACATGGCTGGTGTTGTTGATGCTGGCTGCTTCGGCAAGTCTGGTGCAATCAACACCGGCATCGGCAAAAAAGTCTGCAGAACAAGTGATGTCGGAGGACGACGCGTTTGTCGCACTACGTGAGGCCGCGCGTAATGGCGACTCTGACAGGGCGGATCGCTATGCTGATCACCTGACCGATTACCCAATTCCTTCCTACGTTGATTATTATCGCCTCAAAGCACATATCCAGACCGCCAGTGTCGAGGAGGTGCAAGGTTTCCTGTCGCGTTATGAAGGCAGCGCCATTGCGGATCGCTTGCGTAACGACTGGCTGCTGGTGCTGGGTTATACCGGTGACTGGCAAAACTTCGATGCGCAATTGCCGCTGTTTGTCTTGAACGATGACCGTCAGGTCAAATGCTATGGCCTGATGTCGCAGGCGCTGAAAGGGCAGAATGTTGCCAGGGAAGCGCGCAATGTATTGGTTGCGCCTAAGGAATATGGCGAAGCCTGCCCGATGTTGATCAAGACACTGGTGCAGAACGGCCAATTCGATCAGCATGATGTCGATACGCAAGTACGCATTGCGGCCGAATCGACATCCAGCGCCATGGTGAAGCGGATTGCTTCGGCGGCTGGCGATGTCGATAACACCTTGATTCAGGCTGTCGATAAACCGAGCCTGGTGATCGCACATGGCCCGGGCAAGACTGCGGCCAGCCATCAATATTTCATCATCGCCCTGGGTCGTGCTGCCAAGTCCAACCTGCAGTCTGCAGTATCTGCACTGGAAGGGGCGGAACACTCGCTGAACAAGGAAGAACAATCGCAGGCTTGGGCGCAGGTAGCGTCGGAAGCCTCGTTCCGCATGGACCCGTCGGCAATCGACTACTGGCGCAAGGTCGGTAAGGCCGAGCTTTCTTATTCTGCTTACGCTTGGCGCGTGCGCACAGCTTTGCTGGCCGGCGACTGGAAGATGGTCGAGAGCGGTATCGGAGCGATGCCGGGAAAATTGCGTGACGAGGTCACCTGGATCTATTGGTTAGGGCGTGCACTGAAAGCCAATGGCAATAGCGAGCAGGCGCGCGCGCAATATGTGGCGATTGCCGATCAAACCAATTTTTACGGACAATTGGCCCTGGAGGAGTTGGGCCATAAGATCGCAATCCCGCCGCGCCCGGTACCGCCGACGAATGAAGAAATGGCGCAAGTCTCAGCTAATGAAGGCTTCCGCCGTGCGATGAAATTTCTCGATCTGAATTTGCGTACCGAAGGCTACCGCGAATGGAATTGGGAATTGCGCAAGATGAGCGAGCGCCAGCACTTCGCAGCAGCAGAACTTGCACGTCAGAACGATTTGTTGGATCGCATGATCAACACATCCGATCGCACGAAGATTGAAATGGATTTCACGCAACGCTTCCCCTATCCGTATGACGATTTGATGCGTCCGGCTACCGATGCCTTGAGCCTGGATGAGGCATGGGTCTATGGCGTCATCCGGCAAGAGTCTCGTTTCATCCGTGCAGCGAAATCGTATGTCGGTGCGCAAGGCTTGATGCAGATCATGCCTGGCACCGCCAAGTTCATTGCGCACAAGATTGGCTTGGTCGATTACACACCATCGCAGGCGAATGAGATTGCGACCAACATCACCTTGGGTACGAACTATCTGAACATCATTTACAACGATCTGGATCAATCGCAGGTGCTGGCAACAGCTGGCTACAATGCCGGGCCGGGACGACCACGCGCCTGGCGCGCGAATCTGAATGCGCCGGTGGAGGGCGCGATTTTCACGGAAGCGATACCATTCAACGAGACGCGCGAATATGTCCGCAATGTGATGTCTAATGCGACTTACTATGCAGCCTTGTTTGAAAATAAACCACAATCGCTGAAGGCGCGACTCGGTACAATATCGCCTAAGGGTTACACTACTGTCGGTGACTTGCCGCCAGACGAGCCGAAACTTTAATTCCTACAGCGAGGACATCGACGCATGCATTCGACCGAACTTGATCCTACCTTGTCGCAAGCCTTGGGCGACGCCACCAAGGCCGCGATGAAGCTGGTGATTGGCAACAAGAAATATTCGTCTTGGTCGATGCGTCCTTGGGTGTTGATGGTGGCATTCAATATTCCGTTTGAGGAAGTCAGGATTTCCTTAAAGAAGCCTGAGACCTCCGCAGCCATCACCGAATATTCCTCGTCAGGGCGCTTGCCGGTACTGGTTGACGGCGAGACGACGGTGTGGGATTCGCTATCGATCTGCGAATATCTGGCCGAGCAATTTCCAGAAAAAAACATGTGGCCACAGAACGTGGCGCACCGGGCAACGGCGCGCAGCATTTGTGCCGAGATGCACTCTGGTTTTGGTGACTTGCGCTCGGCGATGTGGATGAATATCGGTGCAAGCTTCCCCGGCAAGGGGCGTACTGCTGGTGCGCAAGCCGATATCGGTCGCATCAGTGAGATATGGGAAACATGCCTGACGGCAAATGGGGTGCATGATTACCTGTTCGGCGAATTCTCGATTGCCGACGCTTATTTCGCGCCGGTAGTAATGCGTTTCAACACGTACACCGTAGCCTTGCCGCCGATGTTGCAAGCCTATGTCGATCGCATCAATGCTCATCCGGCGGTGGAGGCGTGGGTCGAGGGCGCATTGCGTGAGACAGATCGTCTGGAATTCCTTGATAGTTACCCGGACTAAGATACTAGACAAAATGAATTGACCTACCGCACCTCAAGCGACGCGGATTAAGCTTGGAGTGTGAACAACCGGGCTCAGAGCCGAAATTGAGGGGGTAGGTCATGAAAGAGTTTAGCAAATACGTGGGATTGGATGTGCACAAGGCAACGATAGCAGTAGCAGTTGCCGAAGGCAAAGG
>Ga0116226_10001659_pt1 | contig 19348 bp, 14 predicted proteins | sample S1TSphfallax_FD_89692 | JGI IMG/M metagenome (GOLD analysis project Ga0116226, IMG submission 89692) | Host-associated microbial communities from peat moss isolated from Minnesota, USA - S1T2_Fa - Sphagnum fallax MG | ecosystem: Host-associated > Plants > Peat moss > Unclassified | place: USA... | reverse complement strand
CGGCCCTTTGACTTGGCCTGATACACCGCCTCATCCGCGCGCTTAAGCAAGGCTTCCGGCGTGTCGGAGTCGCCGAGCGTCGTCGCGACCCCGATCGAGATGGTGACCGTCAGCAGTTCGGCGGCGCCGGCCACATGGAAAGGCGCTCCCGAGACATGCAAGCGCAGGCGTTCCGCCACGCGCTCCGCGGCGTCGAGCGGCGTATCGGGCATCACCACCACGAACTCCTCGCCCCCGTAGCGACACGGCAGGTCGATGGCGCGGACATTGGTGGCCAGGCGCACCGCGAACTCCCGCAGCACCGCGTCGCCCACGTCGTGACCGAAGCTGTCGTTGATCCGTTTGAAATGGTCGATGTCGACGAGCAGCGCCGAGACCGGCCCGCCGCCGTGATTGGCGCGCTTGGCCAAGCCGGCCAACTGGCTCGACATATAGCGTCGGTTGTGCAGACCGGTCAGAGGATCGGTCACCGCCAGCTCGAGGCTGTTGTCCAAATTGTTGCGCAAGAAGTCGGTATAGCGCTTTTGACGGATCAGGGTGCGGGCGCGAGCCGCCAGCTCTTCCGGATCGACCGGACGGGCGATCAGGTCGTTGACGCCGATTTCCAGGGCCTTCATGGCCCTAATCCGCTCACCGGCTTCGGTCACGGCCAGGATTGGAACGTGGCGGGTCGTTTCGTCCGAACGGATCTGCGCGGCCAACCGTAGGCCGTCGAAATGCGTTGCGGCGATATTGACGATCAGAAGATCGGCCCGCGCGCGGACGGCGATGTGAGCCAGCTCGGGCTCCATCTCGATGACTGGCCGATGCTCGACCCCAAGCTCGTCGGCGATGCGCCGGGACTGACGCTCGTGATCGTCGGCAATGACAATCCGGCCACCCGCGCCGCCCAGCCGCCCCGCGACACTCTCGATGACACCGATTCGGCGTCCCGACGCTTCCCTCTGCCGAAGTTCGTCGATCACCAGTTTGAGACGGGTGAGGCTACGAACGCGCGCAAACAAGGCGACATCGTCGATGGGCTTGGTGAGGAAGTCGTCCGCCCCGGCCTTCAGTCCCGTCAGTCGGTCTTGGCGGCCGTCCAGCGCCGTGACCAGCACCACCGGGATATGCCGGGTGGCCGCATCCGCCTTGAGCCGACGGCAAACTTCGAACCCATCCAGGCCCGGCATCATCACATCCAGAAGAATGATGTCAGGCCGCTCGTTCTGCGCCGCCTCCAACGCGCTCACGCCGTCGAAGGCCGTCGAGACCTCGTAATATTCGGCCGACAGCTTGGCTTCCAACAGCCGCACATTGGCTTCGATGTCGTCGACGACGAGGATGCGAGCGGACATTAAAGACTAACCTCTAAAGGCGGAGTCACCCCAAGAAACGATGGATCGTGTCAAGGAAAAAGCTTACCGAAATAGGCTTGGAGATGTAAGCCTCGCAACCGCCTTGACGGATGCGCTCTTCGTCGCCCTTCATAGCGAAGGCGGTGACGGCGATGACGGGAATGTGCGAAAGCTCGCTGTCCTCTTTCAACCACTTCGTCACCTCCAATCCTGAAATTTCGGGGAGCTGTATATCCATTAATATAAGATCGGGACTATGTTCGCGAGCTAAGGATAAGGCTTGCAATCCTTCCCGCGTCTGCAAGGTTTCATAACCCTGGGCATCCAATAGATCATGGAAGAGCTTCATATTGAGCTCATTATCCTCAACAATGAGGACTCTCTTAGGTGCCATTCAGCCCACGCCATTGTCGCCCAGAGGGGGTCTGAACAAGTGCACCCTCATCGTGTGGCCTCCCTTATCGCTGAATATCATTAAGCCTGAGTTAGCCTCGGCGGGATTGGCCTGGACGAGGGGACTGGCAGTTTGAGGAGCAAGGGGCCCCGGTGACGGATCGGCCGATCGCGACGGCGCTATGCCGAGACTGTCTTTGGACCGGAGAGGCCCCCTCTCCCGGCGTCGGTCGTCGCTGCCCCGCCTGCGCCTCGCCCAGACTTGTGGTGCACGCCGAGTTGGAAACCCTCACGATCGCCCATCTGGACTGCGACGCCTTTTACGCCTCGGTCGAGAAGCGAGATCGACCCGAACTGCGCGACAGGCCGGTGATCGTGGGCGGCGGCCGCCGAGGCGTCGTCACGACCGCCTGTTATATCGCCCGAACCTTCGGCGTCCGATCGGCCATGCCTATGTTCAAGGCGCTCAAGGCCTGCCCCGACGCGGTCGTGATCCGCCCCGATTTTGCGAAATACAAGGCTGAAAGCCGGCGCATCATGGCCAAGCTCGCCGCGCTCACCCCCCTAATTCAGCCTTTGTCGCTCGACGAGGCCTGGCTCGACATGGCCGGCACGCAGCGGCTGAATTGCGGATCGCCGGCGCTAGTGCTGGCGCGAGCTCAGGGCGAGATCGAACGGGAGACGGGCCTTAGTGTGTCGATCGGCCTGTCGTGCAACAAGGTCCTGGCCAAGATCGCCTCGGATTTAGACAAGCCTAGGGGCTTTGCCGTCATCGGGGCGGCGGAGGCGCAAACTTTTCTGGCGCCCCGGCCGGTCGGCCTTTTGCCTGGCGTCGGGCCCGCCATGGTCAAGCGACTGGAGGCGGCAGGCTATCGCCGCATCGGCGATCTGGCGCGGGCCGACGCAAAGGCTCTGGTGCGAACCTTCGGTGGGCAGGGCCTGAGCCTGGCTGGACTGGCGCGGGGTGAGGATAACCGGCGCGTCGATCCCGACCGGACGCGTAAGAGCGTCAGCACCGAAACCACCTTCGATGAGGATCTAAGCGCGCAGGCGGCGCTGGAAGATCGGCTCTGGCTTTGCTGCGAAAAGGTGGCGGCGCGGGCGCGGGCGGAAGGTGTGGCGGGGCGCGGCGTGGTGCTGAAACTCAAGACTGAAGACTTTCGCCAAATCACTCGGCGCCGCACCCTAGACGCCCCGACCCAGACGGCAAAGACCTTGTTCGCCATCACGCGTGAGCTCTTGGCTGCGGAAACCGGATCGACCGCCTTTCGCCTGATCGGAGTCGGGCTGGCCGACCTTAGCGAGACCCCCGACGGCGCGCCGCCGCAAGACCTGTTCAGCGATCAAGGCGAAACGCGAGCGCGAACCACCGAACGGGCGTTGGACGCGCTGCGCGCCAAATTCGGGCCGCACGCGGTCGTAAGCGGACGCAACCTCAAACGCGATGGCAACACGTCCGGCGAAGGATGAGGACCGTGCGAATGAAAGCGCCCGCCCACTTCTGCCTTTGGTCGCAGAATGCATTACTTTTGTATTAATTTAGCCGCGGCCAGATACAGCCAGACCCGCGTATGGCGCATTTTATGTTCTGCGCTATGCAAATCTCAGGCTATCCGAATCGCCAAGGCTTAGGGTAGATTGTTTAAAGAAGAGACGGTGCCAGAGTCCAGTTGAGTATAATCTTACTGCACCGGTTCTGATGATTTGGGCCTGAGTCGAGCATGAGTGAAGCGTCCATCGCGTCCGTGTCAGACCGACTTGGGCCCCTGCCAATCGATCCTGCGAACTTGATCAACATGGCTCAGGCCCTGACCGGACAGGGCCGGAACGACCTCGCGGCCGAGGCCTATAGGGTCTGGTGCAGCTCGAACACGAACGACCCGCGGCGCTTTGCGATCCTTTTCAATCTCTCCGTGCTTTTGGCGAACATGGGCGACCTGGCTGAAGCAGAGGCCGCTATGCGCGAGGCGATCTCGCTCAATCCCGATTTCATGCCCGCCCATTTCCACCTCGGTGGACTGCTCGAGCGGCGTCGCGATCCTGATGCGGCCATCGCGTCTTGGCTAAACGGCCTGGAACGCCTTGCTCGGGTCAATAGCGAAAGCCTGGCCTACAAGACCTCTCTGTATAAGCAGATCAGCCGCGTGCTCATGGATCACGGCCGATCATCCCAGGCCGAAGCCATGCTGCTTACCTGCCTCGAGGATGACGCCGCACAAGTCGACGCCGCGAGCCAATATTTGCCACTGCGCCTCAAGCAGTGCAAATGGCCCGTCGTATCGCCGACAGAAAAGGTCGGTCGCACAACTTTCATGCGGGCCATCCAGCCCTTAGCCGTAGCAGCCTACACGGATGATCCGATGCTGTTGCTGGCCTCGGCCTGGCGTCATGTCAAACACGACGTCGACAAGCGACATCGGCTGGGAGGAGGCTTCAGTTATGATCGTCGCAACGCGGTCATCGAGCTCGCGAACCGTCGACCCCGGATCGGCTACGTCTTTTCAAACCTAGACGACCACGCCATCGGCGATCTGTTGGCCGCCCTGTTCGAACGGCACGACCAAAGCAAGGTCGAAGTGTTTGCATATAGTTTCGGTCCAGCCTCCGATCAAAGCCAAAGCCATGGTCGCAAGGCCGATGTCGAGCATTGGATCGACATTGCCACCATGTCGGACGATCAGGCGGCCGCGCGAATTGTGGCGGATGGCGTCGATGTCTTGGTGGATGTCGCCGGCCTAAGCGAACACGCTCGGACCGCTGTATTCAGCCGGCGGCCCGCACCGATTCAGATCAACTGGCTGGGCTATCCTGGGTCGATCGCGAGTCCATATCATAACTATATCATCGCGGACGATTGGACCATCCCGCCTGACTTCGAGATCTTCTACACCGAAAAAGTCCTGCGCCTGCCCTGCTACCCTGCCAACGACCGAAAGCAGATGGTGTCGCCCCATCGCCCGACGCGTGCCGAAGTGGGCCTCCCCGAACAGGGCGTCGTCTTCTGCTGCTTCAGCGGTTCGCACAAGATAAGCCGATTTACCTTTGATCGATGGATGACGATCCTGCAGCGCACGCCGGGCAGCGTGCTGTGGCTGCTCGATGCCTCTCCCGAGACGAACGCCCGCCTGGGCGACCAGGCCACGCAGCGCGGCGTCGCGCGCAACCGCCTTATCTTCGCACCCAAAGTGGGGAAATCGGCCCATTTAGCTCGCTATCCCCTTGCCGATCTGATGTTGGACACATCCCCCTTTGGCGGGCGGGCGACAGCTGCGGACGCGTTATGGATGGGCGTTCCGATCCTGACCCTATCCGGCCGCGGGTTCCCCTCCCGCGTGTGCGGCAGCCTGGTCAAGGCCGCCGGCCTGCCGGAGCTGGTTTGCGAGCGCCCGGACGACTATGTGCAACGCGCCGTGGCTTTGGCGGCGGCGCCTGAAGACTTGCGTCGGTTGCGGGAACGACTGCAAGCCGGGCGCGATAGCGGCGCCCTGTTTGACCTGGGTACGCTGACCACCCGCCTGGAGGAGCTTTATGTGGAGGTGTGCCAGGCGCATCAGGCTGGCCAGACGCCACGACCGGACTTGCGCAACCTCGACGCCTATCTGGACGTCGGCGTCAACTTAGATCACGACGGCGAAGAGCTGACGCTAGCCACAGACTACGCCGCGCTTTATCGCGCAGCCCTGGCTAGCCACCACTGGATGCGCCCGATCCCGGCCGATAATCGCCTGTGGCGAGATGTCGATATCGACGCCGTGACGGGCCCAAATATGGTCGAGTTACAGCTATTCACAGCTAAAACTCACCCGCTGGTTCAGCTCAAGACCCTTTATGACGCCGTCAGCGAGCGCCTTTGCTTTCCCTTGTCGGCCGAGGACGAAGCTGAAGTGGATCGCCTGGCGGCGGAAGCGGCCGCGCTCTACGTCCCAGAACCGCCTGGCCAGGACTATAAGGGCTGGGTGAAACACTATCGGCTGAAGTTGGAGGCGGTCGACTTGTCGCACCTCCGCCAGTCCACAGAGATGACGCGATCCGATGAGGCCGTCGTGTTTTCGACGGCGTCGGGTGCAGAGCTTACGTTGGCTCAGGTCAAGGCTGCGGCGAAGCGGCTGAAGGCGCAGGCCGTGTTCTTCGTCGCGGCGGATGAGGCCTATGTGGCGAAATACGCCCGCTGGTATGTGCTGTCTGTGCTTAAGAACGTGGACGTTCCAGCCCTTGTGATCGTTCACGTGATTGGCGGCGCCGAGCGGCTTGGTGACATCGCCCGGTCTGTCGATATTGACGAGCCCCGCCTAATCTATGCCGCCGACGCTTTCAATGCCGAGACCATCGCCACCCGTACTCACGACACCCCGCCAAAGAATGAAACCTTGCGCCCCGTCGCCCACTTCCAATCTGTTCGGTTTCAGCGTTTGGGGTCTCTGTTGCGCGCCTTGAAGCGCCCGGTCTTTGTGTCCGATATTGATCTTCTGCTACAAAGGGGTGTTAGCGATCTCCTCGTACGGAGCCAGGGCGCCGATCTTGTTCTGAACGAAAACCGGGAGAATACCAGCGCCTGCTCTCGGCTGACCGCCAACCTGATATTGGCCTTCCCCACGCCCAACGCGCTCGTGTTCGTCGACTTTCTTGAAAGCTATCTCAAACAGATGCTCGACCGCACAGATGTCATCCGTTGGATCGATCAATGTGGACTGCTGATGGCGTATCAAGCCCTCCTGCGCATCGACGCCGACGCGAAGGTGCAATATTTCGATACCGATCTGGACATCAATAATGTGATCTATCGCACGTACAGAGACACGCCGTTCCGGTTCTTATCGCTCTATCAGGGCTTCGACATGACGAGCCTTGAGGCTCATCGTCAAAGCTTGACCGCGCCTTGGGCGGCGGAATAGCCGACCAGAGCTTGGCCGTTGGTCCGGCCGGGTCGAGACCTTCGCCTTGCCCCCAGGGGGCAAGGCCGCATCCAGGAGACGTCGTCCTGATTCAGGTCGAGGCTGGCGGACCCATCCTGAGCGCCTGCGCCGTTTGAAGGTTTGACGGCAATCTGCTTGACAGAGGTTGGGACCACGGCCTAAGTCACGCGCCTCGCCGCCGACGATTGATGTCCCGGACGCATGCGGGTGTAGCTCAGTTGGTTAGAGCGCCGGCCTGTCACGCCGGAGGTCGCGGGTTCAAGTCCCGTCACTCGCGCCATATTTTCAATGGCTTATCGACGACCCAGCCTTGGCGACGGCAAGACATGCTGTCGAATTGCGCCACCTGACGCTAGTTTTTGGACACCCCTTTCGGTCTCGAAACGAGCTCAAAATCGGGCGAGGGACCGGTCGAGCCTTGGCTTCAAACGGGGCTGAGAGCGGCCTCGCTGGGCCGGAACCCTATCCTGAAGGGCGAGCTCGGGATCAGCTTCCGTCGCCGGAATTTCTCAACCGCAGCCGTGGCGCGCGAGCGGCGCGCGCCTTACCTAAACGAAGTGAACTATTCTATTGACCGCCTGGCCACCGCGGCGCGCCTCGCCCTTGATCTCGCATGGGCGAGAACGGGCGCCACCGCCCCCAATCCGCCCGTTGGCTGCGTGCTGCTCGACGCCACCGGTCACATCATCGCCTCGGCCGCCCACGAACGAGCAGGGGCCGCCCATGCAGAGGCGGCGGCCCTCGCCATCTGCCGAGCCAAGGGTGAACTCGATCGCGTCCACGCGGCCGTCGTCACCCTGGAGCCGTGTAGCCATACCGGCCGAACGCCGCCTTGTGTCGACGCGCTGGTCGCCGCCGGAGCCAAGCTGGTCCTGATCGGTGCGCCCGACCCCCACCCCCGAGCGCCGGGTCGCGGCTTTGAGCGCCTGAAGGCGGCGGGTCTGCGCGTAGTCCTGTTCGCCGAACTGGAGCACGGCGAGGCGCACCATCTGGCGCGATCCGCCGCCCGCCTAATCGAGCCATTCGCCTGCGCAGCGGCCGGTAGGCGCCCCTTCGTCACGGTCAAGACAGCTCTCACAGCCGACGGATCGATGATCCCGCCCCCGGGACAAAAGACCTTCACGTCAGCTCTCTCTCTCAAACACGCTCACATCCTGCGCCGGCGCGCCGATGCGATCCTGACCGGCTCCGGTTGCATTCTTGCCGACGATCCAAGCTTCACCGTCCGCAAGGTTCCCAATCACCCGGAAAAACAACCGATCCTTGCCATTCTTGACCGTCGCGACCGCGTGCCGGCCGCCTATTTCGAGCGCGCCCGCGCGCGCGGGCTGCGGCCGCATCGCTTTCAAAGTCTCGACGCCGCGATGGACGACCTTCAGGCGCGGAACGTGTTAGAGGTGCTGGTCGAAGCTGGGCCGACCTTGAGGCGGGCGGTTCTGACCCAGGGTCTTTGGGACGAGGAGATCATCTTCCAACAAGCCAAGACAGCCGGCGCCCCGGACGCGATGCACATCGTGAGACGCGACGGCGCGCCACCGTTTTTGTATGACAGCCCCATGAGCTTGGAAGGTGTTCGATGCCGTTGAATTCAGCCTTCGCGGCGCTCCGTCTGGGCGAACCGGCCTTTGTGTACGATGATCGCGATGCGGGCCAAGGGGCGGTCCTGGTGGCGCCGGCCGGCGCAGATCTCGGGCGGCCCGTGGGGTGCGCTGATGGCGCCGGCCTCGATGGAGTCGGCGTCTTGACCCTGGCGCTAGAGGTCTCTCGCCTGGATCGGTTCGGTCTGAACTGTCGAGTGGCGCGGACGGCCACGTCGAGGATCGGGCTGAAGGACGACAGCGAGGCGCTCGCCACGGCGAAGGCCGTTCTCGACCCCGCCATGCCCAGCGACGCCTTTGTCGTCGGCGGGAGTCTACGCTTGGCGCCGATCCGCGCCGGCGGCGTGCTGGCGGCGCGGTCTCTGGAAGCCGGCGCCTATGACCTGGCCCGCCTCGCGGTCGGAGCCCCGGCCGCCCTTTTGATCGCGGCGCGGCCGGAGGCCGAGATAGACCCAGAGGTCAAAATAAGCCTGACCCAGATCGCGGCTCATCGCGAGCGCACTGAGATCCTCATCGAAGAAGGGGCGTGCGCCCGCCTGCCCTCGACGTATGGCGGCTCAGGATTTCTGGCGCGCGCCTTTGTGAGCGTGCACGACGGCGCCGAACATCTCGCGCTTGTCAAAGGCGAACCGGAGCCCGGCGCCCTGGTGCGAATCCACTCAGAATGTTTGACGGGCGACGCCCTGGGTTCGATGCGGTGCGACTGCGGCGATCAACTGCGCGCGGCCCTGGCTCAGATCGCCGACGCCCCCTCCGGCGCGCTCATCTATATGCGTGGACATGAGGGGCGCGGGATAGGTTTGGCCAATAAAATCAAGGCCTACGCGCTTCAGGACCTGGGACTGGATACGGCCGAAGCCAACGCCGCCCTGGGTTTTCCCCACGACGCCCGCGATTATGCCGTCGCGGCTCAAATCCTCAAAACTCTAAACCTGTTCGACGTTCGCCTTCTGAGCAACAATCCCCGCAAGGCCGCCGCGCTCACAAGTTTTGGTGTGACTGTGCGTGAGGAGGCGCCGCTCGTGCTGCCGGCCAACCCCTTCAATCTCGCCTATCTCAACGCCAAGCGGTACAAGCTCGGCCATCGCTTCCCCAATTTCGACGACAGCCTGACCATCCTTGTCGGCCAGGGATGAACACGCCGCCGGGCAGTGAGTCAGGTCTTGGCGTCGCGCCGTGGCGCGGGCAGCATGCGCTGGAGTTCCGGCTCCTTGTCGAGAAATTGATGTTTCAGCGTCGCCCCGACGTGCAGCACAAAGATCACGTAGAAGACGTAGCCCAGGACCCTGTGAACGGCGAAGAAGAGACTATGGAGACCCTCTTTGACTGCCGGCGGCTGGCTCATGATGGCGGAGATTCGGGGCCAGGGGACCAACCAGAACAGGCGCATGGGATGGGTGGGCGCGTCCTTCCAGGCCGAGTCATGAACCCAGCCCGACAAGGGCAGAAGAAGGATGAGGGCGTAAAGCAGAGCGTGGGCGGCGTGCGCGGCGAGCCTCTCGCTGGCGGGATAGGCTGGCGGAAGGGCGGGCGGCCGATGCCCCGCTCGCCACAACAGGCGCATCAGGACCAGGCCCAGAACGATAATGCCGATAGATTTATGCGTGTCGATAACGGGTCGCACCCAGGCGTCCGGGTACCGATCGACAAACCAGATCATGACAAAATTCGTCAACACCAGCGCCGCCACAAGCCAGTGCAAGGTAAGGGCGACGCCGCTGTAGCGGGCGACGTCTCTAGGGGTCTTGGCCATGGAGCTCTCGAGGCGAAATCTTGCAGCCACCTTGCGGCTAACGCCCGAGCTTTTCAATTGGGCGGCCGATGACCCTTGCCGTATTCCCCACCGACGACAGGCTGGCGGCCACCCCCACAGCCTTGGCGGCGCGGCTTATTGGTCTTTCGCCCCGACGTTCGCCGCCACCGACGCCCTGGGTCAGCTACGTCATCCACGGCGCCGCAGTCGCCCTGTGGGTCGGCCTGCTTGCGGCTCCGTTCGGCCTTCACGGTGTCTTTGTCTGGTCCGCTGGCATCGTTTACGCAGGCTACGACACGATCCTGCTTGTATTCACCTTCGTCGAGACGCTGCCGTTGTTGAGAGGAGCGCCGCCTACGCCGTCCAATCTCCCGCGTCCGACGCTGGCGGTTCTAGTGGCGGCCCGAAACGAGGCTTCGGTTTTACCGTCGACGCTGACGGCGCTCCTGGCGCAGGCTGAGCCTCCCGATGAGATCATCGTGGCGGACGACGGATCCACCGACGCCACCCCGGAGGCTCTGCAAAGGGCGTTTGGACTGGAGCGCCCGGCGCTGGGCGCCGTGACCGTCGGACCAGGACCCCTGAGGTGGCTGCGCCTGCCGCCCGGCGGCAAGGCTCAAGCCATGAACGCCGCGCTAGGACGGCTGACCAGCGAGGTGGTCGTCACGGTCGACGCCGATACGCGGCTCGATCCCGGTTCGATCGCCGCCCTTCGCGAGGCGTTCGCCACAGACCCAAACCTGGTGGCGGCGACGGGGGTGCTGGCGCCCGTGTGTGCGCCAACACTGTTAGGCCAGACCATGCAGTGGTTCCAAACCTATGAATATACGCGCAACTTCCTGTCTCGTTACGCCTGGATGCGACGCGACAGCTTGGTCTTGATCTCCGGCGCGCTCGCCGCGTTCCGCCGCCGCGCGGTCATCGAGGTGGGTGGCTTTGATTCAGACTGTCTTGTCGAGGACTACGAACTCATCCACCGCCTCAAGCGGTTCGCGGCCGACGAGGGCCGCATTTGGCGCACCGCTGTGGTCGGCGGCGCGCGCGCCCAAACCGAAGCGCCAAGCACGCCGATGGCCTTTCTACGTCAGAGGCGGCGATGGTTCGGCGGCTTTTTGCAGACCCAATTCTGGTACCGCGACATGGTTGGAAACCGCCATTATGGGGAGCTCGGCCTGTTCCATCTGCCGGTCAAGGCGGCCGACACCGTGCAGCCGATCTATGGTCTGACCGCATTCGCCTTGCTGATCGGCTATCTCGTCACCGGACGGATTGGGACGGTGATCGCCATAAGCTGGGTGATTGGGGCCAAGATCGGCCTCGACCTCGCCTTCCATCTCTGGTCGGTCCTGCTCTACCGACGTTGGATGGGCCCGGGAGTTCGCCTTTCGCCAGGCCTCGCCCTCGCCGCCGCCATCGCCGAGCCCTTCACCTTCCAGCTGCTTCGCCACGTGGCGGCGCTTTGGGGATGGCTCATCTTCCTGACGGGTCGACAGACCTGGGGACGTCAAAGCCGCGCCGGAGCGCTGAACTGAGCAGCCCCCGTCGTCAAAGCGCGACGGTCATCGTTGTGCGAACGGTCTCAAGGGCGATCCACTGAAAAGCGTCGTCGGCGAAGACCAGGAACGTCTCCAGGAACCGCCAAGCCGCGGCGTCGTGCGCCAGATGGTGGGTCAAAAGGCCGACGGGATGGTGGAAATGAGCGGAACGGCGCGCGGTCCTTAGGCGACGGCGCAATCGGTCCAAAATCCGCGCCTCGCCCAGAAAGCGCGGTCGCCCTTGGCCCCAACGCATGATGTCAAGCTGGGCGCCGATCTGGATAAGGTCCGCCGCAGCCTGATGATCGGCGGCGGCTGAATAGGTCCGGTACCCGACGCCGCGCAGAGCTTCGAGCAGGGTCCGATCCACCTGATTCCACGGCGGAACATAAGCCAGCGGCGCCATTCCCGCCGCCGCCATGCGCTGGCGCGCGAAGGCGATCGCAGCGCCGACCTCCAAGGCGCTCATGTCAGACGGATATTCGTTCGGGGATTGTCCGGCCGGGCGACGATTGACGTGATCGGTCCCGTGCTGGGCCACACTCACGCCCGGTGTCGCGCGGATACGGTCGGCCAGAGCCGTCACGCGACCGGACGGAACAACGGCGAGGGTCATGGGTCGCCCGTTGGCCAGGCCGATTAGCCGATCAAGCGCCGCGGTCGGTTCTTGAGCGTCGTCGTCACGCCACCAGAGCCTGGGCCGACGGTCCAACCGGCGCCATAGCCCAAGCTCCCTCGCCAGACGTCTGTGGGCGATGGCGTCAGCTAGGGCCAAGGCCGCCAAGTCTCCGCGTCGCCCAAGCCTTGGACCCAGCCGCGCCAGCGAGATGGCCGCTCAAAGTCAGGCCCTGCTGCACGAGCGCGAACAGCCGCTTATTCAGGCCATCCAGCGCCCGCCGCGTTCGACGCCGGATCAATTGCCATCGCGGCGTCGTCGCCATCATCGCCCGTCCGCGCACACCGATAGTCGACTCGAACCCATCATGCTGGCGAATGGGAAATGGCCGCAACACGAACGGCGCAATGCCATTCTCCCAATAGCGGTCCAAAGTCTGATCGATGGGCATGAAGATGCGCAGACCATAGCGCAGCATGGCTTCGGCTGCCGGACGGCGGATCATGTAGCCACACCCGCCCAGGACGCTGGCGCCGATGCGACACAGGCTGCGGCCCCGAATCTGGGCCAGGGTCACGCCCCGCGTTTTGGAGGTCTGGGGGTCGATAATCTTCGATTTGGTAGACTGCAGTCGCACCAGAGTCCAGTCAGGCTTGGGTTGAGCGGCCAGTTCGCGGATCAGATCGGCCAGATCGTCGTCGGCGTGGATATCATCCTCCAGGACCACGGCCACATCGATTCGCGCCGCCACCATCTTTTCGTAAATGCTGAAATGGCTGAGATAGCATCCGATCTCGGCGTCGGTCATGTCGCACCCGTAGATCGAGCGCGTTCGGTTCGCATCATAGCGGGCGCGTTGATCTGCGGTCAGCGAGCGACCGTCGACCGCGGCAATGAACTCGACCGTGAGCCCCAATCGGGCGACCAGCCGCTCCATATGCGCCCGGCGCGCTGTCGCGCGCTCCAGGCTGATGACAAAGATCGGGGGAAACGAGAGGCCATCTTGCGAGGTCGCCGCCGCCGGCTGGTCCACAGCCGATAATGTAACATCCATGGTGAGCGCAACCTCGAGCAAGCCTTCGGCCGGCGCCGGCGCGCCTAGGAGACGGCGGCAGCGCCATACAGACCCCCAGGACGCCGAAGCGTAGCCTTAAATGTGGTATTGCGGATACGACATATTTTATCGACTTAGCAATATGCCCAGACCTGCTCGACGTCCAAGCGGTCGGTCGACAACAGAGACCCTACGTGCGACTGTCTTTATCGCCACCGGGCAATACGGGGGGCGGCGTGAGGATTTGTCGCCCAAAGGCGACCCTCGATTGCAGCAAGACAACTCTCCAAGTCTCTGACGTGGCTCGCTTTTATCAGACTTGGGAGAAGGGGCTCTAGCGCGCGCACCACAGCGGCGGTCGCTCGGGCGCCCGCCGCCATCGATCCACCGTCACGGCGCGGGCTGCGACAATGCCGCCGCGCAACATCTCAATAATCTTGTCCTGTCGGTTGGTGATCGCCCGGTGTTCCAGCCCTTCGGGCCCGCCCGCCAACACGCGCCGCCCGATTTTACGATAGACGCCCGCAGCGGCCGCGACCGCCCAAGCCGACCGAAAGCCCAGCGCGCGCAAGCCCCAGCGGGCCGATTGATAGTAGGGCTCCGCCGCAGCGAGCAACTGGGCGGTGGCGTCGAACACCGCCTCCCGATTCGCAGGATCGGCGACAGCGGCCGGCGTTTGGGCGAGCGGCCCGAGCCATTGCGCCGGCAGGTAAACACGCCCGCCCTTGGCGTCTTCCACCACATCGCGCGCGATATTGGTCAGTTGCAGCGCCAGACCCAAATCCACGGCTCGGCGCAAGACATCCGCATCCCTGGCGCCCATGACCCGCGCCATCATTTCCCCGACCACACCGGCCACTCGGTAGGCGTAGAGCATGAGGTCATCCAGCGTCTCGTAGGTACGTCCCTCAACATCCATTCGAAAGCCCTCAAGCAATTCGATCGGCAGACGGCTTGGGATCGTGTGGCGCTGAGCCACGCGCTGGAAGGCGGCGAAGGCTGGATCCTCGACGCCATTGTCGTCAAGGCTTTGGCCGGCCAGAGCGCGGCGTGTCTTTTCTTCCAGCTGCGCCAGCTTGGCGGCGGCCAGTCCCGGATCGAGCCCGACCGCCCCATGACCTAAAACCTGGCCATCGATCTGATCGTCGCAATGGCGACACCAGGCGTAGAGCATATAGGCGTCTTCGCGCACCGAAGGGTCGAATAGCCGGGCGGCGGCGGCGAAGCTCTTGGAGCCTTGTCGAATGCTGACACGGCTGGCGTCCAGGACCAGGTCGCTCAAGCCCTGACCTTCTTGGCTGCAACGACCGTCCCCGCTGAAACAAGCTCGGCGATCGCCTGCGCATCCTCCAACATCAGACCGGCCGTCGCCTTGGCCGAACCCACCACGCCGGGGAGGCCCGCGCCGGGATGAGTTCCGGCGCCCACGAAATACAGATTCGAGATGGCGTCGTCGCGGTTATGGACCCTGAACCAGGCGCTCTGGGTCAGGATCGGCTCCAGCGAAAAGGCCGAGCCGTGGTGCGCGTTCAGCTCGTCGCGGAACTCGAACGGGGTGAAGATGCGGCTGACCACGAGATCGTCTTTCAGCCCCGGAATGTAGCGAGCCTCCAGATAGTCGAAGATCCGATCGCGATAGGCCGGGCCGACCACGCTCCAATCCAGATCCGCCGAGCCCAGGTGCGGCACCGGGGCCAGGACATAGAAGGCGTCGCATCCCGGCGGCGCCAGGGTCGGGTCCGTGCGTGTGGGGGCATGCAGATACAAAGAAAAGTCGGCGGGCAGGTCCGGCCCTTTGAAGATTTCGCCGATCAGGTCCTTATAGCGCGGCCCGAACAAGATCATGTGGTGGGCCAGATCGTGATGCTGACGCTTCAGCCCGAAGTAGATCACGAACAGCGACATCGAATGGCGTCGCTGGGCGAGTCTCGCGCCTTCCGCCTGCCCCCTGGCATGATCGCTCAGCAGTTTCGCATAGGTGTGGACCACGTCGGCGTTGCTGGCGACCTGGTCGAAGGCGAAGACTTCACCCGACGCCAAGCGCACCCCGGTCGCGCGAAGGGCGGACGTTTCGATCGCCGCCACCGGCGCGCCGATCTTGATCACGCCGCCCAGATCCTCGAACAGCTTGACCAGGCCTCGCACTAGGGCGCCGGTGCCGCCGCGTGGGAACCACACGCCCCACCGCCGCTCCAGCGCATGGATCAGGGCGTAGATCGAGGAGGTGGCGAACGGATTTCCGCCCACCAACAGGGAGTGGAAGCTGAAGGCTTGGCGCAGATGCTCGTCCTTGACGAACTCGGCCACCTTGGCGTGCACCGACTTCCAAGCCTGAAGCCGCACCAGCGCGGGCGCCGCCTTCACCATGCTGCCGAAATCCAGGAACGGCGCTGCGCCGAGCTTGATGTAGCCTTCAGCGAGCAGCTCTTCCGAATAGGCCAGAAAGCGCTGGTAGCCTTCAAGGTCCTCCTGAGACTTGGCGGAGATTTGCCGATCCAATTCCGCCTGGTCGTTGACGTAGTTGAACACGTCGCCATCTTCCCAGCACAGACGGTAAAAGGGGCTGATCGGAATCAGCTCGACATAGTCGGCCAGCTTGCGGCCTGAGAGCGCGAACAACTCTTCCAGCGCCGTCGGATCGGTGATCACCGTCGGGCCGGCGTCGAAGGTGAAGCCCTCCTCCTGATACACATAGGCCCGTCCGCCCGGCTTATCGCGGCCTTCGAACACGGTTGTCTCAATCCCGGCCGACTGAAGCCGGATGGCGAGCGCCAGGCCCCCGAATCCGGAGCCTATGACTGCGGCGGTGCTCATGCTTTTCCTGTCTCTGGAATACAGGCGATCGCCTTGCCGAACCCGACCGGCGGCTTGCCTACCAAAATTCTGACCCGATCCGCACGCGTCGATCGGCCGGCGTAGAAACGGCCGATCAGAGGGGCGTTCAGGCGGTAAAACCTCTGCATAACCTTGTAGCGCAGGTTGGGCTTGGCGGCTCGGAACAACATCCGGTTCACCAGCCGGTAGAACGACCGGCCGCGCCACAGGCCGACGGAGGTCGACTTGACAGCCTTCAGGACGGACGGTGCGTCGAGGACGGGAAGCTCGGCGATGAGTTCGGCCATGCGCACGGCGTCGGGGAAGGAATAGCCGGTGGTGGGGTGAAACAAGGCCGCCCGCAGGCCCGATTGCGCGACCTCGACCTTCTCCCAATGCCCCTCGATGTCGCCATCCAAGGCCACCGGCAGAACCCCCTCCTCCCGGCGGATCACCGAGCGAATGGTCCAGCCCCGACCGGCCGCATAGGCCCCAATCCCATCGATGAAGGCCTGGCCGTCCAGATCCGGACCATCGGTGTAGCGCGTGTCTTCGATCAGGGCCCGGTTGGGACCGAACGGCAGCACGTAGATGAAGCGGTAGCCGCCTTGCTGCGCCACGGTGGCGTCCATGATGATCGGGCCGCCCAGGCCATGGGGCGCGGCGAGCTCGACCTCCAAGCCGACGAACTTCTGAAATCCCAGCACGAGGTTGGGCAAGGGCCCCGGCCCACGGCCGTCGATGACCGCATCGGCTTCAAGCCTGCGACCGTCCTCCAGAGTGACGCCCCGGGGCTCGATCGTCGCGGCCCGGGCGTTGCAGTGGATCTGGACGGACTTGGTCGCGACGACGGCGTCGTGCAGGGCGTGGCCGTTCAAGCTGGAATAGCCCGCAGCGATGTTGCGGCCATGCGTCGGAAAGCGGACCTCATAGGTTGGCCAGCGATGCACAATCAGGGGCGCGATCCAGGCCGACGAGCGCTCTGACAGATCATCGTCGAAAAAAGACCAGGTATGTTCTCCGCCCAAACGCTCGCCGGCCTCGACGATCGTGACCGCGATCTCCGGCCGGGTCGCCGCCAAGCGCAGGGCGATCAGGCCGTTAGCCAATCCCCCCCCGACCAGAATGAGGGAAGAACCGCCGTGCGAACTGGCCGAAAGCATAACGCGACGCTTACACACTGTCTCGGCTGGAGCAAGCGATCTCCCGTCATCGCGCCGCACTCCAGGTCGAGGGCGGCAGAATTTGCGCGGGCGTCAGGAGCTGGCCAGCGAACACGACCAGCAGCAGGCCGCCCACGAGGCCGAAGTTTTTCAGGAATTGCCAAAAATGGTCGCGCCCCTTGCTGGCGTCGCTTGGACTGAAGAAATCGCCATAAGCCCAGAACGGATGGTACAAAAACGCGGTGATGACGCAGAAGCCCGCCAGCAGCACGGCGGCCGGCCGGTCGAACCAGCCGAGGACGATGCAGATCGGCGTGATCGCCTCGACCCCGATCGCCGCGGCCAGCAGCATCGGCCCGCCCGGTATCCCCGCCGACTCGGTCTGAGCGAGCGCGCTCTTTCGATGCCAGATCTTGTCGATGGCGCTGAACGGGAACATGGCGACCAGACAGAGGCGCGCCGCCTCCCAAACCCATCCCGTCGAAGACATCATCGATTGAAAACTCCAGGACGCAGGCCGGATCGAAGCTGAGCCTGCGGCGTTGCGGTCACGCGATTGAGCTGCCTAACGCGCGAACGGAGATCGGGATCGATGGGCGAGCGCCACTTCGACGTCATCATTGTCGGCTCCGGCGCCGGCGGCGGAACGCTAGCGCTTCAGTTGGCCTCGACGGGCAAGTCGATCCTGATCCTGGAACGCGGCGGCTACCTGCCGCGGGAGCGCGACAACTGGGACTCGAAGGCCGTCTTCGTCGATGGCAAGTACCAGACCAAGGATACCTGGTACGACAGCGCGGGCAAAGATTTCCATCCCGGGCTGCACTATTGCGTCGGCGGCAACACCAAGGTCTACGGCGGCGCGCTCTATCGCCTGCGGGAGGAAGACTTCGGCGAGCTTGTGCATCAGGACGGCGTCTCCCCCGCCTGGCCGCTGCCCTATGAGGTGTTCGAGCCCTACTATACGCGCGCCGAACAGCTGTTCCACGTTCACGGCCTGCGCGGCGCCGACCCAACCGAACCCTGGTGCAGCGCGCCCTATCCCCATCCCCCCGTGCGCAACGAACCCCGCATTCAGGCCCTGGCCGATGGACTGACCCGGATCGGTCATCACCCCTATCCCCAGCCGCTCGCCATTCTGCTCGACGAGGCCGACGGACGGCCCCTGCCCCACAGCGCCTGCGTGCGCTGCGACGCCTTCGACGGCTTTCCTTGCCTGACCAATGGCAAGGCCGACGCCCAGATCATCTGCGTCGACCCCGCCATAGCCTACGACAACGTCACGCTCCTCACCCACGCCTATGTGGACCGGCTGGAGACCGATCCCAAAGGCCGGACCGTGACCGGGGTGCATGTCATGCGAGGCGGGGCGCGGGAGATCTATACGGCCGACATCGTCGCCGTGGCGGCGGGCGCCCTGTCGTCGGCGCTCCTGATGTTCCGCTCCGCCAGCGACACCCACCCGCACGGCCTGGCCAATGGGTCAGACCAGGTCGGCCGCAACTACATGCGCCACAACAACTCCGCCTTCATGGCGGTATCGCGGGAGCCCAACGACACGGTGTTTCAGAAGACCTTGGCGCTGAACGATTTCTACTTCGGCGCGGACGACTTTGAGTTTCCGCTGGGCTGCATCCAGATGATCGGCAAGTCCCACGGCGAACAGGTGCGCGGTGAAGCGCTCCCGGCCTTCCTGTCGTGGTTCCCCGAGATGCCGTTCGAAACCCTCGCCCGCCATTCGCTGGACTTCTGGGTGATGACCGAGGACCTGCCCCTGCCTGAAAACCGCATCACTCTGGCTCACGACGGCCGTGTGACGCTGAATGTGCAGCCCACCGGCGACCGGGCGCACAAACATCTACGCCATAAGCTCGAGGGCCTTTTGAGCGCCATTGACGCCCACCCCCATCTGCTTGAGCGCTCGCTGTATCTCGGCAAAGACATCCCCATCGGCGGCACCGCCCATCAGGCGGGGACGATGCGGTTTGGAACAGATCCAACCACCTCGGTGCTGGACCTGAACTGCAAGGCCCACCAGGTCGACAACCTCTATGTCGTCGACGCCGCCTTCTTCCCCTCGATCGGCGCGGTCAACCCCACTCTGACCATCATCGCCAACGCGCTGCGGGTGGGGGAACACCTGGCGGAGCGGCTTGGCTGAGGAGGCCCCGAGGT
>Ga0116226_10001658_pt1 | contig 19350 bp, 16 predicted proteins | sample S1TSphfallax_FD_89692 | JGI IMG/M metagenome (GOLD analysis project Ga0116226, IMG submission 89692) | Host-associated microbial communities from peat moss isolated from Minnesota, USA - S1T2_Fa - Sphagnum fallax MG | ecosystem: Host-associated > Plants > Peat moss > Unclassified | place: USA... | reverse complement strand
GTTCCGGCAGATTGTCATGGGTACTCAAGAAGGCGGTCGCGAGGGCGTCCGGATCGCGCTCGCGCAACAGATAATCGAGGGCTGCGTCCGACAGAAAGGGCAGATCGCAAGCCTTCACCAGCCATGCAACGCGCGGAAATGCGGCCAACCCTGAGCGTATGCCGACGATGGGGCCCTCACCGGGTACCGAATCCACCAACAGGGGATGTGCGGCACGCGACGGATCGGTGACCTGTGCGGCACGCACAGAGACGAACACTTCCGCGCAATGGCGTGCCGCGAGTTCGAAGGCGCGATCGAGCTGGGTCTTGCCGCGATAGAGCAGCGAGGCCTTGTCGCGCCGCATGCGCGTGCTAGAGCCGCCGGCAAGCACCAAGCCGTACACCGGAATCATGGAGAGACGTCCACGGCACCGGCCGCCGCGGCTTGGGCCGCCCCGGCATCGGCCGTCGCGGCATGGGCCGCCACGTAGTCGCGTTTGCCGCCGTCCTTTGCCAGCAGACGCAGATCACCGATCACGATGCCATGCGACAACGCCTTGCACATGTCGTAGATGGTGAGGGCGGCGATGCCGGCGCCGGTCAGCGCTTCCATCTCCACGCCGGTTTTGTGATGCACGCTCACCGTACAGCGGATGACCGCGGTATCAGCCTCGAGTTCGATACCGATCCTGCAATTCTCCAGCGCAAGCGGATGGCAGAATGGAATGAGTTCGTGGGTGCGTTTCGCCCCCATCACCCCCGCCACGATCGCCGTGTCGAACACCGGACCCTTGGGCGAGCGCAGACCGGCGTCGCGCAGCGCCGCCGCGACGTCTGCGGGAAAATGCACGCGTGCTTCGGCGGTCGCCGTTCTGCGCGTGGCATCCTTGCCGCTGACATCGACCATGGCGGGTCTTTGCTCCGAATCCAAGTGGGTGAAAGTCATGAGCCTTACCCGCCTATGTAGTACATCTCGATTTTCTGTTCGGCGGGCCGCTCCGCGCGCAGCGATTCCCGCAACTCGCTGTAACGATCGCTGCGCCCGAGCCACTCATCGCGGATCATCTGCGACAGTTCCGCATCGCCGGCGCCGGCGCGCATGGGGGCGCGCAGATCGAGTCCTTGGGTTGCGAACAGGCAGGTGTAGAACTTGCCCTCCGAGGAGAGCCGCGCGCGGCTGCACGCGCCGCAGAACGGTTGCGAGACCGAGGATATGAAGCCGATTTCGCCGCCGCCGTCATCGAAACGCCAGCGCTGTGCAACCTCGCCGCGATAGTTCTCCGAGACCGCATGAATGGGCCAGCGCTCGTGGATACGCGCCGCCAATTCGCGCGATGGCACCACCATGTCGGGGCGCCAGTGGTTGCGATTGCCGACGTCCATGAATTCGATGAACCGCACGATCACCGGCGAGCCGCGGAAGTGCTGCAACAGGTCGAGCGCAGTGTGGTCGTTGACGCCGCGTTCGATGACTGCATTGACCTTCACCGGCGTCAGGCCGGCGGCGATCGCCGCCTGTATGCCCCCCAGCACTTGATCGAGCGCCGCGAATCCGCCGCTCATGCGGGCGAATATTTGCTGATCGAGCGTGTCGAGGCTGACGGTGATGCGGCGCAGGCCGTTGGCGCGCAGATCGACCGCGTGCTTGTCGAGCAGCACGCCGTTGGTGGTCAGGGCGATGTCCTCGATGCCGTGAATCGCGCTCAAGTCGCCGATCAGATCGCACAAATTGGTGCGCAACAAGGGTTCGCCGCCGGTGAGCCGCAGCTTGCGCACGCCGACGCCTGCGAACAATCGCGACAAGCGCACGATCTCGTCGAAGGACAGACGTTCGTCCGACCTCAGGAACCGATAGCTGTCGTGAAAGTGTTCCTTGGGCATGCAGTAGGGGCAGCGAAAATTGCAGCGGTCCATGACCGAAATGCGCAGATCGTGCAGTGGCCGCGCCAACCGATCCAGCGGGTGGGCGGCGCCGCGGAAATCATGAACGAGGGCGGTGGTCATGGGCTCAGGCGTGCGCTTACCAGCGATAGACGCTGGTCACGAAACCCTTCGGGTAAGTGTTGGGACCCGGCGGCAGTTCAACGAAGCCGTCGGTCCCGGCAAGGCTCAGGAAATCCCCGGATCCATTCGGCGGACGGGGTTTCGCCCAGGGGCGGCCCCAGTCGTCGTGCTCGATGTTCACGGGAAGAAAATACGTCAAGGCATGCTGGAAGGTGACGGGCGCGGCCAGCGCCAGGCGCTCAGGCTCCTGTCGTTTGGTGCCCATGGCCTCGGCCATGGCGGGGATGACATAGCGGATCAGGCACACCAGCGTGGACACGGGATTGCCGGGCAGCCCGAATACCGCCTGACCTTGCGGGCCGATGCCGAACCACATCGGTTTGCCGGGCCGCTGCGCGATGTTGTGGAAGACCTCCTCGACGCCCAACTGCATGAGCGCCTTCGGCACGAGGTCGAACTTGCCCATGGATACTCCGCCACTCAGGATCACCACTTCGTGCGTGGTCAAATGCAATTCGAGCCGTGTCCGCAACAAACGCTCATCGTCAGGCACATGATCGTCGCCGACGCGGCCATAGCCGCGCTTGCGCAACGTTGCAGCCACCGCATAGGAATTGGAACGCCGGACTTGATACTCGGTGATCGGATCGCCGGGTTCGATCAACTCATCGCCGGTCGACACCACCATGATGGCGGGCTGACTGCTGACGCGCACGCGCGCCATTCCGGCGGAAGCGGCCACGGCGATTTCCGGCGCGCGCAACAACGTGCCGGACTCGAGCAGCAGACGGCCCTGGCGGGTATCGCTGCCGCGACGATGGATGTTGTGGTAGGGCGACGGGGTGACCACCGCATTCAACGATGCGAATCCGTCCGCGACGTCCAATTGCTCGACGGGAATCACGCAGTCGCTGCCGAGGGGTAGCATCGCGCCCGTCATGACCTCGATGGCATCCTCCGTGCTCTTCAGCTTCAGAGGCGGCGCCCCTGCCGGCTGCGTACCTTGGATTCGGAAGCGCCGCAGCCCGCGCCGCAGCGCCTCACTGTCGACCGCGATGCCGTCCATCGTGACCCGATCGAAGGGGGGCTGATCCCGTTCGGCATAGACATTCTCGCGCAGCGTGCCGCCGACACACTGCGTCAGGGGCAGTGATTCGATCGGCAGGCACGTCAATCGTGAGGATATGGCCTCGACGGCCAGACGTGGAGTCATGAGTGCTGCGGTCTGCATGGTGTCGAAATGGCGACGGATCGCTCCGTCGCGGGTTTCGTCAGGACTTCTGCTTGGCCTTGAAGATCTTCAACTGCTCGTTGAAGCGGCCGACCACCGCCTGCAAATCATCGACAGCCGCATTATTCTTCTGCGCCAGGATTTTCTGCTGCTCCTCGAGTTTTTTCTTCTCATCGGAGGTCAGCTTCGACGGATCTTTCGGCGTGATGGTGTCGGTTTCCAGCTTGATGCAGTCGAGGTAGACGTTCATTTCACCGTTGAAACGATCGAAGTCATGCTTCGCGGCGATCATCTGGTCCCGGGTTGCAGTGGCGCCGTCGGGCGGTGGCGCGGGCGCGGTCGGATAGACACACGCCGCCTGCGCATGAAATGCGGCACCGAGTGCAAAAGCGAGCGTAAGCGGTATCAAAGCCTTCATCGGGAACCCTCGTTATGAATCGGATTTGGAGATGCAATGCCATATGATCTTACGGCCAAGAACGCACAGCCGCCAGCACACGACATCGCCGGCACAAGTCGATGATTTTACTACTATAACAGTTATATATCTGGGTGGGTTCGAATTCCCGTGCCAGCGCCGGACACAACGCATGGCTTTGAATTGACATCTGCTATGCCGATACTCGGGGCATGAATTCATCCAAAGATTTGCTCACCACCGCCCAGAAGGCGTTGACCATCAACCTGGACGCGCACAAGTACGGGACTTTCGCGGAGATCGGTGCAGGACAGGAGGTGGCGCGGGAGTTTTTTCACGCCGGCGGTGCGTCCGGCACCATCGCCAAGACCATCTCCGCCTATGACATGGCGTTCAGCGACGCCATCTACGGTAAGTCGCCGCGCTACGTCTCGAGCGAGCGACTGAATTTGATGCTCGAGCATGAGTATCAACTGTTGATCGACCGCCTAGGTCCGGTGCGCGGCGCGCGCACGGCATTCTTCGTATTTGCCGACACGGTGTCGACCAGCAACTTCAAGGGCACCAACGAGGCCCATGGCTGGCTGGGATACAAGTTTCAGCCGGCCCCCGGGGAAGGAGCCAGCCAGATCGTGCTGCACGTCCGCATGTGGGACAAGGAAGCGGCTTTGCAACAACAGGCGCTCGGTGTAGTCGGCGTGAACCTGGTCTACGGCGCGCTCTATTATCGCGCGGACCTGCCGCGCCTGATCGAATCGTTGCGCGACAACCTGGAAGCGCCGCGCATCGAAATCGACATGCTGCGTTTTTCGGGACCTGCCTTCGCGCACATCGACAATCGCCTGATGTCGCTGCATCTGGTGGAATCGGGACTCACCAACGCCGTCATGTTCGGCACCGATCGTGATGTGCTGCAGCCTTCCGAGGTGCTGCATAAAAAGGCGATATTGGTCGAGCGCGGCTCTTTCCGGCCGCCGACCCGCGTCAATGTCGACATGATCGAGTGCGCGAAAGCAATGTTCCTCAAGGAACCGCAACTCGAGGGCCGGGAGGTGGTGGTGCTCATGGAGCTGACCATGAACAACTTGCTGTCCGGCGGCGCGCTCGACCCCGAGGACTTTTTGTCCCGCGTCGACCTCCTGAGCGACATCGGCTACACGGTGCTGGTCTCGAACTACCCCGAGTACTATCGTCTGACCGGCTACTTTCGGCGCTACACGCAGGAGATGATCGGCGTGGCGATGGGCGTGAACAACATCCGGGAAATTTTCGACGAGAAATACTACATGAATCTCGAGGGCGGAATTCTCGAGGCCCTCGGGCGCATGTTCAGGAACTCGGTAAGACTATACGTGTACCCGATGTGGTTGTCGGAGTACCAGCGCTACCTCGCGCATGACGCGGCACAAGACGCATCGGGCGGGGCGGATTCAAACGGCGTCTTGGTGGACGCGGATAACGTCGAGATGGACGTCAGAGTTGCCGATCTCTACGAGCACATCTGCAAGAATCGCTTGGTGACGTCCGTGACGGGTTTCAATCCCGACGTGCTGCACATTTATTCGCGCGACGTGCTGAGAAAAATCAAAGACCAGGATGCGTCGTGGGAAACCCTGGTTCCCGCGGCGGTCGTGCACGGAATCCGGCGTCGCGGGCTGTTCGGTTGCGGCCGCTCTTGAGCGTTGCGGCCGGGTCAGGGCTGTATCGAGCTGGTCGGTAGCGTCGCGTTGGCACCGTTCGGGTTTACGCCGGGCGTCGTTACGCCGGGCGTCGCTGCGCCGGGCGTCGTGACAGCCGCCGCCGGGAGTGCTGAGGTACGCGCGGCGGCGCGTGCGGCGTCCTCGTTGGAGGGCGCCATTTCCGTGACGGCGAGCAGGGTGGGATTCACCACCGAGGGGTCATCGCGCAGTTTCAAGTACAGCTGGCCTGATTTGGGATGCGGCACCGGCAGTGCAGAACCCAGAAATCCGTCCGGCACCTTGACCGGATGCTCGAACTGAAGATCGTTCGACACCGAGTCGATCAGGAACAGATTCGAGCCGCTGAGCTTGCACGCCAGTTCCGGTGTGCTCGGGCACTTCAATTCCCGCAGGATGGGCAGCCGCACCAGATTGGCGAGCGGCAGCCAGTCGCCGGCGACGCCCTTGGCATTGACGCGAAATTGCAACGGACCGAAGGCGGACCCGCCGAAAGCCTTCGCCGGGTTCAAGGTGACGACGGCGACCTGAGCGTTTTCGAGCATCACGCCTCCGTTGCTGAAATTCAGCGTCACCTCGGAGGAGAGGTCGCTGGTGGCCACCTCGATGTTTTGATCGCGCGTAAAAACAGCCGGGGATTGCGCGCGTATGGAGAAGGTCAACACGGAGTCCAGGGGCAGTTCGCTCTGATCCGCCAATTGAATGTTGCTCTGGCTGCTGGAGGCGGAAGCTTGCACGTTCATCCCGATCAGGCTGACGGCAGGACGCGGCGTGTCCACGGTTCCCATCACGGAAATCAAACGGCCATCTTTGAGCGTGATCTTGGCGGCGAGCAGTTGCTCGGGCTTGAAGGCGGCCACGGTCTGCGGGTCTTGCGCCACCATGGGCAGTTCATCCAGGCCGTGCTGCGTCGACAACTCGCCGGGAACGAACACGGCATTCTTGAGCGTCAGACTGGCGACCTCGTCGAGGCGGCTGCCCTTCAGCGTGCCCACGATATCGCCGGCATGCAGTTTGAAGCCATCGAAATGGCCGGCGTCTGAGAACGTGTGGATGGTGATCGGTTCGGGCTGGGCGGCGCCGTATTGCGTGACCAGCAGGGTGAGCGCGCCCGGCTGAGTGTCCTGCAAGGGCAATTTGATTTCGACCTCATCGGGACGGGTCGTTTTCCAGTCGACCTTCAATTCCTTGCCGGCCGGGTCTTTGAGCATGATGGCATCGACGCAGCTCACGCTGTCGGCCTGCAAATGCACCGTGTCCTGGCGCCCGACGATGAGCGCGGCTTCATCACCGGCGGCCAGGTCCCAGCTTTTTGCGTGCACGTTGATGAGCCGGAAGGTGGGACCTTCATAAGGATCGAATCCCCAGTAGCCCTTGAGCACGGCGTGCACGCTGTCACCGAGCACCGCGCCGCCGAGTCCGGAGGTGTCGATCACGTAACCGCCCTGGACGGGATCGGCATGCGCCGGCAAATCGATGGTCTTCGCGTCGCGTCCCGTCACGCTGAGCGTCAGATTGTGCGCATACGAGGTGGAGAAGGCGAGCGGTGCCCCATCGACCGGCAGCACCAAGGTCGAGCGCCGGATGCAGTAGATCTCTTTGGGATCGACGGCGTGCAAGGGCGGCAATTGCGGCTGTTCCACGGCCGGCAACGCAATCACCAGGACGGACTTGGGATCGTGGAAGGAGGGCGCCGCGTTCAACGTGAGCATAAGTTTGTCGCCGTGCGGCGAGGCCAGCGCGGGAATGTATTGATACTGCGCGGTGCGGAAGGAATCCATGATGCGCGCGATGTCGAGCACCGATGCGATGTAGGGACTGTAATAGCCGTAGCTCAACTGCGGCGTGTAGCTGGCCTCCATCGCCAGGTCGGAGCCAGGACCCGAGGTCAGCGCCTCGACGATGGAGGTGCTGTGGCCGTCGTTGAGAATGAGCGATTCCTGACCCTGCATCAGGCACGGCGCGCGCAGCTCCGGAATGCGGTCGAGGCATTTGTCGTCGACCTTGATGGCAAGGCTGCGCGCCAGCAGCGGCGCCGCGTCCTTCAGCTTGGCAGGATCGCCCAGGTTGAGGACGCTGATCGCGGCGAGAAACGCGTCCAGTCGCGAGCGATCCAAGGCCGCTTGGTTCAAGTCCTGCGAGGTACGCACGAACGCACCGGGGCGGCCGCGGACGGCGCCCACCAGCGTACGAAAATCGCCGCTGCTCTCGGGGGCCAGAAACAGCAGTACCTGTTGTGCGCCCTGCGGTACGGTCACTGCCAAGCCCTCCGACCCGCACTTGGCCGACCAGAGCTTGCAGGGATAGAACCAATTCTCAGGTGGTGGATTGGTTGAGCCGCTCAAAAAGGCGGCGACCATCAAATAGTGCGCGGACTGGGTCTTCGGCAAATCGGCCTTGATCCACAGTTGATCGCCCGTCGCCAGGCTCGGCACCTCCGATGCGGGCAGTGTCACCCCGGCCCGGGTCACTTTGACCTCCAATGTGGGGCCGGCGAGATCGAAAGCAGCAGGACCCGCATGCGAAAATGACGGGGAAATGGCTGCTAAAAGCAGCAAACATCGTCGAAAAAACATGGGTTCACTGAGCCTATACAGGTTTAGTCTCGGTTAGAGTGCCTAGTCTGCCAGGAGTTCGTGTTAAAACGGTGTTAGAACGGGTGGCGGGGCCGCTACCAGCGGTAAAAACGGGCGACGTGTTCTTGGTGGTAGGTGGCCGGCCCGGGCGGCAGTTCGATAAACCCATCGGTGCCGATCAAGCTGACGAAGTCGCCCGACCCGTTAGTGGCTCGCGGGTGCGCCCAGGGCTTGCCCCACAGGTCGCGCTCGAGCGCGACGGGCAAAAAATAAGCGAGCGGCAGATCGAAGGTCACGGCTGAGGCCAGCGCCACGCTCTCGCCCGCCTCGGCTGTCGATCCCATTGCCGCCATCAACGCCGGAATCACGTACCGCACCAAGCACACCAGCGTCGATACCGGATTGCCGGGCAAACCGAACACCGCTTGACCCTGCCTCGCGGTGCCGAACCACATGGGCTTGCCGGGCCGCTGCGAGACCTTGTGAAGCACTTGCTGCACGCCGAGCTGCCGCAGCACTTTCGGCACGAGGTCGAACTTCCCCATGGATACGCCGCCGCTCAAGACCAATACATCGTGCGTGGACAGATGCTGCGACAAACGTTCGTACAGCAAGGACTCATCGTCGGGCAGGTGATCATCGCCGATGCGTGCGAAGCCGCGTGCACGCAGCGCGGCGATCACGCCGTAGGCATTCGAGCGGCGCACCTGATGCTCGGCAATCGGATCGCCCGGCTCGATCAGTTCGTCTCCCGTGGAGATGATCATCAAGGTGGGTTGGCGGCTCACCTGCAGGCGGGCGACGCCGGCTGATGCCGCGACGGCGATATCAGGAGGACGCAACACTCTGCCCGCCTCCAACAGCAACGCGCCCACCACACCGTCAGAGCCGCGGCGATGCACATTGCTGAAGGGCTGCGCGGCGACGCCGTCATTCAAAGACGCCACGCCTTGGTGAACCTGATACTGCTCCACCGGAATCACGCAGTCGCCGGCAAGCGGCATGGTTGCGCCCGTCATGACTTCGATGGCGTTATCGCCCGCGGCAAGATGTAGTGCAGGACATCCTGCGGCTTGCGTCGCTTGAATGTGGAAGCGGGTGCAGCCGCGTTGCAACGCGTCACTCGATACCGCGATGCCGTCCATGGCGACGCGGTCGAACGGCGGGTTGTCCCGTTCCGCGTAAATTCTTTCGCGCAAGGTCGCGCCGACACATTGCCGCAGCGGCAGCGATTCGACGGCGAGCGGCGTCATGCTGGCCCGAATCGCAGCCTCGGCGAGTTCGGGTGTCATCGGCGCCGCGCTCGGCACGGACATGAAGGCATGTTGTATTGTAGCGGGAACATCGAATCGCCGATGGGGCGGGGCAGATCTGCATCTTGATCGACGACATCAGCGCATTTGTCAGTTCTCCGCAGGCGCAAGGCTTGCCGCCCGTGGCGGGCGCCCCGCGGCTGAGTGCGGCCGGTGCGCAACCGCTGCGTGAACTGGAGGTTCGCGACGAGACCGGTGAGCGGCGCAGCCTGCACGTGCCCATCGAGCGCCCTCTGAAGATCGTCGTCAACGGACAAGAACTGGTGACCCTGATGACGCTCGGCGCCAAGCCGGAATTGCTGGTCATGGGATACCTGCGCAACCAGCGTATCGTCGAGGCGGTGACCGAGATCGAATCGGTCGATGTGGACTGGAGCACTGCCAGCGCCGTGGTCGCGGTGCGCGGTGCCGCGACGGCCGCATTGCGTGCACCGCAGTTCGCCGCTGCGGCATGCGGGCTGGGAACGGTCTTCGGTGACTGGATGGCGCACGTTACAGCGCTCGATGTCACCACGCGAATTTCCCACTCAACGTTGCTGCGTATCCTGGAGATCACGCGGCAATACGATGCCGTGCACCGCACCGCCGGCTCGGTGCATGGCTGCGCCCTGTTCCAAAACGCGGATCTGCTGGTGAGCATCGAGGATGTCAGCCGGCACAACGGACTCGATACGGTCACCGGATGGATGATGCTGCATGGCGTCGCGGGCGGCGATAAGTCGTTATTCACCACCGGCCGTCTCACCGGCGAGATGGTGATGAAAGCCGCCCACAACGGCGTGTCCATCATGGTGTCGCGCAACGGCGTAACCTCGATGGGCTACGACTTGGCGACGAAGCTCGGCATGCTGCTGTTCGGACGCGCCGCGAAGGGTCGCTATCTTTGCTACGCGGGCGCGGAGCGATTTGACATTGGCGAGTAGAGCGCGGTCGATCAGCGTGCACCGGGAAGCACGGCTAGCGCGTTCAGGTTATCGGCTGATAACCAGCACTGATGATACGAACCCCGATGCGAAATGTGGTCCTGTAGCTCGACACTGCCAGAGAGCCGGACGTAATATATCAGCAGCCCGAGCACCTCCATGAGCGACGTCAAATAAATGCAAGAAGCGGCACTGACAAAAATGATGTCGCGCGCCGATATGGAAGCGGTGGGTGAGATTTGCGCTCATGGAAAGGCGGCTCCAGGCGCGCTGATGCCGATTTTGCATGCGGTCCAAGAAAAACTCGGATTCATTCCTCACGAGGCCGTGCCGATGATTGCGCGAGAGCTGAATCTCTCGATCGCGGAAGTTCATGGCGTGGTGAGCTTCTACCATTATTTTCGCAAGGAGCGCGGCGGGCGCCATGTCGTGCACGTGTGCCGCGCCGAAGCCTGCCAGTCGGTCGGTGCCGGCGCGCTGGAGGCGCATGCGAAGCAGAGCTTGGGGATCGACTTCCACGGCACCACACGGGACGGCGCGCTCAGCCTGGAGCCGGTGTACTGCCTCGGCAATTGCGCGCTGGGTCCTTCGATCATGATCGATGAGCGCTTGCACGGGCGGGTGTCGGCGCAGCGCTTCGATGAGCTGATGGCCAAAGCGCGCGGCACGGCAGGTGCAGCATGAGCAAAGCAAGGATCTATGTTCCGATCGATGCGGCCGCCCGCGGTGTCGGTGCCGATGAAACCGCCGATGCGATTCTCGCCGGTGCACGACGGCGCGGTATCGACATCGAGATGGTGCGCAACGGTTCGCGCGGATTGCTCTGGCTCGAGCCGATGATCGAAGTCGCGACCGCGCGCGGTCGGATCGCATACGGGCCCGTTGCCGCGGGCGAGGTCGAGAGCTTGTTCAATGCACAATTTACGCTGGGCATGCCGCATGCGCTCAATTTGGGATTCACGGATCAAATCCCCTATTTCAAGAACCAAGAGCGGCTCACGTTCGCACGCGTCGGCATCACCGATCCGCGCAGCATTCAGGACTACATCGACCACGACGGTTATCGCGGACTGCAAAAGGCACTCGACATGGAGCCGGCAGCGATCGTTGCGGCGGTGACCGAGTCCGGCTTGCGCGGCCGTGGCGGAGCCGCGTTTCCGGCCGGCATCAAGTGGAAGACCGTCTTGGGCGCGGGCGGCAGCCAGAAATACATCGTCTGCAATGCCGACGAGGGCGACTCCGGCACCTACTCCGATCGCATGGTCATGGAGGGCGATCCCTTCGTGTTGATCGAGGGCATGACGATCGCCGGGATCGCCACCGGCGCGACCCAGGGCTATATTTATCTGCGTTGGGAGTATCCCGACGCCCATGTCGCCCTGAAGGCGGCAATTGCCGCCGCCCATGCGCGCGGTTATCTCGGCGACAACATCCTAGGCAGCGGCAAGCGCTTCGATGTGGAAGTTCGCCTCGGCGGCGGTGCCTACATTTGCGGCGAGGAGACCTCCTTGCTCGAGTCGCTGGAAGGCAAGCGCGGTCAGGTGCGCTTCAAACCACCGCTGCCGGCACTGCAGGGACTGTTCGGCAAACCGACCGTGATCAACAACGTCATCACGCTGGCCTCGGTGCCGATCATTCTGGACAAAGGCGCCGCCTTTTATCAGCACTACGGCATGGGCAGGTCGCGAGGCACGCTGCCGATACAACTCACCGGCAACATCAAGCAGGGCGGCTTGGTGGAGAAGGCATTCGGTGCCACGCTGCGCGAACTGTTGTACGACTTTGGCGGCGGCTCCTTGACCGGCCGGCCGATCCGCGCAGTGCAGGTCGGCGGACCGTTGGGAGCGTATCTGCCTGAATCGCAATTCGACACGCCACTCGACTATGAGGCATTTGCCGGGATCAAGGCGATGCTGGGACATGGAGGCATCGTGGCGTTCGACGACACGGTCGACATGGCGGCCCAGGCGCGCTATGCGATGGAGTTCTGCGCCATCGAGTCTTGCGGCAAGTGCACGCCGTGCCGCATCGGCTCGACGCGCGGTGTCGAAGTGATCGACCGTTTGGTGGCGGGCGAGAACGCGGCGAAGCAAGAAGCGATCTTGCGTGACTTGTGCGAGACCATGACCCACGGATCTTTGTGTGCGCTCGGCGGCTTGACGCCGTATCCGGTGCTCTCGGCGATGAACCATTTTCCTGAGGATTTCCAGAAAGCGGCGCGCGATACACCACGCCTGCGCGTTCCAGCTTAAGAGGATCAACCATGCAGTCCATCGTCGAACAAGATCTCGGAACACCGGCGCGCAGCAGCGCAAAGACCGTCACGCTGAACATCGATGGCCAGGAGGTCAGCGTACCGGAGGGTACCTCGGTGATGCGCGCGGCGGCGCTGCTCGGCTCCAAGATCCCGAAGCTGTGTGCGACCGACCAGCTGGAGGCATTCGGCTCGTGCCGCTTGTGTCTGGTTCAGATCGAGGGTGTGAAGGGGTTGCCGGCCTCATGCACGACGCCCGTGGCTGAAGGTATGAAAGTCACGACGCAGAACAAGCAGCTCGCCGACGTACGGCGCGGCGTGATGGAGCTGTACATCTCCGATCATCCGCTCGACTGCCTGACCTGCCCGGCCAACGGGCATTGCGAATTGCAGGACATGGCCGGTGTGGTTGGCTTGCGCGAAGTCCGCTACGGCTATGAGGGTGCCAACCATCTGGTGGCCGAAAAGGACGAGAGCAACCCGTATTTCACGTTCGATCCGAGCAAGTGCATCGTGTGCTCGCGCTGCGTGCGCGCCTGCGACGAGCAGCAAGGAACCCTGGCCCTGACCATCCAGGATCGCGGCTTCGACTCGAAGGTGTCGCCGAGCCAGAACGTGTCGTTCATGGATTCGGAGTGCGTCTCGTGTGGTGCCTGCGTACAGGCATGTCCGACCGCCACGCTCTCCGAGAAGAGCCTGATCGACAAGGGTCAGGCGGAGCATAGCGTCACGACGACCTGCGCCTACTGCGGAGTCGGCTGCTCGTTCCGCGCCGAAATGAAGGGCGAGGAAGTCGTGCGCATGGTGCCGAACAAGGACGGCCACGCGAATCATGGCCATTCCTGCGTCAAAGGACGCTTTGCCATCGGCTATGCGACGCATTCCGACCGCATCACCAAACCGATGATCCGCGGCAAGATCACCGACCCGTGGAAAGAGGTTTCCTGGGAGGAAGCGATCGCCTATGCCGCGAGCGAATTGAAACGAATCCAGGAGAAGTATGGCCGCGATTCGATCGGCGGCATCACGTCCTCGCGCTGCACCAACGAGGAGACCTACCTGGTGCAAAAGCTCGTGCGGGCGGGCTTCGGCAACAACAATGTCGACACCTGTGCGCGGGTGTGTCATTCGCCGACCGGATACGGGTTGAAAAATACGCTGGGCGAGTCCGCCGGAACTCAGAGCTTCGATTCCGTCATGAAAGCCGATGTGATTTTCGTCATTGGTGCCAATCCGACCGACGGTCATCCGGTATTCGCGTCGCAGATGAAGCGGCGTCTGCGTCAGGGTGCAGGACTGATCGTCGCCGATCCGCGCCGCATCGACCTTGTGCGCACGCCGCACATCGCCGCCAACCAGCATTTGAAGCTGCGCCCGGGTACCAACGTCGCGCTGATCAACAGCCTTGCACACGTGGTGGTCACAGAAGGCCTCGTCAAGGAGGAGTTCGTGCGCGAGCGCTGCGAGATCGACTCCTTCAACCGGTGGCGCGACTTCGTCGCGCAGGAAAAGAACTCGCCCGAGACCATGGAAGCGGTCACCGGCGTGCCCGCGGCGGACGTGCGCGCGGCTGCACGGTTGTACGCGACCGCCAAGAACGGCGCGATCTACTATGGACTGGGCGTCACCGAGCATAGCCAAGGCTCGACCATGGTCATGGGCATCGCAAATCTGGCGATGGCGACCGGCAACATCGGACGGGAGGGCGTCGGCGTCAATCCGCTGCGCGGCCAGAACAACGTTCAGGGCTCGTGCGACATGGGTTCATTTCCGCACGAGTTCCCGGGCTACCGGCATGTCTCCGACGACGGCGTGCGCAAGCTGTTCGAAGGCGAGTGGGGCGTCGGTTTGCAGAACGAGCCGGGATTGCGGATTCCCAACATGTTCGAAGCCGCACTCGATGGAGACTTCAAGGGACTGTACATCGAAGGCGAGGACATCGCGCAATCCGATCCGAATACCCAGCACGTGACCGCGGCGCTGACGTCCATGGAATGCATCATCGTGCAGGATCTGTTCCTCAACGAATCGGCCAAGTTCGCGCACGTGTTCCTGCCCGGTTCATCGTTCCTGGAAAAGGACGGCACCTTTACCAATGCGGAGCGGCGCATCTCCCGCGTCCGCAAGGTCATGAAGCCCAAGGCTGGATACGCGGACTGGGAGATCACGCAGCTGTTGTCCAATGCCGTCGGGTATCCCATGACCTACACGCATCCGTCTGAAATCATGGATGAGATCGCGCGGCTCACGCCGACCTTCACCGGCGTCAGCTTCGAGCGGCTCGATGAGTTGGGCAGCATTCAATGGCCCTGCAACGCCGGACACCCCGAGGGCACGCCGACCATGCACATCGGTGAGTTCGTGCGCGGCAAAGGCAGGTTCCTGCTCACGGAATATGTGCCGACGCATGAGAAAGTGAATGCAAGATTCCCGCTGATCCTCACCACCGGCCGGATCTTGAGCCAGTACAACGTCGGCGCGCAGACACGCCGTACGGAGAACAATGTCTGGCACGACGAGGATCGCCTGGAGATCCACCCGCACGACGCCGAGGAGCGCGGCATTGCCGAAGGTGATTGGGTCGGCATCGCGAGCCGCGCCGGCGACACGGTGCTGCGCGCCCGCGTCACGGAGCGCGTGCAGCCCGGCGTGGTGTACACCACGTTCCACTTCCCGGAGTCCGGCGCGAACGTCATCACCACCGACAACTCCGACTGGGCGACCAATTGCCCGGAATACAAAGTCACCGCAGTGCAGGCGACGCGTGTCAGCCAGCCCTCTGAATGGCAGAAGCGCTTCCGTGAATTCACCGTGGCGCAGGAGAATTTCGTCAAGCGCGCGAATGCGGACGCGGCGAAATAGCGCCACGGCCGCTCATGAGTGATTCAGGACATTTGGTGCAGATGGCGAATGACATCGGCAATTTTTTTCGCTCGCAACCGGACCGCGAAGATGCGATCGCGGGCATCTCCAATCACATCAAGAGTTATTGGACGCGGCGCATGCGCGACAAGCTGTTCGCGCAAATCAAGGAAGACAGCAGTCCGCTCGATGAGCTGCCGCGGGAGGCTATCCTGCGGCTGATGGCGAAGCCCGGCGGGATAGGCGGCAACGAGCCAACATGAAAGGCACAGTTGGCTCGCTGCTGCCTATCCCGCCTGATAGGACACAGGCCCAGCATCACCGTGCGAATGCACTTTCGGGTTCGCGCGACGGCATGCGAATCCTTCAATATTGCTTCTGAGTCAGGTACGAAGGTAACTCGCGCCGTTGACGTCGATGACTCCGCCGGTCATGGCGGCCGGCGCTTCCAATGCGCAGTAGATCGCTGCATTGGCAATTTCTTCCGGCTGAGCGACGCGGCCGAGCGGATGTTGCGCCAGAAGCTCGGCGCCGCCCGGACCGGCTATATGATCGCGCGCCATGTCGGTTTCGACCCATCCCGGCGCGAGGCAGTACACATAGATGGCACGCGGCGCCAAGGCCTTCGCCAAGCTTTGAGACAGCGAATTCAATCCTGCTTTACTGGCGCCATAGGCGGGTGAATCGGGCTCGCCTCGAAATGCTCCTCGCGAGGATATGTTCACGATGCGGCCGCGGCCGAAGTTCAGATTCACGGGCTCGCGCTCGTTCATGCTCTGCGCAGCCAGTAAGCTTAAGTTGGCGGGGCCGATCAGATTTGCGCCCAGGGTCAAAGCCCAGGCAGCCTGCCACGACTCATAGGAGGTGCTCAGGGGCGGATGATCGACGAATAATCCGGCGTTATTGATGAGGATATCGACACCGCCCATCGTCGCGGTGACTTCCCGCCACAGCGACGCGGGGGCCTCGGGTTTTGCGAAGTCGGCTGCGAAGGCGGCGTGACCGGAACCCGCCAGCTTTGCCGGCAGCGCGTCGGCCTCGCTGCGCCGATTGCGGTAATGAAGGGCAACCCGAACGCCGCGCGCCGCCAGCTGCGCGGCGATGACGGCGCCGATGCCGCGAGACGCACCGGTCACGAGCGCGACCAGTGGGCGGGAGGAAGTTGATGGCGTCATGAGTCACCTGTAGTTGAGCGGGCGGCAATTCTAGCTGAAGCACCGCCGACGGAGCAGAGCTAGTACAATTCGCGCATGCCGCAAGCGGGGATCTCCTGATGATACGTTCTGCTTTGAGCCTGTTGTTTTTGGTGCAACTCATCGTGCTGCCGACAGCTCGAGCGGCCACTTACCACCAGGTACACACGCTAAAGATAACCACCCTGGTCACGATGGTTGCCGGCAATCCCCACGACGGAGACGGCGAATGGGGCTTTTCGGCGCTCGTCGAAGCCGACGGGCACAAGATTCTGTACGACACGGGCGCGTCGCCCGATCTCGTGCTGAAAAATGCCGCGGCCTTGAAAATAGACCTGCACGATGTGGAAGATGTGGTGTTGTCGCACAATCATTGGGATCACGTCTCAGGATTGATGACGCTGCGTCGCGAATTGATGAAGAGCAATCCGAAAGCGATGAGCCGGGTGCACATCGGCGCCGGGATTTTCGAGCCCCGGTTGGATGCGGCGGGCGCAGACCACAACGGCTTGCTCAAGGTCAAAGATGAATACCCTGCTGCCGGCGGTGCATTCATCGTCCATGACAAGCCCACCGAGATCTTTCCGGGAGTCTGGTTCAGCGGCCCGGTGCCTCGTCCGCACGACGAAAAGAACTGGTCCCCGGGGTTGTCTTTGAACACGGCGCAGGGTCGTGTCGAGGACAACGTGCCGGAAGACTCAGCGCTCGTTTTCAACACTGCCGATGGTCTGGTCATCTTGAGCGGATGTGCCCATGCCGGCATCGTCAACATAGCCGACTATGCGGTGACGATCGTGCCCGCACCCGGCGTGACGGTGCTGGCGATCATCGGAGGCCTGCATCTTTTTTCGGCCTCCGAGCAAACGGTCGCGTGGACCGGCGAATCCTTGAAACGATACAAGGTCCAATACTTGCTCGCGGCACATTGCACCGGTTTCGAAGCGACGTATCAGCTGCGGGCATCGCTCGGGTTGAATCGAAAGACGGCTGTGGTCGGCGTCGTGGGTTCGTCTTTCACGCTCGGCGCGGGCATAGATCCGCGGTATTTGGCGCAATGAAGATTGTAGAGATCATTCAAGGTCGCGATTGGCCGAGTGGCCACTGCCAGGCCCAAAGCAACAGCGTGCCGCTTCCGTTACAATAGTGGCGTTGCGCCCGTAGCTCAGCTGGATAGAGCACCTGGCTTCGAACCAGGTGGTCGGGAGTTCGAATCTCTCCGGGCGCGCCAAAAGTTTTTGGTCATAGCGACACTGCCCGTTTCAGATCGTCGTGCTCGAAAGCGCTTGCCATTCGATCGATTTCGTCTGGGCGTGCGCCGGTCGATTTTGCGATGTCGCGCCAATTCGCGGTTACCGTCGCGACCTCTTTTATCTCGCATTAATCATTGCCATCGCAGACAGGAAGGGAATGCGGATCGCGCCTGCGCGATCGAAGCGACGCGAAAGCATCACGGCTTGGCCGGCGACCTTGATCAGCTCGTGATGCGGCGTCGCGCAAGTCCGATGGGTCGCGTGCGACCGTTCAAATCGATATGTACCTCGAAATCAGCCATCCCGAGGCGACCGCGCTTTAGATTTGAGGTGTACATGCTTAGGCAGAGCGGCGCTCGCCATCGCCTGTCCAACAGAGTCGCTGCCGATATCGGCAATCTGGCTCAACCCATCAAGCAGGCCGAGTGCCTGAAGTACACCAGCATAGATGCCGATGCTGACGCTGGTGTCTCCGGCCTCGACCCTTTGCAGAGTCGAGCGGGACGTGAAGGCGCGTTGAGCCACGACGGCCATCGGCAGCCGCCGACGCCGACTCGCATCGTGGATGTCGGCGCCAAGCTTGCGCAAGGCGCGTTGCACAGCAGCAGGAGGATGATGTGGCGTCGGCATTTGGGATCTTCGTACTACAAATTAGAGGGATATGTAGCACGAAGATTACAATTTACCCAGTGTTCGAAGGGAACGTGGCTTTCTGTAGCAGTCCAAGCAAAGTCGATGGGCGAGTTAAGCTTACTGCGCGAGATGTAATCGAGTGTCCTTGAAATCGATCAACCACTGCAGCGGCGCAGCCTCGGCGCGGTGTCGTGGGGAAATATAGCCGAGCATCCGTTGGACTCTTTCGGAATAGCCCCTGGCAATTTCCCACGGAACCGCAATGGGTGAAGCTTCCTCCGGCGTGAGCCAGCCAAGCACGAAGCTCATATGGAGTCCGCGGCGCCAGGAGTGGGCGGTGCGATTTGCACCGGCTCCATGGATGGTCTTGCCGGAATACAGGAACGCGGCACCGGCGGGCATGACAGCGGCCAAAGTACGGTTAGGATCGGCCTCGGTATGGAAGCTGTCCCAACGATGACTGCCGGGCACCACCCGCGTGGCGCCCACTTCCTCGGTGAAGTCGGACAGCGCCAACAGGATGCTGACCATGCATTCCGGCGCATTTTTGCCGCCCTCGACGAAGATCGGCCAGAGGCCAAGGTCCCGGTGCAACATTTGCGCCTTCTCGCCGGGGCCTACGATCATCGCCTGACCGGTGTTCAGCCAATAACCCTCCTTCAGGGCGCGGCCTGCCCATGAATGCATCAAGTCATGATCCAAGAGTTCCGCGAACGCTGGGGCACGGGCCGCCAACCGGGTAAATCGCTTGGTCTGTCCGCCCCAAAAGGCCGTCGTTCTCGGGTCGTCCAAGTTGGCTCCCGGCGAGGTCTTGCGAATGTCGGCATCCAATTGCAGGTTGAGACGCTCGAGCAAGTCAGGCGGGATGAAATCGTGCACGATCACACCGCCGTCGGCGTCAATTCCCTCCATGATCGATTCGATGGGATCCGTCTGGCGATACTCTTTGAGCCGCTCGATAGTCATAGGAAAACCTTACCTCTCATATCACTGAAACTCGACTGCCATTCAAGTC
>Ga0116226_10001657_pt1 | contig 19352 bp, 13 predicted proteins | sample S1TSphfallax_FD_89692 | JGI IMG/M metagenome (GOLD analysis project Ga0116226, IMG submission 89692) | Host-associated microbial communities from peat moss isolated from Minnesota, USA - S1T2_Fa - Sphagnum fallax MG | ecosystem: Host-associated > Plants > Peat moss > Unclassified | place: USA... | reverse complement strand
GCGGCGGAGCCTCCGAGTTCGGCAAGACGATGGATTACGTGCGCCGCAGCGGGCTCGCCGAAGACGACGTCGCACAGCTGCGTTATCGCGGCGATGGCTGTCCCGGTCCGATGGTCATCAAGTCGCGCAGCGGCGCGGTGTTCTCCTACAGCTACAACGAGATGTGGGACGACGAGAATCGTTGGCAGCTGCAATTTCGCTGCAAGATCTGTCCGGACTCGCTCGGCGATCTCGCCGATGTCACGGTCGCCGATGTCTGGCCGGGCGGCAGGCCGGACGCCGAAGGACTGGGATTCAACGGCTTCATCGCGCGAACCTTGCGTGGCCTCGAGTTGCTGCAAGGAGCCATCGAGGCGGGCGCGATCACCATCACGGAGCCGCTCGATTACGCCGGCTTGGAACTTGCCCAACGCTCCCAAATGACGAAGAAACAGGCGCTCACCGCGCGGCTCGAGGCCATGCGGGATGCGGGGCTGATCGTGCCGGAGTTCTCGAGATTAAGGCTGGACCAGGCCGCCGCGATGACCGATGCCGCCGCTCATCGGGCGAGCTACGACGGGATGCGCGAGCGCTTGCAGCGCGGCGATCATCGGGAACCGCTGCCGGGTCGGTGAGTCGGGATCGACAACAAGACGATGATTCGAGGATGAGGGGGAGTTGTGACACGAACACAACTGAGGATGTACTGCATGGCACTTAAGATTCGTTCCATCTCGCTTTTCGGTCTGGCCGCCAGCCTCGCGTGGGCCGGACAGGTCAGCGCCGCCTCCGACGCGACGGGTGACTCCTCCCTGGAGGAAGTGGTGGTGACCGCCAACAAGCGCACCGAAAACCTGATCGATGTGCCCGTGAGCATCGGCGTCGTGGACGGCGGCGTCATCGACAGCCTGCGCGTCGAGGATATCGAAGACATCACCCGCATCGTTCCGGGTGTGTCGTTTGCCGCCCATAACAATGGTCCGAATGGACCGGGTCAGGACAATATCACCATCCGCGGTGTAAGCTCGACGGTTGGCAATCCCACGGTGGGCATCTATCTCGACGAGATTCCGCTCATCACGATCACGGGGTACGAGGGCGATCCCGAGCCGCGCCTGCTCGATCTGGAGCGGGTCGAGGTGCTGCGCGGACCGCAGGGCACCTTGTACGGTGCGAGTTCCGAAGGCGGCACCGTACGGTTCCTGACCAACAATCCGGACCTCAGCGACTATAGCGGCCGCTTCAAGCAGGATGTGTCGTACACCAAGCACGGCAACCTCAACTATGACGATCAAGGAGTCGTGAACATTCCCGTCATCGACGGCGTGTTCGGCGTGCGCGTTTCCGCGGAATACGGCCGCGATAGCGGCTTCATCGATCGATATGCCCTCGATGGATCGCTGGCCGCCGGAACGGCCTTCGCCGGTCCGTTGTTGGACAAGGGCACCAACTCCGATACCAACACCGCGATCCGCGTCATAGGGCTGTGGAAGGCGAGCGACGAGTTCACGTTGACTCCCGCCCTCTTGTATCAGCGCTATGCCGCCGGTGATACGTCCACCTTCATCCCCGCCATCGGCATCTACAACACCTTCGATCAGGTACCGGCCTTCGATAAGGACGAGTTGCTCATTCCGAGCCTGACGCTGAAAGCCGGATTGGGCTTTGCGGATTTCACCAGTATCACGAGCTATCTCAGCCGCAAGGTGTTACGCCAGACGGACGGCACCTATTTCAACACGGCGGCCATCGCGGAATACTATCTCGATACAGCCGGCACGCCGCCTTATTCGACCCATCTGAATCAGAACAACAACATCCTCGGCAACATCGCCTCGCCGGTGGATTTCACCGATCACTTCAACACCTGGACGCAGGAATTTCGCTTGTCGTCCCCGGCGGACCAGGAACGGATCAAGTGGGTGGGTGGCATATTCCTGTCGGATGAGGAGTGGACCCATCTCGATCATGAACCCGCGCCGGGATTCAGCGGCGCATTCCAGAGCATCTATGGCTATCCGATCAACAGCGATCCGATCTTAAATCCGTCCATCGGCTCATCCGCCTATAACCCCAACTTCTGGTCCAACGATCTGGTCTGGCAGGTTTACGATCACAACAACGTGTCGCAATACGCGGTGTTCGCCCAGGTTGATGTGGATGTGACCTCGACACTGCATCTCGCACTCGGTGACCGCTATGTGAAGGCGACCGAGAAGTTCGACGAGACCGGTGCCGGCTTCTTCGATTATGGCGGCGCCGGCACTCAGGGGACCCCGTACTATCAAGAGGCCTCCTTCTCGACCTCCACTCCCAAGATCACCCTCGCCTACGACCTCTTCCCGACGTCAAGCCTGTACGCGTCGGCGGGCAAGGGTTTTCGCCTGGGTGGCGCGACCACGCCCAACACCAACGCCTCGTGCGTCACGGGTCTCGAGCAATTGGGCGACAAGAACGCGCCGACCACGTACGGGCCCGATGAGCTGTGGAGCTACGAAGTGGGAACCAAGACATTGGCCTTCGACAAGACCCTGTCCGTCAATGCGGATGTCTACTACATCGACTGGAAGAGCATCCAGCAAACCATCACGATCCCCATCTGCGGCGGCGCCTTCAACGCCAACGTGGGCGATGCGACGGCCATCGGCGCCGAACTCGAAACCCGCTACAAGCCGACGTTTCTTCCCGGGCTGTTGCTCACCGCCAATTTTGGCGGTGAACATTCCTATATCACCAGCACGACCAATGCAGCCACCGCCGCGGTGGGACAGGACGTGTTGTACACGCCGAAGTTCACCGCGGCGCTGCTCGCCGACTACAGCTGGCACCTCACGGATGCGGTGAAGGCGTTCGTGCGTGGCGACTATGAATGGACCGGCCAATCCTACGGCAGCTTCCAGGTGGGGACGCCCGCCTATATCAATCCCGGCTACAGCGTCGTCAACATGAACGTCGGCGTCACCATCGATAAGCTCGAGTTCTCGCTGTACGCGAAGAACCTGTTCGATGATCGGACCATCCTGCAATCGCCGCAGATCAACTCGGTGGTGGAGGGCTATACGTTGCGGCCACAAACCATCGGCCTGTCGGCCCAGGCGAAGTTCTGAAAACCATCATTCATGGCGCCCGAGTGCTCACCATGGATGCCATGGGCACGGATCTCGCCTGCGCGACCGTCACGATCGAGAACGACACGATCGTGGCGGTCGACCCCGGTGGGCGCGCACCCCCCGATAGCGGCGCGGACGTGCGCGAGATCGACGGCTCTGGCCACCTGCTCATGCCGGGGCTGGTCAATGCGCACTTCCACTCTTCGGTCAATCACCTGAAAGGATCCTTGGACAGCCTGCCGCTCGAACTATTCATGCTGTACGAATCGCCGTCGGAGGGCCGGCCGATGACGCCGCGGGCCGCTTATGTGCGCACGCTGCTGGCAGCCATGGAGATGCTGAAGAGCGGCGTCACCGCCGTGCTCGACGATGCCTTCTTCGTGCCCGCGCCGAGCCCGGCGCTGATCGATGCCGTGATGCAGGCGTACGCGGATTGCGGTATCCGCGCCGTGCTGGCGCTCGATCAACCGGAAGTGCCGGAGCTTGCCAAACTGCCTTTTCTCGCAGAGTTGTTGCCCGCGGAGCTGCGCGCACGGGCGGCGGCGCCTCCCGCCATGGACGCGGGAGCGCTGCTCGAGTGCTATCAGCACCTGCTCGGCACATGGCATGGTCAGGCGGGCGGGCGGCTGCGGGCCGCGGTCTCGTGTTCCGCCCCGCAGCGCGTTACGCCGGCATACTTCCGCGCCCTCGATGACTTGAGCCGGCGCCACGGTCTGCCGTTCTACGTGCATGTGCTCGAGACCAAGTTGCAACGGGTGTTCGGTGAGGAGCGGCTCGGTGGGCGCTCACTGATACGCTACGTGTTCGACGAGGGGTTGTTGAACGAGCGGATGAACATCATTCACGGTATCTGGCTCGATGATGATGACATGGACATGATCGCGGCGGCGGGCGCCGTGATCGCGCACAATCCCATCAGCAACCTGCGCCTCGGGAGCGGGGTCATGCCGTTTCGCAAGCTACGGGCGCGCGGCATCCCCCTCTGCCTGGGCACCGATGAGGCCATCGCCGACGATGCGGTCAACATGTGGGCCGTGGCCAAGTTGGCCGGATTGATTCACAACATCTCGGTCAAGGACTATCGAGAATGGCCGACTGCGGCCGAGGTGCTCGACTGCCTGATCGGCGGGGGCGCACGCGCCATGCGTCATCCGACCCCGATCGGTTGCGTTGCGCCGGGTCAGCAGGCGGACTTGATCCTGGTCGATCTCGATACCCTCGCGTTCACGCCGCTCAATGACCTGCGTCGGCAGCTCATTTATTGTGAATCGGGAAGCTCGGTCCGCATGACCCTGGTGGCGGGTCGGATCGTCTATGAGAATGGCAAGCTCACGCAGCTTGACGAGCCGGCGCTGCGGGCCGAGGCACGGCAGCTGTTCACTCGGGCTCGCACTGAGGCTGGCCGCGAAGGCGCCGCGGCGGGCGACGCCGACGCCGCACGCTGGTTGCCGTATTATCGCCAGATGTACCTCAAAGCCGCGGACCGCGATGTCGGCATGCAGCGCTTCGTGGGGGACGGACGTTGAGCAAGCACCGGAATCCGGCGCAGCGTAGCTTGGCCACGCACGGACGCTACGAACATTCCTCGATCGTCACGCGCCCGGTTTTCCGGTGGCCGAACGGCGCACGAATCGCGGTCTACTTTGCCTTGGGGCTCGAGCATTATGCGTTCGGCGAGGGCATGGCTGAGAATCTCGTGCCGGGCATGCCGGCTCCCGACGTGTTGAATGCCTCTTGGCGTGATTACGGTAACCGCGTCGGCGCGTGGCGGGTGCTGGATTATTTCGCGCGGCTGAACGTGCCTCTGTCAATCTTGCTGAATAGCGCCGTGTGCGACCATGCGCCCGATCTGGTGCAGGCGGCGCACACCGGCGGCAGCGAGATGATCGCCCATGGGTATTCGAATTCGGACACGATGGCGGGGATGGACGACGCCGAGCAGTCCGGCTACATCGAGGCGGTGGCTGCGCAAATCGCCCGCGCCACGGGTTCGAGGCCAGCGGGTTGGGCCAGTCCTTGGATCGCCGAGACGGCGACGACCCCCGATCTGCTGCACGAACAGGGGTACGGTTATCTGCTCGATTGGTGCATGGACGACCAACCGGTGTGGTTGAAGACTCGGGCTGGCCGATTGTTATCGGTGCCGTACTCGCAGGAACTCAACGACAGTTCCGCCATCATCGGCCGCCAGGTCGGTGCCACCGAATTCGCGGCCATGATCGTGGACCAGTTCGACGAAATGCGCGAAACACCGGGCGACCAGCCGCTCGTCATGAGCGTCATCCTGCACTCCTTCATTTCGGGTCAGCCGTTTCGGCTGCGTGCGTTGCGGCGAGCGGTCGAGCATGTGCTCGAGTTTCGAGCCGATCTGTGGGTTACCCAACCGGGCGCCATCGCCGACTATTTTCGTTCGCTGCCGGGCTGACCCGCGCAGCCGACGGTCATTAGGGCGAACCCTGAATCCCAGCGTTTTGCGGACCGCCGCATACTCGACTCCTGCCGAATGCCGTTATGGTGCCGACAGCGCCTCATAGAACGGCGGCGCATGAAGCCGTATTGGATAGGAGCCAATTCAATGAGACATTCGATGGGTGACGACTATTTTTCCTTCATGTCCGCGAAGGGAGATAAGAATCTGGACGGTCAGTCCGAGCAGCCGGCCAGCCGACCGAAGTCCGCGATCTCGAAGCCGGCGTTGCCAGATATCGAGGCGACGCTGCCGCAATCGGTGATGCCCACCGATATCGTGGACTACGTCGAGGAGCCGACGATCGAGGTGACCGAGAGCTTCGTCAGCGACACCACGATTCAGCGTATCTTCAAGCAATTCGCGGCCCCCGATGGCGTGACCGTCGCCACGACGGACACCGGTACCGCGGGAGCCCGCCGCTAGGCTGAGACCGGGCGTCTGCCGGGCGCGCCCGTCTCGCGCACGGGTTCGTCCGAGATCCGCCGGATTCCGACCGGTACGCGTAAACTGCGTCCCCTGTCGTGTATCAGGAGAGGATCGTCAAGTGAACAATAAGAATCTGGCGTCTTGCGCGTGGCTACTCGCTGCCGCCTGCGGACTTGCTGTGGGCTCGGCGGGGGCGTGGGCGCAAGCGACGGTGGCCCCAACGGAGCCGCTCAAGGCCACACTCGCGAACGGCATGCGGGTGGTCGTCATCCGTAACTCGCTCGCGCCGGTCGTCACCGTCGAGCTCAACTTTCTGGTGGGTGGGGACGAGACCCCGCCCGGCTTTCCCGGCATGGCCCATGCCGAGGAGCATATGGCATTCCGCGGTTGCAGCGGCATGACCGCGGATCAAACCGCCGCGATCTATGCCCAGCTCGGCGGCCGCAACAACGCCGATACCCAACAGAACATCACGCAGTACTTCGCCACCGTCCCGGCCGCGGATATGGACGTGGCCTTGCAAGCCGAAGCGGCGTGTTTGCATGGGATCGACGATTCTGCCGCGGAATGGTCGCAGGAGCGAGGCGCGATCGAGCAAGAGGTGTCGCGCGATCTGTCCAATCCCACCTATAAGTTCATCGACCGCTTGAATCACGATATGTTCGCGGGGACCCCCTATGCGCATGATCCGCTTGGAACGCGGAAATCGTTCGATGCCACGACGGGTGACATGTTGAAGGCGTTCTTCCGCAAATGGTATTCACCCGGTAATGCCATTCTGGTGATCGTCGGCGATGTCGATCCTGCCCTGACCATGGGCAAGGTGCGCGGACTATTCGGCGATATCCCGAATCATCCGCTACCGGCCCGGGCGCCGGTCAAACTGCAACCCGTGAAATCCGAAACCTTCACGCTCGACAGCAATTTACCCTACGTGCTCGGCTTCATCGCCTACCGGTTTCCGGGGACCCGCTCGCCGGATTACGCCGCCATCCAAATTCTCGCGGATGTGTTGGGTAGTCAGCGCGCCGACCTTTATGGAATGGTGCCCGCGGGCAAGGCGTTGGCCGCGGAGTTTGGCGTTGCCGAGAATTATCCGAAAGCCACGGTGGGTTACGGCGTCGTGGCGCTGCCGGCCGAGCAGGATGCCACCAAGGCGGTCGCCGAGATGCGGGCGATCCTCACCGCCTATGCCAAGAACGGCGTGCCCGAAGATCTGGTGGCGGCAGCCAAGCGCGGCGAACTCGCGCAAGCGGAATTCGAGCGCAACTCCATTCCGGGGCTTGCGAATGTCTGGTCGAGTGCGCTCGCGGCGGAGGGCCGCCAGTCTCCCGAGGAGGACATCGATGCGATCAAACGCGTCACGCTCGCCGACGTGAACCGGGTGGCCCGGCAGTATCTCGGCAACGCGAATTCGATCACCGCCATTTTGAAACCGGTGCCCACCGGGCAGCCGGTGTCCGCGAAGGGCTTCGGCGGCGCCGAACAGGTCACCGCCGCGCCCACCAAACCGGTGGATCTGCCGACGTGGGCGGCCACTTCGCTGGCGCAGCTCACGGTGCCGGAGAATTACCTCGAGGTATCCGACACCACGCTGCCCAACGGCATCCGCCTGATCGTCAACACCAATCGCATCAGTCCGACCATCTCCGTGTTCGGCTCGGTGGAGCACAATGGCGATCTGCAAACACCGCCCGGCAAGGAAGGCGTCTCGGATCTGTTGAGCGGCCTTTTCTCTTACGGAACCCAGACGCTCGACCGGCTCGCGTTTCAAAAGGCCCTTGACGATATCGCGGCCAATGAGAAGGCGGGATACGGTTTTTCGGTGGCGGTGCTCAAGGACCATTTCTCGCGCGGGGTCGAACTGCTGGCGGACAACCTGTTGCATCCCGCCTTACCCGACGAGGCCTTCGCCGTGGTGAAACAGACCACCACGCAATTCGTCGCCGGTAATCTCAAGAGCCCTCAATACCGGACCTCCCGGGCCATCGAAACCGGTCTGTTACCGGCGGGCGATCCCGGCTTGCGCGAGGTTCTCCCCACCACCGTCTCGAACGTCACCTTGAGCGACGTGAAGCAATACTATGCCGCGACGTTTCGCCCCGATCTCACGACCATCGTGGTGACCGGTGACGTGTCGGCGGAGGAAGCCCAAAGGGTGATCGAGAAATGGTTCGGCGACTGGAAGGCAACCGGACCGAAACCGAATACGACGCTGCCGCCGGTGCCGCCGAACACGGCGTCGGCCGCCGACGTGGCCGATCCACAAGCGGTCCAGGACTCGGTGGTCTTGGCCGAGCAATTGAATCTCAATCGGTTCGATCCGGACTACTATCCGCTGCAGCTCGGCAACCATGTGTTGGGCGGCGGCTTCTATGCGACCCGCCTGTACCACGATCTGCGTCAACTGGCCGGCTATGTCTACACCGTCGGGCTGTCGCTCGATGCCTCGAAGACACGCGCGACATTGTCGGTCAACTATGGTTGCGATCCCGAGAATGTCTCGAAGGCCCGGGCTCTGATCCAACGCGACTTGCAACAGATGCGAACCGAGGACGTGTCGCCCGATGAGTTGCATCTGGCGAAGGCGTTGTTGCTGCGCCAGATTCCGTTGAGCGAGTCGAGCGAGGACGCGGTTGCGATGGGCTTGCTGGGACGTGCGTCGATCGGCCTGCCGCTCGATGAGCCGGTGATCGCCGCGCGCAAGTACTATGCGCTCGACGCCGACCAGGTGAAGGCCGCGTTCGAGAAACTGATTCGTCCCGATGACTTCGTGCAAGTGGTGCGCGGGCCGACGCCGCAGTGAGTTCCGTGATCCGGCTGCATCCGCGGGCGGCGGCTTACTTCCTGCTGCAAAAGCTGCCGCTGTCAATATTTTTCGGGGTGTGGCTTGCGGTGATTCTCAGCGTCGCGGAGCCCCTCTCGACGCATGCGGAGCGCGCCGGGGGATGGGAAGGGCTGGGCGTGCCGTCGGTGCGGGGCGGGGTGGGATTCGTGCTGCTGATCGCCGGCGTCGCGCTGTTCTGCGTTTTCAAGGCGCGAGCCTACCGAATCGAATTGCGCAGCGAAGGTATTTCTCTCGACTATGGAGTCTTGAACAAGTCGCAGGAGATGTTGTTGTACGGTAAGGTCCAGGACATTCTGGTGACCCGCAGCCTGCTCGAGCGATTCTTGGGTCTGTCGACGGTGGTGGTGCAGAACGCGATGGGTACGCCGCAGCGAGTCCCGGGCTTGAGCGTCGCCGCCGCCACCCTGTTGCGCGACGGGATCTTGAGGCAGTGTGTGGCAGGAGGCACGACTTGAGTATGCGTGCCATCGAGGATCTGCCCGGTCCAGAGCCGCTGCCGTGGGTCGGTAATTTTCATCAAATGGATCCGGCGCGCATGCATCGGGCGATGGAAACCTGGAGCGAGCAATTCGGGCCGTTGTTTCGCTTCCGGATCGGCACTCGCGTCGTCGTCGGGGTGGCTGATCCGGTCGCGATCGGTGTGATCTTTCGTGATCGACCGAACGGGTTTCGGAAACCCGAGCTGCTGGAATCGGTGTTCGAGGAACTCGGCCTCGGCGGCGTCTTCTCGGCCAATGGCGAGGCGTGGCGCACGCAGCGTAAAGTGGTGATGGCCGCCTTCGATACGCGGCATCTGAAGAGCTATTTCCCGGCGTTGTCGCGGGTGATCGGACGATTCTATAACCGTTGGTCCCTGCATGCCGCGCGCGAGGAGCCCTTCGATCTCCAGGCCGACTTGATGCGCTTCACCGTCGATGTGGTTGCCGGGCTCGCCTTTGGAGTCGATTTCAATACCATCGAATCGGACGGGGAGACCATTCAGACGCATCTGAATCACGTGTTTCCGATGCTGAACCGACGGCTCTCGGCGCCTTTCAAGTACTGGCGCTGGCTCAAGTTGCCGGCGGACCGCGCGCTCGATCGTCATATGGCGATCGTTCAACAGGAGGTGCGGGCGCTGATCTCGCAGGCTCGCGAGCGGCTGGCGGCGGACCCGGCGCTACGATCGAGTCCCACGAACCTTCTCGAAGCGATGCTGGTCGAGTTGGCGGCGCCGGGTGATGAGCTCAATGATCGGATCCTCGTGGGCAACGCGCTGACGATGCTGCTCGCCGGCGAGGACACCACGGCCAATACGTTGGTGTGGCTGATCCATTTCGCGAGCGGTCATCCCGTCGTGATGCAGCGGCTTGCCGAGGAGGCGGACACGGCGCTCGGCGAGGCGCATTTCGCCGAGCGCCTCGAGGTGGCAGCGGCGCTCGATTTCACCGCGGCCACGGCGCAAGAGACGATGCGGCTCAAACCGGTGGCGCCAGTCATGTTGGTCCAGGCCAATGAGCCGAAGGTGATCGGCGATGTCGCCATTCCGAGGGGTACGATCATCGCCACACTGATGCGGCCGGGCTCGCTGGACGCGCGCTATTTCGACAGGCCGCAGAGTTTCGAGCCCGAGCGCTGGCTGGATGTGCCGGGCGCCGATGCGCCAGCCGCCGCTCGTGAGCGGATCGCCATGCCGTTCGGCGCCGGGCCGAGGATATGTCCGGGTCGCAACCTCGCGTTGCTCGAGATCAAGCTCGTGACCTCGATGCTGTTTCGCAATTTTCAGATCGTTCACCTGGGTACGCTGGACGGCGCGCCCATCGATGAACGTCTGTCGTTCACGATGGCGCCCTCGCCGCTTCGAATCACCCTCGCGCGGCGCTCTTCAGGAACCGGCCGAGTGCGAGAAACGCGGGCATCGTGATCGGATCATTACTCGCGCTGGTGGCGATGGGGTGCGAGGCGAAGCGTGCGATGACCATCTCCGCCTGCGGGGCGACGTACAGCCGCTGACCATAGATGCCGCGTGCCTCGAAGGCTCCGTGTTCGTCGTGCGTGACCCACCACATGTTGCGATAGGAGTAGCCGTCGAGCAGCGTGTAACCCGCGAGTGCGAACTTCGCCGGATCGCCGCCCCGGCGGATATCGGCGATCACCGCAGCGGGTAGGACCTGGCGATTCTGCCAACTCCCGTCGCAGCGGAGCATCTCACCAAAACGCGCGAGATCGCGCAAGGACGCGGCAAGTCCGGCACCACCCATCGCCATGCCCAACGAGTCGACGCTCAAGTAAGCGTCCTCTTCGCAGCCCAAGGGCGCCCAGAGCCGCTGTGACAACAGTTGTGCGAGCGGTATCCCGGTGGCGCGGTGCATCGCCCAGCACAGCACCTCGGTGTTCACCGTCTTGTAGTCGAAGGCGCGGCCGTGTTCGCCTGCCTTGCGTAGCAGCCTTAGGTATTCAGGGTAAGAGTTCGCGCCCTGGTAACCGGCGGGTCGCGGCCGCAAGCCGCCGGCTCGAGTGTAGTCCCAGATGTCGGCGGCGGGATCCGAATAAGACTCCGAGTAGGCCACCCCGATTTGCATGTCGAGCACCTGGCGAAGGGTCGCGTCTGCGTACGCGGTGCCGGTCATTTCCGGCAGATAGTGCGGTACCGTCCTATTCTCATCCAATACCCCTTCGTGAATGAGAGTCGCCGCCAGCGTGGCCGCATACGACTTCGTGATCGAAAAGCACGCGTGCTGAAGCTCCGGGCGAAGTGCGCCGCGATAGCGTTCGTAGATCAAACGCCCGCGATGTAACACGGCGATCCCGTCGGTGTAGGTGTCCGGCAAACTGTCGGCCCACGAGCGGCGCCCCCCATTCAAGTCCTCGAATACCAGCGCATCGATGCTCGCGACATCGGCCGCGCCCGGTGTCCCCCAATCGGCGCTGCGGGTGGGGCCTCGCCACACGTTGACGGTGGGGAGCAATTCGCGCATGTGCGACAACGCCCAGCGATGCCGCGGAAAGCTCAAGAATTGGTCGTCGACGAAGCGGATCGCCTTGTCCATCCGGGGCGGACTCCCCTGCATCCAGCCGACCGCGTTCGGATTGGACGCCTGGTCGTCGTCATAGTCGACGCCTTCGAAATGCAATGTGCTCATGGAGTTCCTTTAAGGATTCTCGAGATACTTGGCGAACCAGGCGATATAGCGTTCGGCCCGGTCGACGATGAAACTCGGCCGTGTGAATACATGAAATTCCCCGGGATATACGACCAGTTCGGTGGGTACGCCGAGCGTGCGCAGCGCCATGTACATCTGTTCGCCGCCGACGATCGGTACATTGAAGTCCTTGTCGCCGCCCATGAAGAGGGTGGGCGTGTGGATCCGATCGGCATGGAAGAACGGATACGACAGGGCGAGCCAGCGGGCCGTATTCTTCCACGGCGGTCCGATCTCGGCATTGTATTGGAGGATGTATTCGTCATGTCCATACATGGAAATTTGATTCGCGCTGCCCGCACCGCTGATCGCCGCCTTGAAGCGTGGGTCAGATGCGATGGTGTAATCGGTCAGGATGCCACCATAGCTCCAGCCGCCGATACCGAGCTTGCCGGGGTCGGCGAAGCCTTTGGCGATCGCATAATCGACACCCGCCAACAGATCCTCGACCTCCTTGTGACCCCAATCGGCGAGGATGCTTTGTTGGAATTGCTGGCCGCGACCGCTACTGCCGCGGTAGTTCACGGCGAGCACGACATAGCCTTGCGCGGCGAACAGACGCCGTTCGAGCGACGGTGAGTAGCCTTCGGGAATGAGCTCGTGCTGGTCTTGACCCTCGGGACCACCGTGGATCCACAAAATGGTGGGATAGCGGCGGCCCGCGACATAGCCGGGAGGCTTGAAGAGTTGGCCTTGGACGTCGGTGCCATCGCGGCTCTTGAAGACGATGTCCTCGACGACGCCCAACGAGAGGCCAGCCATCAGTGCATCGTTGTGCGTCGTTAGTGGCCGAAGGGCTCCTCCTTCGAGGGCTAGCAGTTCGGGCGGATGAGCATCGCTCGTGCCGAGCAGCACGACGTGACCCGCGGCGGCCGAGCTGTCGAGAATGGTCGTGGATCCCGATGTTAGGCGCGTGATCTTCCCGGTGCCGAGGTTCAGTTCGGCGAGGTAGACGCCACCCCGATCCTCGACGTCGAACACGATGTCCGAGCCGTCGGTATTGAACGCCGCATGAGAGGCCTGACGGTCCAATGAGTCGGTGAGCGGGCGGATGCTGCCGTCGCTGACCGATACCAAGGCCAGGCGGTCGGCGATGTAGGCGGCGTAGCGCGGTTCGCGCCCTCGATGGAAGCAGATGAAGCGACCGTCGGGACTGAACACGAGGCGGCGTATGTTCGGGGAATAGGCCTGCGCGAGGCGGCGTGGCACCGCTCCGGCGCGCGCTTCGATCAGATAGATCTCATCCTCGCCGCTGCGTTCGGCGTCGGGGCTGTGATTGCTGACGTAGGCGATGGTCTTGCCGTCGGGAGCCCAGACCGGATCGAGGTCCTCAGCGTGGGGGTCCGACGTCAAGGCTGTGTCGGCGCCGGTTGCGACATCCACAAGGGAGAGATGTGCTTTCGACGCGCCGGTCAGGTAGCCCTCGATGTCTGCCTTGAAACGATAGCCATCGATCACGATCGGTGAAGGCGGTTTGTGGGTCGCTGGCTCTGCGTGGGTCCCCGGCTCCAGGTGGGCATCAGGCTCCGCCTTGCTGACGCTGAGGATGAGATGCTTGCCATCGGGGGACCAGGCATAGCTCGCGATCTCGCCTGTCGTGTGGGTGAGCTGGCGGGCTTCACCACCGTGCAGATCGAGCAGCCAAACCTGGACTTCCGCATCGGCCGGACGCGCCGACAGAAAGCTCAGATAACGACCGTCCGGGCTCCATTGCGGGTCAGTGGCGCTCTCACCTTGCGTGAGCGCCCGGCGTTCGTGTCCGTCCCAGCTGACCCACCAGATCGCGCTCTTGGCCGAATCGCTGACCCGATCGTTGGTGCTGACCACGTAGGCGACCGCCGAGCCGTCGGGCGACAGTCTCGGGTTGGCGACGTCGACCAGATTGTAATAGTCATCGGGCGTGAGGCTGCGGCTCTTTGCGGGCGCCGCAGCGGCGCTGCATGCGATGCTGGCACAGGCGATGCTGGCACAGGCGAGGCTGAGCGCGGCGCGACGGGACCACGGGATGGGGCAGGTCGCCAACAGCACGCTAATGCGACTCGCTGAAGCTGGTGATGGAATGCCATTCGAGCACTTCCTGCATCAGGGCGTGTTCGGTCTTCAGCACAATACGCTCGAGACTGTTCCACGTCTGGCAGAAGGCAACTTTCTTGGCGCTCTCCGCGAGAATCATCTGCATCTCCCGATATCTGGCCACGCGGCGCTGTAGATCATTGATCGAAATGAATGAGATGAACGCGGCCGCCACGACGGGCAGGGCGATCGGCAGCAAATAGAACACGGTGGTCTCGACCCAGGCCGCGACCGGGATTTCCAGCGTGTGGCAGACCGCATACGCGAGGGTGCTCGCGAGTGCGAGCAGAGTGGCGATCCAGAAGCCGGCATTCAGCCGTTTGAACAGTGGCACCGCGCGCCTTTCCTGGCGTCGATAGTAGGAGAGTTGATCATGCACTCGCTGATTGAGGTAGATGGTCTTGAACTCGTCCATCGTGACCGGCTCGGTCATCGAGGCGCGGCTGTGCATGATGTGCAGTGCGCGACCGAGACCCCGGACGCCCGGTAAGTCCAGATCCTCGAACAACGGTGCGGCCCGTGGCAGCCCCCAAGTCGCGAGTGCCGAGCGACAGAACTCCGCCGCCAGCCGGCAGCGCACCCAGTTGTGGTGCGAGTGCGAATGCCGGCGCAGCACCAACGCGACGGCGAGCGCACCCACCAGACACAGCAATTTGATCCACGGCAGCACCAGGTAGTGCAGCGCGTAGGCGAGGGCGGTCGCGGCGATCAAGGTCGCCGACACGTGCAGCAAGACCGTCGAAACGATCAGCCGGCGGAATTGGGGAGCACCCTTGCTCGCGGCCGCATCGCACTTTTGTTGGAACCGGTAGACCCCGTCCGGGGCTTTGAAGGGGTTGGCGCCGTGGGTGTCCGGCACCTCGGGCAAGCCATTGAGTTTGATCAGACTCGCGTCGCTGCGCTGAAAATTGTTCCAATGTTCACGCCGCAGCGCGAGCGTCGTCGCATCGAGGATGAGCACCGGCTTGCCGATCGACAGCGCATACTCGACCACGTCGGCCGTGCCACCCTTGCCATGGGCCGGCTCGCCATCCCATACGGCGATCAGCACATCGGAGCCGTCGACGGTTTCGAGGCCGCAGTCGAGATAGGCATCCTCGCGTGTCCCGTTCCCGGTGATGACGCGCAGATGCTCGGCCCGCGCCAGCTCAGCCTCCACGATGGCCCACTCGGCGGCGCCGAAGTCCTTTTGGAATTCGGCGCGTGGCAGCGGCAGGATGGCGTGCCACGTAAGTTCAAGGGCGCGCAGCTGCTGCACGAACAGCTGATCGCTGCCCGTCGCCACCGACGATAGACCAATCCACTCGCCGGGGACCTCCTGGCGCAGCGTCTCGAGCGCGGCGGTGATGGCGCGTGCGGCCGCAGCAGGGTCGTGCAGATGACGGTGACCGGAAAAGCCGACGACGTGAAAAATGGGTATGGCAGAGGCGGCCGACATGGTTTTAAGGAGCGTTGCCGATCCGGTCGAGTGGTTTGCCCAGGAACGATGTGGTAATGATGAGAGTCAAAGATCAGTCCGTGTCGCAGGCCTGCACCGATTTCGGAGCGAACGATGGTAACACTAAAGATTTGTTTGGCTCTCGTCCTCATCGGAACGCTGTCGATCGGAGCCGGTGCTCATGCCGATACCTCGGGGCAGCAACGTGCAGAGGCTGCCGGCCGGGCGATCATCGGCGCCCACGCAACGCCCGCGGTCATCAAGACTATCGACGGCGAAACGATCGACCTGGGCGAGCTGTATGGCAAGAAGGCGGTATATCTCAAATTCTGGGCAACCTGGTGCACACCCTGCCGCCAGCAGATGCCGCATTTTGAGAGCGTCTACGAGAACGCGGGATCGGACCTTGCCGTCATCGCCATCGACGTAGGCTTCAACGACTCGGTCGGGGAGGTCAAGCGCTTTCGCAAAGAGCACGGTATCACCATGCCCATCGTATTCGACGGTGACGGGCGGTTGGCCGCCGCCTTCAACCTCCGGGTGACGCCTCAACACATCATCATCGGACGGAACGGGCGCATTCAGTACGTGGGACATCTCGATGACGATCGCCTCGAGGCGGCCTTGAAGGCAGCGCGGACGGTGGGGGCTGCCGGTGAAGGAGCGTCCCTGGCTCGAACCACGACAGCGGCGAATGAAGCAGTTCGCTGGGGTATTGGCGATTTGATGCCGACGGCGCCGGTGATGACGCTTGCCGGCAAATCATTCCGACTTCGTGACTCAGGCGCGAACCAGCCGACGGTTCTCGTGTTTCTCTCTCCCTGGTGCGAGTCGTACCTCGAGACGACGCGCCCCGTCGTGTCGAAGCAATGCCGTATGGCGCGCGAGCAAGTGGAGGCGCTCCGAACGGAAAGCCATGTGCGGTGGTTGGGGATCGCTTCCGGCTTGTGGGCCTCGCCGGAGGATATGCAGGACTATCGAGTCAAATACAAGGTTACCATTCCGATGACGCTCGATGAGTCGGGTGCCCTCTTCCGCCAGTTTCAAGTCGCCAACACCCCCACGCTCATCATCGCCGATGCGCACGGGAAGATCGTGCGTCGCCTCGAGCCCGGCGCGCAACAGACGCTGGCGACGGCGCTTCGAGAGCTGTAAACGACCGCGCGCCTAAGCACCCGTGAGAGCGCCGGAACTTGCGCCGTTGGATCAGCAGTTCAGTGAGCAGCAGCGGTCATGAATACCACTCTGAACCCACGAGAGGTGGACAAGCCGTTCGTCCAGCGCTGGTTGCGGGTGGCGGCAGTGTTGATGCTGCGCTCGCCCTTTCGGTTCGGCGTCTTGATCGCGTTGCTCGGCGGCCTGGACACGTTGACCGTCAACGTCACAGCGGGTTTCGTCATCGACGAGGTCTGGGTGGACCGGCTGGGCATCGTCGCGTTGCCGATGCTCTGGGTGTTGGTCAGCGCGGTCGCTCGGGGGGCCGACGTCCGAGCCCAAACGTGGGCTTCACTGGCTAATTTGGGCCGCCGCTCGGTTTGGCTTGGCGCTCTCGCTATCGGAGTTCCCATGGCGGCTCTGAGCTGGGTCTTTTATGCCGTCCTTCACGTGGCAACACCCGCCCACCACTTTGCACCTTATTTGCGGCAGCAGGGAGATTTGCTCGCGTCGATCGAGGCCAGTGTCGTGCTGATCGTAGGCGCGGGTGGCATCACCTATTGCCCGTTGCTGGCGCTGGTCCCCGGAATTTCGGCGCATGAAGCTCGGGGGCTCTCTCAACAGGCCGATCGGTTGAATGGATTTATCGTCATCATGACCATGACGGGTATCTTGGCTCTCGGCGCGATTTTCGTGACGTCCGCGATACCGGCCTATGGCATGACCACGGCGGCGTTCCTCGTGTATTTTGGCGTGATGAACTACGTTGCCTATCGCGATATTTTCGAGCGGCGCGCCGACAATCTTCCCCAACAGGTCGTGACGCCGCAGATCGTGACGCCACAGATCGTGACGCCGCAGGTCACGGTGACTGCCGAGGCTCGCGCTTCCAGCGCTGCACCGGGACGGCATCGCATCGTGAGGCGCTCGGGAGGTGGCTGCAACGAGCGAGAAAGGCGCCGAGGAATCCAGGCAAGGAATACATCGGTGTGAGCGAAGCGAGGCCTCACGTACTCGGAGATTGTCAGACCGAGTTATTGATCAGCCACTGCTTCAATTTCGCCACATGTTGATGCCAGGTGCGTCCATTATCGATCAAATATTGCCGGGCACGGGTGCCGATTGCGGTAACGGCCGCACGATTTTGGTACGAAAACTCCAGTGCCGCAACTATCTCCTCAATGTCGCTTTCGCCCCACCCCTCGACGCCGAGCTCGTCAATGGCAACCACTCGGGATTGCCGGCGCAGCGGAATGGAATTCTCGTCGGTGAGAATATCGAGCATCCCAGTGTTCTGGGCAGCGATAACCGGAATGCCACAGGCCATCGCCTCCTTCGCAGGGAGGCTAGTACAGGCCTCAGCCCGTGACGGCTGTAAGACGACATGAATTTCGCGGAGCACTCCCGGCATAAGAACATTCGGAATCTGTCCTATGTCGATGACCTGCCGCGGATCGAGCCCGTTCTCGGTGACCCAGCGCATAACGTCGAGCATGCCCCGTTGACCCATCCTAATAGGGAACTCAAGGCGTCCGCCGAATCCGACGGAGTATTGTGGCCACGGAGAGTGCCATGCCGTTACTAGCGTTGCGTCGGGATGGCGCGAGGCGAACCGTTTGAACGCAAGGATGACCAGATCTTGGCCCTTACGATATTCGATTTTGCCGCCGGAAAAGACGTAGAAGCGGTCTGGATCGAGCCAGCCCGAGCGTGGGGCAGGGCAGAACATGGACACATCGACGCCTTCGTGGATCACGTGTGCAGTGCGTCCCGTCGCGGATTTCAGTGACTCGGCGTTCCAGTTTGACGCGGTCAGTAATAGGTCGTATTTGCTCAGCAATGCCGCCGCGCGGTCCAACGTCGATGTCTCGAAGATTGTCCTGCCGATCATGACCCCCGAACGGTACCGGCTGGCATCGGCAAAATCATTGCCAAGACAGTCAATCTGAATTGCATTGATCCTGCGTGTCGGATCGCCGCCGCCGAGGGACGCGAGATACGCATTTGACACCTCTACCGCGCCCCAGATTCGTGAATGGCGTAAGGGATCTACGCCAGCGAGTTGATCCGGCGTGATCGGGCAACCCATGATCGGGCGCAGCTCATTGTCATGAGCCAAATGCGCAAAAATATTAAGCCCAAGAATGCCCCAACCGAAATTGACGCCCATCTGCCAGTTCAGGATGAGATCACGCAATGCTTTGCCACTTTGTTTGTGGAATTGTCATGCTCGGCAGCCTACCCTAGTTCATCAATGCCCGCTTTACGGCGGGTTTGAGACTGCGACATGTGCAAGCCATAATGCCACGACGTTCACTTTCGATGGGATGGCGACTCAACTATGAAGACGATGCGGTGTGGGTTTGCAGCGACGGGGATGGGTTTGCTCCTGATGAGCGCTTGGGCGGTCGGGGCCGTCGCGGAGCCGGTGGATCCAGAGATCGAGAAGGCGATTGCCACGATTCAGGCGATCGACAATCATGCGCATCCGGTGTTGGCGCCGCCGGCCATGGCGACGGACCGCGAATTCGACGCGTTGCCGGCCGATTCGCTCGAGGCGCAGACCGATCCGGTCGCGCTGCGGCCCGATTCTCCGTTGCTGGGTGCGGCATGGAAGGCGCTGTATGGCTTCGATATGCCGCCGCCGCTCGACGCCGCGGGACTCGCCAAG
>Ga0116226_10001656_pt1 | contig 19354 bp, 16 predicted proteins | sample S1TSphfallax_FD_89692 | JGI IMG/M metagenome (GOLD analysis project Ga0116226, IMG submission 89692) | Host-associated microbial communities from peat moss isolated from Minnesota, USA - S1T2_Fa - Sphagnum fallax MG | ecosystem: Host-associated > Plants > Peat moss > Unclassified | place: USA... | reverse complement strand
CTCTCCGATGTCACACGCTTGCGGACGCACGATCGCCGGATCAAGTCCGGCGATGACGATTTTTCGTTGAATCAATATGTTGGGCGTAGGGTGGTAGTAGGGTGGGAAGTGCGGCTCAGTAGGTCGCGGTCACGACGGTCAGGACGGCCGAAAAGCGCAGCGCCTTCCGCCGTCACGAGGAGGCGCCGCGACACGCTTGCCGGCGATCCCCGGGCACTATGCGCGGCGTGGCTGCACCTGCCGCCCGGGATTGCGCTACCGCATCACCTTCGCCGGGTCCTCGCCGTAGGGCGGGGAGTAGATCACCAGCAGCTTGATGCGTTCGGTCAGTACCTTGATCGAATGGTAGATGCGGGCCGGGAAGAACATCATGTCGCCGGCCTTGACGTGGTAGTCGACGCCGTCGATGCCGGCCATCGCCTCGCCTTCCAGGATGTAGACCGCCTGCTCGAGATCCGGGTGCGCGTGCGCCGGCGCGCCCTCGTGGCGCTCGATGTCGCCGAGGATGATTTCCATATACTTCGCGCCGTTCACGGTCGGGCCGATCAGGCGGTAGTTCTTGGTCCCGGTGTGATTGGCCGGGCTGTACGGCTCCACCTCGGACGCGCGGATGATGTAGGGGGATTTTTCGGACATCGGTCACTCCTTCGTTCGAGGCGTGGCGCGCGCTGCCTGCGCGCGGGCGATCGCATCCCCGAGCTTGAGGATGCGGGTTGCGTTCTGGTGGAACAGTTTTTCGACGATGCCGGGCCGGAAGCCCTGCATTTCCCATTCGTCGCAGCACTGCGCGGCGCTCCAGCCCGGATAGTCCGAGCCGAACAGCACCTTGTCCTGCAACCGCCGCTCCATGTCGTGGCGCAGCGGCGGCGGGATGTATTTCGGGCCCCAGCCGGAGATGTCGATGGCGACGTTGCCCTTGTGCAGCGCGACCGCGATCAGCTCCTCCGTCCAGGGCCAGCCGGGATGCGCGGCGATGATCGTCAGGCGCGGAAAATCGGCCGCCACGTCGTCGATGTTGGGGATCGGCCTTGCGTGCGACAGCTTGAAGCCGAGGCCGCCCGGTTCGCCCGCACCGATCGCGGTGGTGCCGCAATGGATCAGCACCGGCGCGCCGAGCGACTGCAACAGATCCCAGATCGGGTAGAACTGTTTGTCGTTCGGCGAAAACCCCTGCACCGGCGGCTGGTATTTGATGCCCGTCAGGCCGAGACCCTTGATCGCGTGCTCGATCGCCTCGAGCCCTTTGCGGCCGCGCCACGGATCGACCATGCCCCAGCCGGGGAGGAACACGTCCGGGAAATCGCGGGTGAGGGCGGCGACCTGCTCGTTGCTGTAGATGCCGCCGGCGGCGCCGTGTTCGGCGTCCCAGGCGATCGGCATGGCGAGCACGTCGTCGCGGCGGAACTCGTCGGCGATCTGCGTGTCCGGGCGCGCGTCGAACCGGCCCTTGAACATGCGCTGCGCCGCCGGCATGAACGGCAGGCTCGCCTGCACGTAGGCGTCGTTCATCGGGTGGACATGGACGTCGATCGCGCGCAGCGGAAATGCTCCGGTTCTAGTGTCGGGTCGGGGCGACCATGTCCGGCAGGGCGTCTGCCCAGCTCGCGCGGGCCGCCCCAGTCGTCGCCTCGTCGCCGATCATCACCAGGCGGGATCGGCGGTCCCGGTCCGGCCAGGTGTCACGTTCCACCGGAGTGTTCAACACGTGATGAACGCCCTGCACGACGACAGGGCCATCGACGCCCGCGATGTTCAGGATGCCCTTGAGCCGCAGCAGCCGCTCGGCGTGGGCGAGGCGGATGCCGCGCAGCCAGAGATCGAACGCGGGCCAGCGCAGCGGCCGGTCGGCGCCGAGCGAGACCGAGGCGATGCCGCCCAGATGCGCCGGCGCGGGCGCGGTGTCGTCGGCGAACAGGAAGGTGCGGCGCGGCGGAAGGTCGCAGGCCGGATCGAGGAAATGCGGCGGGAACAGCGCGCCGGCATCGACCTCGCCGTGCCGCGCGACATGGATGGGCGCCAGCGGGTTCAGCGCGTGCAGCGTTTCGCGCAGACCCGCGCTCGCGGCTTCGTCCACCAGATCGGGCTTCGTCAGGACCAGCGTATCGGCGAGCGAAATCTGCTTGCGGGTTTCCGCGTGCCGCGAAAGTTGCGCGGTCGCGAACTGCGAGTCGACGGTCGCGACGATCGCTTCCAGCCGCAGCGCCCGCGACAGGATCGGGTTGCGCAGGATCGCCTGCGCGATCGGTGCCGGGTCGGCAAGGCCGGACGGTTCGATGACGAGGCGGGAAAAGCGCGGCACCTCGCCGTTCTCGCGGCGCGCGAACAGCCGCATCACTGCCTGGTCGAGATCGCCCGCGAGGTTGCAGCACAGGCAGCCATTGGCCATCACCACCGTGCGGTCGCCACCGTGGTCGATCAGCGCCGGGTCGATCGGCACCTCGCCGAACTCGTTGACCGCGACGGCGGTGTTGGCCATGCGGGGGTCGCGGAGCAGCGCGTTGACCAGCGTGGTCTTGCCGCTGCCCAGGAAGCCGGTCAGCAATGCGACGGGCAGGCGGTCCCGGTCGGCCTGCTGGGTCAGGAACATCACCGCGCGTGGCCGCGCACCGGCGCGTGCGCCATCGCCTCCTGCGCCCCGTCGCCGGCCAGGCGGCGGCCGACGACGTAGAAGACGCACGACATCAGCATCGCGAACACGGCGATCACGCCGAGGCCGACGCCGTAATCGCCGGTCACCGTGTGTTGCCAGCCGATGAATTTCGGCGCGAGAAAGCCGCCGAGGACGCCGAGCGAGCTGATCGCCCCGTAGCCGCCGGCTGTCGCGACGCCGGACAGGAAGGTCGGCGGGATCGTCCAGAACGGCGCGGTGAACGCGAGCGTGGCCGCGAGGGCGACCGTGACCGCCGCGACCCGCTGGGCCGGGTCGCCGAGCAGCACGAACACCAGCAGGGCGACGCCCGCCAGCAGATTGGCCGCCGCCGCGTGGCCGTAGCGTTCCTTGCGCGTGTCGGAATGCCGCCCCCACCACAGGACGGCGAGCAGCGCGGCGCAACTCGGGATCGCCGCGACGAAGCCGGTCTGCACGTTGCTCAGGCCGAAGCTTTTCAGGATCGTCGGCAGGAAGAACTGTATGCCGTTGATCATCAGCACGTTGGAGAAATAGGTCGCCGCCAGCAGCAGCACGCGCGGGTTCAGCAGCGCCCGCACCGACGTGCTCTTCGGCTTCAGGGAGGCCGCCGCGTGTTCGGCTTGCAGCGTCGCCGCGAGCCACGCCTTCTCGGCGGCCGGCAGCCAGCCGGCGCGGGACGGGCCGTCTTGCAGATACAGCAGGCACAGCGGTGCGAGGATGATCGCGGGCGCGCCTTCCAGCAGGAACAGCCATTGCCAGCCGCGCAGCCCCAGGAACCCGTCGAGCGTCAGCAGCAGGCCCGACACCGGCGAGCCGATCAGGCCGCTGATCGCGACACCGCTCATGAACAGGGCGATCACGCGGCCGCGCCAGGCGGCGGGAAACCACAGGGTCAGGAAGAACAGCACGCCCGGGAAGAAGCCGGCCTCGGCGACGCCGAGCAGCAGCCGCATCCCGTAGAAGCTGTACGGCCCGACGACGAAGGCCATCCCGGCCGCGACGAGGCCCCAGGTGAACATGATCCGCGCGATCCAGCGGGTGGCGCCGAAGCGGAACAGCAGCAGGTTCGAAGGAACTTCGAACAGGCAATAGGTGACGAAGAACAACCCGGCGCCGGTGCCGTAGACGTCGGCGTTGAACCCGAGATCGCGGTTCATTTGCAGCGCGGCGAAACTGACGTTAACACGGTCCAGGAATGAAATGACGTAACATAGCAACAGGAAGGGAATGAGTCGCTGGCTCACCCGCCGCATCGTCGATTTGCCGAGCCCCCCGGCGGCGCCTGGGGTGATGCCGTGATCCTGGTCCAAATGCGTTTCCTTTCTCCCGTTGTGCGTTTGCCTGCCTATCCTGGCAGTTTTTCGTCCGACGCCCTATACCACAAGCACGAGTTTCGCACCCGCGAAAATGACTGCGTCGGGCCGAAATCACTACGCCAGGGCCACCGCGTCAAGGGCTTTGCGGGGCGGCGCGGCGGCGTTGACAAAGCCGGACCGAACGACATCTATGCGCCAGGGCGTATAGAAAGACGCCCTGGCGTAGTAATTCAATGCTGCAACGCAGCAAGACAAAATGAACCGGGAGACGACGTGCGATGAGCGAGCCGACGCTGGAAATCTGGGCGGACGATCCGATCCCGGCGACCGGCCCGCTGCGCGGCGTCCGCGTGCTCGACCTGACCACCGTCGTGATGGGGCCGTCGGCGACGCAGTTGCTCGGCGACATGGGCGCCGACGTGGTGAAGATCGAATCGCAGGCCGGCGACAACATGCGCTGGATCGGCCCGTGGCGGCACGAGGGCATGGGGCCGCTGTTCCTCAGCGCCAACCGCAACAAGCGCAGCGTCGTGCTCGACCTGAAGACCGCCGAGGGCAAGGCGGCGGCGCTGGCGCTGTCCCGGCGCGCCGACGTGCTCGTCTCCAACGTCAGGCCCGACGGATTGCGCCGGCTTGGCCTCGACTACGAGACGGTCAAGGGCACCAATCCGCGCATCATCTATTGCGCCGCCGTCGGCTACGGCGCGGGCGGTCCCGATTCGGGCAAGGCGGTCTACGACGACCTGATGCAGGCGGCCTCCGGCATCGCCGGGCTGTTCGGCGCGGTCGATGGCGCGCCGCGTTACGCGCCGATCAATGTCTGCGACCGCGTGGTCGGGCTGTATGTCGCGAACGCGATCACGGCCGCGCTGTATCATCGCGCCACCCGGGGCGAGGGACAGTTCATCGAGGTGCCGATGTTCGAGACGATGACCCAGTTCGTGCTCGCGGACCATGTCGGCGGCGGCGCCTTCGTGCCGCCGGAGGGCGAGATGGGCTATCGCCGCCTGCTGTCGCGCACGCGCGGCCCGTACCCGACGAAGGACGGCTATCTGGCGCTGGTCGTCTACACGAACCGCCACTGGGAGGCGTTCTCGAAGCTGATCGGCAAGCCGGACCTGATGCAGACCGACGCGCGGTTCCGCTCGCAGGAGACGCGCACGCAATTCGCGCAGGACATGGGCGCGTTCCTGGCCGCCGAACTGCCGAGGCGCACCAACGCGGAATGGCTGGAAGTGCTGCACGAAATCGACATTCCCGCCTGCCCGGTCAATTCCATCGAGGCGCTGACGCAGGACCCGCATCTGACGGCGGTGAAGTTCTTCGAGGAAGCCGAGCACCCGACCGAAGGGCGCGTGACGGTCAGCCGCTTCCCCGTGACGTTCAGCGCGTCACCCGCTTCCATCCGCCGGCTGGCACCCAACCTTGGCGAACACAACGCGGAAATTCTCGGAACCGCGCCGGCGCCGGCGGCGAAGGTCTGACAGGGTCAGCGCGATGCGCAGCCCACGATCATGGCGCGCCCTCCCGGCTGTTGCGGGGGACGACATCCGGCCTTGTTTCCAGCATCAGGCAGACATTGGTGAGCAGCCCGACCGCCTGGTCGAGCTTGGTGTCGAGGCGGGAGGACGGGCCGGCCACCGTCACGATATAGACCGCCGTGTTCCAGCGGAACGGCGCCGACAGCGTGGTCACGCCTTCGAGGCTTTCGCCCTGGTTCAGATACCAGCCGCGTTTGCGGCCGAGCGCCACATCTTCCCGCAGCGCCTGCCTGGAGGTGATGGTGCGATCGGTGAGCGGCTTGAGAATCGCGGTGCGCAGGAAGGATTCCAGCGCCGCGTCCTCCAGCGTTCCCAGCAGCGCCTTGCCGCCCGACGTCGCGTAGAGGCTGCGCACCATTTCCCCCACCTTGAGCTGGAAGCGCAGCGGGTGGGTCGGCTCGAACGCCAGCAGGTAGGTGGCTTGCAGCCCGGACACCTTGGCCAGCATGACCGACTCGTCGAGCGTGTCGCGCAGCGAGCGCAACAGCAGTTCGGCCCGCAGCACGACGGGATCGTTGTCGCCGATCTCCTGGCCGAGCTTCTGGAGGCGCAACGTGGGATAGTAGCCGGCGCGCGGCGCCAGTTCGTACACGTAACCGCGTGCCTTCATCGCCTGCAACACGTCGTGGCAGCTCGATACCGGGATCTTCATCAGACGGGCGATATCGGACAGCGACAGCGGGCGCTTCTCGGCGGCGAACAGTTCCAGCATGTCAAAGGTGCGGTCGACGATCTTGGACATAGGTTCCGGCACCTGATTTTCGCGGAGGCGGAATATGATCCGATCCATGTACGGGTCAAGGGCGCGATGATGCGGAGAATGGCGCTTCCATTCCGCCGTATGGGCGGAGACCATTTCGAGATGGCGTTACATTTCGGGCGATCGGACCGGCATCGCGGAGCGTGGGCATGAAACGTTTCGATCCGCTTGCCGACACCGAGGAACGGGCGGCCGTGCGCGACGCGGTGCGGGCCGTGTGCGACCGGTTCGACGACGCATACTGGGCGGAGAAGGACCGCTCGCATACGTTCCCGCACGAGTTCGCCCACGCCATCGCCGAGGGCGGCTGGCTCGGGATCGCGATGCCGACCGAATATGGCGGCGCCGGCCTCGGCGTGACCGAGGCCGCGATCATGATGCAGGAGATCGGGCATTCGGCCGGCAGCTTCGCCGCCTGTTCGACCGTGCATATCAACATCTTCGGCCTGCATTCCATCGTCCGCCACGGCACCGAGGCGCAGAAGGCGGCGTGGCTGCCGGCGATCATCAGCGGCGCCTCGCGCGCGTGCTTCGGCGTGACCGAGCCGGACGCGGGGCTCGATACTTCCAGGATCAAGACGCGCGCGGTGCGGGACGGCGACCATTACCGGATCAGCGGCCAGAAGATCTGGACCAGCACGGCGATGGAAGCGGACAAGGTCGTGCTGCTGGCCCGCACCACGCCGGTCGAGCAATGCGCGAAGCCGACCGATGGGCTGACGCTGTTCTATGCCGATCTCGACCGCTCGGCCGCCGAGATCCGGCCGATCGCGAAGATGGGGCGGCACGCGGTCGATTCGAACCAGGTCTTCTACGACAACATGATCGTGCTGGCGGACCGCCGCATCGGCGAGGAAGGCAGGGGCTTTCGCTACATCCTCGACAGCCTCAACCCCGAACGCATCCTGAATGCCGCCGAGGCGATCGGCATGGGCCGCCGCGCGCTGGAGAAGGCGGTCGCCTACGCCGACGAGCGCGTCGTGTTCGGGCGGAAGATCGGCATGAACCAGTCGATCCAGCATCCGCTGGCCGAATGCTGGTCCGAACTCTATGCCGCCGAACTGATGACGCTGCACGCGGCCGAATTGTATGATGCGGGAAAACCCTGCGGCGCGCAGGCGAACGCGGCAAAGTACCTCGCCGCCGATGCCGGCTTCAAGGCGTGCGACCGGGCGATCCGCACGCACGGCGGCATGGGCTACGCCGCCGAATATCATGTCGAGCGTTATTTCCGCGAAATGGTGGCGACGCAACTTGCCCCGGTCTCGCGCGAGATGATCCTGTGCTTCATCGCCGAGCGCGAGCTCGGGCTGCCGAAATCCTACTGACAGGGACAGGAATTTTCGATGAGCGAGGCTGTCGACAAGCCGGACATCCGCACGGAGCGGCGCGGCCGGGCGCTGTGGATCTGGATCGACCGGGAGCATCGGCGCAACGCGATGAACAAGGCGGTGCTCGCCGGCATCGAGGCCGCCGTCGCCGGCGCGCGGGGCGATCCGTCCATTCGTGCAATCATCCTGACCGGCGCTGGAAAAAAGGCGTTCTGCGCCGGCGCCGACCTGAGCGGCGGGACCGACACGTTCACGCTCGGCCTCGATGAGCCGATGACGGATTTCGGCAAGCTGGCCCGGCTGACCCGCGACTGCGGCGTGCCGGTGGTCGGCCGGATCAACGGCGATTGCGTCGCCGGCGGCATGGCGCTGATGGGGCTGTGCGACCTGGTTGTCGTCGCCGACCACGCGCGATTCGGATTGCCGGAGGCGAAAGTCGGCGTGTTCCCGATGCAGGTGCTGGTGTTTCTGCGCGACATGATCGGTGCGCGCCACATCAACGAACTTTGCCTGACCGGCGAGCTGATCACCGCTGCCCGCGCCTACGAGATCGGGCTCGCCAACTACGTCGTGCCGTTCGACGAACTCGATGCGCGCGTCGAGGCGCTGCTCGGCAAGCTCTACGACATGTCGCCGGTCGCGATGAAGCGGGGAAAATACGCAATCGCGGCGATGCAGCAGATGGCGTTCCACGAGGCGCTGGCGTTCGCGGAAACGCTGATCGCCGTCACGTCGCTGACGCGCGACGCGACCGAGGGGCTGGCCGCGTTCAACGAACGCCGCAAACCGAGCTGGCAGCAGGAACCTTCCCCATGAACGAAAAGATCGTGCGTATCGGCGGTGCCTCCGGCGCGTGGGGCGACAGCCCGGGCGCGCTGCCGCAACTGCTCGGCGCCGGCGTGCGGTATCTGATGATGGACTACCTCGCCGAAGTCACGATGTCGCTGCTGGCGCGGGCGAAGATGAAGGACCCGGAAGGCGGCTTCCCGCCCGACTTCGTCGGCTACCTGACGCGCGCGCTGCCGGAGATCGCGAAACGCGGCGTCAAGGTCGCGAGCAATGGCGGCGGGGTCAATCCGGCCGCGTGCAAGCGCGCGCTGGAGGCGGTGATCGCCGAGGCCGGGCTGTCGCTGCGCGTCGCGATGGTCGAGGGCGACGACGTGCTGCCGCTGACCGGCGAATTGCGAGCCGGAGGCTTGAAGGAAGCCGAATCGGGCGCGCCGCTGTCGGCGCGGCTGCTGACCGCGAATGCCTATCTCGGCGCGCTGCCGATCAAGGCGGCGTTCGATGCGGGGGCGGACATCGTCATCACCGGCCGCTGCGCCGACAGCGCGCTGGCGCTCGGCATCCTGATGCACGAGTTCGGCTGGGCGGCCGACGATTATGATCGGCTCGGTGCCGGCAGCCTCGTCGGCCATATCCTGGAATGCGGACCGCAGGCCACCGGCGGCACCTTCACCGACTGGGAGAGCGTGCCGGGCTGGCACGACATCGGCTACCCGATCGCGGAGTGCCGCGCCGACGGCACGTTCATCGTCACCAAGCCGGCGGGCACCGGCGGCCTGATCATCTCCGCCGTGATCGCCGAGCAGACGCTGTACGAGATCGGCGACCCCGCCGCCTATTTTCTTCCCGATGTCGTCGCCGATTTTTCGAAGGTGCGTCTGACGCAGGCCGGCCCCGATCGCGTCGCGGTCGAAGGTGCGCGCGGCCGGGCGCCGACGCGCACGTACAAAGTATCGGCCACCTATCAGGACGGATATCGCGCGGTCGCCTCGGTCTCGATCGTCGGCGTCGACGCGGCGCGCAAGGCGGAGAAGACGGCGGAGGCGCTGATCGCGCGGGCTCGGTTGCTGTTCCGGCGGCAGGGCATTGCCGATTTCACCGGCACGCATGTCGAGGCGCTCGGCGCGGAGGCGTCGTACGGCGCAGGCTCCCGCACGCGCGCGGTGCGGGAGGTTCTGCTGCGCGTGGTGGTGACGCATCCCAGCCGCGACGCGCTGGACATCTTCGGTCGCGAGCTTGGCGCGATCCCGCTGAGCTGCGCGCCGGGAACGACCGGGATCTACAGCGGGCGGCCGAAGCCGACGCCGGTGGTCAAGCTCTTTACGTTTTTCATCGACAAGGCCCGGCTCGGCCGGCCGAAGCTGACCGTCGGCAACGCCGCGCCGGTCGAGATCGAGGTTCCGTTCGCCGGCGGCTACGAGGCGCCGACTGCGAAGATCGAAGGCGAGATCGCGGGCGTTGCCGATGAGCCGACGGTCGAGGTGCCGTTGCTGCGGCTCGCCTATGCGCGCTCCGGCGACAAGGGCAACTCGGCCAGCATCGCCATCATCGCCCGCGAACCGCGCTTCCTGCCGCTGCTCCGGCGTGAGGTGACGCCGGAGCGCATCGTGGCACAGCTTGGCCATCTCGCCGAAGGTCCGGCGCGCCGGTTCGAGGCGCCGGGCCTGCACGCGCTGAATTTCGTCGTCGACAATGCGCTCGGCGGCGGCGGGATGGCCTCGCCGCGCATCGACCCGCAGGGCAAGGCCTACGGCCAGATGGCATTGGAGATGACGGTGGCGGTCCCGAAATCCTGGGTCTGAGTGCTGGGTCTGAGTCCGGGGGCAGACGGGAGCGTCACGGCGCATTGGGTGGCCGCCTGCGTTGCGGGCTGGTAGACTTGTGCCCTTCAGCGAAATGCGCGGAGTCGGTGCCCAGTGAACGGGTCAACAGAGATGGTGCCTGCGGTGTCCGAGCAAGGGGACGAGCCGTTGGTGACGCCCGAGGAGATCGCCAGGCTGGTGGGCTTCAAGGCGATGCAGGGCGCGCGCGAGTATTTCCGCACCGGCCGGGTCGGCCCGATCGCGGTGTCGCCGGACGGGCGGACGATTTCCGGGAGCGTGCGCGGGTCCGGGGGCAGGACCTATCATCAGTCCATCCATGTCGGCACGACGAAGGCCGGGCGGCGAATCCTGTCGGGGATTTGCACCTGTCCGGTTGGATCTGACTGCAAACATGTGGCGGCCGCGCTGCTGGCCTATCAGGCCGAACCCGCGCCGTTGCAGGCCTCCGTGCCGGCGCGGCGGGCCCCGGCCGCTCCGGCGCCAGTCGTCCCGGTGGAGCCGGCGCTGCCGCCTGACATCCAGGCCTGGCTACGCAGCCTGGAGGCCGCGCAGCAGGAGGAGACCGACGAATATCCGCCGACGGTGCGCAAGCGGCTGCTGTTCGTGCTGGATCGCGAACCGAATATCGGCGGCCTGCGCGTTTCGCTCGCCTCGATCGAACTCAAGCGCGACGGCAGCGTCGCGGATGCGGGGCGGCGGCATGACTTGCGGCAACTGACGGATGCCAGCCAGCCGCCGAAATTCCTGCGCCCGGCGGACCGGGTCATTCTCGCGGCGATGGCGCGCTTCGCGTCCCGCGACGGCGACAGCGAAATGCCGGACCTGCTCCGCCGCATCGTTGCCACCGGCCGTGGCCGCTGGGGGACGTGGGACGGACCCACCGTCACCGAGGGGCAGCCGGTGGCGGGGCGGCTGACCTGGGCGCTTTCGGACGACGGACGGCAGCGGCCGGTGCTGGAGCTGCCCGACCGGCTGCTGGCGTTGCATGGTGCCGAACCGTGGTACGCCGATCCCGCGTCCGGCGCGGTCGGCCCGGTGCAGACCGATCTGCCGAGCCGGCTGCTGCGGGCGATGCTGGCGGGACCGCCGCTGCCACCCGCCGTCGCCGCCCGCGTGCGCGGCGAGATGCTGCGCCGGATGCCGGACGCGGCCTTTCCCGCGCCGCGCGAACTGGCGCCGCCCCGCCGCGTGCGCGAGCCGTTGCGGCCGCATCTGCTGCTGCTGTCCGGCAGCCTGCCGATCGACCCCTGGGCCTTCCTGCGCGGGCGGCGCGTGGATTTCACCGCGCCCGACGCCTCCGCTCGCGTTCCGCTGGCCCGGCTGTCGTTCCAGTACGGGCCGGTGACGCTGCCCACGCCCGTCAACCGCGACACGTTCGTTCGCGGCGGCCAGTTGCTGACCGTCGTCCGCGACGCCGCCGGCGAGGCGCGCGCCTGGGAACGGCTGCACCAGCTCGGCCTGCAACTCGTCCAGCGGCTCGGCTACGCGCTGGCGGCGAGCCCGCACGGGACCGATCTGATCCTGACCGACCCCGACCCCGGCGCGTGGATCGAGATCGTGCTGCACGACGTTCCGGCGCTGCGCGCAGACGGCTGGGACGTGGAGATTCGCGAGGATTTCCCGCTGCGGCTGGCCGAGCCGGACGGCGACATCACCGTCTCGATCGACGAGAGTTCGGGCATCGACTGGTTCGACCTCGAACTCGGCGTGATGGTCGATGGCGAGCGCGTCAATCTGGTGCCGGTGCTGCGCAAGCTGCTCGCCGATCCCGACCTGCTGCTGATGTTCGAGGCGGATGCCGAGCACGACGCGGATGCGCCGATCCTGCTGCCGCTGCCGGACGGCCGCTTGCTGAACATCCCGCTCGCGCGGCTTGCGCCCATTCTGGCGCCGCTGCTGGAACTGTTCCAGGACACCGAGGACAGCGAGACGGACGGGCGCCTGCGCGTTGCCCGGCATCGTGCCGGCGACCTCGCGCTGCTGGAGGAAGCGGGCACGCTCGCATGGGCCGGCGGCGAGGCGCTCCGCGCGCTCGGGCGGCAGTTGCGCGCGACCGGCACGATCCCGCCCTGCGCGGCGCCGGAGGGGTTCGGCGCGGTGCTGCGGCCGTATCAGGCGCAGGGACTGGCGTGGCTGCAATTCCTCGGCGCCGCCGGCCTCGGCGGCATCCTCGCGGACGACATGGGGCTGGGCAAGACCGTGCAGGCGCTGGCGCACGTCGCTGTCGAGCAGGCGCAAGGGCGGCTCGACCGGCCGGTGCTGGTGGTCTGCCCGACCAGCGTGGTGCCGACCTGGCGCGCCGAGGCGGCCCGCTTCGCGCCGTCGCTGCGGGTGCTGGTGCTGCACGGCCCGACCCGCTCCAAGGCGTTCGCCACGATCGCCCAGCATGATCTGGTGATCACTAGCTATCCGCTGCTGTCGCGCGACCACGCGGTGCTGGCCGAGCAGAAATGGCACATCGTCCTGCTGGATGAGGCGCAGACGATCAAGAACCCGGCCGCCACCACGTCCAAGCTGGCGCGCACGCTCGATGCGCGGCTGCGGCTGTGCCTGTCCGGCACGCCGCTGGAAAACCACCTCGGCGAATTGTGGTCGCTGTTCGATTTCCTGATGCCGGGGTTCCTCGGCAACCGCCAGCAGTTCGGCCGCCGCTATCGCGGCCCGATCGAGAAGGCCGGCGACGCCGAGCGGCAGGCGCTGCTGGCGCGCCGCGTCGCCCCGTTCCTGCTGCGCCGGACCAAGGCGGAGGTCGCCGCCGACCTGCCGGCCCGCACGACCATCACCGAGACGATCGAGATGGAAGCGCCGCAGCGCGCGATCTATGAGGGCATCCGGCTCGCCATGCACAAGCGGGTCCGCGACGCGATCGCCGAGCACGGGCTGGCGCGCTCGGGCATCGTGATCCTCGATGCGCTGCTGAAATTGCGGCAGGCCTGCTGCGATCCGCGCCTATTGAAGCTGACCACGGCGAAGGCGGCGAAGGCGGGCTCGGCCAAGCTGGAGCGGCTGTTCGAGATGCTGCCGCAGATGCTGGAGGAAGGGCGGCGCATCCTGTTGTTCTCGCAATTCACCTCGATGCTGGCGCTGATCGAAGCGGAACTGGACGCGCGCAAGATTCCGTATGCGCTGCTGACCGGTGACACGCGCGACCGCGAAGCCGTCGTGGCGCGGTTCCAGAACCGCGAGGTGCCGCTGTTCCTGATCAGCCTGAAGGCGGGCGGCGTGGGGCTGACGCTGACGGCCGCCGACACGGTCATCCATTACGACCCCTGGTGGAACCCGGCGGTCGAGGATCAGGCCACCGACCGGGCGCACCGGATCGGCCAGGACAAGGCGGTGTTCGTCCACCGGCTGGTCACGGAGGGCACCATCGAGGAGAAGATGGAGATCCTGAAAGCCAAGAAGCGCGCGCTGGTCGCCGGCATCCTCGGCGCCGAGGGCGGCGACACGCTGAAAATGACCGAGGCCGATGTGGAGGCGCTGTTCGGGGAGTGACGGAGCGCGCCCCTCAGGCGGAGGCGCGGACCCGCTGCTTCTTCGGGCGCGGCGCGTGGGCCGTAAGCTGCGACGGAGCGGAGACGCCGTTGCTGGCGCGGTCGAGCACGAGGCGGGCGTAATCGTCCATGTCGCCATCGAACGGCACCACCGTCCCGTCCGCCGCCAGCCACAGCCGGTCCGCCACCAGTTCCATCAGCGAGCGGTCGTGGGTGATCAGGATCACCGCGCCCTCGTAGTCGTTCAGCGCGTCGAGCAGCGCGCGGCGGCTGTCGATGTCCAGATGGTTCGTCGGCTCGTCGAGGATCAGCAGATGCGGCGCCGTCATCGCCACCATGTTCAGCAGCAGCCGCGCCCGCTCGCCGCCCGAAAGGTCGGCGACGGTGGTGGATTGCTTGTCGAAGCCGATGCCGAATTTTGCGAGCGTCGATCGGTGGCCGCTCTCGCCGAGGTCCTGGCGCTCGCGGCGGATGATGTCGAGCGGCGTGTCGGCAGGGTCCAGCGCCTCGATCTGATGCTGGTGGAACCAGCCGACCTGGATGCGACGCTCGCGCTGCATGTGGCCAGCCTGGATCGGCAGCGCGCCGGCCGCCATTTTCGCGAACGTCGATTTGCCGGCGCCGTTGACGCCGAGCAGCCCGATCCGGTCATCGACATCGAGCCGCAGGTTGAGGCCGCGCAGCACGACGTTGCCGTCATAGCCGACATTGACCCCCTCCAGCCGCATCAGCGGCGGCGCCAGCGGGCGGGCAGGCGAGGGGAGCGTGAACGGCGCCACCCGCTCCTCGATGGTTGCCGCCACCGGCTGCATCTTGGCCAGACGCTTCATCCGTGACTGCGCCTGCGCCGCCTTGCTGGCCTTGGCCTTGAAGCGATCGACGAAACTTTGCAGATGCGCGCGCTCCGCTTCCTGCTTGGCGCGGGAGGCCGCCTGCAAGCGCAGCTTCTCGGCCCGCTGCCGTTCGAAATCGTCGTAGCCGCCGGTGTAGAGCTCGAGCTTGCCCTCGGTGACGTGCAGGATGTGGCCGACGCAGTTGTTCAGCAGTTCGCGGTCGTGCGAGATGATCAGCGCGCTGTAAGGGTATTTCTTCAGCCGCGCTTCCAGCCACAACGCGCCTTCGAGATCGAGGTAGTTGGTCGGCTCGTCGAGCAGCAGCAGGTCGGGCTGCGCGAACAGGGCCGCCGCGAGGGCAACGCGCATTCGCCAGCCGCCGGAGAATTCGGCCATCGGGCGGGCCAGGTCGGCGGTGGAGAAGCCGAGGCCGCTGAGGATTTCGCCGGCCCGCGCGGGTGCGCGATCGGCGTCGATCTCGCCGAGACGCAGATAGATGTCGCCCATGCGCTCGGGCTCGGCGGTGTCGAGTTCGCCGAGCAGCGCCTCGCGCTCGGTGTCGGCGGCCAGGATCGTGTCGAGCAGGCTGACGGGTGTGGCCGGATGTTCCTGATCGACCGAGCCGATCCGGGCGGCCTTCGGCACGCTGATCTCGCCGCCGTCGGGCGAAAGCTCGCCGAGGATCAGCTTGAACAGGGTGGATTTGCCGATGCCGTTGCGGCCGACGAGGCCGACCTTGGCGTTCACCGGCAGGGTTACGGTGGCGCGATCGAAGAAGCGGCGCCCCCACGCATTGAACACGAGGCCATCAATCTGCAACATGGCACGGACCGCCGAACGAAATGACCGGACGATCCCGCCAACCGAGCCGCCATGCGTGGTCTACCGGAGGCAGCGCGGCTTTGCGAGGATTTTGGGTGCATTGCAGCAATCCGCCGGCTACGCCGCCGCCCGGAGCGCCCCCGCCGGTTGCGCCGGCACCGGCGGTGTCCCGCGCGGCACGGCGAGGGACGCCAGGGCCGCCAGCAGGCAGAGCGCGCCGGACAGCATGAAGGCCGGCACGTAGCTGCTCAGCAGGTCCCGCGAGAACCCGGCGCCCATGGCCGCGACGGCGGCGCCGAGCATGTGCGAGCAGAACACCCAGCCGAACACCAGCGATGCCCTCTCCCGCCCGAAGATCGAGCCGCACAGGCGCACCGTCGGCGGCACGGTGGCGATCCAGTCGAGCCCGTAAAAGATGGCGAAGATGGTCAGGCCGTAGATCGAGAACGAGGAGAACGGCAGCGCCAGCAGCGACAGGCCGCGCAGGCCGTAATAGGCGAACAGCAGGCGGCGGTTGTCGAACCGGTCGGAGAGCCAGCCGGAGCCGATGGTGCCGACGAAGTCGAACGCGCCCATCATCGCCAGCACGCCGGCGGCCGCCACCTCCTGCATTCCGAAATCCTGACAGAGCGGGATGAAGTGGTTGCCGATCAGCCCGTTGGTGGACAGGCCGCAGACGAAGAACGTGAAGGCCAGCAGCCAGAAGGCGGGATACCTCGCCGCGTCGCGCAAGGCGCGCAGGGCGAGCATTGCCGCGCCGCCGCTGCGGGGCGGGGGCGCGTTCACAGCGCGCTCCCCGAAGGATGGCAGCCCCACCTCGCCGGGATGATCGCGCGAGACGAGCCACAGCAGGCCGCCCGCGACCGCACACGCCGCCGCCGCTGGCAGCAGGGCGACACGCCAGCCATAATGGCCGGCGAGCCACGCCGCGACCGGCAGGAAGATCAGCGAGCCGGTGGCCGAGCTTGCGGAGAGCAGGCCGATCACCAGGCCGCGCCGCGCGGTGAACCAGCGGTTGGCGACGGTGGCACCCAGCACCATCGCCGTCATGCCGGTGCCTACGCCGACCATCAGCCCCCAGGTCAGCCAGAGCTGCCACAGCGCCGTCATCTGCGTGGCGAGCGCGATGCCGCCGACGATCAGCAGCACCGCCACCGCCACCGTGTTGCGCACGCCGTAGCGCTGCATCAGCGCCGCCGCGAACGGGCCCATCAGGCCGAACAGGATCAGCCGCAGCGACAGCGGCCCGGAGACGGCGGACGTGGACCAGCCGAACTCGGTCATCAGCGGGCGCAGCAGCACGCCCGGCATTCCCATCGCGGCGGCGGTGCTGAGCAGCACCAGAAACGTCACCGCGACCACGGCCCAGCCGTAGAAGATGCCGCGCCGGGCGAGCCATGGGGCGAGCAGCGATGCCAGCATGTCAGGCGTCTCCTGGGGCGGGAATGGCGGCACGCCGGGCCAGTGCTGCGGCGGCGGCCAGGGCCGCGCGCGAGTGGGCCGGGTCGGTGGACCGGGCACGCGCGAGTTGCAGGCCGCCGAGCATGGCGGCGAGCGTCGCATCGGCTGCCGCCTCCACCCGGTCCCGCGCGGCTGTGGGGTGCGCGGTTGCGATCTCATCACGCAGCACCGCCAGCAGCAGCGTCGCGCCATCGGCGAGCGCCGCGCGCAGCGCCGGTTCCGCGCGCGTGACCTCCGGCCCGAGGGCGGCCAGCACGCAGCCCTCGCCGGGGTCGTCGCGATGGTGTTCGGTCAGATACGAGGCAATGATGGCGGTCAGCGGGTCCCGGCCCTCGGCGCGGGCAGCGGCGGCGCGGCCGCGCCAGCGTTGCGCGCCCTGTTCCAGTCCGCTCCGGCACGCGGCCTCGGCAAGCGCGGTCTTGCTGGGGAAATGGCCGTAGAAGGCGCCATGCGTCAGCCCGGCGGCGGCCGTGACCTCGGCGATCGGGACGGCGGCGATGCCGCGCGCGCCAAAAAGCCGGCCGGCGGCGGAAAGCAGCGCGTCGCCATGCGCCTCGCGGGTGGAGCGATCGACTTTCATTCTTTGATGATAGACGTCATGATTAGGCGCCACAAGGTGGGCCATGCGCTGACGTCGGAGGCGAGCCGCTAGCGGATCAGGCCGGTCAGCGGGCTCGACGGGTCCGCGCCCATCCGGCGCGGCATCCGCTTGGCGAGGTGGGCGAGCCGGCCGGCCTCGACCGCGAGCTTCATCGCGCGCGCCATCGTCACCGGGTCGCCGGCATGGGCGATGGCGGAATTCAGCAGAACCGCGGTGCAGCCAAGCTCCATCGCAATGGCGGCGTCCGAGGCGGTGCCCACGCCCGCGTCCACCAGCAGCGGTACCTTGGTCTGTTCGATCAGCAGCGACAGCATCGCCGCGTTCTGGATGCCGAGGCCGGAGCCGATCGGCGCGCCGAGCGGCATGATCGCCACGCAACCCAGATCTTCCAGCCGCTTGGCCGCGACCGGGTCGTCGGCGCAATAGACCATCACCTCGAACCCGTCGCGGAGCAGCGCCTCGGCGGCTTCCAGCGTTGCCTGCATGTCGGGATACAGATGCGGCGGCGGGCCCAGCACTTCGAGCTTGACGAGGTTCCACCCGCCGGCTTCGCGCGCCAGCCGCAGCGTGCGCACCGCGTCCTTGGCGGTGTGGCAGCCGGCGGTGTTCGGCAGATAGGTGTAGACCTTGGGATCGACGTAATCCTGCAACATCGGCGCCGAGGGGTCCGAGAGGTTCACCCGGCGCACCGCGACGGTGACCATCTCCGCCCCGCTCGCCGCGATTGCCGCAGCCGTTTCCTCAAGACTCTTGTACTTGCCGGTGCCGACGACCAGCCGCGAACGGAACGTCCGGCCGGCGACGGCCCAGGTGTCGGCCTCGGTCTGCGGGGCGATGTCCATCTTAGCCGCCTCCGATGAAATGCACGATTTCGAGCGCGTCGCCGTCTTTGAGCCAGGTCTGCGTGTAGGCGGAACGGGGGACGATTTCCTCGTTGCGCTCGACCGCGACCTTGCGCGTATCGAGCCCGATCAGGGCCAGCAACGCGGCCACATTGGTCTCCGCGCCGAGGTTTCTCGGTTGCCCGTTCAACGTGACCGTCATCGCCTCACCCATCCGCCGGAGTATGGGGATGGAGGCGGTGCCGGACAAGCAAGCGGCCCCGCGCCGATTGTCGTGGCACCGATGTGCGTGCTAGGGCGCACGCCATGACGGGCAAACCGACTCTGCCGCTGGTCGCGGTCCTGAATGGGCCCAACCTGAACATGCTCGGGCTCCGGCAGCCCGAGGTCTATGGTACCGCCACGCTCGACGATGTCGAGGCGTTGTGCGTGGAGACCGCCGAGCAGATCGGCCTCGCCATCGACTTCCGCCAGACCAACGGCGAAGGCGAGCTCGTGTCGTGGGTGCAGGAGTTTCGCGGTCGCGCCGCCGGCATCGTGATCAACCCGGCGGGCTACACCACGACATCCGTCGCCCTGCTGGATGCGCTGCTGGCCAGCGAATTGAAGGTGATCGAGGTGCATATCAGCAATATCCACCGCCGGGAGGAGTTCCGTCAGCACTCCCTGGTTTCCAAGGCGGCGGTCGGCGTGATCGCCGGTCTCGGCATTCTCGGTTACGGCCTGGCGCTGCGCGCGATGGCCGAATTGATTCAGGAGGGGCCTTGATGCCCGTGTCGTTCGATGAAACCGCCGTGCGGGCGCTGGCGACCATCCTGGCGGAGACCGGGCTGACCGAGATCGAGATCGAGGGCAAGGACGGACGCATCCGCGTCGTCCGCGCGCCCCCGCCGGTGACGCAGGTCGCGGCCAATGTCGCCTCGTCCGGCGTCGCACTGGCGCAGGCCCCGGCGCCGCTGGCCGCGGCCGTCGCCAACGGTCTGGCCGTGGAGGAGGATTTTGCCCATCATCCGGGTGCCGTGCGCAGCCCGATGGTCGGCGTTGCGTATCTGGCGCCGGAGCCGGGGGCGACGCCCTTCATCGCGGCCGGGCAGGCAGTCGCGGCCGGGCAGACG
>Ga0116226_10001655_pt1 | contig 19364 bp, 22 predicted proteins | sample S1TSphfallax_FD_89692 | JGI IMG/M metagenome (GOLD analysis project Ga0116226, IMG submission 89692) | Host-associated microbial communities from peat moss isolated from Minnesota, USA - S1T2_Fa - Sphagnum fallax MG | ecosystem: Host-associated > Plants > Peat moss > Unclassified | place: USA... | reverse complement strand
TGCCCTCGCCGCGTTTGCCCGGGCGGGTGGGGGCCGGGGGGGGGAGGGGGGGGCCGGGGGTGGTGTTTTTGAACCCCCCCCCGAGGGGGGGGGGGGCAGGGCGCCCCCCCCCCCCCCCCCCCCCCCCGCGCGACCAGCGATCATCAATTTGGTCACGTCACGAAAGAGCCCAATGAACTACCTCGGGTGGTAGGATGGATTTGATCTTCTATACCAAGCTTCATTTAGGCGTGGCATTTTCGCTGCTGGTCCGTTTTGTTTTCAGCTCGCATTGTATGCGCGAAGTTGTTAGCACGCGAATGGCCGCATAAAGGCAAAATAAAAACGCCTTTTAACAAATTTTTGCAAAGTGCAACGCGACAAAATCTCATTATTGGCGCAAATTTTTGAGGATATCGCGGACCAACATTTTTTTCTGCGACAGAAGCTTACCAATTTTCGCATGGAGGCGGTAATGGGCTCATTCCTGACGCAAACGGCAGGCTTCGGATTAGACGGACGCTCACATGCAACAAATATCAAAAAATTGCTCGAAACTTCGGAGATCAGCCGCATCCACACGGAGCACGAATGGCGCCGGCCGCAGATTCTGGAAGATATGCCAGCGCGCGAATGGAAGGGTTTAGTATCCAAATGGACAGATCCCAGCACCAAGACGCGTGAAGAAAGCATTTCTGCCAGGCCAACGCATTACACGATTGGTCTTGCGATGCGGCGCACCAACGCGACTCTCTCTCTGTCCGGCGCTATGGTCCATCATGGCGAGATTTCGTCTGGCATGTCTCATATCTGCGGGCCCAATGACAGCGCGCACGCAATTTTCCGCGCACCGTGCGACTTTATTCATCTACATATTTCAAAAAGCTTCGTTTCGCAGTGCTTTGACGAGGCCGAGATTTCGTTAAGCCCGGAATTGCCAAGCTTTAGCAAGAATTTCTGCAAGGACGCAACCATTGAGCAACTCATGCGCTCACTGGCAGTACCGCAGATCGCCGGGCCCGCGATGGGGCACCTTTACATGGAAGGTGTATGTCTCGCGGTGGTAGCCCGCCTCATCGCGGCGCAATATGATCGCAGCCAGACGCTGGATAAACCCAAAATTGCCGCATTAGCCAATTGGCGGCTGAAGCGCGCGCTGGAATATATCGAAGCCAATATTGCGGAGCCGATAACGCTTGCCGATGTCGCCGCCTCGACCGGACTTACGCGCATGTATTTTGCCGCCCAGTTCAAAGCAGCAACCGGTACGCGACCCCATGAATATATTCTGCGCCGCCGCATAGAACGCGCGCAGGATATGCTGCTAACATCGAACGTAACGCTGATCGATGCCGCCCTTAGTGTCGGTTTTCAAACGCAGGCACATTTCACGACCGTGTTCAAGAAAATGGTCGGCGACACGCCCTATCGCTGGCGTGAAGCAAATCTCCAGCGGAGCGCTGCATCAGCAGGCAAATTGCGCCGTATTGGCCGCGCCCACTCAGAGGTTATATTCGGGCAAGAGACAGGCCGACGCCCGGCTTCCGTCAACGCCGGTGCCGATTACGGATACGTGGCCTAGGATGGACTCTTCGTTGTAGCTCCGGCTGAAAATCTCTATAAAATTTCAGAAACGATGCAATGGGCGATACCGCGAATCCCGACATTGTCGAGCATATTAGCCCTCTCGGGTTTCGGCCTACTGTGGCAATCCTTACGACGGCGATTGCACGCGCCGGGATGACGCTCTTCGCTATCATCGACCATGCCGCGTCGGCCGCTGAAGCTGGACTGCTCATGCCGCCGACAATGGTTCTCATCTACGGCAATCCAAAGGGCGGCACACCCGTCATGCTTACAACACCTTCTGCGGCACTCGATCTACCGCTGCGGGTGCTGGTGCGAGAGGATTCCACGTTAGGTGTTGTGGTCGCGTTTCACCCGGTCACTAAAATGCTTGAGCGCGCAGGCGTGGACCCCGTGGTTGCCGCAAAGCTCGAGCCGGCACAGCAATCATTGCTCGGAGAGCTCAACGCACACAAATCAGGAAGATAGAGACGTCGGTAGCGGAATTTTTGACTTACAAAAATCCGCACTCACGGATTTTAACAGATTTTAGCAACATCTAACCGGGAACGCTTTGCCTTTCTCCATATGTGATGATACCACTTCAATAGCGTTGGACATACTTAACCGGATTTGAACCAGTCCAAATAAGTTCGGACCGGCCTGTAATTCAGTGTCACGATGCCCGAACTGAGGAAAGTTTATCTCGTATCACGTTGATCTCACCAGAGCATGAGAAAGCTATCGTATGACGTTCCGAAGTATCCCGTCTTCTATTAAGGGCTTTCTGAAAGCCGCCGAGGAGCGGGATCCCGATGGGATTTATCGCGTATTCGCGCAAGGCGCAACTGTATCAGATTTTGGTGTGGACTATGAAGGTGAGAATATAAGGACATGGATCGAACAACGATGCATTGACGGCGACGTTACGTTCCGTATGATTAATGCTTCGAGAACTGAAGGAAAATTCGCCTTAACTTTGCTCACGAGCTCAGGCCACAACTCTCACCAGGTGAATGGCTGGATGCAAAGCGGATGGCTGTTCCGAATTCAGGACGATAAAATAATATCGCTTGATCTGGTGACAGAACAACGACCCGATCTTCCGGCCGTAATCGTCGACTATATCAACGCCACCAACTCATTCAACGCAGATGCTTTGGCTGCAGTGTTCACCGAAGGTGCATTGGTGAACGATCAGCAACGGGACTACTGGGGCAGAGCCGAAATCAAGCAATGGGCTGCGCGTGAGATCGTCGGCGAAAAGGTCACCATGTATGTGACCAAAGTGGTTTATAATCATAACAACGTCGTCGTGACTGCAAATGTAACTGGCGAGTACGACAAGCGTGGCCTTCCCGACCCGCTCGAACTGAATTTCTATTTTTCATCTCATAACGATCGAATTGCGCAGCTCATCATCTTGAACAACAACCCTCCACCTTGAAGTCAGGTAACCCGCGACCATTCAGAAAGGGCTATTCAGATCACAAACCGAGAGCACTCAGTCCGGGATGATCAGCCGGACGCGGCGCGTTGTGGTCCCAGAAAAACGTCCGGTCTGAGGATTTAATCGGTAGGTCATTGATCGAAGCATAACGATGATGCATCAGTCCGAACTCATCAAATTCCCAATTCTCGTTTCCATAAGAGCGAAACCACTGGCCGGACTCGTCATGCCATTCATAGGCAAAGCGTACGCCAATGCGGCTTCCATTAAATGCCCATAATTCCTTGATCAACCGGTAGTCGAGTTCCTTTTCCCATTTGCGCGTTAAAAATGCGATAATGGCCTCTCGCCCTTGCGGGAATTCCGCCCGGTTTCGCCATTGACTATCGATCGTATAAGCCAGCGCGACTCGGGCGGGGTCGCGACTATTCCACCCATCCTCTGCGAGCCGAACCTTGAGCATGGCGGTCTCTTCTGTGAATGGCGGAACGGGCTTACGGATTTCAGTCATTACTTCTCTCCCGGGCAATCATCTGCGTGATCACATTCGCTCCACGAAAAGGCTAGGGAGCAGCGTTGCGTCCCTCAGACACGATACGACTATCAATCATAACGATTTGCCGGTCGCCGATCAATTGTATTGCACCCAAGTCCCGCAAGCACAGAAGTGATTCAGCAACCACTTTTCGGTGTAACGAAAGGTAGTTTGCGATTTGTATCAAACCGATGGGCAATATTTTCGGCTGGACATCAGCCCCGGCCAAACGGTCGAAGATATCGCGTAAAAATGCACATATTTTTCCATGAATAGTGGGGCGTCCCAAAATTAAGATTTGCCGTTGCAGCCGTTCGACGGGGCTCAGCACGACCATCTCAAGAATCTCTTTGTATCTAGCGCAGCCAGAAGCCAGGATTTCAAGTTTCGGAGCCGGACATGTCGTGACAACGGTCTCGTCAACGAGAGCCTCGTATCTATAGGTTACGTCCCCCGCCGGCTTTATAAAAAACTCCCCCGGAAGAATGAAGTCCAACACGCGTCTTTTTTTGCCAGGGGTGAGTGCGCAAAGCATCCCAGCGCCATAATGCAGTCGGCAAAATCTATCACCCTCCGTAAATTGATGATCAATGAGATCGCCCGCCTGAAAATAGGAGGCCATACCAACCCCATCCGGACTGACGCGATGCTCAGGCAGATCAAATTCGACCACCGGTACAAAGCGATCAGTCGTTAGCCGCTCAAACGTCAACGCACTGGACATCTTATCACCTCATGACGGCTGAAATAGAAAGGCAAAATGTGATGGGCTTAAAGAACATTGGAGCCTGTCCAGGAGGGTGGATCGCTCGCGGGAAATGATTCATCGCCGGCTTCGTCAATCGCGTCCGCAGTCGTTGAAGGCTCGTTGAATAAAAGCCCGTCTGTGAAAGCGAGCACATATCGCATGTCGCCATGGCAAGTCATGCTGATGCTTCGTAGCTTACGTTCCGCCTCCTCAAGCACGATGTCCGTAACGGACTGTACCGGATAGTTTCCGCTCTCAAGCGAAATGGTTACAACGTCCTGTTCACGGTCAAATCCAATCCTGAAAAATCGTGTTGACTCCGTCAGCATCTTATCTCCCGCCATGAGTGACACGGCCGGAGGACAACCAGCCGCTATTTTTACGATGCTTTCAAAATATGCCATCCAGCTTGACCTTTCCAATTTGTGCATGCTCATTGCATCACTCCTGGTTCACGGTGATTTTTCTAACGACTTCCCGGCTTGGCAATAACAAAAACATGCAATGCATGACTACACACATGAGGACGACCATCACCAGGCCAAGCAGGGCTGCACCGGCACGCGCGAAGTAGGTCGGTACAATACCGGTGGCCGATGCAAGACAAAACCCCACCAGCGAAAATACGAGAATATCAATGTACAAGCTGTGGCTAGGGGCAATACCCCGCGTCGTTGCTCTGGCCGACCCGCCGGCCTCTACCCCTTTATCGCACTTCATCCGCTCGCACGCCGCTGAAGGCCTTTTGATAATACCGCATTTTTTGCCATCCTGAATACGCACTTTATGCTCTCCTGGGTGCCAACTTCGACTTCGATAAGGAGGTGAACGCCTCCAACCTTCAAGATGCTAATGAAACGGAAAAATGCGGTCTTTTCTAAGGGCACATTGGTTACATAACTGCACGTCCCAACATCAAATTTCGCCCCGTGAACCCTTTTTTTTGCGCTTGAAGATTATGCCTGAAGAGATACGAATATCACCTGTATTCCCGATCGATCCGTTTGCGCAGATTTGCCTTTTCCGCCCCCGGATGAACCATGCAATTGCATAATCTTCATGCAAAAGGGAAAGACGAATTCTGGAATAAAGTGAAAATAGCGAATGTTCGCAGAAATACCATGTTCTCCAAAGTCCGACGGCGCCGCTGGTAACCAGGCTCATATCCTGATGCGGCCTTTGTCTTACCAATATCTCCGCCCGAGGAGCAGCATTTTTGCTCCGTTGACACGTTGCAATGACGCTCGCTTCTTGGTCGACAATCAAAGCGTCGATAGAGGACCATAAATTCGGCGCTTTTAACGTTGGATTTTTCCATGACAAAAATCCAGTTTTACAAAGTCTGTCGAATTTTTCTGTTTTTTCGTTTTGCGCTGAATCTGAATCAAAGCTGCTAGGAGTTCGAAAAATGACCTTGAAATCAGTTGAAAACAATTTTGTTCGCTCTTTTCCGCCAGCCTCTCTGCCTATGATCCCTGGCGAAAGCAATGCGAGCAGCAGCCAATCCACTGTCGGGCCGCTGATGGCGGCTGCACAGACGCGTCAATCTCAATTGCTCGTTGAAGACACGATCAACGAGGCGCGTACGGCGCTGCGCGCGGCAACGGACTTGGTGATCAATCGTGGCTGGGCGACGAGCGATACTTTCGTGCGGCATCATTTGCTTTCCGCCGCGCGCGAAATTGCGGCCATTTCGGTGTCGCTGAACGCCAGCGTGGAGCATGGCGAGAGCGCCACACCCTGCCTGGTACGGGTGGTGGACCATGAAATTGCGAGTGTAGCGGCCTGCTTTCCGGACCGTGCCGGACAGATCAGCCGAGGGGTAATCTCGTTGGATGTCCTGCCGTCCTGGACATCGGTGTTCATTTTCGGCCTCGTCGTACGCACCTTGCTGAACGACGCCGTCCATCACACCACGCCCGGCACGCGGCTTTCGGTGCGCTTCCGGCAGGACCGTGAGATGCTGCGTTTCGGCATAGATGGCGCGGGCCATTGCAGCGAAAGCGAATTGCTCAGCAGAATCCCGGACCCAAAACGTTTCCGCTCGCTCATCGCCTCGTTGAGCGGAAGGGTGGAGAGCGCCCCGAACGGCATTTCAATCCGCATGCCGGTGATCGCCTGCGCGTCGATTGAATTTTTACAATACTGAGCAATACCGGCGCGAACCAACCCGAGAGCGTCCAGCTGATCTGCCTCCGCGGTAATGCAGATCAGCAATGCCGCCACGCTGCGGCTCTGCCGGAACTCGTTGGTATCACATGATATTCCGCCCTTCAGCGCTCAAAAGCTTGGCAGCCATTCGGTTTTTGTACCTAAGCCCGCGTTCAATATTGCCTGGTTCGACATTATGCTTGGACCAGGAGATTTACATGGACCAGATGACGAGCCCCGGCGATACCCAGAGTCAGGACAATGCTATAGGGTTTCGCGATGAGATCGCGGCCATCGGGTGGCTGAACGCTGAGGATGTCATGTGCCTGCTTCAAAACGGCATTCAATCGCTGGATGATCTCGCTGATCTGGCAAGTGATGAACTGCTCGAAATCGTGGGCACCCACAACCTCACCATGGAGACTGCCAATAGAGTCATCATGGCCGCGCGTGCACATTGGTTCGAGGATGATCTCAAAGCCGCGGAATAAACCGCCCCGGGCATGTCTAGGATATGCCCTTACCATTCTAAAGCAAGACAAATGTATAGCCTTATCAATAATTTACCTACATCGCCGAACGGGCAGCGCCCGACCGCGAACGACGATCTGCTGTTCTTCGAGGCATGGGAAAAAGGTTTGACGCCCCGCTCCCTTGATGCGGGAACGATGCTCCGCGTGCGTCAGATCCGCCGCGCCTCCAAGATAGCCCCGCCAAGCGGCGCTGACTGCGACCGGCCTTAGGCGTTTACGCCGTTGATGCCGCTTTTCCGGGTCCCGGCGTTTAAACTCCTTTTCATCCTCATCTGTGGTGCGGCCGTGTGTCAGCCGCCTCCCGCGCAAGCGGCCTCGCCCAACCCGCTCTCGGGCAGTTGGATGATGCCGGGCGCTTCCCCTACCGGACGCTGGGTAACGCCGCAGCATGACGCCGTGATCGAGATCATTCCTTGCGGCGCAAATCTCTGCGGCCAGATCGTCGGCATGGCGCTCGCACCCGGCGCACCGGTCCCGCAGGACTGGCAGGGCGACAGCCAATGCAATCTTACGATATTGGAGGTCGCACCCGACGATAACGGCGACGGCACCACGAGCTGGAGCGGCTCTATCCTCGATCCGCGGGACGGCTCCGTCTACCATGCCAGCATCAGGCTAGACGCGGCGCATAACCTAAACCTGCACGCCTATATCGGACTGCCTATTTTCGGGGAGACGCAGAGCTGGACGCCCTATCACGGCACAAAGTTACGAAGCTGCCGCCTGCCCGGCATGCTACCTCAGGATTAGCTTGGCTCGCCGCAACGTCCCGCGATCATCACCGCAATCCTATCGGCAACAGTTGCCCACATCATGCTCATCGTCGCGACGATATCCAGAGCGGCCACGCCAGACGGCACGGTGCTCGCCTGCAGCCCCGACGAATCCCACAACCCCCCATTCTCCCCGGAGCGGATCGCAACCTGGCCCGAGAGTATCACCGCGCCCGTCGGGTCAGGGTCGAATCGCAGAAGATTCATTTCAACCCGAATCAGCGCCGGCGCCCCCACCGCACCGCCATCGTCAATCACCTCGGCCCCTGGCAGCCGCTGGCTCAGATCCTGCTCCATCACGGATTGCAGCATGGCGGCCAGCGGGTCCGCCCAGAGATCGTTCGGAAAAGTCGCGAAACGGTAATCGGTGCTGAACTGCGCAATTCCGTTCTGGTCGAGATCATCCGGGATAGTAATGCTTCGTACACGAATGGTAACGGGCGAGAGCGCATGCGTCGCACCCGGAATCACAGCGAGACGGTAATACCGCGCTGGTGGCGAGGCGCAACCAGCCAAAACCGCCGCGCCCAGCACCGGCGCGCCGGCCAGCATTTGCCTTCGAAACAATATCATTGGCCGCCCCCACGCCCCAAAAGCAACGCATCCGGATGCCGGTCGAGATAATCGCTGAGCTGCTTGATCGAGCGCAGCGTATCGCTGCCCTGCGCCATCACCTGCTCCAGATTGCGCTGAAAATCCGAATCATCCCCGTAATTTTCATTGAACATCGAAAGCGTCGTGTTCATCGTCCGCAAGGTCACGGCGAGCGAGGCAATCGCCTGCTTCGTATCCTTGCTTCCCAATGTACCATTGGTGGTTTCTAACAGAGTGTTCAAATTATTGGCGATCTTGTCGAAGGGTATCTTATCCAGCTTGGCCGAAATATCGGATAGCGATGCCACCGTGCTATCCAACCCGCCGGATTGGCTCGGCAGCACATAAGCATCGCCCTCCCGGGTGATCTGCGCCGGCCCTGCGCCTGGCACGGTCGCAATCGTGATAATCTTCTGGCCCGTCACCAGGCTCGCCGTATCCAGCTCCACCCGCATACCGCGATTGATGATTTTCTGAAGGAGCGCCGCGGTTTGCGCATCGGTCATAAAATCCGCCCCATGTGCATTGCGCTGCGGCTGCAACGCCATCGCCACGCGCACTTTCTCCTCGCCCGTATTGGGGTTGAGGATGAGTTGCACATCGGTCACGACGCCCACCTGCAGGCCGTAAATGTCCACCGGCGATCCGGCGGCGAGACCCGCGACCGAGGAATGAAAATAGGCCACCGCCGGAATGGATTGGTCATAACCGGCGGATTCCGCCTGGGTACGCGAGGCATAGAGCGCGAACGCCGTGTTGTTCGGGCTTGGCGGTTCATCCGCCGCCTGCTGCGGCAGGTTGAAGGCAACACCGCCGGCAACAACCGCCTCCAAAGATTCAAATTCCACATGGAAGGCGCCCGGCTCCGTATCGAGCGAAATGCCGGAAGCATTCCAGAAATGGCTTTGCGCACGCACCAGCGCATCAAACGGTGCGCGCACGAAAATATTCACAGTCACCGGCACCAACCCATTGCCCAGATCGTAGCCCAGCACTTCGCCCACGATCGCATCACGGTAGAATACCGGAGAGCCCGTGCGCAGCGAGCCGACCTTCTCCGTCATCAGCCGATATGTCCGCCCCGGCTCGTCCGACCGCACGCCCGGCGGCTCTTCAAGCCCGGTAAAATTGTCGCAATACCTGCCGCCAGCCCCACCGGGGTCGACCGCGATATACGCGCCCGAAACGAAAGAGCCGAGGCTGGATGGATCGCTCAATGAAAAATTCGCGCGCACTACCCAATAGCGCGCCTTGTTGGTTAAAAACCGCGCGCCGACATTATTCATCCGCACCTTCACGACCACATGGCTGTTATCGGGGCTAAGATCGATGCTCTCCACCGTGCCCAACGCCACTGCCTTGTATTTCACCTGGGTCTGCCCGGCGCTTAGCCCATCCGCGCTATCGAAGGTCAGCGTCAGCAACGGCCCCTGCTCCTTGAAGGTCCGGTACCCGAGATAGATCGCTATCAAGGCGGCGATCAGCGGAATGAGCCAGACGAAGGAGAAGCGCCGGCGCCGCAGCTGCACCGGCGGCGGCATGTTTGGCGTGCCCGGCGGCGCCCCGGCGGGCGCGGTGCCGCTCACGCCCGCAAACCCTTGGCGTCCCGCGCCCGCTGCGCATGGCCAAGCTCGGCCATATCCCACATTACCCGAGGGTCGAAGGAAACCACCCCGAACATGGTCAACACCACCACCGCCGCGAAGCAAGGCGCACCCAGCTCCGCCTCCACCCCGGCAAACTGGCCAAAGCGCACCAGCGCCACGAGAATGGAGATCATGAACACGTCGATCATCGACCAGCGGCCGATAAAATCGATGAACCGGAACGCCATGGTGCGGCCCAAAAGATGCTCGTCCCGCTGCAACTGGGTCTGGGTCAGCATATAGCCGAGCAGCAAAAGCTTCAGCATCGGGATGACGATGCTCGCAAAGAACACCAGCCCGGCCAGTGGCCAGAGCCCGCGCTCGGACAGTTCGAATATGCCGCCCATGATGGTGAAATCTTGCGTGCCCTTCAGCCCGGTAATCGCCATCACCGGGTAGAGATTTGCCGGGACGTAAAGCAGCGCGGCGGCGATGACGAAGGCCCAGCTGCGTCCGATGCTATTGGGTTTGCGCTGAAGGAGGATTTCATTGCATCGCCGGCAGGTATCGCCCACCACCGCCTGGTTCAGCAATCCGCAGGAATGGCAGCCGATCAACACGCAATCGGCCGGCGCGGTCGGGGTCTTGATGCAGCGCGGGGAATCCGGCGCCTCGTATCCCAGCTCGCGCCAGATCGCCTCATGATCCAGCGCGGCATTTGCCGCCGCCATCGAGAGCATGAGCCCGACGAGCGAGAATAAAGCGGTGTCGAGATGGACAGCGGCAATCACGGCCAAGCGCGTATATGCCACCAGAAAGCCCAGGAGATATACATCCACCATCGCCCACGGCTTGATCGGCGCATACCATCGGAAAATATCCTTCAGGATCGCCGCCGGCAGAAGCCGCGTCTCCAACCCAACCAGGGTGATGAGCATGATCCCGATTTCGACAGCGGGTAGGATGAGCGTAACCGCCAGCACGAGCAGCGCGAGCGCGTCGAACCCTTGCGACGCGAGCTGTACCGGCCCGGTTTCGATATGAGCGAGCTGAAATCTGCCATAGGCGGAGATTTCAAGGAACGGCGCGATCGCCGCAAAGCTGTAAAACAGCGCCGCCGCGAGCGCGCAGGCCAAGGGCAGTTCAAAACCATAGCGCCGCATGCGCCACAGCGTGTGATGACAGCGCGGGCAATCCGCCACAAGCTCGGGGCACATCGCGGGCAGCACCGAGATCAGCGCGCAATGCGGACATTCCCGCCAATCCTCGGGAATGCCATCCGTCAGTGCCGGAGCGCCATGGGCAGTCCCCGCCGCATCAGCCCCCAGCATTGCCGCTGTCATGATCCGTTGTCACCAAAATACATTACGCCGTCTTATAATTCACCCAGAACGTCCGCGCTTCTCAAAAAGCCTGGAATTCAAAAGAATCCGTCCCTCTGCGTTGTGACATAATGTCGCGCCCAGCTGTTTGCCAGTTTAAACCGGCTTCGTCCGACACGTGTCTCTCTACGTTCAACTTCGTCTGGGCCTCCGCTACTTCAGCACCATCGGCAGGCCCGCCACGACCAGCACCACCCGGGAAGCCGCCGCAGCCAATTGCTGATGCAGGAGCCCGGCAGCGTCGCGGAAGTGTCGCGCCAGGGCGTTTTCCGGTACAATCCCGAACCCTACCTCGTTGGAGACGAGCCAGACCGCGTTGCTCAGCCCTTCCAATGAGGCCAGCAACGCCGTCGCCGCATCCGCCAGATCCATTTCGGCCAGCATCAGATTGCTCAGCCAAAGCGTCAGGCAATCCACCACGGCCACATCGCCGTCGCGCAGTCCGGCCAGCGCCCCGGCCAGGTCCAACGGCGCCTCGATGGTGTGCCAGGCAGAACCGCGCTCGGCCTTGTGCCGCGCAATACGCGCTTGCATCTCCGCGTCGAAAGCCTGTCCCGTCGCAATCATCACCCGCCGTCCGGCAGCAACAGCTGCTTCCGCCTGGCGCTGCGCATAGGAGCTTTTGCCTGAGCGCGCGCCGCCCAGCACCAGTGTCACCGCCAAGAGCACCTCCTGATTGACCGTGTCATCCTCTACCCAGTACAGTCCTCGGGCGATAGGTTTCTCGAAAGAGGATTAAAACGGGAATTCGGGTGCAATGCCCGGGCTGCCCCCGCAACTGTAAGCGACGAGTTCTGGCGCAACCAAGCCACTGGGCCCCGGCCCGGGAAGGCGCGCCAAAGCGATAACCCGCGAGCCAGGAGACCTGCCTTTCGCTGTCGTCTTTCGTCCGGCCGGGGTGCGCTGCACGAACGGGTGTTTCTCCCGGCTGGCGATATGTTTGCCGCGCTAGCGCGCGGGAAGTCATGCGGCCCGCGCTTGGGCCACGTGCCTCGCCCGCCTGCCGGTTCGGTTGGTCGTTCAAGACAGGAGATCGCGATGCGTTGCGTGACGGATTGTTCGGAAACATGACTTCCCCAGGCTATTTTCGCCATGGCGGGCGCATGGGCGAGGCCGCGGCAATGTTCCCCAACGCGCCTCTGCCCTGGATCGACCTTTCCACTGGCATCAACCCGCATGCTTGGGAGGGGAAGCGCGCCGATTTCGCCGCCCTGCAACGGCTGCCGGACCCGGAAGAAACGGCGCGTCTCGAAGCCGCAGCCGCCGCATCCTTTGGCGTGGACCCCGACTGCCTCGCCGCCATTCCCGGCGCGGAATCCGGCTTGCGCCTCCTGCCCCGCCTCACTGACGCGCCCAGCGTCGGTATTCTCTCACCCACCTATGGCGGCCATGCCGAGGCTTGGCACGCCGCCGAACGAACCGTCCATATCGCCGCCTCGCTGGGCGCCATGCCGGACGTATCGGCCCTGGTCATCGTCAACCCGAACAACCCGGATGGCAGGCAAATTCGGCCCGATACGCTGACTGGTCTGGTCACGGAATCGCGCCTGCTGATCGTCGATGAATCCTTCGGCGAGGTGACCCCGGAACTCAGCGTGGCCGCCCAAGCACATGACCGCCTGATCGTGCTGCGCTCGTTCGGCAAATTCTTCGGCCTCGCAGGCGTGCGGCTCGGCTTCATCGTCGCCGGGCCTGGTATCATCGCGGGCGTCCGCGCAGCGTTCGGCGACTGGCCAGTTTCCGCCGAAGCCATCGCGGCTGGAACCAAAGCCTATGCCGATATGCATTGGGCCGAAAACACCCGCGCCCGGCTGCAAGCCGATTGCCTCCGTCTAGACGCCATGCTGGAGAAAGCCGGGCTGGAATTGCTCGGCGGCACCAGCCTGTTCCGCCTCACCGCCACCCCGCATGCCGCAACATGGTTCGCGCATCTCGCCCGGCACGGCCTGCTCATCCGCCCCTTTGCCCAGCAACCCGACTGGCTGCGCTTTGGCTTGCCGGGGAACGAGGCGGCATGGTCCCGCCTGCAAACCGCCCTGGAACAGGGGATCGCATGACCACCGAGGACAATGAGGCGGAACGCAACCGGCGGCATACGGAAGAGCGCAAAGCCGTAAAGGCCGAGCGCGATGCGATGATGCAAAGCAAGACCAGAACCGGCGGCCTGCTGCTCATCCATACCGGCGCGGGCAAGGGCAAATCCACCGCCGGTTTCGGCATGGTCGCCCGGGCGCTGGGCTGGGGCCAGCGCGTCGGCATCGTGCAATATATCAAGGGCAAATGGGTCACCGGCGAGCGCCGCTTCTTCGCGCGCTTCCCCGATCAGGTCCGCCTCGAGGTCATGGGAGAAGGCTTCACCTGGGACACGCAGGACCGCGCGCGCGACATCGCCGCCGCGCAAGCCGCCTGGGAGAAATCCCTGGAGATGATTGCCGATCCGGAACTCGATTTCGTGCTGCTGGACGAGCTGAACGTTGCGCTGCGTTATGACTATCTCGATCTTAACAAGGTTGTGACCGCGCTAAAGGATCGCCCGCGCGACAAGCATGTCTGTGTCACGGGCCGGGACGCGAAGCCCGAGCTGATGGACATCGCGGAGCTGGTGACGGAGATGACCATGGTCAAACATCCGTTCCAGCAAGGCATCAAAGCCCAGCGCGGGGTTGATTTTTGATCTTCGCGCAAACCCTGGACCCGTGGCGGACACTGGCGGCACTTATGCTGGAAGCCGCCATCGGCTATCCGGACCGGCTGCACCAAATCCTCCCCCATCCGGTCACCTGGGCGGGCGATGCCATCTCCGTCCTCGAAGCCCGTTGGAACCGGACGAATCGCCCTCCCTTGCACCGCCGCCTGCTTGGTGTGGTAACGCTGATGCTGGTCGCAGGTGCCGCAGCGCTTCTAGGATTTTTTATTGACCGCTGGGGGAGCAAAAACATCTGGGGGGTGCTCGCGACAATCCTCATCGCCACAACCGGCCTCGCCCAACGCAGCCTGTTCACCCATGTTGCTGCCGTCCGCGACGCTCTGCAAACGGGTAACTTGCCCGGCGCCCGCCGTGCGGTGGGACGCATCGTCGGGCGCGATACCGAAACGCTGGACGAATCCGGCATTGCCGCGGCAGCGCTGGAGAGTCTGGCCGAGAGCTTTTGCGACGGCGTCATTGCCCCGGCCTTTTGGCTTCTGCTCTTCGGCATCGCCGGCCTGCTCGCCTACAAGGCCATCAACACGGCCGACAGCATCATTGGCCATCGCGAACCGCGCTGGCGTGATTTCGGATGGGCCGCGGCCCGCACCGATGATCTGTTCAACCTCGTTCCCGCGCGCCTCTCCGGCATGCTGATCGCACTCGCAGCGTGGGGAGGCTGGCGCGTCATGCTGCGCGACGCGCATCTTCACGACTCGCCTAATGCCGGCTGGCCAGAAGCCGCCATGGCCGGCGGTTTGCAAATCCGCCTCGGCGGCCCGGTACGCTATGACGGCGCACCGCATTCCCGCGCCTGGTTTGGCGATGGAAACCCGCCCGGCATCGCCGATCTGGCGCGCGGGCTGCGCATTTATATCATCGCCTGCACCCTGTTCTGGGCGGCACTCGCCGCCGGGGGCCTCGCATGGCGGCTTTAATGATCCAGGGCTGCGGCTCGGATGTCGGCAAATCCACCCTGGTGGCGGGGCTGTGCCGGTTCTTCACGAATCAAGGCATCCGCATCCGCCCGTTCAAATCCCAGAACATGTCGAATAACGCCGCCGTTACGGCAGATGGTGGAGAGATCGGCCGCGCCCAGGCGCTCCAGGCGCTCGCCTGCCGCGTGCCCGCCAGCGTGCACATGAACCCGGTGCTGTTGAAGCCGCAAAGCGAAACCGGCGCGCAGCTGATCGTGCGCGGCCAGATGGAGGGCAGTTGGAGTGCCGCCAACTACCAGCATCGCAAAGCCTTGCTGCTGGACATTTGCCTGGAGAGCTTCCGCGCGCTGGAGGCCGAATGCGACCTGGTGCTGGTGGAAGGGGCTGGCAGCCCTGCCGAGACCAATCTGCGCAAAGGCGATATCGCCAATATGGGATTCGCCCGCGCTGCCAACGTGCCCGTGGTGCTGACCGGCGATATCGACCGCGGCCATGTTATCGCCGCTTTGGTCGGCGCGCATACGGTGCTGGACACCGGTGACCGCGATATGATCAAAGGCTTCCTCATTAATAAATTTCGTGGCGATCCGGCATTGTTCGCAGAAGGCCGCGCGGAAATCACGCGCCGGACCGGCTGGCGCGATTTCGGTATGGCCCCCTTCCTGCCGGCCGCACGCCGCCTGCCCGCCGAAGACGCCGTGGCGCTGGACAAAGCGCGTGCAGGCCATCGCGGGCGGGTGAAAATCGTCGTTCCCCGCCTCGCGCGCATCGCCAATTTCGACGATTTCGACCCGCTCCAGCACGAATCCGCGATCGATTTCACCTTCATCCAGCCCGGCACAGCGCTTCCCGGCGACGCCGACCTCATCATCCTCCCCGGCAGCAAATCCACCATTACGGACCTTGCCATGCTGCGGCGGGAGGGTTGGGATATCGACATTACCGCGCATCTCCGCCGCGGTGGCCGCGCGCTTGGCCTGTGCGGCGGCTACCAGATGCTCGGGCGGCGAATCGCGGACCCGGACGGCATCGAAGGCCCTCCCGGCGAGGCAGAGGGTCTCGGCCTGCTGAATGTCGAGACCACGCTCACCGGCACCAAAACCCTCACGCCCACAAAAGGCCATTTGGTCGCCGAGGGTGCGGCGTTCGAGGGTTATGAAATCCATGTCGGGCGCACCACCGGGCCGGATGCTGCCCGCCCCTTCCTGCATACGCAGGCCGGGCCGCAAGGCGCCGTATCCGCCAATGGCCGCGTTGCGGGTTGCTACATTCACGGCCTGTTCGCCCAAGGTTCCGCCCGTGCGGCGATTCTAAAATCCCTTGGTGCCGCCTCCAACGCCGCCGACCATGGTAACATCGTCGACGACGCCTTGGACGAGATCGCCGCACAACTCGCCACCTGTTTAGACGTCAAGGGCCTGGCCGAAATCGCCGGCCTGCCCGCCACTGCGCTCCGGAGCTTTTCATGACCCCGTTCACCATTCCCGCCATCGACCGCACGCTGGAACCAGCCCTTCGCGCCAAGCTGGACGGCCTCGCCAAACCCCCAGGATCGCTGGGGCGCATGGAGGCGCTTGCCACGCAGCTCGGCCTGATCCAGCAAAACCTGGCCCCGAAAGTGGATCGCGCCATCCTTTTCGTGTTCGCGGGCGATCACGGGCTGACCCAGGAGGGCGTCTCCAGCTACCCGGCCAGCGTCACCATCGCCATGGTGCAGAGCTTCCTTGCCAAACGCGCCAGCGCCAACGCCTTTGCCGCCGCCACGGATACGCAAGTGCGCGTAGTGGATGCCGGCGTCGCGGCGGAACTCGCCCCGCACCCGGCCCTGCTGAACGCCAAAATCGCCCAAGGCACGCGAAACGCCGCGCGCGAACCCGCAATGACGCTGGCCCAATGCGAAGCCGCCATCGCCTGCGGTGCTGAGATCGCGGGCAAAGCCGCGGCGGAGGGTTTCGACGTCATCGCTTTGGGGGAAATGGGCATCGGCAACAGTGCCTCGGCAGCGCTCCTCATGCATCGCCTGGCCCCAGCGCCACTCCCCGCCTGCGTCGGCATGGGCACGGGGCATGATGCGGCGGGGCTTGCGCGCAAACTGGCCACGCTCGAGCGCGCTGCTGCCCGCAGCCCGGCCTCCGCGCCGCTCGACGTTCTGGCGGAATTCGGCGGCTTTGAAATCGCGATGATGGCCGGTGCGATCCTGGGCGCGGCCCAGGCCAGAACCGCCGTGCTGGTGGATGGCTTCATTGCCAGCGCGGCAGCACTCGCGGCCATTCGGCTCAATCCCGAGGCGCTGGATTATTGCATTTTCGCGCATTGCTCGGCGGAGGCGGGACACCGGAGGATGTTGGACTCCATCGGCGTGTCGCCGCTGCTCGATCTTGGACTGCGCCTGGGGGAAGGCACTGGCGGGCTGCTCTGCGTGCCGCTGCTGCGCGCCGCCGCCCGCATCCTCACCGACATCGCAAGCCTGGACGATGTAATGAGCGGGCGGCTCTAGGTTGCCCCACCAGAGAGAATTACTGCGCTGCGGGGTGCAGTTTTTAACGCGCCTGCCGGTGCGCAGCCCACCGGATTTTCAACCGAGCTGGATCAACCGCAGCGCGCGATATTTTTCCCTCATCGGCCAATTCGTCGGCCTGCTTTCAGGCGTAGTGCTGCTGATTACCGCAAAATTCTGGCCGATATGGATCGCCGCAGCGCTCGCCTTGCTCACCGGCGCAATCATCACTGGCGCGCTGCACGAGGACGGTCTTGCCGACACCGCCGACGGGTTTGGCGGCGGACATGACCCGGCACATCGGCTCGCCATCATGAAGGACAGCCGCATCGGCACTTACGGGGCGCTGGCACTGAGCTTCTGCACCTTGCTGAAACTCGCGAGCCTCATAGCACTCACCCCCTGGCTGGCGGCCTGCAGCCTCATCGCCGCGCACGGCGTGGCGCGCGCCGCCACCGTCGCGGTGATGCACGCTTTGCCATATGCGGGTGATCCCGCTTCCGCCAAAATCACCACACAGAATCTGCCGCCGACACGCGGCGAAGCGCTATTTGCCGCGCTGTCGGCTTGCTGGCCGTTCCTGTTGCTGCAAGCTGCGAATGTTTTGCTGGGACTCGCCATCTGCACGGTCCTCACGGTCGCGCTGGCGCGCTTAGCAAACCGGCTCATCGGCGGTCAGCGGGGTGATGTTCTGGGCGCTGTCGAACAGCTCTGCGAGGCTGGGTTTCTGCTAGGCTGCGCCGCACATTTCGGAACACTGCATTGAAACTCATTGTCTGCTCGCTTGCCGAAATCGGTACGGCGCTGAAATCCAACCCCTCGCACGTGCTCAGCCTCATCTCGCCCGATGCGCAGGCGCCGCCATACCCAGGCAGCGTAGCACGGCGCATCCTGCATTTTAACGATATTAACAGGCCTGTAGAAGGTCTAACGCCAGCCAGCACCGCCGATATCGAATCCATCCTTGACTTTGCAGAGAGCTGGCACGGTCCTGCCCCGATGCTTGCCCATTGCTGGGCCGGCATCAGCCGCTCCACGGCCGCCGCCTATATCATCGCCTGCCGACGCAGCGCGCCGGGCACGGAGCCGGAACTTGCATGGCAACTGCGTGCCGCAGCGCCTGAAGCAACGCCCAACCCGTGGATGATCGGGCTTGCCGACACGCTGCTCAGCCGCAACGGGCGCATGAATGCTGCGATATCCGCCATCGGCCGGGGCCGTGAGGCCGGGCAAGGCAGGCTGTTCAGCCTGGAGTTATAGTCCGCGGCGTCAGATAACAACGGCATAAAATTGACCGTTGGTATCTGAGTTTTTTTGGCGCGCGGCCGCCCCGCCAGCCCCGCGCACTCTAAGCTGTGATTTAGAGGCGGATTCAGACATTAAATCGGATCGCAAAGTGATTCGATTTAATGTCATCCGGCTCTAACCCATCCGACCGATGAGAACGCCTATCGCTCGACCAACACGTCTTCCAACGGTTTGCGCCGCTCCCAGCCCGCCCGTTCCAGCTCCGGGTCCGTATGTTCCTCCACGGGCCAGCCGAGGCACAGATACGCCACTAGGTGCCATTCCTCCGGCACGCGAAGCGCCGATGCGATCCCATCCGGGTCCAGAATAGAAACCCAGCCCATGCCGATTCCCTGCGCCCGCGCCGCCAGCCAGAGCGTATGCACGCAAGTAACCACGGAATATTCCGCCATCTCCGGCATCGTCCGCCGCCCCAGCCCGCGCCCTGTCTCGCAATCGGAATCGCAGAACACGGCAAGCTGCACCGGCGCGTCATCCAACCCTGATAATTTCAGCCGCGCGTAAAGTGCCGCATCCTCACCCTGATAGCCGCCGAGCGCCTGCGCGTTGCATTGTTGAAAATTTGCGCGCACCGCCGCCCGTGCGGGCGCACTGCGCACCCGCATGAACCGCCAGGGCTGGCTCAACCCCACCGAAGG
>Ga0116226_10001654_pt1 | contig 19372 bp, 15 predicted proteins | sample S1TSphfallax_FD_89692 | JGI IMG/M metagenome (GOLD analysis project Ga0116226, IMG submission 89692) | Host-associated microbial communities from peat moss isolated from Minnesota, USA - S1T2_Fa - Sphagnum fallax MG | ecosystem: Host-associated > Plants > Peat moss > Unclassified | place: USA... | reverse complement strand
GAGGCGCTCGGCTGGTTCGATTTCTTGCGCCGGTTCGGCTTCGGCGGTTGTCTGGCCGATGACATGGGCCTCGGCAAAACCGTGCAGGTGCTCGCGTTGCTCGAAGCGCGGCGCGAGTTGCGGGCACGGGGCGTCTGCCCGTCGCTCGCGGTGGTGCCTAAATCGTTGATCTTCAATTGGAAGCAGGAAGCGGCGCGGTTCGCCCCGCGACTCCGTGTGCTCGATCACACGGGCAATCAGCGCGCCAGAAGCGTCGCGCATTTCGCAGACTATGATCTGATCCTCACCACCTACGGCACGCTGCGTAACGATGCGCTGGCTTTCAAGGATCTGCGCTTTGATTACCTCATTCTCGACGAAGCGCAGGCAATCAAGAATGCGGATTCGGTGTCGGCCAAGTCCGCACGGCTCATCAAGGCCGATCACCGCCTCGCGCTCAGCGGCACGCCCATCGAGAATCATCTGGGTGAGCTGTGGAGCCTGTTCGAGTTCTTGAATCCGGGCATGCTCGGCGCAGCCTCGGTCTTCAAAATGACCGAAGCGACGCGCAACCCCGATGAGGACACGCGCAAGCTGTTGGCGCGCGCGCTGCGGCCGTTTTTGTTGCGCCGTACGAAAGAGCAGGTGCTCTGCGACCTGCCGCCCAAGGTCGAGCAAACGCTCTTTTGCGAACTCGATACCCAGCAGCGGGCACGCTACGACGAGCTGCGCGAGTACTACCGCGCGACACTCTTGAATCGCGTGCGCACCGAGGGCATTGGGCGGGCCAAAATCCAGATTCTCGAGGCGTTGCTGCGGCTGCGCCAGGCGGCGATCCATCCGGGGCTACTCGACAAGCAGCGCGTCGACGAGCCGTCGGCGAAGCTCGACGTGCTGCTGCCCCGCGTGCTCGAGGTGATCGAGGAAGGGCACAAGACGCTGATCTTCTCGCAATTCACCGGCATGCTGGCCATCCTGCGGCGGCATCTCGACCGCCAAGGCGTGACCTACGAATATCTCGACGGCAAGACGCGCGACCGCGAGGCCTGCGTCGCACGGTTTCAAACCGATCCGTCCTGCAGACTGTTTCTGGTGAGCCTCAAAGCGGGCGGTGTGGGCTTGAACCTCACCGCCGCGGAGTATGTATTCGTGCTCGACCCCTGGTGGAATCCGGCGGTCGAAGCGCAGGCGATCGGCCGCGCGCATCGGATCGGGCAAACGAACCGAGTGTTCGCCTATCGGTTGATCGCGCGCGACACGGTGGAGGAAAAAGTCATCGAGCTGCAGGATGGCAAGCGTGCGCTCGCCGATGCCATCATCGGGGCCAATGAGGCGTTGATTCGGAATATGGGTCCGGAGGATTTGGAATTGCTGCTGTCGTGACGAGGCCAACGGCCGCGCTTCGAGTCATTCTCGGCGACCAGCTGTCCCTCGAGGTGGCCGCGCTGGTCGACCTCGACCCGCTGCACGACACCGTGCTGATGATGGAGGTGCAGGAAGAAAACACCTATGTTCGCCATCATCAGCAGAAGCTCGTCCTGGTGCTGTCGGCGATGCGGCACTTTGCCGGCTCATTGCGCGCACGCGGCGTTGCCGTCGATTACGTGGAACTGGACGCGCCCGGGAATACCGGCGACTTGAGCGGCGAGATCGAGCGCGCGGTCGCGAGGCACCGACCGGAGCGCATCGTGGTGACCGAACCCGGGGAGTGGCGTGTGCAGGCGCTGATCGAGGGCTGGGCGGTCTTGACGCATACCGCCGTGGAGGTGCGCACCGATGATCGATTCTTTGCGAACCGAAGCCGCTTCGCTGCGTGGGCGAGGGGTCGCCGCAGCTGGCGGATGGAGCATTTTTATCGCGAGATGCGCCGTGAGCATGCCATCCTGATGGACTGCGGGGCGCCGGCGGGTGGGGAGTGGAACTACGATGCGGCGAACCGCAAGCGGCTGCCCGCCCGGGCGATGCCGCCGGTGCGGCGGCGCTTCGTGCCCGACGAGATTACGCGTACGGTGATGGCGCTGGTCGAGCGGCGGTTCAGTCATCATTTCGGCGACCTCGAGGAGTTCGGCTGGCCGGTGACACGTGCCGATGCGCTGGGGGCGCTCGCGGAGTTCATCACCCACGGCCTGGCTGATTTTGGGGATTACCAGGATGCGATGCGCGCGGGCGCGCCGTTTCTCTATCACTCGCTGCTGTCGCCGGCGTTGAACTTGGGTCTGCTGTCGCCGCGCGAGGTGTGCCGGCAGGCGGAAGCGGCCTGGCGTTCCGGCAAGGCGCCGTTGAATGCGGTGGAGGGTTTCGTGCGGCAGATTTTAGGCTGGCGTGAGTACGTGCGCGGCGTCTATTGGACGTCGATGCCCGGCTATGCCGAGTGCAACGCCCTCGAGGCGACGCGACCGCTGCCCAAGTTTTACTGGACGGGCGAAACCGCCATGCGGTGCCTAAACCAGGTGATCGGGGATACCGCGCGCCATGCTTACTCGCACCATATTCAGCGGCTGATGGTGACCGGCAACTTTGCGCTCCTCGCCGGCGTGGCGCCGCGCGAAATCGAGCGCTGGTATCTGGCCGTGTATGCCGATGCCTACGAATGGGTGGAGATGCCGAACACCCTGGGGATGGCGGTATTTGCGGACGGCGGACAAATGGCGTCCAAACCCTACGCGGCGTCGGGCGCCTACATCGACCGGATGTCCGATTTTTGTAAAGGCTGCGGCTATGACGTGAAGCAAAAGACGGGACCCCAGGCCTGTCCCTTCAACTATTTGTATTGGGCGTTTCTGATCCGGAACAAGGAGCGGTTGTCGGGCAATCCGCGAATGGGCATGCCCTACCGGAGCCTCGCGGCCTGGCCGCGCGAGCGCCAGGCGGAGGTGCTGGCGGAGGCTGAGGCGTTTCTCGACGCGGTCCCATGATTCAGGTGGTGTGGTTCAAGCGCGATCTGCGCACGACGGATCATCGCCCGCTGGCCGAGGCGGCTGCCGCCGGACCGGTGCTGCCGCTGTACGTGGTGGAGCCCGACTATTGGCGATTGCCCGATACCTCGGCGCGCCAATGGCTCGTCCTGCGTTCGGCACTGACCGAGCTTTCGGGACGGCTCGCGGCCCTTGGCGCGCCGCTGATCGTGCGCATCGGGAGCGTCACCCAGGTGTTGGCGAAGATTCATGCCGCCGTCGGGATAGGACGAATTCTCGCGCACGAGGAGACCGGCAACCTGTGGACCTATGGGCGCGATATTGCCGTGCGCGAACTCAGCCTGCGCCTTGGTATTCCCTTGGTGGAATACAGCCAGACGGGCGTGATCCGCGGTGCGCCGGCACGCGACCGTTGGGCGGCGCACTACGAGCGTTTCATATCTCTGCCGGTCGCGGCGGAACCCTCGCGCCTTACGTCCGTACCGGCGGCGAGGATTGCCGACATTCCGACTGCTGGCATGCTGGGCCTGTCCGACGACGGCTGGGCCTCGGCGCTGACGGGTGCGCAGCAGTCGGGTGCGAGTCTGTCGGGGACGCGCGAGTCGGGGCTCTCGCTGCTCGAGAGTTTTCTCGACGGTCGCGGCGCCGACTATCGTCGCGGCATGTCGAGCCCGCTCCGCGCCGTGAACTGCTGTTCGCGCCTGTCGGTGCCGCTCGCGACCGGCGCGGTGTCGGTGCGCGAGGTGTTGCAGCACCTCTACGCCGCGCGGCAGCGGCTCGCGGCCATGGCGGCACCGGAACGGCCGGTGCCGGTGACCGCTGTGCAAAGCCTCATCTCCCGGCTGCACTGGCGCGGCCATTTCATGCAGAAGCTGGAGAGCGAACCCGGGTTGGAGCGACGCTCGTTTCACCCGATTCACGAGATCGCGCGACCATCGACGCCGCCGGACGATCCGAAGCTCGCGGCGTGGGCGACCGGGCGGACTGGCATTCCCTTCGTCGATGCGTGCATGCGCAGCTTGATCGCCACCGGCTGGCTGAACTTCCGCATGCGCGCAATGCTGCAGTCCTTCGCGAGCCAGCACCTCGCCCTCGATTGGCGGAACAGCGGCGAAAAACTCGCGCAGTTGTTCAGCGACTACGAACCCGGAATCCATTGGCCGCAGGTGCAGATGCAGTCCGGGCAGACGGGCATCAACACGCCGCGCATCTATAACCCGATCAAGCAGGGGATGGATCAGGACCCGGATGGGGTGTTCACGCGTCGCTGGGTTCCGGAACTAGCCCGTGTGCCGTTGCCGGCGTTGCAGACGCCGTGGGTGGCGGTCGGTGCGGACCTCGGCGGCTATCCGCCGCCGCTCCTCGATTGCGCGGCAGCGGCGCGAGCGGCACGGGACCGGCTCACTGCGGTGAGGCAGACCGACGGCTATCGCGAGGCGGCACTCGAGGTGTTCCGCAAGCATGGCAGCCGCGGACGACGGCTGGACCAGGATGATCCCCGGAGTGCGCGGGCACGGCGGCAGGTCGCGACCGAGGAATCGGAGCAGCTGAATCTGCCGTTCGTCAATCCAGCATGAATCGCGTAACAACTGTTGTGGGCGGGACCGGTCGCTGTTGTTCGATTCCGGTTTGGGCGTGGTGAGTCTGGTGGAGCAGTTTCCGTGGCTCGCCGAGCGGCCGCTGCTCGCGGTGATGAGTTACACACACTTCGATCTCGCCTCGCGCCGCGCCTAGGCGGAGGTCGTCTGCGTCAGGCGGCGGTAGGCGAGCAGGTGGCGGAAGGCGGCTTGCCTCTCGCCGCCGCGCTCGTAAATCAGGGCTAGATTGAAGTGTGCATCGGCCATCGCGGGTTCGTGCGCCAACGCCTTGCGATAAGCGCCAATGGCATCGGCATGGCGTCCGAGATCGTCAAACAAAACTCCCGCATTGAAATACAGCGTGGCGCTGGTCTCGCCTCTCTGCCGATAGATCTTTTCCGCCTCCCGATGCCTGCCCGCCACGTGCAACAAGCGGCCCAAGTTGATGCGTGCATTGAGATGCGAACAATCGCCGTTCAAACATGCGCGATAGGCGGCGATCGCTGCCGCCGCATCCGACTCCTCGAGCTCGAGGGCTCGCTGGTAATGCGCATCCGCCGCCGCATCCGCCGCCGCATCGGCATTCTTCAGCTTCTTACGTTTCGGCATCGTCACAATCTGGCCCTCTTCAACTGCAATTTCAAGCGGCAATACGTATTGGCCGGAGTCAGGGCGCCACCAGGTGTTACGGTCGCGAATCGCGATCTGGCCCTCCTGGACACTGAGCGACACCCTGCCCAAGGAGACACCCTCCGGCAGCCATGGCCGTAAGTGGCGCAAGGCCCGGTGAATGGTCCGAGTCGGCATCTTTGCCGCCGCCAGCGCCCGCACGGTACGGATTACCAAAAGGTCTTGGAACTCATAGACGACGCCGCGCTCTGCCGACGTTAGGTATCCCAAGCGTTTGAGCAAGTCGCGAGTGGCCGCGGAAATCCCAAACGAACGCTTCAGGTCGCGTCCGTCCGACCGCGGGTCATCGCCGCGCCGATCTCTTCTTGACCGGCTCACTGGCTTTCTTGGGCGGCTTGCGTTCGATTGCGCCCGATTTGCCCGACTTCGCGCCCAAGCTCGCCCGCAAGGCTGCCATCAGGTCAACCACGTTGCCCGAGGACTTGCCCACCGGTAACTCGGCAATCGATACTTCCTTGCCCGACACCTTGCGTTTGATGGCAGCCGCCACCCGATCCTTGAATTCGTCATGGAACTCGTTGGGGTCGAAGCGCTTGGCGGCCAGATGATCGATGAGCTGCAGGGCGAGCTTGAGCTCGGAGTCCGATACCTCGGTGGCTTCGATGCCGAGGTCCTTGATAATGCGCACTTCCGCCTTGAAGTAAAGTTGGTGCATCGCCAAGCCGTCGCCGATCGGCCGAATCACGACGATATGCTCCTTGCCGCGGGAGACCCATTGTCCCACGGCGCATTGTCCCGTCTTGCGCAAGGCGGCGGCGAGCAGCGAGTAGGGTTTGGCGCCGCCCTTATCCGGAGCGAGGTAATAGGTGCCGTTGAAGTACACGGGATCGACCGAGTCGAGCGGGACGAACTGGCCGATGTCAATCGCGCGCGTGGTGGCATCCTCCAGTGATTTCAGTTCTTCGCTGCTGAACATCACGAACTGGTCCTTCGCGAACTCGTATCCTTTAACCATTTCGGAGCGATCCACGAGCTTGCCATCGTTGACCGACACGTACTGCTGGCGGACGCGCGAGCCGTCCCTCTGGCGCAGCAGATTGAAAGAAAGGCGTTCCGCGGCCACCGTGGCCGAATACAGCTTGACCGGTATGGCAACCAAACCAAACGAAATGGTCAGCGACGCGATGGACCTGGCTGGCGATGGCATGGCGGCGACTACTGCGGGTGCTCGTGACCGTCGGACGCTCTTGAAGCCGCGGCCGCAGCGTGCGAGCCGTCGTCGCTGCCGCCGCGCGGCGCCTGACCGAGGCAGGTGAATGCGCTGGTCGCTTCATCCAGAGTGCTGAATGGCCCCAACAGGGAATCGGTTTGCTTGTCGTAGATCCGATATTGCTTTTGACCGGCATTCCATTCTGGAAAAATTTCATATCGCTCATTCATCACCAGACTATGCAAGATGAACGGGGATGAATACAGCCGCCGCGGCGCTCTGCCCGCAGTAGGACAAGGGCGCATGTGGTACCTTAAGGTCCCGGCAATTTCATTGCCTGTCGCGGAGATATCTCCATATGACCGTCACAGGCCACCCGGAAGACGACGAATTCGGCGAATTCGGCGCGCTACCGCCACTCTATAACCTGGTCTATTGCAGCCGGGCGGCGCCGGGCGTGGATGATGCCGCCGTGGCCCGCATCCTCGCCGCGTCGCGGCGCAACAACCCGCGGCAAGGAATCACCGGCTTGCTGGTATTCGGCAGTGGGATCTTCTTCCAGTGGCTGGAGGGTCCGCGCGACAGCGTGACCCGACTAATGGGGCACCTGCTGCGCGATTCCCGCCACGACACCATCGTCCGCCTGAGTGAGAGCGAAGAGCCGCGTGAACGCGTCTTTCCCGATTGGGACATGGAATTGGTGGACGGCGCCGACATTCGCGACGTGTTGACCGACGCACTCGACGAGGCGGAGGACGAGCAAAACATCGCCGCCCTGCGAGAGCTGCTGGAACAGCTCGATACCCGGCACTTCGGCAACGGCCCGGCTTAAGCCCGAGCGGGGTGCTAGCAACCCCGGTGCGCCCGCCCGGCCCCGCCTTCAACGCGGGACCGCTGCCTTGTAATAATTCAGCTTGACCCCGGCGTGTGAATTTCCCGTGACAGTCGCCGCGCCATGCGTGCCGTCGTCGATTTTTTTGATATGGTATACTGGGGTAGGGTATAGTTTTTGGGATGACGAGCATGCTGACGCGTGTTTTTGCATTGGTGACCGCGAGTCTGCTTGGTTTTCACGCCTCGCCGTCGCGCGCAATGGATAGCACTGCCTCGGACACGGATCCCGTGCCCGAGGAGCGCTTCGTCATCCATGGCCAGCTGACGTACACCGAACAGCAAGACGATGGCTTTCGCGCGCCGTACGCTGGCACCAACAGCCTGTCCCGGGACATAGGCCGCGAAACGGTCGATGGCACCCTGTTTCTCGGCGTACGGCTTTGGCAGGGCGCCGAATTCTGGACCAACCCGGAGGTCGACCAAGGCTTCGGACTCGACAACACGCTCGGGATGGCCGGCTTTCCGAGCGCGGAAGCCTACAAGGTCGGCAAGAATCAGCCCTATTTGCGCCTGCCGCGGGCGTTCGTCCGACAAGTCGTCGACACCGGCGAGGAACGCGAGGCTGTGCCCGGGGTGGCCAATCAACTGGCCGGTTCACACGCCGTTGATCGCTGGGTGTTCACGGTCGGCAAATTCGGTGTGACGGACATCTTCGACGCGAATCAATTCGCCCACGACGCACGCAACGACTTTCTCAACTGGGCGGCCGTGGACGGCGGTGCGTTCGATTACGCGGCCGACGCCTGGGGGTTTACGGTGGGTGCGGCGGCCGAACGCTACTGGGGCTCGTGGACGCTGCGCGCTGCCATCTTCGATCTGTCGACCATCCCGAACAGCGTGCACCTCGATCCCGGGTTGCACGAGTTCCAGTTCGTCGATGAAATCGAAAAGCGCTATCGGCTGTTCGGCGAGACCGGCCACCTGCGGCTCACAGTATTCGACAGCCGCGGGCGCATGGGGCTGCTCGATCAGGCCATCGCACTCGCCCAAGCCACCGATACCATTCCGAACGTCGCCGCTGTGCGTGGGTATCGGAGCCGTTTGGGTGGCGTCGTGGGTTTGGAACAACCCATCACCGACGCGGTCGGCGTATTCGCGCGCATCAGCAAAGCGGCCGGCAACGTCGAGGCCTATGAGTTTACCGACATAGACCGCTCGGTCGAACTCGGCTCATCCATCAGCGGATCGCTGTGGCGGCGCCCCGACGATACCATCGGCATCGCCGTGATCGACAATGGCATCTCGGCCGAACGCGAGGCCTACTTGAATCTCGGCGGCTTAGGCATTCTGGTCGGGGACGGCAAATTGCCGCATCCAGGACCTGAAGGAATTCTCGAGACCTATTACAGCGTTGCCCCCTGGTCGTGGGCGCACGTGACGCTCGATTATCAATGGGCCAAGAATCCAGCTTACAACCGGGATCGGGGGCCGGTGTCGATCGTCGCGGTACGCGTTCACGCCCAGTTCTGACCCGGCCGGTTCTGACCCGGCCGGCCGTCGCCAAACGGTCGTGCATCGGCCAGACAGACGAACGTCATCGTCATCAAGGACGACGTCCGCTACAAGTAAGTGGAGCGCCAGCCATGAACATCACGCGCAGAACGTTGGGATTTTTCAATCCGCTGACGTAGTGCGATTCATCGCTTCGCGCCGGTCGCGCACCACACCTCGACTGTGGCGTGCGACCGGTGCGCATCCGGTGTTACAAAACCTTCACGGCGCAGACACCTGTTGTCATGTGTGCAAGGTTAATTTATGTAAAGGGCGCAGGGAATGCGACTTTCAGAGGGATGTCGATGAAGCACTGCGTCTGGATGACCGCCGGGTCGAATGCATCGAGTGGCGAGCGATACATGCGCTCGGTGAGAGGGATCGCGTGCGCTGTATTCGGTTTTGCAACCGCGCTGTGCGCGACAGCCTCTTGGGCGCAGGATGACGGAACGCCCGACAATACGGGTTTAGCGCCGCTACCTTCGCAGCAATACATCACGCCCACATTCGCCGCGGGATCGACGTTTTCCGTCCTATCTCCCACCATCGCCGAATACACCTCGGCGGTGGCCAACTACCCGAATTTCAAGCCGGATGGTGCGATCGCTTCGACCTTGAGTCCGGATGGCACAACCCTCGCCGTGATGACATCGGGCTACAACACCTTGAACAATGCGAGCGGCGACCTGTTGCCCACTCCGAAGGGGTCCGGCATCACACCGGGATCCGAGTTCATTGTGCTCTACAACGTGACGACGCCCGGCTCGCCGGTGATGATTCAGACGCTGCGGCCGCCCAATACGTTCGTCGGGCTCCTCTTCGGGGCCAACAGCCAGACGCTGTACGTCTCAGGCGGGAACGACGATCAGGTGATCGTTTACGCAAAATCCAACGGCACCTGGGCACAAAGCACCAAGATTGCGCTCAACCATGAATACACCGGTAACGGTATTGGCCAGTATCCGCAGGCCGGCGGTCTCGCGTTGTCGAGCGATGGCAGCAAACTCGCTGTCGCCAACACCCTGAACGACAGCGTCTCGGTCATCAACACCGCCACCAACAAGGTGTTGTTCGAATACGATCTACGTCCCTACAACACCACACCGGCCACCGGCGGCGGCGTTGCCGGGGGCGAGCGCATCTACAGCGTGGCGTTCATGGGTAACAACACGATTTACGCGACGTCTCTGCGCGACCGGGAAGTGGATGTGTTCACGTTCACCGGCACCACCCCGAGCCTCATCACGCGAATCGCCGTCCCCGGGAACCCCAACAATCTGTTGCTGAACGCCGCGCAGACCATGCTCTACGTCACACAGGACAACAGCGACCAGGTTGCGGCAATCAGTACTGCGACCAACACGGTCGTCGAAGAGATCGATGCGATCGCGCCGCCGGGCACGCTCGCGATCACCTCGTCGCGCTACACCGGTGCCGGTACCAACAATCTGGCGCTCTCGCCCGATCAGCAGACGCTCTACGTCACCAATGGGGGCGCCAACGATCTGGCCATCATTCCACTTTCCGGACCCGCGCCTCACAGCGTCGCCGCGCTGGTGCCCACCGGCTGGTACCCGACCACCGTGACTGTCAGCGCCAACGGTTCGACGCTGTACGTATTCAACAACAAGAGCGATCCGGGCTCCAATCCGAACAACCGCACCACGTCGGTCGCCGATCTCAAGTATTACACCTACCCGGGCGGCAACACCGCGGCAACCGCCTATTCAACCAATGAATATGTGTTCCTGCTGGAGCAGTCTGGCATGTTGACCCTGCCCGCGCCGGCCACGACCAGCTATGCCAGCCTGACCGCGCAGGTCGCCGCCAACAACGGCTGGCAAGTCGCCAGTTATGCGGCCGATCAGGCGGTGATGAGCTTCCTGCACCAAAACATTCAACACATCATCTACATCGTCAAGGAAAACCGCACCTTCGACGAAATATTGGGCGACCTCGCGAACGGTTCGAACGGCGATCCGTCGCTGACCGTTTTCGGCAAGCGCATCACGCCCAACCTGCACGCGCTCGCGAACAATTTCGTGACCCTCGACAACTTCTTCGATCCCGCGGAAGTGAGCGGCAATGGCTGGGCGTGGTCGCTCGAGGCCCGCGAGACGGACTGGGACGAGAAGACGTTGCCGATGGATTATGCCTACGGCGTGACGCGTGAGAACGCGCCTTACGACTCCGAGGGCCAAAACGAGAACGTCAGCGTCGCCTACGTGGGCGCAACTGCGTCGGCAACCGTGGCTGCGCGTGAGGCGGAAGCCGGCGGCTTCGATTATCAAGGCACGGCGAACGGCTTACCCGGCGGTGCACTCAATCTCCTACCGGGAATCGGCGACATCGGTGCGGCGGACGGCGCGAACGGCGGCTATCAGACCGGCCACATCTGGGATGCGGCGCTCGCGGCCAATCTGACCGTGCGCAACTACGGCATGAACTCGGACAACAGCCACTATGGGCTGAGCTCGGGATCGACCGGTTATCCGCAACCGGTGGAAAATCCGTACGCTTCCGGCTCGCAGCAATGCTGGACGGCGGCAGCCGCGTTGATTCCCTACACCGACATCTATTTCCGCGGCTTCGACAATTCCTATCCCGATACCTGGCGGCTGGAGGAATTCGAACGCGAGTTCGCGCAGTTCGTCAACAACGGCAACCTGCCCAACCTCGTCCTGCTGCGCTACATGCACGATCACATGGGCGACTTCAGCACCGGGAGCCTCGCAGGCGCGGAAGCGTACCCGGAAACGGAACAAGCAGATGACGATTTTGCGGTGGGCATGACCCTGCAACTCATCGCGAACAGTCCGTATGCCGGCAACACGCTGGTGATGGTGATCGAGGACGATGCCCAGGACGGTGCGGATCACATGGATGCACATCGCAGCACCGCCTATATCGTGGGACCGTACGTCAAGCAGCACGCCGTGGTCAGCACCCGCTACTCGACGGTCAACCTGGTGCGCACCATCGAGGACATTCTCGGACTGCAGCATTTGAACTTGAACACCGCCTATGCGCGGCCGATGACCGATGTGTTCAACACCAGCCAGAGCCCGGCCTGGAGCTACACGGCGACAGCCTCGACGGTCTTGAAGCAAACCACATTGACCACGTATCTATCGCGACCCGACCATCCCGTGCAATTCGCGAGCGGGCCGGATATCAAGCCGCTGCATGATGCCAAGTGGTGGGCGGCGAGGACGCGGGGCTTCAATTTCAAGGACGAGGATCGCCTACCGGCGGATAGATTCAACCGGCTGGTGTGGGCGGGCGTGCTCGGCAATCGGCCGTATCCAGAGCAAAGGACCGGCAAGCTCAAGGCTGCCGAGCAGGCGCGAAACGCACAGCGCCGCGCCAAGTCGGTGGCGGCGCGCGCAGCGGATGGATCGAGCGCGGCCGCACGACAGCAGACACCGGCACGACGGCCGGCATCGGATGACGATGATGACGGCGTGTAGCCCTTGCGACGATTCGATTTCTGGCACCTCAACACCCTTAATTCTTGGAGGCTCAGCATGCGACCCCTTGCAAAAACGTTTCTCACTCTCGGATTGATCGCCGGATCCGTGGCGGCGAACGCGCAGTCCGAGTCTTACACCACCCCCGGCAGCATCGTTGACTTCACCGTGACACAGAGCGGCCTGTACGACATCAACGTGCAGGGGGGCGCCGGCGGGTTGGCGAATTCGAGCAGCGGCGCGAGCGCGGGCGGCAGCGGTGCCGACATCACTGGCAGTGTCTACCTCACCGCCGGCACCACGCTCGGCGTCATCGTGGGCGATCAGGGGGGCGCCGGTACGACCTACCAGAGCACCAGCACCAGCAGCACCAGTTATTACGCGGGTGGCGGCGGCGGCGGCAGCTTCGTGTACATCATCGGCAATGCCAATCCGCTGCTGGTGGCCGGCGGCGGCGGCGGCGGCGGTTATGGGGAGACGGGTAAGAACGCATCGCTCACCACCACGGGCTACAACGGCGGCGGCACGTCGCCGGGTAATGGTATCGGCGGTACGGCCGGTGCCGGCGGCACGGGCGGCACCTACATGGGCACCACGTACGGTGATGACGGCGGCGGCGGCGGCGGCTGGCTATCCAACGGCACCGCCGGCACGCCGAAGAGTTCCGGCGGCGGCGGCGCGGGCGCCTTTTTCTTCACGGGCGGCAGCGGCGCGGCGTCTTGCAGCGTCTCGGACTACAGCTGCAGCGGCACTTCCAATGGCGGCTTCGGCGGCGGCGGCGGCGGCGGTTACAACGGCGGTGGCGGCGGTGGTGGCTACTCGGGCGGCGGCGGCGGGTCGGGGAAGAGCGGCGGCACGGTCTTCGGCGGTGGTGGCGCTTCGTACATCGATCCGTCCGTGAACCTGCTGAGCGAGGCCGTGGATTCGAGCGGCGTGGGTTCGGTAACGTTCACGGATCTTACGCCGGTGCCTCTGCCTGCGAGCGTGTGGCTGATGCTGTTCGGTGTCGGCAGCCTGGTTGTGTTCGCGCGCAGGGCGCAGAGCGCCTGATCGAGCGGGGCGACAGAAGACTCATGTTGATGAACAAGATAACTTGGATCTATGTCGCCCTGGCCGTGACTTTGAGCCCCCTGACGTGGGCGTCGCCGATCCAGGTCAACGTCACCGCAACTGTCTCGGTCGCGGGGCTCGGCACGACTGCGAACAGCGGTTACACGGAAGGCCAAGCCATCAGCGGACAATTCGTCATCGACAGCGTGACGGGTAACGTGAGCGGCGCCACGCTCGGGACGTTCAGCGCGGCGGCTGACAGCGGCGATGCGCAGATCGCCGCGCTATCCTCAACCAACGACTTCATTTTCACGCAAGGTGCCTATGATTCAGGAGGTGCCTCGAGCAACGATTCGATCACGATCGATTTTTCCACTTTAACCAGCTTTTCGGGAACACCGGTCAATTTTCTGCTGCAGCCGGCAGCGACACTCGCCCAGCAAATCGATTTCACCGGCGCCAACAGCTCGTTTCCGAGCACCGCCACGTTCTATTCCGCCGCAGCGAACGGCACTGGCATCACGGCGGTTCGGGCATACCTGACGTCCGTTACTGTCGATGCGGCTGCTGTCACGGTGAGCGCCGCGACGGTGGCCGCGGGGCAGACCTCCACGCTCACGGTCACTCCCGCGGTCAGCGGTACATTCACCTATCAGTGGTACCAGGGAAGCAGCGGCAACACGGGCACGCCAATTACCGGTGCGACCAGCGCGACGTTCACCACACCGGCTCTCGGCAGCACCACGAGCTATTGGGTGCAGGTGACGAGTGCCTCCGGGGCCATCGAAGACAGCCCGACGATCACGATCGCGGTGTCTGTGCCGACTGCGCCAGCCGGCGCGACCGACGGTCCGATGCCGTTGTGGGCGCTGTTGGTATTGGCGGCGAGCCTCATTGGCATGGGTATGCGGCGGCGAGTCAACGCCTAGAAGTGCTCAAGGCATGCAGTTTTTGCCACGCGGCCACCGCCTCACCCTCGAGGCGGATCGGAGTGAAACGCGCGAGCGTCAACAAACAGTGTTGCAGCGCTGCGTCGCGGTCCGCCGATCCCAAGCCGACCAGCAGGCGACTGTCCGAAACGCGGCCGTCGGCCTCGACGCGTACCAACACAGTGGTGTCTTGCTCCGCGGCGTCGCGGCGCGAACGCTGAATCGACCAGGCGCCACAGATCCGCGCCACCTGGGCGTCATCCGCCGGCGCGGCATCGACGATCACACCGTCGGTGTCGGGCGCGGCCGGCAACTTAAGGGTGGCCGGGCGCGGCGGTGCAACCGATACATCGACAGGTAGGTTGAGATCCACGGCGACTGTGCCGGTCGATGCGCTCAAGGAAGGCTGCGGCAGCTCGGTCAACAGGACGAGCGGCCGGCTCGCGGCGCTCGCGCCGCGCACGGGCGGTGACAGCGCGACACCGAGGCCGAGCATGAGGTGCAGTACCAGCACGGTAACGGCGATCATTGCGCCCGTCATGACGGGTCTATCGGACATAGCCTACGACGCGCCCGACGGTGCACACACATGCGGCGCGTTTCGAGTCGTCATTCTAACGGGTGGCGTTCAAGCCATTGCGGAGGCGGCGCGAGGCGATGCCGATCAGTCCTGCGCCGAACATGCCGAGCGCCCAGGGCGGCAGCGGTCCATCGGTGGCTGCCGCGCCGCCGCTGGTCGACGTGAGTGCAATCGCCACCACGTCATTCGCCGGAAACAACACGCCGTTGCCGGCGGTGACGCTGAAGCTCAAGGTGACGGCCGCCGAATTGCTGGGTTGAAACATCAGGGTGAGGGAGTCGGAGGCGCCTTTGCTCAGGTTGCCGACCGCGCAGCTCACCGTCTGGCCCGATTGCGTGCAACCCGAACTGCTCGAGCCGGTGACCAGCGACAGCCCCGCCGGCACCGTGGTCTTGACCACCACCGAGGTTGCGGTGGGCGGTCCGCTGTTGGTCACCGTCAAGGAATAGGAGAGGAGCCCCGCGGTTGTGACCTTGCCGCTGCCGGTGAGCGTGAGGTCTGAGGTGTTCCAACCGGTCACCAGCACCGCCGCATTGACGCTGCCCATGCCGGTCGCGAAGTCCCATCCTACGCCCGCGCCATAGGCCTTCGCATACGTGCGGCTGCTGGTCGACAACACCCCGTAGCTGCCGCTCGGCAGATAGCAGTCGATGGTGCCCGTGCAGTTCACGTCCATGTCGCCCAAGGTGACGTCATAGAAGGCGCAGCTCGGAGACACCGCGTTGCCGTTGCTCGAGTTGCAGAGGCTGCTGCCACCCGCGCCATACTCCGCCGCGGCGATGGCATAGTACATGGGGTTGGGATTACCCTGCTTGGCGCCCGTGGACTGGTTCACCAGGGCCTGGATGCCGGCCAGGATGGGCGACGCGAACGAGGTGCCGCCGGCCCCCGACCACCCGCTCGGCGCACCGGTGCAGGCTGCGCCGCCATCCGCGACGTCGGAGTCGCACAAAACATAATAATGACCCCAGGCGCCGTTAGCCGCGAACAGCGAGACATCGGGGATGTCGCGCACCATGTCGGCCGGATTGCCGACCAGCGACTGCCACGAGGGTTTGGCATACCCCGCACAGGTGCCGCCGACAACCCCGGCGGTCGCCGCCGCGCCGGTCGCGCAGCCGCTCGGACCGCCGCTGCCGCTCGCGGTCGTCAAATAGTACGCCTCGCCGGTGGCGCTGTTGCAGAAGCCATTCGCGTCGTAGTTCCCGTAGTCGCTGGCGAACAGCACGCTTGCGCAGGAGTCGTTCCAGGGGATCTCGGGGACGTAGGATAGCGCCGAGCCGTAGCTGACACTATTGGCGGTGCTCCAATACGAGTCGGTCGTGCCCGCGTAGGTGTCACCGAAATCCGTGCCGCCGACCGCCACATTATAGGGTGTGGAGGCGAAGGCGCTGACGCCGATGCCATGGGTGGCATTAGCCAGGCCGGCATCGCAGCTGGCCGCGCCCTCGTCGCCCGCGGCGACGAACACCGACGTGCCGAGCGCGACCGCCTCCTCGTAGACGGAATTATAGGCGGCGTTGGCCGCGGCACCGTTGGCGGCCTCGCACTCGCCGTAGCTCATGCTGACGATGGCGGGCGGGCTTGATCCGTTGACCAGGTTCTCGAGCGCGATCAGGCCACCGAAGGTGGCTGTGCTGGCGCAGGAGGCGAGCACGATGGCAGCATTCGGCGCAGCGGCACTCGCCCATTCGGCATCGAGGGTGGCCTCGAGTTCATCGCCGCCGACGACGCCGGGGTTGGCACAATTGTTGGTGCCGCTGCTCGCCGGGTGTTGCTGGGTGAAACTGCCCGACGGGTAGGCGGACGCGAGCCCGAACGTCGAGCGGAACGTAGTCCAATCCGCCGTGCTGTAGACGTTCGAGTCTTCGATCACGACGATGGTCTGGCCCTTGCCGGAGATGCCGTCGCTGAACAGCGGATCGAGATCATAGATGGTCGCGAGGTCGGCCGGGACCACCGCCGTATAACCGTTGCCCGGGGTGTACCCCCGCCGCGGAAATTGACGGGCCGCCTTCGCTTTGAAATTACTATGCGGGCGAAAGTCGTGCAGCGAGACGATGCCGCGGATCGCCGGTGCCAGCGCCGCCGGCACTTGCGGGTCACTCATGTTCGCTAGATGCCGCACACCGTGCAGGTCGAGGTAATGAATCTCGGTGTTGAACGCCGCGCGCACCGCGCCGGCCGTGCCCGAGAAGTCGATGAGCGGCAGGCCCGGGTACACGGCGTTAACCGTGAAACCCTGCTCCTTCAGCCAGCGCGTAACCACCGCGAGATCGGCGGCGGCAAGACCGTACCGCTCGCTGAGTTGCGCGATGCTCAACCAGCGATGGAACTGCGGCGAGGCGCGATCGTGAAGGTCCTCGATGGCTCGCGCGAGTGCCGCCTCGCGCTCCGCCGGGCGCGCAAGCAGCAGCTGCAGATGCGGCATGGGGAGTGCGTCCGGCACAGGGCCCCGGTCGTTCGCGGCACGCGCCTCGGGGCGCAGATTGCCCGCAAGCACGGTTCGCTTGGCAGTGTCGACCGGAGTCGTGATCTGCACGCGCGCCGGCATCGTCTGGGCGAGGGCGGTAGGCGAGAGGGCAGGCGCGACGCCAAGGCAGACGGCGACTAGGAATGTACTGATGTGGCGGATCACCGCATGCTTATATCGGCCCGAGTGTCTCGGCAAGATGACGATTTGCGGTCAGTTTTGCTGCACGCGCACCCCTCTCAGCCGGGCGTCGCGTGCGGTGCCGGTGGCGATCAGCATGGCGGCGACACAGTCCAGCACGAATTGTCCGCCGAATTCCAGAAAACGCGACCAGTGATCCCAGACGGTGGGATCGGGATTGCCCGCCAGGATGGCTGACGCCTGTGCCAGGGGGAGCATCAACTGGGTCCCCGTGGTGAGCGCCTCCACGCCGAAGAAAACGGGGATGCCGACGGCCAGACGCCAAGCACGTTGCCGCAGGGTTGTCGCGGGCCAGACGAGCAGCAAGGTCCAGAACACCAGCGGTGTTTCGACCACTTCGCCCACCTGGACCCGGCCGACGACGCGCGCCGCGTGATTCGCTGCGCTCATCGAGCGGCGCACATATCCTTGCAGCTGCAGTTCGGCGGTAAACGCGGTCCTTCCTGGTGCAACCGCGACACCGGCGATTTCCCAGGGGTGGCCGGTGGCCAGCAGTTCATCGACGAGCCGGTAGTAGGGTGCGGCCAGGCGGGCATAAGGCTCGGCGCAGCCGACGCCGATCGCGAGCGCTGCGGCGGCCGCAAGTCCCCAGCGAATGTCAGGCCGCATGCGCGGAGCGAGGGCGCGCCGGCTGCACGGCGCGTCCCGACCAATCCATGAAGAACAAGCCCATGAGAATGATGGGTGCCAGCGGCAGCACCAGCCCGTGCAGCGCCTCCCATGCGGCGGGACTGTAGTGCAGGATGTAGTGCAGGGCCATCAGCCGCGAGATGCTCAAGGTATAGGCGAGCAGGCTGCCGAGCAGCAGACCTTGCACACGCCGCCTGGCACTCGCCGGAAAGGCGATGATGCCCGACACCAGCAGCAGGAACATCTCGATGCCTTCGCAGCCCCGAGTCACGTGCAAATTGGCACCCGGCGAGGCGATCACGCGGCCGCTCGTGAGCTCTGCATGGTCCTCCGGCGTGATGCGGTCGATCAGCGCGATGGTGGGCACGAGGATGAGATCCTCGACCACGAAGCGTTCGAACGCCGAGCCGCGGGAGGCTTCGAAACCGCCGAATAGCGCGGCAAAACAGAGGGTGAAGGTGAGCGCGAAGCGCAGCGGGCCGGCGCCGGTGGCAGGGGTGGTGGTCATGGGGAGCTCAGGATAGGCAGATCAAGATGACAAACCAGGTGTCGAAGCGTCGCGACCGCGCGCCCTGGGGCAGCAGGAACCATTCGGTCAAGCGGGCGTCCAACGCTCCATGCGCATTCTGGTCATCGAAGATGACGATAAAATCGCCTCCTTCGTGCTGAACGGGCTGAAACAGAGTGGCTTTGCGGTCGACCATGCGGCCGACGGCGACGCCGGCTGGTCGCTGTGCGAATCGGTGACCTACGATGCCATCGTGCTCGACATCATGCTGCCGAAACTCGATGGCTTGTCGCTGCTGCGGCGGCTTCGCCGGGGCACGAGCCTGGTGCCGGTGCTGTTGTTGAGCGCCAAGGCGAGCGTCGACAACCGGGTGGCGGGTCTGCAAGCCGGTGCCGACGATTACCTCACCAAGCCCTTCGCTTTCTCGGAATTGCTGGCGCGCCTGCAGGCGTTGATCCGCCGCGCCACGCACACGGCGGAACCCACCACGTTGACCGTGGGCGATCTGCAGATGAACCTTCTCACTCGCGAGGTGACCCGCGATGGACAGGTGATCGAGCTGCAAAACCGCGAATTTGCACTGCTCGAGCTGTTGATGCGCCATCCCGGACGGCCGGTCACCAAGACGATGATTCTCGAACACATCTGGGACTACAGCTTCGATCCGCAGACCAATGTCGTCGACGTGCTCGCGCATCGGCTGCGGTCGAAAGTGGAGAAGAATTTTCCGCGCAAGCTGCTGCAGACCATTCGCGGTGTGGGCTATGTTCTCAAAGCTACGTAGCAATCCGCTGCGCTATTTCGAGGTTCGCTTGAGCCTGTGGAACGCGCTGAT
>Ga0116226_10001653_pt1 | contig 19374 bp, 15 predicted proteins | sample S1TSphfallax_FD_89692 | JGI IMG/M metagenome (GOLD analysis project Ga0116226, IMG submission 89692) | Host-associated microbial communities from peat moss isolated from Minnesota, USA - S1T2_Fa - Sphagnum fallax MG | ecosystem: Host-associated > Plants > Peat moss > Unclassified | place: USA... | reverse complement strand
TCCTTTGCACATTGGAAAAATAAAGTCAAAATTCATAGAGGATTGAAAAAAGAAAGAAGGACTAAAATGATCCAAAACCTCCTGGCAAATTCCTAAACCAGCAACCATTTTGTCCTTTATGCCTAAAACTATTATTATCAATTAGTTAGCAATTATAGATCATGAGCTTGAGACAGTGCTTGATCTGCTGGTAGCAGATGCCCAGCAGCATGATATGGGATATAGTTCGCTATGAGCAATTATACTGGAAAAAACAATTTGTTGTGCTATTTTAGCAAATAGCAGCTTAAAAAAGCTGAACCCTAGCGGTATGTAAACAGGGACTGCTAGGGCGTATGGTTAATAAATAACACAGAAAGATATGATGGTCAAGAATTTTTCCTATCCCTTAGCAGTATCACAAGCATTGCAAAGCACTATCTCTGCAGAAAGACTGTCTACCTATCTTGCTGCCACTAATGGCAATCTTGATGATGCTTTGCTCCTATATGGTTGGAATGCTGATATTAGCGGTGCATTGTACACGCCGTTACAGGGATTAGAGATCACGCTTCGCAATGCGTTACATACCGTATTATCTTCCGCCTATTCCACTGGGTGGTATGCAAATCCGAGCGTTCCCTTGGATAGTTATGCCATAACAGATATAGCAAAAGCCAAGGCTACACTACAAAGACGCAATGCTATTATCACGTCGCCGAATATGATAGCAGAATTATCGTTTGGTTTCTGGGTATCGCTTCTGGCGGGTACTTACCACAATAGCCTTTGGACCCCCGTATTACACAAAGCGTTTCCAAATTTAAGCGGAATGAAACATAAAGCGGTGTATCACACGCTAAATCATTTGCGAAAACTGCGAAACCGCATAGCACACCACGAACCCATTTTTAAGCGACATTTACAAGCAGATTATGTTTCCATCATTACTGCAATCCAATGGATTTCACCAGAAACAGCACAATGGGTAGATGGAGAAAGCACCTTTAACGCAGTATGGAAAAATAGATGAAATGGGAGCAGTTCTCGGACAAGACAAATTTGTCACAAAAACTTCATAAATCCATCATTGATAAGTTGCAAAAATACCACTAAAGACTCTTTTATTGCCATTAAGGTAATTTTATTAAAATCAATAGTTTCTGAACGAGCTTATTATGTTTATTACCGCAGCGATTACGGGTGCTGTTATGCAAGACGCAGATCCGTTGCAATCCAAGTTCATTCCACAAGATTATTTAGATAATTTTGTAAGTGATACGGAAAGAAATACCTTATCGGAGGCTTTAACCTCAGATGGATGGAAACCTGTCGCAAAAGGTGGGCTAAGGATACGTTTAAAGACACAAGGGATTATTGATGAAGACAGTTTATCCAGTTTAAGTTCAGAAGAAAGTAGTAAAGCTGAAGACTGGCTTGCAGAAAATAAGTGGCAAAAAGAAGGAAATATTTGGCGTGGGCCTGACTCTAAGCTAACCAATATCCCCACTATTACTACAGCCATGCTAGAGGCAATAGAAAGCACAGACATCCAAAGAAAAGTGGTGATGGAATTAACTAGTCAGGGGTGGCAAGCAGATGGGGAAGGCAATTTAAGCTGGCACTATACACAAGGCGAAAGCTATCTGCCACCAGAGTTACTTACACAAAACTTTATTACCGCACTGCAAGCATCAGGTTGGGAAAATTGTGGAATAGGGTATAAGAAGGAATATAATGCTACTTCTCCTTATTTGCCTATATTTCCACAGGATATTATTCATAACGCTCACGCATCTGCACGAGAAGGAGCAGCGATTGTGCATTTGCATACACGAGATTTAGAGTCAAAAGCAGGATATACGATTCCAGGATTGCCTGTTGATAGCCGTAACATCATCGGAAACAATATTATTGATACTGAGCAATATGAAAAAATCACTCCTACTTTGTTGGATAACGACCCTTCATTGGTATTGAATTTTTCTACTAGCATGCGAGGCAATCCTCTTGAGCAAGCACAAAGACGAGCACATTTAACAGGGTATGGTGCTCGCAATTTACCACCTGATATCGCTTCGTTTAGCCCCGGCGATGTGATTTTTCAAGCAGGTGGCGGTTATGCAAATTCACCTGATTTTATCATTGCACAAGCTGCACATATGAAAGAAAAAGGGATTCGTCCTGAGATCGAAGTATTTAACCATACAATCGCCACCAATGCGTGTGAACCCTATCGAAATACTATTCGGGATCTTGGAATACCACCTTTGTTTATGCTGGTTCCAGTAGATCAATATCGCACAAAACCTACCAGAGAAAATCCTTCACCCGCAGATGATTCTTTAATACCCGTTGATGTACGCAAGCAAATTACGCAGTATATTAAAGAGGGCGAGGTATCAGAAGCAAAATCCCTCGCTGTGAAACACTTAAAACCTGTTGTAGAACAAATAAAATCAGCACATCCTGATGCGATTGTTTCATTACTGATGCCCGGTGCGATGCAATCGATTATTACCGATGTTGCTGTAGAGTTAGGGTTAGATGGGATTCGGGTGGGGTTAGAAGATTCGCTTAACATCACGGATGAGCATATCGCAGGTGGCATGAGAAAAGCTACAAATGCAGAACAAGTGCAACGCATTAGAGAAGAATTGACTGCCAAAGGGATACTCATTGAAACTCCAGAAGCCTTACGTAAACGCCTTGGCATGGATCGTGAGGAAGTGAAATTATTCCGTGAAATGGAAACATTATTAGCACCCTTAGCGGAGTGCTTGCCCGATCGCTCGAAATTACCAACTGCTAGTGATATTTTGGAAATTCTTGATCCCATAAAAGAACGCTATATGCAAATAGAAGCACGATTTACCCAAGATGTTTTATCACATGTTAATGCTGAACAAACGCCTGAGAAAATGGCAGAAATCATCTGGGATACTGCACGCAAGCATCGTATGGGGATTCGTTTTTTCATGGAAGAATCCGAACGCTATGAGAATCCTGAAGCATTTTCACTCCGTGATGTGCATACCTTACAGCCCTTAAATTTTATGCGTGAGGTGTTACACGAACAAGGCCAAGAGAGTGCTTTGTTTGATACTGCACTGGAAAAATTTCAAGGAACAGGGACAAGTAAAATAATTCCACCTTCACAATTTAAGGATAGCGATACACGCTTTTTGGATTTTGCTGCCTTTATCCCTGTTATTTATAACCAGGATAGAACCGCAATTACTAACACTGGACTACGCGAAGATGAGCATTATAGTGCTACTATGGCGATATTGCTGACTGCATTAGAAGAAAAAATGCTTGCTTTGCGTGAGAAAGCAAACGTGCCAGCAAAAAAATCCACGATTTTATGGCAAAAATTGCAAGCACCTGAAGAAAGATCCTTTTCAGATCCAAGTAAATGTGAGTTTGTTCCTTTGTCTTCAGAGGAATTGAGCAATACCCTTTCTGCCTCTAGTTGGATTGTGTTACCTAGTACACCTGCTACAAACCACCCAAGCGGGATTGTAGCTTCCAATGGACTTGCACAAACTTTGCGAGGTTTTATTCACAACGCCATTGGAGCATATAAGGAGACAGGCAATCTCACCAAGCCATCTCCCTGATGTCATAAGTTGCACCCATGCAGGAACAGATAGTAACGGTAAAACGGTGATTGAAGCAGGTATGCAAGCGGGTCGTTTTGCTTTGAATACGGATAGTCAAGGCGTATTTTCTACTTTCTCGGTCGAGCAAATCTATGATCAGTTGATCTTGCCACGTTTGGTACAACAAGGAACGGAACTTGATTACCAAGAAAATGGTAAAGTAAAGCGTAATGAACAGGGAATCCCACTAGATAAAAATGGTGACACGGTACAAAGAATCAATGCGACCGCTATTGCCGATTTGCCTTTATTAAAATTGATTGGGCATAGTTCTGGTGTTGCCACGGCACAACAAATGGATAATTTACAACGCAAGGATATGAAAAGCCTTGGCTATTTACCACAGGAACAACAAGCCTTCTTTCGTAAATCTGTGTTGGTACATTTTGGATCTGCGGCGAATATCTCATTAGCCCATTCTGGGACACCCACAGTCGATATTACCGCTGCCACGGATATACGCAGTATTGCGGGAACGGATCTCGCAAGTAGTACGACTCCCTCTGTGCAGGACTATACCGATCTTACACCAGAAATAAAAAGCGAAGTACAAGAGATATTATCACGTCAGCGGAAAGTCAAAAATAAACACATCACTATCAAAAATCCTGAACCTATTATTACTACTGCGGTAGGAGAAGAAGATAAACCTCTTATTAGAGTCACATTACCTTGCATGTCGGATGATCCACGTCGCAAGCAAGATGGACATAGTATTATCAACTATACACGCGAAGGTCCTGAAATCGTCAAAGCACTGATGGCAGTGATTGATAAACAGCACGCTATTAATGACGTGGAGACGATGCTGAATGAGGCAAGTGATTTGGTAAAAAACCAACAAAAATCCAGAGCAGCATAGTGCCTAATATTGCAATTATTGGTTGTGGGGCGGCGGGAGTAGCTAGTTTTTCCGCTATAGTCGATGATTTATGTGCCAAAAACTTCACCAATGTCACCATAGATGTCTTTAATCGAAATGATGATTTTGGTGCAGGGTTAGCGTATAGCACCGAAATAGAAAAACATCGTCTCAATATGCGTGCAGATACGATGAGTATTGATCCCAATAACCCACATGATTTTGTAGCATGGATGCACGAAAATGGGTATGCGGAAGAATACCCCGCCAGAAAAATATTTGGTGATTATCTCAAAACACGGCTGTCTGAAAAAATAGCCCAGGCAGAAGCTGCAGGAATAACGTGTCATTTTTATCCCAATACTGTGGTGGATATAGAAGAAACGAGAACAAAAGTCGGAATAACATTAGCAGGTGAGGATGAACCACGTTTTTATGATCGTTCGCTGTTATGTATCGGTAATTATGCCAATACTTCCTATAAAAAATTACAGGATAACGCATGCTATGTAGAAGACGTTTGGAATAAGAAAGCATTTACGATAGCGGATAAGAACGCTTCGGTATTGATATTAGGTACGGGACTTACTGCAATTGATAGTTATATTGCACTCCGAGACAAAGGACATTTGGGTGCTATTAGTATGGTATCACGACATGGTTTGCTGCCTAAAGTCCGTCCTCCTGCTTCTGAACCTTACACGTTAGAAATATTAACAGAAGAACATATCGATGCGAAAATAGCCGCAAAGAATAGATTACTTACATTAGAAGAGATGATCACATTATTTCGTGAAGAATTTCGTACAGCAGGCATCGCAACAGATATCTTTAAGCCTTCCGAACAACTTGTCACACAATCTATTTTTGAAACATTACAACAAGATAAAGATAATGCCACAGATTATTCAAAAGCGTTCTCGGTTTTAAAAGCCATTGATGACAAGGCAAGCTATCTTTGGAATGTGATGCAAGAAGATGCAAGGAAGCAATTTGATAAGCACTATAAAACGCTTTGGTACGCCTATGATTATCCTATGCCTTCTGTCACTGCCGACTATCTCTTGGAAGAAATGAAAGCTGGCAAGCTGAATATTCTCAGAGGTATTAATGATATAGATTATCATCAGGAAACAGAAAAATTTGAACCCCAATTATCACCTCATGTTAGGCAACTTGATAATCCTTCTGAGAATATGCAGTTTGACTATGTAGTAAATGGTATTGGAATAGGCGTAGATGTAGAAAATATACAAGATCCACTTTTGCAAAATGGAATCGAAAAAGGACTTTTTACTCCTCATCAATTTGGTGGCATTAAAATAAAACCTGAGGATGGTAGAATCATTACGCAGCGCGGAGTGTCTGATCGAATACAATTAATCGGTTCACTGACACGTGGTAATTTATTTTATGTGAACTCATTAGAACAGGTTGTAAAAGCGTCAAATGCTGCTGCTAAAGCATGTACGCAGTCCTTAGAAGAGAAAAGTTTTAGGGGACAGAAAAATCCCGGCTGTGCAGAAATCAGAAAATATTAATATTATACAACACCCTAAAAATAATCGTATAATATTTCTTATGGAAAACTTTGCCAATTTTTTAAATAAAGAACTACATTATATCAGATGTGCGTTTAAGACAAAAGAGGAATATTTTTCTAACGAAAAAATAATTATAACAACTACTTAGTAAATCACTTGCCTATTTCCCATTGCGACTATCTGTTCTGCTACCGATTGCAAAGTTTTGCTGGAAATGACTTTAGATAATGCAATGGCATCTTGCAAAAATCCAGAAGCATTACACTTTTCAAGCATTGCCGTGACAAAAGCATCTGTTTTTACTACATTACTGGTATCAAAGGACTTGGGTCTCTGTATTATTTCACAAGAGGAAACCAAAATAAAAGAATGGTAGGTTGGTTTTAAAACTATCCCTAAGCGTTTTGGCATATCCAGAGAATGGATCATTTTATCCAGTATAGCAATATGTTTCCTGTTTTGTTCAATCGGTGAAGCCATTGCCTGTATTGGCTTTAATTCTCTGTCACATCGGAAAAATTCTCCCATTTCATTGATAAGCCAAGGTGCGGTAGAATGTTTGGTTTCCAACACATAGAATTCAAGAAAGCGGTTAATAATTAAATGGTCTATTTGGGCTGTCTTGCCCTGGTATTCCAATCGCAAACCGTGAATTACCGCCCAGTTTTGGCTTTCACCTAAGGTAAAATTGATATGGTAAGCAGCATCTTTTTCGCCTTTTTTTCCTGCCTCAAATAAATGCTTATGCTTTTCATAGTTGTAGAAGCGACTATTGTCTTCATGGTTTGCCTGCTTAATAAGCATAATTCCACCTATTTTTGATTTTAAGAGGATATTATACAGTCTGTTAAGTTAAAAATTACTTACAGCCTGTTGAATTATCCATTTCAATGTAATTGCATCCAGCAAGCAGGCAGCTACTTGGTGACATCCCAGAGTAAGAGTAGGTTTTTTAGGAATGTAGATGAGGAAAATAGAGCGTTTTTCTTATCTCACAGTTCTATTCAACCTATTATTCAAGGATTATCATCATGCAATCATTATCAGATTTCAAACGCAAAGCCGTTGTTGGTGCAAAATTTATTCGCAGATTCCCAGAAAACCCTACTATTCCTGAGCGTATAGCGGCAGTAGCCCACAGACAAAGCAACGCGGTAGTATTTCCCATCGGTAATACGACTATAGAGCAGGTAAAGGAGAATCCTCATCAAAGTGGATGTTGGTTTTATTTCCCTAAGGCGGGCAACTGCTTCTTTGAAAACGGAGTTATGACGGTCAAAAATGACTTTGGCTCTGCCCTCTTGAGCTATGAGTTCATTCCATAGAGTAAGAGAAAGTTTTTACTGTTTTTGAAATGCTGGAAGAGAAAGAGAGTTTTCTTTCCAGTTTTTCTTTTTTTACTGTAATTTCAAGGAATCCTATCATGAATTTATCACAAAACTCCAATATTTATAATGTACGTCCCAGCCATGCTGAGGAAATCCATGAATCAGTAAGCATCCTACAACAGGCCGATACCCTTTCCACTTCTATGAAGCTTCCCTTCAGTTTGCTACAGGTCTGGAGCGGAAACGTAAGGCAGACAGGCTCAAGCGATAATATTGCTGAGCTGGCTGCCTCCATTTTTGCTCACGGCTTGCTCAATCCTCTTCTCATTAAACGTAATGGGAGAGACGGATTTATGGTAATAGCGGGTCGCAGGCGATATTTTGCCATAGCAAAGTTAATCGAAGAAGGTGTGATGTCGGTGGATAGCGAGATTGCCTGCACCTTGTTATCAGATGAGAGCCAGGCTGGTGAGATCAGTCTGGTAGAAAATGCCATGCAGCTTCCCATGCACCCAGCGGACAGGTTTGAAGCCTTCAGACTATTGGCAGATAATGGCATGTCAGTAGCCGATATAGCGGGACGGTTCGGAATTTCAGAAATTTCCGTACACAAACTCCTTAAGCTTGGACGTGTTTCACCAGAAGTAATGAATGCTTACCGTGAACAGAAGATTGATTATGGGCAGGTGCAGGCATTTACCCTATCCGATGACGCTGCTGAACAAAACCGCATTTTGGAAAGCATACTAAAGCAATCATGGAGGGGACAACCGCACCAGATTCGCTATGGGCTGGTAAAGGATGAGCTTCCCGCTACTGACAAAAGGGTAAAATTTATAGAACTGGAGTTTTACGAAATGTGTGGTGGTACGGTTCGTAGAGATCTGTTCGATGATAAGAATAGTGGATATATACAGGATATAGCACTTTTGGATACGTTGGTAAGCGATAAAATGCAGTCAGCCATATCCGAGTACTATGCCGATGGGTGGAAATGGGTGGAGAGTGTGGATTCTCTGGACTGGCACGTCATGCAGAAATTCCGGCAGCAGAAACCAGCAGAACGTGAGTTTACCGCTGATGAAAAGCAGGAGTATGATGGCTTGGTCGATAAATATAATGCCCGTATAGACCAGATACGGGGACAAAGGCAGGAAATAGAGAAAGTTTCAAGTAATGCAGGTGAAGAAGAACAGGAAGAATCGGATGATTATACAGATGATTTTGAATCAGAGGAGGAAGATGCCCTCGAAGATTCCGAATTACTGGCACTTCAGGAGCGTATAGGGGAGATGGAGAAAAGCCTTACCAGCTGGACACCAGACATTAAGGCAACCAGTGGAGTGTTAATGGCACTGCAATCTGACGGGATAATTAAGGTAATAAAAGGGATAATCCCTATTGAAGAGGTGGAAAGTTCTTCTGAGTCTAAACTTAGTTTGCACAGTCCCACCACACCCCAGAGAGAGAAGCCAGAATTTTCTACTACCCTCTATCACGATTTGACACAACACCGCACTGCTGCAATGCGAATCGAACTGGCCAACAATGCCGAGGTTGCATTGACGGCAGTCGTACATAGTCTAATTATGAATGTATTTAATCCATATAGTAATACGGGTTGTGTTAAAATTAAAGCCGATCAGCGTAACCTCTTTTACGGTGCAGAAAATAAAATCCCGTCCATAACAGCCTTGGAGCTATTAAAGGAAAAATATGATGTGCCAGAAAAATGTGATGATCTGTGGGATTGGTGCATGGAGCGTAGCCAGGAGGAGCTTCTGGTACTTTTAGCCATCTGTACCGCTCATTGTGTAGAGGCGGTCTATATGAAACCCGAAAATAATAGCAATACCCGCCATGCCGACCAGTTGGCAACTGCTCTGGGTCTCGACATGCGTAAATGGTTTAGTGCCACAGGGGAGAACTGCTTTAGCCGTATAAGCCGTAGCCAGATTCTACAGGCTTATCGCGAAACCACGGATGAAGAGCCTTCTCCTGAATTACAAAACTTGAAGAAAAAGGATTTGGCAATCAGAGCAGAACGCGAAATCGGGGATAAATGGCTCCCTTCTGTTCTTCGATAGCAACCATATTTTCGACCATAGAGATATGTTCGGTTAAAAAATCCAAATAAGAGGAGTTTATTATGAAGTCGTTTAGCATCTCGTTCCAGGAAACCAATTACAGTAGGGTGGAAGTCCTGGCCAGTAGTTATGATGAGGCAGTTGAGGCTGCTATAGAGCAATATAATGACGGTAATGTTATCTGGGGTAAGTCAGATTATGAGGTTCTACATGAGTCATTGAAATTAAAGATGCCAGCAGATTTGGGAGTTTGTCAGGAAAAACGCTGACATAGCCATTGACAAAGAGCTGCATTTTTGGTATATTTCAGAAGTCAGCCCCAAGCGGAGCGGTTTCATTACTGTGCGCTGATGACGCCAAGCGTAAGTTTGGTCCGAACCTATGTGTACGGATATTACCAAGATCTCCAGTCAAAAAGCCCTCTTAACCGGGGGCTTTTATTTTTTGCTTATTATTGGTTTTTTCTCCATTGTATGGATTATCAGGGTTGTAAAAAGAATTTTTTCCTTTTTAGGTCTCCTGTGTTGAAATTTGGCCAAACGGATATAGGCACTTTCTACATAAAGGGTACACGCATTCTTATTGGTACGTCTTAATCGGAAAAAGACATCGTACTCCTGTTTTATTCCCTCAAAATTTACCAACTCTACAGTAAAAAAGTTTCCCTTTCCCGTGTTAAAGCAATATCCGTTAATAACTTTTTCAATGATTAAACGGGTTTGCTTGGATAGTTCATACCGGGTGAAATTAAATTCACGTACCTCGTGGTTTTCTCTATAAATGAGGTGCTTGTCTAACGCTGTTAGGTTTTCTATTTCTGACGTAAAGCAGTGACAACTAAATTCAACGGTAATGGAATACTCTTTAACACGACCAGATTTTTTGTTTTGGTAAGCGTATTGATACTCATATTTATTAAGATGAGAGAGATCGTATTTTTGGTCGTTATAAATAAAAGGTGGTCTCATTAAAATTGCTTCCTGAATAATTGTAAATCTTCATATTGTAAGAAAAGTATAGCATACAATCCTTAAATTTGCAAAATCAAGCTATTTTCATGATGTTAAGCTGGCAGAAAACTAAAAAATCCAGAAACGATAGGTAAAAAATTTTCGAGTTTAAGCAAAGAAGTCCTGCAATTATTAATTCTCCTATTGTATGGTTGGCAAGCATTTACTGGGAGGGTTTGCCGTGAGATTTCGGCAACTTTTCTTTCTTCTGGTTCTGTGTGGAGAGAAAGTAGAGTGAGAGTGGGTTTTTTTGAAAATGTAAGGAATGGATGAAGAGAGTCTGTTCCCGTCATTTTTCATCAAAACTAAAGGAAATTCATATGATACTCGACCTTTTTGCCACTAAAACCGAATCCACCCCAGTTCTCCAAACTAAAACAGATAGGCTATTTCAGGCTGTACAGAGTGTACTCAACCTGCTTTCCAGCAAGACCAGCGTATCTGCTAAAGCATTGCAGGAAATTATGACCCGCACATATGGTGGTAGCGATGCAAGCGGAGCATGGCTGTGGAAGGACGCATATGAAGTGTTGGAAATAGCCCAGGTACGTTTCATCCAGAAATACACCGACTCACTCCAACGTATGAAGCCAGAAATGGTGGTAACATTGCTGGAGAATTTGGCAGCACTCTGCCCAACTCATACCAAACGTAGCGAAGAATCAGTAGCGATGCAGCAATTCTCGACTCCTCTTTCTATTGGATTTATTGCAGCACACGCTGCCAAATTGAACTTTGCAGATACGGTATTGGAGCCATCAGCCGGAACTGGTATGCTGGCTGCTATGGCCAGTATTGCGGGCGTGAAGCTGATTCTCAATGAATTGGCGAATGACCGCAGGGACATGCTAGAGCGACTTTATCCGAAGTCTCCCCTATCGGCTCATAATGCTGAGTATCTGAATGACTATCTGGATAGCTCGTTAAAGCCCACGGTAGTGATTATGAATCCGCCCTTTTCCAGCTCGCCTAATTGCTCTAATACCCGCTCTGGTGTCACAATGCAGCATATTATGGCTGCATTGAAACTGCTTCCAGTAGGTGGACGGCTAGTCACGATCACGGGTGAAGGATTCTCGCCTTTTTCAGCCAAATACCGTCCTTCTTTTGTCAACCTGCAAAAAGAAGCCCGTGTGGTATATTCCAGTGGTATAGCGGGCAAGCTCTATGCCAAGCAAGGTACGACGGTGGATACCCGCATTACGGTGATTGACCGCATTCCTGCGGTTAATCCAGAGGATTTTTCCTGCTATTATGAAATGAGCGACAACATACCTGCCCTGCTGGCACTTGTTGCCCGGCATGTGCCAGCCCGCTCTCATGCACCCGAAGAAACAAAGCCAACGATAATAGCACAGCGTCCTTTAACTCCTTCCTCTAATACAAAATCCAAAGAAGAGGTAGCCATTGAGTTGGAATACCTCACTCGTGAATGGTTGGGAACGGATATGGCTATGTCGGATGGTATTTATGAGGCATATGAGCCACAAACCGTGGTGGTAGACGGTGCAAAGCCCCATCCTTCTGCTTTGGTACAAAGTGCCGCTATGGCGTCGATTGCACCACCAAAACCTACCTACAGACCTCATATCTATCCCAATATGCTTTCTAATGGTCTACTTTCTAATGCACAGATGGAGAGTCTGATCTATGCTGGGCAGGCACATAGTGAGTATCTGGACGGCTATTATACCTTTGACGATGAACTGCGGGAACTAAACCGTGCAACACTAGAGACCGAAGGGGCGTTTCAACTGCGTCGTGGCTGGTATCTGGGAGATGGTACGGGATGTGGTAAAGGTCGCCAGGTAGCGGGTATATTGATGGATAACTGGCTAAAAGGGCGAAAACGCGGTGTCTGGCTGTCTAAAAATGATAAATTGCTGGAAGATTCCCGCCGTGATTGGGTGAGTCTGGGTGGTAAAGATTCTGACATTAAACCACAGTGGGATTATAAACAGGGAACAGATATCAGTCTTTCCCAAGGAATCCTGTTTACCACATATGCTACGCTTCGCAGTTCGGGACGTCAGGGTAAGAAATCACGTCTGGAACAGATTACCGACTGGCTTGGTAAAGACTTTGATGGCTGCATCATGTTTGATGAAGCGCATTCGATGGCAAACGCAATTGCCAGCAAAAGTAATCGTGGTAGCAAAAAGGCATCCGCTCAGGGAGTCGCCGGTTTGGAGTTACAGATGTTACTTCCTAATGCCCGTGTGGTGTATGTGTCAGCTACTGGAGCGACTACCGTATCCAACCTTGCATATGCGGAACGTCTGGGAATATGGGGAAGCACTGCCATGCCCTTTGGCAACCGTAATGAATTTATCGGTGCTATGGAAAAAGGTGGCATCGCAGCTATGGAAGTCATTAGCCGTGATTTGAAAGCCCTTGGACTCTACACGGCCAGATCATTGTCCTACGACGGTGTGACATACGAGTTTTTGCAGCATTCCCTTACGGATGAACAGATCCGTATATACGATATGTATGCAGAAGCGTTTAAGGTCATCCATCACAATATTGAAGCAGCTTTGCTGGACACGAACGTGAATAAAGCAGATGGCAACGCCCGTAACGGTATGGCAAAGGCTGCTACCCGCTCCGCATTTGAGGGAAACAAGCAACGATTTTTCAACCATCTCATCACGGCTATGAAATGTCCTTCTTTGATTAAAGCCATCGAAAAGGATATGGAGGAAGGTCATGCTGCTGTCGTGCAGGTGATTTCTACCAGTGAAGCCTTGCTGGAGAGGAGGCTGGCTGAGATTCCTGCCTCGGAATGGAACAATCTGAATGTGGATGTAACCCCGAAAGAGTATGTTATGGATTACTTGAATAATGGCTTTCCCGTTGAACTCCATATGGTATATACGGATGCTGAAGGAAAAGAAACCACGCGACCAGCTCGTGATGAGGACGGAAAGGTTATCCTGTCACGTGCGGCCTTAGAAAAAAGGGATGCGTTGCTGGAAAAGTTAGCTGGGCTCCCCGCAGTACCTTCTGCTCTTGACCAGATCATACATCACTTCGGTCATGAGAAAGTGGCAGAAGTAACGGGACGTTCGCGTCGAATTGTCAAGATCAATAGCAGTAGCGGTGATCGTCTGTGTGTGCAGAACCGCCCGACTTCTTCCAATATTACGGAAACGCATGCGTTTCAGGATGATATAAAGCAGATACTGGTATTTTCGGAAGCGGGTGGTACTGGTCGTAGTTATCACGCGGATCTGAAAGCGAAGAATCAACGTCTACGTCGCCACTATTTGCTGGAGCCAGGCTGGAAAGCGGATGCTGCAATTCAGGGATTGGGACGCACTAACCGTACCAATCTGGCTCAGGCACCTGTATTTGTTCCCGTAGCCAGCGATGTACAGGGTGAGAAGCGATTTTTGTCTACGATTGCCCGTCGGCTGGATACGCTCGGAGCCATTACCAAAGGACAGCGTGAAACGGGTAGTCAGGGAATGTTTCGGGAAGAAGATAATCTGGAATCCGCTTATGCCAAAGCAGCGTTGCGAGAGCTTCTTACGGCTATCTATCAGGAGAAAATACACTGCTGTAGCCGATTTGACTTTATGGACGCTACGGGACTGGAATTAGAAAAAGAAGGCGGACTACGGGAAGATTTGCCCGAGATTCATACGTTTTTAAACCGCGTACTGGCATTACCGATTCATCTACAAAATGCTTTATTTGAGGAATTTACGTTACGCCTGGTTTCACGTATCGAAGATGCCAAGACTTCTGGCCATTATGAAGTCGGAGTAGAAACGCTGAAAGCGGAGTCTTTTACCGTGGTAGACAGCCAGATACTTTATACGCATCCTGGTTCTGGTTCTGAAACTCTCTGCTCGAAAATTGAACGTAAGGACAGGACGCTGGTACGAAGTCTTGAATCTGCCCTTGCCTACACCAGCACACAGATCAAAGGAAAGCTGGCATTTAACGAAGCTTCGGGACGGGTAGCCGTAGTGATTCCAACTAATACGACTATATCCGAGCGGGGCGAGCCTGAGGAAAGGGTATTAATCCGCCCGACATCCGAAAGTAAAATGGCTCGTGCAGCTTTTAGCGATTCTGGCTGGAAACCCATTGATGTAGAGCAGTTTTCCAAACTCTGGAGCGAAGAAATTAGCAACGTACCAGAATTTACGGCCAGTAGCTTCTACCTGATTACTGGCTTACTATTGCCCATATGGAAAAAACTACCGTCTGAAAACGTAAAGGTATTCAGGCTCAAAACAGTAGATGGTCAGAATATGCTTGGTCGCATGGTGGAGGTAAGTAAAATAGGTGAGGTATATAAAAACTTTGACCTGGCAGATGATGCACCAAAATTATCCAGTAATGAAATTCTGGATAGCGTGATGCGGCTCAGGCAGAATTTTAGATTACCGAACGGTCTGGAAATACGTTGCAGCACAATTATGGGTAATGCACGGATTGAGCTTACTGGATTCACTGAAGGACAGAAGGATATGCTGAAATCGCTCGGGTGTATGGTCGAGATTATCCAGTATAAACTTCGTCTCTTTGTCCCTGCTAATGATAATGCCCCAACCATCATAGATCGTTTGCTGAAGGTGGCATAGGAGTGGAGGGAAAATTGAGTACAGAGAAACCCAAGGGAGTCTTTGTGAGACTCCCTTGGGTTTTAACTAACCCGCAAAAACACGACTAGCTTGTAAATTGAATATGGGACAGGTGTCCCCTTCATGACTACAGGCAATCATGTTTGCATCAAAAATAATCCTATCAAAAGGACCTGCTAGTGCGATTTCATCTCCTTGGGTCTCATCCACGGAGAAACAATCGCACCGTTCGTAGTCACTCCAGCAGTCTGTGACCAAAACGACTTCTTTATTGGGTACAGCAAGGGATCCTGCTAACTTCCATAGGAAGTCTTTAAACAGCATCCTATTTGCTACACGTGGCATCCAGATTGAGATTTCCCGCAAATTTGGAGAAAATTGGGGAATTACCAAGCTATCATCCAAAGTAAAGGTAGAAATACCTTTTTTGGCAATGCGTTCGAGACAACGATACTCTGAGTCAACGTGTATCATTAATCTATAGTTGTCTCCAACATTTTTAGGAATGTTGGAATAAATCTCAATGAGAGGTGTTTTGTTAGACATTTTACAAGTAGCAAAAATGGTACAAACACAAAGTAAGTGTGCGAATAATAACTAGAGGAAAGCCTCTGTAAAAACTAGCAACGCTAATTTCATGTCTATGAGCGTACATAATTAATAATAAAGATTAAGTCAAATAAAAAAAGCCATTTTTACCGCTGCGAGTCACGCTTAAACCGCTGTGAATTACCTGCATGGGTTGCAGCAACAGGAGTAGCTTACCCTAGCAGTGTAAGAGTAAGAGTGGGTTTTGTTTTTTATGAAAGGATTGGGGTTAAGAGTGTTTCTCTTTTCGCTCTACCCTACCCTTCCCATGATTCACTTCATACAAATCAATTAATTCAAGGAATAAAATAATGCACAATGTACACTTTATACTCCTATCCGCAGATTCTGCGAAAGAAGCTGCTGAATCCCTTACCGATGAAATTGCTTCATGGGGAAACGAAAATAACTGGCGAAGTATTGGCGGCATTGCATCTGAAGACGGCAGCGATGATTGTGAATGTTATGATTCAAATGCACGGTGGACACTGAACGATTTAGATAAAGACGGTGATCTAGCGGCAGATTCAACCAGAACAGGCTATTTTGAACGTGTTATTGATTATGCGATTAGGGAATGTGGCAGTCCGATTTATCTGCCCTTTTTGCCTGATGCCAAACCATGTGCTGATCCTACGATTGCTCTGGAACATATGCAAAACTTGCTCAAAAACTATTCAGTTGAGAGCAGCGAACCTGAAATTTTGCGAACGCTTGCGAACCTGCTTTTATCCACGAAACAGCTCATAGATGCAGCACGCTTCAAAGCTGGAATGCTGAAAAGCGTTCCTAGTTTCAATGAATGGGCGTTTGATACCACAGGGCTGACCGATATGTCTGATCTGTTTACAGGCGAACGGCGTTATTTAGTCATGCTGGATATGCACTCTTAAACAACACTCACAAAGGATTATGTTATGTCTGATATGTACGGTACGGTTTGTTCCAATGATTTCAAAGTCAAAGATGTGAAGTCTTTCACCGAATGGTTCAACCAGTTTTATTTTGGCGAGAATATTGATATTTCTATCACTGAATCAGAACGTCAATTGATTTTTGGTGGTGATGAATCCTATCCTTCTGCATATCCCAGGGTCATCGCTGATGATGGTGAAATAGAGGATGTGGACTTATCTGACTTTGCAACTCAATTATGTCAGCATCTTGAGGAAGGCGAAGTTTTTAATGTCGTGGCAGGTGGCAACGAAAAACTCCGCTATGTGGCATTCAGTCAGTTGATTATTGCTCAGGCACATACAGACAAGCCATATTTCCGCGAATCTGGCAGTGACTCTGATAAAAGCGTATTGCTGAGTTTAGTGCTGGGACAATCGGGAGCGAAATAATTTTTTTATCCTATCTGTTTCCCTTATTCGCAACAGAGTTTATTTCACTGCCATCTTGCGTCTTTTCTAAATCACGCTGTTTGAGCAAGTGGCTATCAAGTAACCGTTCCAGTGAGGAAGATTTGCGATGAAACACATTGACTATCTGCCATAGCACTTTTTCTTTCCGTAGCAGCAAACTATCCATACACCTTGCACGCAATCAGTGGTTTGCTGTGATGACAACGGAACTTCTGACATGTTCAGCTATATCTTCGCGCGAGGTTATAGGCGAGTTGTTCCGTAATATAAGCCGTATGTGACATGGTCGTATCTTTAAAATAAGAGAGAAGTAATAAAAGATGGGTCTTGCCTGCCCCGAGAAAGTCGTAGATTAGCTGATAGGCTTCTTACCCTTGTCTTTTAAGCAATTCCATATGATTAAGGGCATACCTTGATGATTATGCGTGATGATGATTAGGACTTTGGCAAAGCTCGGGTCATCAAGGCTTACGGAGATATAGCCTGCCTTTGATCCTGCTTTCATGCTTCCGACTCTGACCTCAATTCCGTCTATAGAGACGATAATAGGGCTGGATTCATGTTCTTTGGTATTTGGGGTAATGCGAACCTCAGCTATCGCGAAGTACTATTCTTTTCCGAAGCTGTCATTGTCTTGTCTGGTTAGGGTTGCGACCTAGTTTATTGCTCGCTTTTTTATGATTGAGGCTCTCACCATGAAATCCCCGTTGAATTCGGCTAACCTGACAAATTTCTCAGATGATGCAATCATAATTTTCCCCTAAAGACGTTTTTAATGCCAATGGTTTTTGTCATACCGATTGCTTTTACGCTTCGCTTGGCAATCGTTACGCCAAAAAATTGGCTGTTTTAATTGCTGTCTTTATTCCTCGCGAAACAAAATTCAGATTGCATCATCTGAGAAACTTGTCTGTTCGGTTGCCGTTCAAGAGGCTTTCATGGTGAGAGCCTCAATCACAAAAAAGGAGAATAACATATGATTATCGCAACCCTAACCAGACAAGACAATGGCAGCTTCCACGGCAAACTCCGAACCCTGACGCTCAATACCGAGATTCGCATTACCCCAAATACCAAAGGAAGCAATGATAAAGCACCCGATTTTATCATCTCTATAGACGGAATTGAAGTCGGAGCAGCATGGAACAAAGTAAGTGCTAAAGGCGAGACCTATATCTCCGTAAGCCTTGATGACCCGAGCTTTGCCAGTCCCATTTATGCCATCATTACCCATAATCATCAAGGTACACCCTTGCTCGTATGGGAACGCTCAAGAAGCAAAGACAAGGATAAGTAGTCCTTCCACCCAATCTACAACTTTCTCAGGGCAGGCAATGCCTGCCCTCTACCCCTACTCTCTTATTTTAAGGATACGACCATGTCACATACGGCTTATATTACGGAACAACTCGCCTATAACCTCACTGCTCACGAAGATGCACCTGATATGCCAGAATGCACCAGTGCTGCCACCACTTCCCTCACCCTCATTGCAGAAAGTTTTGCCGATAGCCTGCTTAGCTCAGATACAGAAGAAGTGCTATGGCAGATAGTCAATGTGTTTCATCGCAAATCTTCCTCACTGGAACGTCTACTCGATAGCCACTTGCTCAAACAGCGTGATTTAGAAAAGACGCAAGATGGCAGTGAAATCAACTCTGTTTCGTTAGAAACTGCGATGGAGGAAACACAAAAAATAGAGATTCGCCTGAACGCCATACAAGAAATTCGCAATGCTTCTATTGCAGAGTTTAATGCGATTACTGGTAGTAGCTGGCAAGCTAAAAGTGGCTCTGTTAGCAAAAACAAACATCTGACCGCAAGTGCCATTGATAGCCGTGATATGCGAAATGCCCGTAACCTTGCCAAAGTGACAAAACTTATTCCCCAAGGCAAACGGATTGCGATTGCAGCAGGACATTGCGATGATTACAACCTCATCTATAACCGCCTCAATAAAGCCCTTGCTTTAGCGAAACAACAGAATGAAAACCTTGTACTGCTTCACGGCGGTAGTAACTGTACGGTAGAAAAGACTGTGACCATGTGGGCGAATAACTACGGCATTGACCAAGTGATTTTTCAACCAGACTTCAACAAACATAAAAAAGCGGCTGCCTTCAAACGCAATGAGCAAATCATCGCTGAAATGCCCTTTGGATTGATTGTCTTTGGCAATGATGCCAATAACGGCATTCAACAACAGCTTATCCGTCTCGCTCGTCAGCAATTCTAAAAGTAATTTATTCTCGGGGTTAATTTTTCATTTTCCGCTATTTTCGACTAAAATCTCTGATTCAATTTGATGATTTCCTATCGCTGTAAGGAGATTTTTCCACGCTGGGA
>Ga0116226_10001652_pt1 | contig 19375 bp, 13 predicted proteins | sample S1TSphfallax_FD_89692 | JGI IMG/M metagenome (GOLD analysis project Ga0116226, IMG submission 89692) | Host-associated microbial communities from peat moss isolated from Minnesota, USA - S1T2_Fa - Sphagnum fallax MG | ecosystem: Host-associated > Plants > Peat moss > Unclassified | place: USA... | reverse complement strand
GCTTTTCGAGCGCCGCGACGGCCTTGACGGGATTAGGCTCCTGCGCCGCCAGCCCTTTTAGCTTTTCAACCAGAGCCGCCTTGGCCGTCCCCTCGATCACCACGAACCGCCAGGGGTTGAGCTTGCCGTGATCGGGCACGCGGGCGGCCAAGCGGATCAGGTCAGCGAGTTGGTCGGGCGTCGGGCCGGGCGCCGTCAAAAGCTGGGCTGAGCTGGAGCGACGTTGGGACAGGCGCACCAGCGTGTCTGAGGAGGCGATAATCGGGCAGGGCGCGCCAAAGTCCGGCGCAGCAGGTATGTCGGAGGTCACGGCGTTGGCGTTTACAGACATCATGGACTTGACCGCTCCAGCGGGAGCGCCTTCGTTTGGGCGGGTCGCATGCGCCTCCGCTATCGGCTATAGGCCTGCGGCGCAATCGGAGCGAACGGCGAATGAGCGATGAAGCTCCCTCTTGGATGAAACCTCACGGCCGTAACTGGCAGGTGCGGAGTCGAAAGACCTTGCAGGAAAACCCGTGGTTTCAGCTTTCGGCCAGCGAGGCCACAGCGCCGACGGGCGTGGACGCGACCTATTACCTGATCCATTTCGTCAATTCGGCTGTCGGCGTCATTCCTCTGCACGATGACGGGACCATCAGCCTGGTGGGCCAATGGCGCTTTCCCTTCAACGCCTATAGCTGGGAACTGCCCGAAGGCGGCGTGCCGGCCGATGAGGCGCCGATGGAAGGCGCCAAACGCGAACTGCGCGAGGAGGTGGGCCTGGTCGCTGAAAACTTGCGCCAGATTCTCACGCTGCAAACCTCCAACGCCTCGGTGGACGAGGTGGCGCGGGTTTTCCTGGCCACCGGCCTTTCAGCCGTCGAGACCGAGCCGGACGACACCGAAGACCTGGCCACAGTGCGCGTCCCGTTTCAGGAAGCCCTGGCCCAAGCGAACGCCGGACGGATTCAGGACGCCATGACAGTGGCGGGACTGCTTCGCCTGCACCATATGGCTATAACGGGCGAACTCGACGGCGCTTTGACGCGTCTTGTGCTAGGATCGTCCAAGGTCGAGCCCAGTTGAGCCTGGGCGTCTGAGGAGAAATCCGGCCGTGGCCCAACGTCTCGAAATCGTCAGCCGTGACGGTCCCCCGCCTGTCTGGGCGGCCCTGCGCAATGAGGCGGAGCACGCCGCCCAGGCTGAGCCGTATTTGGCGAGCCTGTTGAACGCCACCGTCCTTGCGCACACCCAGCTCTCTGCCGCCCTCTCCTATCACCTGGCCCGCAAGCTCGGCGATCAGGAACTGCGCGCCATGAGCGTGCGGGAGGTATGCGAGGAGGCCTATGACGCCGAGCCCGCCATTATCGACGCCGCCGAGGCCGACCTGCGCGCTGTGTTCGAGCGCGACGCCGCCTGCAAGGGTTATGTCCAGCCCTTCCTGTTCTTCAAGGGCTTTCACGCCATCCAGAGCTACCGCGTCGCCAACTGGCTTTGGCGTCAGGGGCGCGAAACCCTGGCCTTTTATCTGCAAAGCCGGGTGTCCGAGCTGTTTCAGGTGGATATCCACCCTGCCGCCAAGCTGGGCTCAGGCCTCTTTATCGACCACGGCACAGGCATTGTGGTGGGTGAGACGGCAACAGTGGGCGACGATGTCTCCATGCTGCACGGCGTAACGCTCGGCGGGACGGGCGCTCAGCGTGGCGACCGCCATCCCAAGATCGCACGCGGCGTCCTGCTGGGCGCCGGCGCCAAAGTGCTCGGCAATATCGAGATCGGCGAATACGCCAAAATCGCCTCAGGCTCCGTCGTGCTCAAGCCCGTGCCTGCCCACTGCACAGCCGCCGGCGTCCCCGCCCGCCTGGTCAACTGCCCCACCTGCCCCAACCCCGCCCGCACCATGGATCATACGCTGGCCGAGCTGGTGTACGATTACGTGATCTGAGGGGGTAGGGAAGACTGTCAGCCTCCCCGGCCCTATCCTCGCCCGCCGAACCGCCGCATAGTGGAGCGGCATGTCGCTCACGCCCCGCTCTCGCCTCCCCCGTCATCGCGCCGCCAGCGCGGCCATCGTTCCCGGCCTGCCGGATCGGGAGCTGCTGGCTCGGTTTATACGGGAGGCGGGGGAGACGGATGTCTCGGAAATCGCCAAGCATTTTGGGCTGAAGGGGGAGCAGAGGCGCGCGCTGCGCCAGCTTCTCAAGGCCATGCAGTCGGATGGCGCCTTGGGCGCACGGGGCCGAAAGGGCGTGGCGGAAGCCGGCGCCCTGCCGCCTGTGGGCGTGGCCGATGTGGTCTCGCGCGATGTGGACGGCGACCTGTTTGTGCGCCTGGCCAAGGCGGGCGATGACGCCCCCCTGGTCCGCCTCGCCCCCGATCGGCAGGAAAAGGCCGCCGGCGCGCCGGGCTTGGGCGACCGGCTGCTCGTGCGGTTCGAGCGGCTGGAGACGGGCGAGTTGGAAGCCCGGCTGATCAAGCGGCTCGGCCAATCCTCCCACCGCATCCTCGGCGTCATCCGCAAGGGCCGGCGCGAGACGCGGATCGAGCCAGTGGACAAGAAGAGCAAGGACAGCCTGATCGTCCAGGGGTCCGACGCCGAGATGCTGAAGGACGGCGATCTGGTGCTGGCCCAGGTGATCAGCGGGCCGAATTTCGGCCGGATCGATCCGGGGCATAGGGGCGAACGCTATGGCCCCAAGCCCGGCAAGGTGCTGGAGGTGGTGGGGCGCGAAGATCAACCCCGCGCCGCCTCCCTGATCGCCATCCACACCCACGGCATCCCCATGGGCTTCACCGAAGGGGCGGAGCAGGAGGCTGAGGCCGCGAGAGCCCCCACCCTGTCGAACCGCACGGACCTGCGCGACCTGCCGCTCATCACCATCGATCCGGTGGACGCCCGCGATCACGACGACGCCGTGTTCGCCGAGGCCGATGATGATCCCAAAAACCAAGGCGGCTGGATCGTCTGGGTCGCCATCGCCGATGTCGCCGCCTATGTCACCCCCGGCTCGGCCCTGGATCGCCAGGCCTGGGAAAAGGGCAATTCGGTCTATTTCCCGGATCGGGTCGAGCCCATGTTGCCCGAGCGGCTATCGGCCGGCCTGTGCAGCCTGCGCGAGGGCGAGGACCGGGCTTGTATGGCCGTGCGAATGGTGTTCAACCGGGCGGGCCAGAAGATAGGGCATAAATTCGTGCGCGGCTTGATGCGCTCCGCCGCCAAGCTCTCCTACCAGCAGGCCCAGGCCGCCATGGACGGGATGCCGGATGACCAGACCGGCCCCCTGCTCGCCCCCATCCTGACGCCGCTGTGGGAAGCCTATAGGACCCTGCGGATCGGGCGGGAGCAGCGCTCGCCCCTGGAGATCGAATCCGAAGAACGGCGCATTGTGCTGAGCCCGGAGGGCGAGGTGACGGCCATTACGCGACGCCCCTCGCTGGAAGCCATGAAGCTGATCGAGGAGATGATGATCCAGGCCAATGTCTGCGCCGCAGAGACCCTGGAGCAGAAGAAAACGCCGCTGCTCTATCGCATCCACGACACGCCCAGCCAGGAAAAGGTCTTCGCCTATGCCGACTTCCTGCAGACCGTCGGCCTGCGCTGGAACCGGGGCGAGGCGCCGACCACCAAGCGGTTCAATGCGCTCCTGGCCGAAACGCGCGGCGGCCTGCACGCTGAAATCGTCAATGAAGTCACCCTGCGCACGCAGATGCAGGCCATCTATTCGCCGGAGAATATCGGCCATTTTGGCCTGAACCTGGCCAAGTACGGCCACTTCACCTCGCCCATCCGCCGCTATGCCGACCTGATCGTCCACCGCGCCCTGATCCGCGCGTTGAAGCTGGGCGAAGACGGCCTGACCGATCCGGAAATCAAGCGCCTGCCGGAAACGGCCGAGCACATTACGGCGGCCGAGCGCCGCGCCATGGCGGCGGAGCGGGATGCGACGGACCGCTATGTCGCCGCCTTTCTGGCCGAGCATGTGGGGGCGGAGTTTGAGGCGCGGATCACCGGTGTGACGCGCTTTGGCCTGTTCATCCGGCTGGAGGATACGGGGGCGGACGGCCTGATCCCCGTCTCGACTCTCGGCGAAGAATACTTCGTGCATGACGACAAGGCCCACGCCCTGGTGGGCGAACGCTCCGGCCAGCGCTGGCGCTTGGGCCGACGGGTGGAGGTGCGCCTCTTGGAAGCCACACCCGTCACCGGCGGCCTCCTGTTCGAAATGCTGAGCGAAGCCGAACCGGCCGATCCCAACGCCGCCCGGCCAAGGCTCGGCCTACGCGGCAAGCCCGGCGGCGGCGCCCGCCCCGGCGGCCCCAAACGCGGCCCGCCCCCCAAACGCAGCGGCCCACCGCCCGGCGTGAAACGCGGCAAACGGCGGTAGGGGCTGGAGCGCGTTGCGAAAAGTGGGAACCGGTTTTCGCATGAAACGCGCTCTAAACTTCTGAAGATAGGTCGCGGGATCTAAACCTGCCTGCCCCAACCCGCGCCCCCGGCCTTCAGCCGGTTTCCCGCGCAAGCTGACATGGCGACGCCGACCCAAGTCTGATGGCCCGTCGTAAGGGCGATCAAACCAAACAGCGCCACCAAGGCGCCGACGCCGATAACGCGCCAAATCTGGTGCGACGCAAGCTCGACGGCCGGCGAGGCCTTGGAGATCGCGTTAAACCCAAAGCCCACACGGCGCCCTGGCAGAAAGGCACGGTCGAGAACACCAACGGCCGCCTTCGCCGATTCCTGCCGCTGGACCTGGACGTGTCCACCAAGACTGCCGAGCAGCCCGCCGCCTTGCCCTTGGTGGCGACGCGGAGCCTGGCCGCCCGGTCCCAAAACCTTTCGCGGGCTGGGTTCAATGCAGTTTCAAGAATGGCGCGATGCTCCGCCTCGGCGCTACGCCCATTCAAGGCCGCCTGACGGTTCAGGGCCTCCACCATATCGCGGGGAAAATCTCGGACTAACAGTCGGGCCATACGAATGTGTTAGGATATGATAGCAAAGCGTCAAGCCCCTTTATCCCCGCTGATCCGTTCCGCCCTGGCGCAGCGAGACATGGGCTGAGATCACCTTCCAGCCGTCAGGCGTCCTGACCCAGGTCTGGCTCTGGCGGCCGTTTTTGCCGGTATCGGTGCGCACGAACTCCACATTGGCCACTGCCACGTCAAAGCCGAGCGCCACCACCTCGGTCCTCACGCGTTCGCGAGGGGGTGAACCGCCGCTGCGGCCCAGGCGAAAGGCGGCGATCTCGGCGAAGCCGTAGAGGTTCTCCGCCACGCCATAGCGCACAGTTTGTGGCGCATTGAGGAAGAAGCCGTCCAGCGCCTCCACATCATTGGACATCAGCGCGGTCTCATAGGCGTCCACCGCTGCATGCACCTCAGCCACGACGTCGGGATCATTCAGCTTCATCAAAAACCCTCCGGCGGATGGGCGGCGACCACGCCCTGGGCGGCCAGGCGCGCGGCGGCGGCAAAGACCAGATCCTCACGGCCCTGGGCGGCGATGATCTGCACCCCGATGGGGAGGCGCCCCGGCCGATTCACCGGCGCGGCCAAAACCGGCAGGCCGATAAAGCTGAGGGGCTGGGTGTAGGCGCCCAGGTTCTTCCGCACCGACACCTCCTGCCCGTCAATGACCATGCCGGCCTGGCCGATCTGGGGCGCTGGGCACGGCGCGATAGGGGCGAGCAGGATGTCGCAGCGCTCAAACACCTTGGCCATGGCCCGGCTGAATATGCTCCGCAGGGCCATGGCCTGGGCCTGGACGGAGTCCGGCAGGAGGGCCCCGGCCAAAAGGCGGTCGCGCACAGCAGGATCGAAATCGCCCGGCCGGGCCCGCAGGTCGGCGGCGTGCAGGCGGGCGCCCTCATAAGCGCTGAGGCAGAAGGCGGCGGATCGGGCGGCCTCTGCTTCCGGCGTCTCAATTTCGGCGTCGGCGCTCAACGCCTCGGCGACCTGGCCCAGCGCCTCCAGCACCTCCGTCGCCGCGCCATGCTGGAACCAGCCGGTCAGAACGCCGACGCGAAGCGGCAGGGCGGACAACGCATCAAGGCGCGGCGCAATTGCGTCCGCCCTGCCCGCCTCGCCCCGCATCACGTCATAGGCCAGCGCCAGATCATGCAGATCGCGCGCGAAGGGACCGGCGTGATCCAGACTCTCCACAAACGGAAACACGCCCTCCAGCGACAGGCGCCCGGCTGTCGGCTTGAGGCCATAGACGCCGCACATCCCCGCCGGCACGCGGATGGAGCCGTTGGTGTCGGACCCCAGCGCCAGGGGAACCAGCCCCGCCGCCACCGCCGCCGCGGAGCCGCCCGACGAGCCGCCGGCGATACGCGTCAGGTCGTGAGGATTATGCGTGGCCCCGTAATGGGCGTTTTCGGTGACAAAGCCGTAGGCGAACTCATCCATATTCAGCGCGCCGACCAGTATGGCGCCCGCCGCCTTCAGCCGCGCCACCAGGGCCGCATCCGCCGCCGCCGCCGGCGCGCTCCGCCTGATTTTCGAGCCGGCGAGGGTGACCTGGCCCTTAATATCGAACAGGTTCTTCACGGCGAAGGGAAGGCCGGCGAGCGGGCCAACCGGCAGGCCGTCCGCAATGCGCCGATCCAACCGCCTAGCGTCGGCCAGGGCCTGATCGGCCAGGACAAGGGTGAAGGCGTTGAGCTTTGGATCGAAGCGCGCAATCTTATCCAGCGTTCTTCGCATAGCCGCCTCGGCTGAATCACGGCCCAAGCGCGCCGTCGCAGCCAACACCTTGGTCCCGTCGCCGCTCAAGACCCAGCCTCAGCCCCAAGCGCGGCGACTATGGTTCGGACATGAGCCTGAAGGGCGGCCAAGGTCTCCAGTACGCCAGGCAGATAGGCGCCCTCGATCTCAAAGGGCTGGGCGGCGGCGTAGGCGGCGAGCGCGTCCAGATCGAGATCAGGCCAGGACGTGGATTTCAGCTCGCCCATTCGACAGCGCTCCGTAAGTAAGAAAATCCTGAATAGGACATGCAGCGGACTTCCGCCAGCCCCCGGCTGCCGGTATATGCGGGCCATGACGCACTATCGCCTCGCCTCCACACCAAAGACCGTCCGCTTCGGCATGTTCGATGCGGCCTTTGCACCTGTTCTAAGCATTCGGAGCGGCGATAGCGTGACGTTCGAGTGCGTCTCCGGCGGGCCCGAAGTCATGCCCGCGCCGGCGCAAGGGCTCGCCATCCCCCCGGCCCTACAAGCGATTCACGACGCCAAGCTGGAACGGATCGGCCCCCACATCCTCACCGGCCCCGTGGCGATTGAGGACGCGGAACCCGGCGATACGCTGGAGGTGCGGATCGAGGCCATAGAGCCGGCCGTCGACTGGGGCTATTGCGCCGTCCGCCCCCTGGCGGGAACCCTGCCGGAGGATTTTCCCGAGCGGTATGTGAGCCATATCCGGGTTGATCAGGCGGCGCGCACCTGCAAACCCGACTGGGGGCCGGTTCTCCCACTCGCCCCCTTCTTCGGCACCATGGGCGTCGCACCGCCGCACCGCTATGGCCGCCTGTCCAGCAAAGAGCCGCGCGAACATGGCGGCAATATGGACAATAAGGAGCTGACGGCCGGCGCCACACTTTTCCTGCCCGTCTGGGTCCCGGGTGCGAATTTCAGCGTCGGGGATGGCCATGGCCGCCAGGGCGATGGAGAGGTGTGCGTCAACGCCCTGGAAATAGGCCTGACCGGAACCTTCAGCTTCATCCTGCACAAGACGGGCGATGGCCCGGCCCTGACCTGGCCCCGCGCAGAAACGCCGACCCATTACATCATCATGGGCTTCAATGAAGACCTCGACCTCGCCATGAAACAGGCCCTGCGCGGCATGATCGACTTCATCACGGCCCGCTCATCCCTGACCCGCGTCCAGGCCTATCAGTTCTGCTCGCTGGCGGTGGACTTTCGCGTGACGCAGACCGTCAACGGCGAAAAAGGCGTCCACGGCATGCTAGCCAAGGGGGTGCTATTTTAGGAGTGTAAAGCCCCTCGCTCCTTGTGGGAGAGGGAAAATTAAGCCCCCTTCGCCGCAATGTACCCGTCGATCACTCGGTCGAGCACCGCCAGCGGCATGGCGCCGGGCAGGAGGCCGGCGTCGTGGAATTGGCGGATGTCGTACTTCGGCCCCAGCGCAGTCTTGGCCTTGGCGCGCAGGTGCAGCCAGTCCAGCTTGCCCAGCATGTAGCTGCAAGCCTGGCCCGGCCAGACGCAATAGCGCTCCACCTCGGTCGTGGCCGAGGCGTCCTGGTCGCCGAGGGTCTCGACGTAATACTTGATCGCCTGCTCCCGGCTCCAGCTTTTCGAGTGGATGCCGCTGTCGACCACTAGGCGCACGGCGCGGAACAAGCTGTCGTGGAGCTGGCCCACATGGCCGAGCGGGTCGTCGTCATACATCCCCATCTCCACCGCCAGTTGCTCGGCATACAGGGCCCAGCCCTCGCCATAGCCGGAAAACCACTGGGTCTTACGGATCAGGGGCAGGTGGTTCTCCATGGCCAGCGACCCTTGCAGGTGATGGCCCGGAATGCCCTCGTGGAAGGTCAGGGTCGGCAAAGTCCAGCTCGGGACCTCGGCCGTGTCGCGCAGGTTGATGTAATAGGCGCCGTTGCGCGTTCCATCCAACGTGCCGGGTTCGTAATAGCCGCCGGGCGCGCCGGCCTCGGTGAACTTGGGCACACGCCGGATGTCCAGCTTGGCCTTGGGCAGGGTCCCGAAATAGGCCGGCAGGCGGGCCTGAACGGCGGCGACCTTCAGGTTCAGGTCGGCGATCAGCTTGTCCTTGCCTGCATCCGTATTGGGATAGCGGTATTTGGGATCGTCATAGAGGGCGCGCAGGCGCTGGCCCACTGTCCCCTGGCTCAGGCCCTGGGCCTTCAGGATGGCGTCGATCTGGGCCGACTGTTCGGCGACAAGGTTTAGGCCCGTGCGATGGATCTCGTCCGGCGCCATATCGCTGGTGGTCCAGTTTTTCAGCGACAAGGCGTAGAGCGCCTCCCCCTGCGGCAGACGACCTATGCCTGCGTCATGCACCGCCGTGCGGCGCAGCTCTTTCAACAGGGCGATCTGGCGATCCAGGGCGGGCTGGACCTTGCCGGCGTAGATCTCGGCGGCGGGGGTCGCGTAGTCGCCGGCGATCCCCTTCTCCTTGGCCCGGCGGATCACCGACTGGACGAGGTTGGACTTTTCCGCTGGCGCGTCGCGGAGCGCCGTCATCTGGATCAAGGCCTTGTCGAGAATGAAGTCCGGCGGCGTCACGCCCTTGGCCACATCATGGCGCACCAGCTCAATTTCCTGATCCAGCGCCGTGGCGAAGGCGGAGAGGCGGGAGAGATAGGCGTCCGCATCCGCCTTGGTTTCTATGGAATGCTGGCTGTCCAGAAAGTCCGGCACGCCCTGATAGGCGCCGGTGAGCTGGCTGATGACATAGGGCGAACCATAGATGGGGAACTGGCGATTGCCCTGGTCCTGCAGCGCGGTGGTGTAGAGCACGCAGTCATAGTTCACCCGGTCGGCCGTGTTCAGCGCTGTGCGGTCGATCTGGCGCAGGCGGCGCAGTTGATCGCTTGTGCGGGCGATGGCCGCCTCCTGAGCGGGGATGGAGCGATCATCCAGCTTGAACTTGGACGCCGCCCGCGCACCGCTGTCCAAGCCGAGCGAGGTGGTGAATTCCGGCGAATTATCCAATGCCTGCGTCATGATGGCGTCGAACAGGGCGTTCAGCCGCGCCCCCTCCCCACCCACGCCCTCATTCCCCCGGGGCGCCTTGGCTAGAGCCGATTCGGCGGAAAACGCGGCGGCGGCTGAGGTCAGAAGAAGGTCGCGGCGGTTCATGCATGAATCCTGTTTTTATGGCGCAACCGCCTTGTTCCATCCTGGGCGGTGAGACTGAACTTAAACTTTGTCCATGTCAGCAGAAGGGAGCCGCGCCAAGCTGGCGGCCCTCATTCAGGCACCCGCGCCCCGTCCCAGGCGAAGACATGGCCCGTGTCATCCCGCGTCAGACCATCCGTCACGGCGATCAGGCGCTCGGCGCAATACTCCGGGGTGAAGAGCTTGTTATGCGCCACGCCGCGCTGGAACGGCTTGCTGAGGCCTGTATCTACCGTGCCGGGGTGCAGACCGACGATGACGGCGTCGGGCCGGGTGCGGGCGAGTTCAATGGAGGCGTTCTTGATCAGCATGTTCAGCGCCGCCTTGGAGGCGCGATAGCTGTGCCAGCCGCCCAGCCGGTTATCGCCTATACTGCCCACGCGCGCCGACAGGGCGGCGAAGACGCTACGGCCTTGGCGCGGCAGAAGCGGCAGAAAATGCTTGGCGACGAGCGCCGGACCCACGGCGTTGACCATGAACAAGCGTAGCATTTGATCGGCGTTCAACGCCGCTAGGCTGCGCTCCGGCACGAGCCCCTCGGCATGCAAGAGTCCTGTGGCGACGAAGACGCGAACGATGGGCAGCCCGTCTTTTAGGTCGGCGGCCGCTTGGGTGAGGCTGGCCTCGTCCTCAATCTCAGCGCGAATGTAAGCAGCGGGCAGGTCGGCCGGAGGGCGCCGGGCCAGGGCCGTGACCGCATAGCCCTGCGCCGCCAGACCCCGCACCAGCGCGCCGCCTATGCCGCCGCCGGCGCCGACGACAACGGCGCGGCCCGGCGTTAACTCAGCCCCTTCAACCCTCATGCCGGCCATAATCCGGACTGACTTGTTTCATATCTCACCTTAATTGATATAAGCCAAGTTGGCTCTCGCGCCAATCGGAAAGCCCGGATCAGGCCCCATGCCCGTCTTGCGCCTCGTTCTAGGCGACCAGCTCAGCGAAAGCTTGTCCGCCCTGGCTGACCTCGATCCCGCCTCAGACCTCGTCCTGATGGCGGAAGTGATGGAGGAGGCGACCTATGTCCCGCATCATAAGCAGAAGTTCGTGCTGGTCTTTTCCGCCATGCGCCAGTTCGCCGAACGGCTGCGCGACCGCGGCGTGGAGGTCCGCTATGTACGTCTCGGCGACCCCGCCGCCGCCGCCTCTCTGAGCGGCGAAGTCCTGCGGGCGCTGGAAGACGCGACGTTTGACAAGATCGTCGCGACAGAGCCCGGCGAATGGCGCCTGGTCCAGGCGTTCGAGACGCTGGCCCACCTGGCGCCGGCTCCCTTGGAAGTGCGTCCCGATACTCGCTTCATCTGCTCGCGGGTAGATTTCGAGACGTGGGCGGGCCCGCGCCGCGAGCTTAGGATGGAGTTTTTCTATCGCCTCATGCGTCGCAAGACCGGCCTCCTAATGGAGGGCGACCGACCCATAGGTGGCCAGTGGAATTACGACGCGGAAAACCGCAAGCGTCCGCCCAAGGGTACTGCGACGCCGACACGCCCCAGGCCTTCGCCCAATGCAACCACTCTAGCGGTGATGGCGGAAGTCGCCGCGCGGTTCGGCGACAATTTCGGAAGGCTCGACGCCTTCGCCTGGCCGACGAACGCTGAAGAGGCAAAGGCGGCGCTGGACGACTTCCTCATTCACATCCTGCCGGGCTTTGGCGACTATCAAGACTTTATGGCGATGGGCGAACCCTTCATGTGGCACGGCCTGATCTCGGCTGCGCTGAACATCGGTCTGCTCGACCCGCTGGACATCTGCCGCCGAGCGGAAGGGGAATATCGCGCCGGGCGGGCGCCCTTGAACGCCGTGGAAGGATTTGTGCGCCAGATCCTGGGCTGGCGCGAATATGTGCGCGGCGTCTATTGGCTGGAAGGGCCGCAATACAAGGCGCGCAACGCCTTGCAGGCCGAGGCCGCCCTGCCGGAGTTCTTCTGGACAGGCCGGACGAATATGGCCTGCGTGGCGGACGTGGTGAGCGGCGTGCATGATCAAGCCTATGCCCATCATATCCAGCGCCTGATGGTGACGGGCAATCTGGCGCTCTTGCTGGGCGTGCATCCCGACGCCGTCAACGCGTGGTACATGGCGGTTTTCATCGACGCTTTTGAATGGGTGGAACTGCCAAACACCCATGGCATGGCCCTATTCGCCGATGGCGGGATAATGTCTTCGAAACCGTATGCGGCGTCGGGCGCATATATCAACCGCATGTCGGACTATTGCGGGGCTTGCGCCTATGATGTGAAGGCGAGATTGGGCGAGAACGCCTGTCCGTTCAATGCGCTCTACTGGGATTTCCTCAGCCGTCAGGAGCATCGCTTGGGGGCCAATATCCGCATGGCCCTCCCGTATAAGACCTTGCGCAGCATGAGCCCGGAGGCGCGGACGGCGATCACGGACCAAGCCGAAAGAACACGGCGAACCTTGCACCTGGGAGAGCCGGAAGCGCTGCGCCTGAAAATCTGACGATGACGATCCGCCCCGGCGTCCGCCTTATCCCGTCGCCGCTATGGGGTGCGGCTCATCAGCCGCTCCGTCGATCAGGACGGCGTCCAGCGCCGCGATGAGCTTGCCGAGTTCCAGCGGCTTGGCGACAAAAGCGTCCATGCCCGCCGCCCGATAGCTCTGCACCTGATGGGCCATGGCGTTGGCGGTCAAGGCGATGATGGGCGTGCGCGACCGGCCGGTCGCCGCCTCCCGATTACGGATGGCCCGAGTCGCCTCCAGGCCGTCCATGATCGGCATCTGCATATCCATCAGGATCACATCCCAGCTCGCCGCCTCCCAAGCTTCCAGCGCCGCCCGGCCGTCAGAGGCAAGCGTCGGGGCGAGACCGAGTTGGCCCAGCAAGGTCGACAGCACGAGCTGGTTCACGCTGTTGTCCTCTGCAGCCAGAATACGCAGGCCCGTCTCATTCACATCTCGAACAGGGATCGCCGGCGGCGGCGCAACGCCCCGCAGCCCGTCCGCCGGCCCAATGCGTTCCAGGGGCAGGATCAGGGAGAAGGTGGAGCCCACACCCTCCTCGCTCGCCACGCCGATGTCGCCGCCCATGATGTCGATCAGCTCGCGACAGATGGCCAAGCCCAGGCCGGTCCCGCCGAACCGGCGGGTGGTGGAGATGTCCACCTGCTCGAACTTCTTGAACAGGCTGGAAAGCCGGTCGGCGGGGATGCCTATGCCTGTATCCGTCACGCAAATCCGGATGTCCCAGCCGGGGCGGGTGATCTCCACCCGCACCCGCCCTTCGCGCGTGAACTTCAAGGCGTTGGAGATCAGATTGTACAGGATCTGTCCCACCCGGATGGAGTCGCCCAGATAGGCGCCTCTAGCCTCGTCGGCCACACAAAGCTCCAAAGCTACTCCCTTTTCCTTAGCCATGACGGTGAAGGCGGCCACGGCGCCGGCGGCCAATTCCTCCAGATCGAAAGGCGCGATCTCCAGCTTCAGCTTGCCCGCCTCGATCTTGGACAGATCCAAGACGTCGTTCAAGATGGCCAGCAGCACCTGGCCTGATCTTCGAATCACGTCCAGCCGGTCACGCTGAACGTCCGATAGCGCGTCGCCCGCCATGGCCTGGACCATACCCAGGACACCGTTCAAGGGCGTTCGGATCTCGTGGCTCATATTGGCGAGGAACTGCGACTTGGCCGAATTCGCCGCCTCAGCCGCCAGCCTCGCCTGACGCGCCGTGGCGTGGATGCGGTTCAAACGCTCCGCCGCGCGGCGGCGCTCCAGGAGCGCGCTGTTGGCCGGCAGGGCGCAGATAATTATGGAGAGCAGGAAGAGTTCGGCCATCTGCTGGCGGCCGAACAGTCCGGCCGGCGCGATCAGGGCGAGCGGACTATAGCCCCGCACCGTGAAGGCCGCCGTCGGCAGGGCGATCACCAGGATAGACGCAAGCACCCAGGAGGGGCCAGCGCGAAAGGCGGTGAGGATCAGAAGGGGATAGACCATCACGGGCAATAGACCGCGCGACTGGGACATGCCGAAAACTGCGACAAGCGCTGTCGCCACGAACAAGAGCCAGCATTCCGCAGGCCCAGCTTCCGCCGCCGCCATGCTGCGCCGCCGTTGCAGAACCTGCAGAATCGCAGGCGTCGCGATTAGCAAACCCAGGCTGTTGGAGCTGATCCATTGCAGCCAGTCACCGAGGTGATCCGAATGTGGAGCTGAGTCCCAAAACAGGAGTTCGCCCAACGTGCCTTCCACGCCGACACAGACAAGGCAGACGATGGCGAACTGAAAGAGGCGTTTAGGCCGGGACAGATCCGTAGCGGCGCCGCACAAGCTGCGGGTCAGGAAGGCTGCGCCGAAACACAGCGCGGCGTTAAGGACGCTGACAGACAGATTGTGAGCCAGGGGCAGGCCGCCAAAGGCGTTTTCGATCACGTCGATGGATAAGCATACCGTCGCCAAGGCCAAACCTAGACGCCGTGGTAAAACCAAGATGCCCGTGACCATAGCGCCATTGGCGGGCCAAAAAGGCGCATTGCCCATTGAATCGTGGCAAAGGCCCTTCATGAACAGATTGAAAGCGAGAAAGATGGAAGCAAGGGCGGTAGCGGTGCCGACGCCGCGGGGCGTCTCACCCTGCCTGTAAAGCCGCCACCTTACGGGCATGCCGCGCCTCATCAAATGATCAGATCAATATTGCCTATCTAAATTGCACTTTCCTTAACGGGGCTGGGGACCTGCGCGAACGCCCTTCGACCCGACGGCGCGCGCCCTACTCCACCGGCTTTCCGTCGCTGTCGATCAACTTCACCTTCAGGCCCAGCGACTGAAGCGGCGCCAGCACCTTGGCCTTGTCGCCCACCACGATCCAGGTTAGGGCGGATGGCCTGACGACTGTCGCTGCGGCGCGCTGCTCGTCCGCCAGGGTCAGGGTCGAGACGCGCCGAGCATACGCATTGTAATAGTCCGCGGGCAGATTATAGGCGGCGATCTCCGCCAGCGATCCGGCCACGGCGCTGGCCGTCTCCCACCGGCCGGGCAGGCTGAGGGTCAGGTTGTGCTGGGACAGCTCAAGCTCATGCGGGGTAAGCGGGCGGGGGCCCACGACATCGTTCAGCTCCCGCTGCACCTCGGCGAAGCTTTCCTTGGTCTTGTCCGTCTGTACGGGCGCCAGGACATCCAACAGGCTCGGCCCCTTGGCGTCCTGAATGAAGGCGAAGGCGCCGTAGGCCCAGTGCTTGTCTTCCCGCAGGTTCATGTTGAGGCGTGAGGTGAAGGCGCCGCCTAGCGAGGTGATCATGGCCTGGATGGCGATATCGTCGGGATTGAGCTTGGGCGGCGCCACGGCGGCGGCGAGGATGACGGACTGGAGCGCGCCGGGCTTATCCACCAGATAGATAGTGTCAGGCATTGGCTTCAGCGTGGGCTCGGCGGGGGTCGGGGGCTTGACGTCGGTGGGCGCCCAGGCGCCGAAGCGGGCCTGGATCAGGGGCAGGACAGCGTCCAACGTCGTATCCCCCGCGATCACAAGCGTCGCGCCCCGGGGCTGAAACCAGGTCTTGTGACGCCGAAGCACGTCGGCGGGCGTCAGCTTGGCGATGCTGGCCTCGCTGGCGATGGCGCCATAGGAATTGTCCCGGCCATAGGTCAGCGGAAAGGACAGGCGCAAAGCCTCTTCGACCGGATCGTCCTTGGCCTGAGCGATTTCGGCCGTGATCAGGGCCTTTTCCCGCTCCACGTCCGATCGCCTCAGCGCCGGGCGCACGATCAGGTCGGCGAACAGATCGAGCGAGGGGCCGAGCCGATTGGACAGGGCGCTCATGGACACATAGGTAGTGTCCAGCGCCGCGCGGGCGCCGAGTGTGACGCCCAGGGCGATCTTGCGATCGTCAAAGGCGAGCGCATCCAGTTCGGCCGTGCCGTCGGCCATGGTTCTGGCATCCAACTGGGCCAGGCCGCGCTGGCCTTGGGGATCGGCGGCGCTACCGGCCGGCAGAACAAGGTCGAAGGCGACGGTGGGGGTCTCATGCCGCTCCGCCACCACCACCTTCAACCCGTTGGAAAGCGTGGCGATCTGCACCTTGGGAAAGTGGGGGGCCAACGGCGGGCCGGCGGCGGGAAGCTCCGTCGCGGCCACCGCGCCGGGTATGGGCGCGTAGTCGCCGACCGGCGTGATTTCTAGCGTGAAAGAGCCGTCCGTCAGCCAGCGGCGGCCGGCGGCGGCCACGGCCTCCGGCGTTGCGGCGCGAATGCGGTCGAGCCGCGTCTTCCATGCGCCGGGATCGCCGAAATAGGTCTGGTTCTCCGCCAGAATGTCGGACTTGCCGCCGAAGCCGCCCACCCGCTCGGCCCCCCGCACGAAGTTGGCGACCGCGCGGGTCTTGAATCGCTCAATTTCCGCAACCGTCGGGCCGTCGCGCAGCAGGCGATCCAGCTCCTCATGAAACGCGGCCTCCAACCGGCTCAGCGGCACGCCGGGCTTGGCCGTCAGCTCCACATCCACCAGGCTCGCGATCTCGCGATCATCGGTATAGGCGGCGACTTCGGTGGCGATCTTGTCCTGATAGATCAGGCGCTTGTAGAGGCGGGAATCCTTGCCGACCGTGAGCACATCGGTGAGCAGGTCCAGCATATCGGCATCCGCCGCGCCCTTGGGCGGGGTGTTCCATTCGATGTAAAGACGCGCCTGGGGCACATGATCCTGAGCGACGGCGCGCTGAGCGCCGGTGCGCTTGGCGATCCATGCCTTCTGATGCGGCACGGGCGGCCCCGGCGGGATGGCGCCGAAATACTTTTCCACCTTGGCCTTGGCCTCGGCGGGCGTGATGTCGCCGGCCAGAACCAGGGTGGCGTTGGTGGGGCCATAATATTTGGAGAACCAGTCCTTCACATCGGCCACCTTGGCCGCGTCCAGATCCGCCATTTCCCCGATCACGGTATGGCTGTAGGGATGGCCGGCGGGCCAAACGGACTTGGTGATGAGTTCATCGGAGATAGCGTAGGGTTCATTCTCGTCCTGGCGCTTTTCGTTCTGCACCACGCCGCGCTGGGTATTCAGCAGAGCTTCGGTGAAGTTGTCCAGCAGGTGGCCCATGCGCCCGGCCTCCATGGCCAGGGTCATGTCCAGCGCCGGGGTCGGCACGGTCTCGAAAAAGTTGGTGCGGTCATTGGCGGTGGTGCCGTTGATGTCGGTGGCGCCCACCGCCTCCAGCCGTTCGAACCAACCGCGCTGATTGCCGCCGGTGGACCCGAACATCAGGTGTTCGAACAAATGGGCGAAGCCGGTTCGGCCCAGCGGCTCATCCTTAGACCCCACATGATACCAGAGGTTCACAGCCACGACCGGGGCCTTGTGATCCTCATGCACGATCAGGGTCAGGCCATTAGCCAGCACCATCTTGGTGAAGGGAATTTGCGGAACCGGCAGGGGCGCCAAGGCCGGCGCGGAGGGATTGATGGGCTTGGTCGGCGTGGCGACCGCTCCACCAGCGGCGACCAAGGCGAGAACGCAGGCGGAGGAGAACAGGGACACAAGCTTCACGCAGAGAACTCCCGATCGGAATATTTCACTGCAACTGAAGCTAGGCGATTGGCGCCAAGACCGCCAGCCTGTCTCCCCATATCCGTTCGCCTCAGAATCGTGGCCATACTTGGATGAGATATCGAACAGCAGCGACACAGGACCCGTGTGACCAGCCAGCCGCTTCATGTGATCGTACAGGCTGGCGGGCGGGGCAGCCGGCTGAGGCATCACACTTGGAACAAGCCCAAATGCCTGGTTTCGGTGAATGGAAAGCCGATCCTCTACCACCTGTTCGATCGTTTCCCTGCCGCCGTCTTCATCGTCATCGGCGACTATCTGTTCGAGCCTCTGACCCGCTATCTGGAGCTGAACCCGCCCGGCCCGGCCTATAGCCTGGTCAAGGCCGACGGAACCGGCACCTCATCGGGCATAGCTGAGGCTCTGCAACGCGTTCCCGCCGACGCGCCCCTGGTGCTGACCTGGAGCGATCTTGTGCTGGGCGACCTTCCGCCGTGGCCGAAGACCGATGCGCCCGTCGTCTGCACCACTTCGGCCTTTACCTGTCGGTGGACGGCGTCGGAGGATGGGCGGTTGCAGGAGAAGGCGGGAAATACCAGCGGCATACCGGGCCTGTTCTACTTCCCCCACGCCGACGCCCTGCCCGCCCCGCCGCCGTCCGGCGAATTCGTGGCCTGGTTCGCGAAGGACATTCCCCGCTTCGCCCTCCTCGATTGCCCGAACATGGAGGAGCTGGGCGACTTCTCCACCATCGAGGCCAGCAATGACCGGGCCGGCTTCTCCCGCTTTTTCAACAAGGTAGAGGTTGGCGAGACGACGGTGAAGAAGACGGTGGTCGATCCCGCCTATACGGACGTCCATCGCAGCGAAGTCGCCTGGTATCAGGCGGCGACGGCGCTTGGCTTTCGCAGATGCCCGGAAATCCTTTCCCACGCGCCACTGGTCATGGCGAGAATCCAGGGTCAGCACGCCTATCAGATGGGGGACCTGACGGCGCGGGAGCGACGGGCCGTGCTGGCCGACTATTTAGATGCGTTGATCGCCCTGCACGACCTGAAATCCGAACCCGCCGACCCCGCCGACCTGCGCGAAGTCTATCTGAGCAAGACCATCAGCCGGGTGATGAGCGTTTCGGCCATCGTACCGGGCTTTGACCGGGAGTCGGTGACGATCAACGGTAAGAAGTGCAGGAACCTGTTTGCGCCCAAGCACGAGGGCGCTCTGGAAAGCCTCCTGCCCTGGCTGCAGGCGGAAACCTTCGTCCCCATCCATGGCGACGCCACCTTTTCCAACACCTTGATCGATGATTGCCTGCGCGTCTGGTTCATTGATCCCAGGGGCGCCTTCGCCAAGCCCGGCATCATGGGCGATCCAGCCTATGACTTCGCCAAGGTCTATTACTCCGCCGTCGGCGGATACGACGCCTTCAATCGACGAAAGTTCAAGCTGCACGTCGATCATGAGACGGTGGAGGTGCTGATGGAGGAACCCGCCTTCGCCCCTACCGGCAAAGCCATCTTCGCCCAGTATTTCGGGGCCGATCTGGCGCGGATCGAGCTGATCCACGGCCTGATCTGGCTGGCGCTGTCGGGCTACGCCAAGGATGATATTGATTCCGTCATCGGCGCCTTTTACCTGGGCCTTTATTGGCTGGAAGACGCCATGGGCCGGCTATGAGCGAAGCCGCCCAGTGTTTGCGCCTCAGCCCGCTCGGCCACACCTGGGTGATAGACCTGGACGGCACAGTGCTGCGCCATAACGGCTATATGGACGGCCGGGATCAGCTCCTGCCCGGCGTCGCCGACTTCTGGGCCGCCATCCCGCCGGACGATTACATCCTTTTGCTCACCGCCCGCACCGAGGATCACCGGGCCGCGACGCTCGGCTTCCTGCGCGCCCACGGCCTTCGCTTCAACCAGGCCCTATTCGGCCTGCCGGTGGGGGAGCGGGTGCTGATCAACGACGCCAAACCCAGCGGGATGATCACGGCGCTGGCGGTGAATGTCGTGCGCGATGGGGGCTT
>Ga0116226_10001651_pt1 | contig 19381 bp, 21 predicted proteins | sample S1TSphfallax_FD_89692 | JGI IMG/M metagenome (GOLD analysis project Ga0116226, IMG submission 89692) | Host-associated microbial communities from peat moss isolated from Minnesota, USA - S1T2_Fa - Sphagnum fallax MG | ecosystem: Host-associated > Plants > Peat moss > Unclassified | place: USA... | reverse complement strand
TGGGCCCCCTCGCTTTATCGCTTTAACGCTTTGATATCAAATCAGAAATTTAATCGGAGAGGGGTCCCGATCGGCGCCGATCGGGACCCCGGCTAAACATCGATTCGTCTATGAGAATCAATGCGTTGGGCTGGGTTTTGCTAAGGGCCCACTTCGGCGCCAATTTACAGGCTGGAGTCAAATTGAACCGCCGACAGGCTATGATGGGCCTCCGTGGAAATAAGCTTCCTTGGCTAGTCACGTATATAGGTCCCAAAATTTTTTGACGTTGTATAATCTTAAGGTGCGTCAATTCCCCGCTTCACCGCAATGCTAGCAGGAGGTGTGGGTAGGATTGTGGGTAGAGACCTAAGACTCGTTCACAAGCACCTGAAAAATATAGAGAATTTTATCGGCACTGGCGGAGAGGGTGGGATTCGAACCCACGGTAGGCTTGCACCCACAACAGTTTTCGAGACTGTCCCAATCGGCCACTCTGGCACCTCTCCCGCAAGCGTCCGGCACCCGGCACCCGCCCCCAGGGGCGGCAACCGGCCGCAAATCCGCCGCATCCGCGTCTCGCCGGCGGCTTATAGGGGGCAGGAATGCGCGCTGCAACCTCCGTAACCGCATTGACACCCACGCCCGCCCCGCTATAACGCGCCACTCTCGCGACAGGGTTAGCGCCCCGCCGCGCTCATTCTTTTGACGTTACCCGATTGGATAGTACCCATGTTCGCAGTCATCCGCACCGGCGGCAAACAATACCGCGTCACGCCAGACGCGGTGCTGAAGGTTGAGAAGCTCGAGGCGGAAGCCGGCAGCACGGTCACCTTCACGGACGTTCTGGCCGTCGGCGGCGAGGGCGCGCTGAAAATCGGCGCCCCGGTCGTGGCCGGCGCCTCCGTCACCGCCACGGTCATCGCACAGGACCGCCTGGCGAAAGTCATCATTTTCAAAAAGCGCCGCCGGCAGAACAGCCGCCGCAAGAACGGCCACCGCCAATGCGTCACCGTTCTGCGCATCTCCGCCATTAACGCGGCTTAAGGAGCAGAAGCATGGCACATAAAAAAGCAGGCGGTTCATCCCGCAACGGACGCGACACCGCAGGCCGCCGCCTCGGCGTGAAGAAATCCGGTGGCCAGGACGTGGTGGCCGGCAACATCATCATCCGCCAGCGCGGCACCAAGGTGAAGCCGGGCCTGAATGTCGGCGTCGGCCGCGACCACACCATTTTCGCCCTGTCGGACGGCAAGGTGCTGTTCGAGCGCAAGTCGGATGACCGCGTGCATGTTTCCGTCACCCCGGTTAAACTCGCCGCCGAATAAGCCGGCCTCACACCCAATAAAAAAGGCCGGCACCAGCCGGCCTTTTTTATTGGGGGAATCAAACACATGAAGTTCCTCGACCAGGCAAAAATCTATCTCAAATCCGGCGACGGCGGAGACGGCGTCACCGCCTTCCGGCGCGAGAAATTCGTCGCCTTCGGCGGGCCGGATGGCGGCGATGGCGGGCGCGGCGGCGATATCGTGTTCGAGGCGGTGCAAAACCTCAATACCCTCATCGATTTCCGTTACTCCCAGCATTTCCGCGCAAAAAAAGGCGGCAACGGCTCCGGCGCGGACCGCACGGGTGCCGCCGCCCCCACGCTCCTCATCAAAGTCCCGATCGGCACGCAAATCTTCGACGACGACCGGGAAACCCTCCTGGCGGATCTCGACGCGCCGGGCAAAACCATCACCCTCCTGCGCGGCGGAGATGGCGGCTTCGGCAACGCCAAATACAAAACCTCCACCAACCGCGCCCCGCGCCGGGCCGATAAAGGCTGGCCGGGCGAGGAGCGCTGGGTCTGGCTGCGCCTCAAGCTCATCGCGGATGTCGGCCTCGTCGGCCAGCCCAATGCGGGCAAATCCACCTTCCTCTCGGTCGTCTCCGGCGCGCATCCCAAAATAGCGGATTATCCCTTCACCACGCTGCACCCGCAGCTCGGCGTCGTCCGCCTCTCAATGTCCGAGGAATTCGTCATCGCGGATATCCCCGGCCTCATCGAGGGCGCGCATGAAGGCACGGGCCTAGGGGACCGTTTCCTCGGCCATGTGGAGCGCTGCGCCGTGCTGGTCCATCTCATCGACGGCGCGGCCGGCAATTGCGTAGATGCCTGGCGCACCGTGCGCCATGAGCTGGAAGCCTATGGCGGCGGGCTGGTGGACAAGCCCGAAGTCATCGTGCTGAACAAATCAGACGCCATGACCCCGCGCGAAATCTCATCCCGCCGTGCTGCCTTGGCCAAAGCCTCCGGCGCCACGGTCATGGTCGCCTCCGGCGTTTCCGGCCAAGGCGTGCCGGAGGTGCTGCGCGTGCTCCAGAACATCATCACGGAATCCCGGCAAAAATGACCCCCGTCCTCGCCAGCGCGCGCCGCATCGTCGTCAAAATCGGCAGCGCGCTGATCGTGGACCCTGCCACCGCCGCCCCCCGCACCGCCTGGCTGCAAAGCGTCACGGCGGATATCGCCGCCCTGGCCACGCGCGGCACGGAGGTCATCGTCGTCTCCTCGGGCGCCATTTCGCTCGCCCGCCAAAAACTCAACCTCACCGGCGCCAAGCTGAAGCTTGAGGAAAAACAAGCTGCCGCCGCCGTCGGCCAGATCCGCCTCGCCCAGGCATGGTCGGATGCGCTCTCGGAGCAAAACCTCACCGCCGCCCAACTCCTGCTCACGCTGGAAGACACCGAGGACCGCCGCCGCTACCTCAACGCCCGCGCCACCCTCTCAACCCTGCTGGCGTTACGCTGCATCCCCGTCATCAACGAAAATGACTCGGTCGCCACCACGGAAATCCGCTTCGGCGATAATGATCGTCTGGCCGCTCGCGTCGCCGAAATGGTGCAGGCGGATCTTCTGGTCCTGCTCTCGGATATCGACGGTCTTTACACCGCCGACCCGCGCAAAGACCCTGCCGCCGCGCATATCCCCCTCGTCGCGGCCATGACGCCGGAAATCGACGCCATGGGAGGCGAACCCCCGCCCGGCTACTCCTCCGGCGGCATGAAAACCAAGCTCGTCGCCGCCCATATTGCGACGCAATCGGGCGTCGCAATGGCCATCGCGCTCGGCCACCGGCAGAACCCTCTCGCCGCCATCGAATCCGGCGCCAAATGCACCTGGTTCCTCCCCGCACCGGAGGGCCGCAGTGCCCGCAAAAACTGGATCGCCGGCCACCTCGCCCCGCTTGGCACCATCACGATCGACGACGGCGCCGCCCGCGCTCTGGCCAAGGGCTCATCCCTCCTGCCCGCCGGCATCAAATCCGTCTCCGGCACGTTCGAGCGCGGCGATGCGGTAGACGTCCTCACCTTAAAAGGCGCGCGCATCGCCCGTGGCCTCGCCGCCTATTCCAGTTCAGACGCCGCCATCATCGCCGGCCACCGATCCGAAGACTTCGAATCCCTCCTAGGCTTCCGCGGCCGCGACGAAGCCATCCACCGCGACGACCTGGTACTGTTCTAAGCCCGTCGGCCACACCACCCCGTCATTGCGAGCGCCAGCGAAGCAATCCATCTTGCTTGCCTCCTGCGGTCGGGTCACAACTACCCGCCCAACCGCCCCACCGCCCACCGCCCCGCCTCAGCCACCACCGCATCGCCATCCCCGGCCAGCGCCCGCGCCACCGGCAACAGCCCCGCATCGCCGGAATTTCCCACCGCAATCGCCACATTCCGCACGAACCGGTTCCGCCCGATCCGCTTCACCGGGGAGCCTGCGAACATCGCCCGGAACTCCGCATCATCCAGCCCCGCAAGCTCAGCCAAACGCGGCGCCACCAACTCCTCACGATGCATAAACTTCGCCTCGCGCCCCGCCGCCGCAAACTTGTTCCAGGGGCAAACCGCCAGGCAATCATCGCAGCCATAAATCCGGTTGCCCATCGCCACCCGGAATTCCTCCGGAATCACCCCATCAAACTCAATCGTCAGATAAGAGATGCACCGCCGCGCATCGAGCTGATACGCCGCCGGAAACGCATCCGTCGGGCAAGCCGCCATACATGCGCTGCACCGCCCGCAGCGATCCGCATGCGCCGCATCCGCTGCAATTTCCAGCGTCGTAAAAACCTCGCCCAGAAACAACCAGGAGCCGTGTTGGCGGGACACCAGATTCGTATGCTTGCCCTGCCATCCTAGACCCGCCGCCTGCGCCAGCGGCTTCTCCATCACCGGCGCGGTATCCACAAACTCCTTCACCCCCGCCCCGCTCGCCGCCACAAACTGCGCCAGATGCTTGAGCTTGCCCTTCACCACATCATGATAATCGCGCCCGCGCGCGTAAACGGAGATATTCCCAACGCCCGAAACCCCGACGCTGCCGAGCGCATCACCCGGCGGGGCATAGGACATTCCGAGCGAAATCACGCTCACCGCCTCGGGCCATAACACGCCAGGGTCGGCGCGCTGCTCGGCCCGCGCCGCCATCCACCCCATCTCGCCATGCCGCCCGGCGGCGAGATATTCCCGCAGCCTATCGCCCGCCCCCGCCGGCATCACCGCCCGCGCAAAGCCGACCGCATCAAACCCGAGCGCGAACGCCCGGTCCCGTATTTTTGCTTTAAGCTCAGCCCCGGCCACGATACGCCGGCACATCCTGCGCCGGTATCCACGCCCCTTCCGGCGGCGTACCCGTCTGCCAGAACACGTCGATTGGTATCCCCCCGCGCGGATACCAATAGGCCCCAATCCGCAACCAGCGCGGCGAGAGCAATTCGATCAGCCGATCCGCGATCATGATCGTGCAGGCTTCATGAAACCCGCCATGATTCCTGAAACTATGCAAAAATAGCTTTAGCGACTTGCTCTCCACCATCCAGTCGCCTGGGATATAATCGATCACGATATGCGCGAAATCCGGCTGCCCCGTCATCGGGCAGAGCGAGGTGAATTCCGGGCAGGTGAACCGCACCACAAAATTCTTCTCCCCCGCCTCGGAGGCCACGCGCTCCATCACCGCCGCGTCGGGCGAGGCGGGCGCCGCCGTCGCGGAGCCGAGTTGCTGCAACCCGGCATAACGTTCCTCAACCATGCTTCGCATCCTCCCACCCGGCCCGCGTCACCGCGCAATATTCGTCATATCCGCCCGCCAGAATCGCCGCACGCCCATCCTGCATCAAACGCTGGTAATAGGTCAGATTATGCATCGTCAGCAGCATCGGCCCCAAAATCTCCTCGGCCCGGAATAGATGGTGCAAATAAGCCCGCGTATGCCTTGTACAACATAAACAGCCGCACGCCGCATCCAGCGGCCGCGCATCGTCGATAAACCGCGCATTCCGCAGGTTGAATATCCCGCGCGAGGTAAACGCCCGCGCCGTCCGCCCCGCCCGCGTCGGCATCACGCAGTCGAACATATCCACGCCACGCCCCACCGAGCCCAGCAGATCATCCGGCGTGCCCACACCCATCAAATAGCGCGGCTTGCCCACCGGCAGCATCGGCGCGGTAATATCCAGCATCTCGAACATCATCGCCTGGCCCTCGCCCACGGCAAGCCCGCCAATCGCATAACCCTCGAAATCCATCTCCGTCAGCGCCGCCGCGGATTCCGCCCGCAAATCCTCATAGGTGCTGCCTTGTACAATCCCGAACTGCCCGTAACCTTCCCGCCGCACGAACGCCTTGCGGGAACGCTCCGCCCAACGCGTTGACATGCGCATGGAAATCGCCGCCTCCTCATGCGTGGCCGGAAACTTCGTGCATTCATCAAGCACCATCGTAATCGTGGAATCCAGCAAATACTGAATCTCCATCGAACGCTCGGGCGATAGAAAATGCGCGGACCCATCCAGATGCGAGCGGAACGTCACCCCCTGCTCATCCATCTTGCGCAGCTTGGCGAGCGACATAATCTGAAATCCGCCGGAATCGGTTAAAATCGGCCCAGGCCAGTCCATCATCTTATGTAAGCCGCCCAACCGCGCGACCCGCTCCGCCGTCGGGCGCAGCATCAAATGATACGTATTGCCCAGCACGATCTTCGCACCGGTCGAACGCACCGCATCCGCCGTCATCGCCTTCACGGTGCCCGCCGTCCCCACCGCCATGAAGGTCGGCGTCGGCACATCGCCATGCGCGGTATGCAGCAGGCCCGCCCGCGCTGCCCCATCGCGCGCCATCAACTCAAACGAAAAACTCATGCGCGCTCCAACAAACAAGCATCCCCATACGAATAAAACCGGTACCCGGCCTCAATTGCATGGGCATACGCCGCTTTAATCCGCGCCACACCGGCAAAAGCCGATACCAGCATCAACAAAGTCGAATGCGGCAGATGAAAATTCGTGAACAATAAATCCGCAACCCGAAACTTATAGCCCGGCACAATGAAAATATCCGTCTCACCGTCAAACGGGCGCACCACCCCGGCCTCATCCGTCGCCGATTCCAGCACACGCAGCGCCGTCGTCCCCACCGGCACAATGCGCCCGCCCGCCGCCCGAACCGCATTGATCCGCGCCGCCGCCTCAGCCGACACAAACCCGCGCTCCGCATGCATCCGGTGCTCGTCCAAATTCTCAACCCGCACCGGCAGAAACGTCCCCGCCCCCACATGCAGCGTCACCCGCACCATCTCGACGCCCGCCGCCTCCAGCCCCGCCAGCAGCTCCGGCGTAAAATGCAGCCCCGCCGTGGGTGCGGCCACCGCGCCCTCATGCTGCGCAAACATCGTCTGGTAATCCGCCTTGTCCTGCGCCGTCACACCCTCCGGCCGCGCAATATAAGGCGGCAACGCCAACGCCCCGCTGCGCGCTAAGGCCGCATAAAAATCATCCGTCTCAAACCGCAAAACCGCAGCACCGCCCGGCAAAACCTCCACCACACGGGCAGAAAATTTCGGGTCGATCACCAGCACATCCCCCACGCGGACCCGCCGCGCATTGCGCAACAAAACCCGCCAATCCCCGGAATCCAGGCGCCGGTCCAACGTCACCCCAATCCGCGCCGCGCCCCGCATCGCCGTCAACTGCGCCGGAATCACCTTGGTGTCATTCACCACCAATAAATCCCCGGCCCTGAGCAGCCCCGGCAAATCCCGCACCACGAAATCCCGCAGCCCCGCCCCCACATGCAGCAACCGCGCCGAATCCCGCGGCCGCGCCGGCGCCACCGCAATCCGGTCGGACGGCAATTCGTATCCGAAGTCTGAGAGTTTCATGGACAAGCAAGACTAAGGGGGCTTCGCCCGCTTAGAACCCCCACTAAGGTCTGGCCCTTAGAACCCATTAGATAGGGTGCTGGGAGGGAGGGGTCATTCGCCCGATGAGAACGGGGCACCTGGGCAGAGATGGAAGCGAGCGAATGACCCCTCCCTCCCAACACCCTGTTTAGCGGATTCCAAAGGCGAGCCTTTGGCGGGGTTCCAAGGGGCAGAGCCCCTTGGCCTTGCTTACTCACGGAACGCTCAGGCTCCCATATACGAAGCGAGTTCGATCAGATTGCCGTCCGGGTCGCGGCAGTAGACGGACATGATATCGCCGAGCGCGCCGATGCGTGAGACGGGTCCGCGTTCGATGCAGACGCCGCAGGCGTGGAGCTGGGCGATGGCGTCTTCGGTGCGCACGGCGATGACAAAGCAGAGGTCGAGCGTGCCGGGTTTGGCGAGCTGCGCGTGGGGCAGCACTTCGTGGCCGACTTCGTGGAGGTTGATTTTCTGCGCGCCGAACCGCAGCGCCGTGCGGTTATTTCCGCCATATTCCTCCCGCTCCATGCCCAGCACCCGCTGATACCAGGAGGCGGTTTCGGTAATGTCGTGACAGGTCATTACCACATGGTCGATCCGGTCGACGGTGAATTTCATCAGGCGAGGCCTTCAAAAAAATCATTGCCCTTGTCATCGACGACGATAAAGGCGGGGAAGTCCTTCACCTCGATCTTCCAAACCGCCTCCATGCCAAGCTCGGGATATTCCAGCACTTCGACCTTGGTGATGTTGTTCTGCGCCAGCACGGCGGCGGGCCCGCCGATAGAGCCGAGATAGAACCCGCCATGGGTTTTGCAGGCATCGCGCACGGCTTTGCTTCGGTTGCCCTTGGCGAGCATGATCATGGAGCCGCCCGCTGCCTGGAACTCTTCGACATAGGAATCCATCCGCCCGGCAGTCGTCGGCCCGAAGCTGCCGGTGGGCAGTCCTTCCGGCGTCTTGGCAGGCCCGGCGTAATACACCGGATGGTTCTTCATGTAATCGGGCATGCCCTCACCGCGGTCGAGCCGTTCTTTCAGCTTGGCATGTGCGATATCCCGCGCGACCACGATCGTTCCGGTGAGCGCCACGCGGGTTTTGATCGGATGACGGCTGAGCGTCGCCAGAATATCCGGCATCGGCTGGTTGAGGTCGATGGCGACAACCTCTCCGCCCAGATGCTCGGTGGTGATCTCCGGCAGAAATTTCGCCGGGTCAGTCTCCAGCTGCTCCAGGAACACGCCATCCTTGGTGATTTTGGCTTTGATCTGCCGGTCGGCGGAGCAGGACACGCCGATGCCGATCGGCAGGCTCGCCCCGTGGCGCGGCAGGCGGATCACCCGCACGTCGTGGCAGAAATACTTGCCGCCAAACTGTGCGCCGATGCCGATTTTCTGCGTCATCTCGAGCACGCGCTGCTCCATCTCCACATCGCGGAATGCCCCGCCGGCCTCGCTGCCCGCAGTCGGCAGGTTGTCCAGATATTTCGTGGAGCCCAGCTTCACCGTCTTCAGGTTCAGCTCGGCGGAAGTCCCGCCGATAACGATGGAGAGATGATAAGGCGGACAGGCCGAAGTCCCCAGCGTCTTGGTCTTCGCCTCAATAAACGCCAGCAGCTTCTCGGGCGTCAGCACCGCCCGCGTCTCCTGGTACAAATAGGTCTTATTGGCCGATCCGCCGCCCTTGGCGATGAACATCAGGGAGAACTCCTCCGCATGATGCTCGCCGGGTGCCGCCAGAATATCGAACTGCACCGGCAGGTTATTCCCGGTATTCTTCTCCTCATACATGGAGAGCGGGGCCATCTGCGAGTAGCGCAGATTGGTCTCGGTATAGGTGCGGTGGACGCCATAGCTCAGCGCCTCCTCCTCATCGCCCTCGACCCAGACCCGCTGGCCCTTCTTGCCGAAGACCAGCGCCGTGCCGGTATCCTGGCACATCGGCAGAATCCCCGCCGCCGCGATATTGGCGTTCTTCAAAAACTCCAGCGCCACGTAGCGGTCATTCTCGGAGGCTTCGGGGTCCTGTAAAATCTTCGCCAGCTGCGCGAGATGCGCCGGGCGCAGCAAATGGGAGACATCGCGGAACGCGGCGAAGGCCAGCGCGCTCAGCGCCTCCGCACGCACCTTCAGCACGGTCTTGCCTTCCACCTCGATGGTGGAAATCCCCGCAATATCCAGCTTCCGGTACTTCGTATCGTCCTCGCCGAAATTGAACATCGGCGAATAGGCAAAACCAGGGCTTCGTTTTGTCACTGCATTCATGGTTCAGGAATCTTTCTGCCGGCGTCGGAACGCATCCAGGCTCACCACATCCGCCGGGCCGTCATTCGGGCGGGCCGGCACATCATCGCCCTCGGGTGCGGGAATTTCGGCCAGTTTCACCGGCTCGGGCACCGCTACTTCAAACTGCAACCCAAAGCGGACCTCCGGGTCCGCGAAGCTGCTGATCGCCGCCACCGGAATGGTTAAAATCGACGGCACGCCCCCGAATGAGAGCCCGACGGACATTTCCCGCCCCGCCTCATCCACCGAGAGGCTATGGAACTGGTGCTGCAGCACAATCGTCATCTCGTCCTGATATTGCGCCTTTAACCGGTCGGGAATGTTCACCCCGGGATACGCCGTCTTGAACGTCACATAAAAATGATGTCCGCCCGGCAGCCCCTCCGCCGCCACATGGCGGAGCGCGCTCACGACAACCTGGCGCAACGCTTCCTGCGTCCAGTCATCATAGGGCAACAGAGATTCCGGCACCGTCACATCGTCCTCAGCCATATTCATACCCTCCGGGCCGCCGCCTTTCGGCGCGAGCCTGTATTGCAAGCGTCTGGCCGCCGGAGATCAGCGCCGCTGCGCATCCATACCAGGCGAAAACCATAAGCTCACCCTCAATGCGCCTCAGCGCGATTCCCGCTCATAGTGCCGGTAATATTTTTCCGTCACCAGATCCGTCTGCACGACCACCGCTATGTCGGTGGTGTTGAACTGCCGGTCGATCACGGCACCATCCCCCACAAACCCGCCGAGCCGCAAATAGCCTTTAATCAGCGGCGGCAGGCGCATCAATGCCTGCTTCGCATCCAGCCCGGCCGGATCGCAGCGTAGCATCTCCACATAGCGCGCATCCAGCGCCCGCGGCCGGATCGCCGTCGGCGCCAAATGATGCGTCGCGAGATAGGTTAATTCGCTCGCCAGCGCGTCCGGGTCCGTGCCACCCAGGCTGGCGCAGCCGAACATCAAATCCACGCCATAATGAAATACATAGGCCGCAATACCCCGCCAAAGGAGCTGCAGCACGGCGCGCGAGCGATAAGCCGCATCCGTGCAGCTGCGACCCAGCTCCAGCTTCTGGCCAGGAAACTTCTCCAGCATGGAAATATCGTACTCGCCGGAGGAGTAGAACCGCCCGATTTTTGCCGCCGCAGATTCTCGGATCAACCGGTAAGTGCCCACGACATTATGCGCGCCCTCACCCAGATCATGGTCCACCACCAGCAAATGGTCGGCCACGGCGTCGAACTCGTCCGCATCCCGCTTGGCCGCCACGGTCGCCGCATCGGCCTTCGCACCCATTTCCTCATAGAACACCCGGTAGCGCAGCGCCTGCACCGCCGCGATCTCTGCCTCCGCCGTTGCCAGCCGGACACCTAAATTTCCCGCCCGCAGCTCCGCGAAGCCGGGGGCGGCATTGCCGATGGTGAATTTCGGCAGCTCCGGGATCACATGAGTGTTCATTCGCTGATCTTCCGGCCGAAAAGTTCGATTTTGATCAAATCCACATCAAACCCCTGCCGTCTGGCGATCTCGCGCAACAATATCTCGGCATCCGGAGCCGAAAACTCCAGTACCGACCCACCATCCTGGTCGACCAAATGAAAATGCGTCCGCTCGCCGCTCGGCTCGTAGCGCGCCCGGCGGCTGCCTAAGTCCCGGCGCGCCAGAATGCCCTTCGCCTCCAGCAGCCGCACGGTCCGGTATACGGTCGCCAGCGAAATGCGCGAATCCACCCGGTTCGCCCGGCGGTGAAGTTCCTCCACATCCGGATGATCGGTGGCTTCGGACAATACACGCGCAATCACCCTGCGCGGGCTTGTCATCTTCAGCCCGTTCTCTATGCACAGGCGCTCGATGCTTATATCCATCGCGAGCCTTGTGGCCCAAGTTTTTTCTCCGGTCCAGCCTTGGCACAAGAAGCTTTATAGAATGCAGCAACTTTACCGCGACGGAATTTACCTATCTCCCCAGCGGAAAACTAGAGACACGCGATGACCCTCACCCTGCCCGCCCATCATAAAGCCATCGACATCACGTCCGAAACCTGCCCGATGACCTTCGTACGCACCCGCCTCGCGCTGGACGCCATCCAGCCCGGCGAAATCCTGCTGGTCCGCCTCAAGGGCACCGATCCGCTCGCCAATGTCCCCCGCGCCGCCGCCGACCAAGGCCACGACCCGCTCGACCTCAGCGAACAGCCAGACGGCACCTGGCTCCTGACGATCCAGAAGGGCTAACCCCCCAGCCAAACCCGTCCCCCACCGTCGTTGCGAGCGCCAGCGACGCAATCCATCTTCCCACATCCCCACATGCTGGGCCTTACGCCCGCATCGCCTCAATCCGGTCCCAGATCGCCCCCGCCAGGTTCACCCCGTCGAACCGCGCGATCTGCTGCAACCCGGTCGGCGAGGTCACGTTGATCTCCGTCAGATAATCCCCGATCACGTCGATCCCGGTGAACAGCAGCCCCTCGCGCTTGAGCACCGGCGCAATCTTTGCGCAGATTTCCAACTCCCGCGCCGTCAGCGCGGTCTTCTCCGGCCGCCCGCCCGCATGCATGTTGGAGCGGCTATCGCCCTCGGCGGGTATCCGGTTCACCGCACCCAACGGTTCGCCGTCGATCAGGATGATCCGCTTATCCCCCAGCCGCACCGCCGGCTCATAACGCTGCACCATCAGCGGCTCGCGCGACGCGCCAAAAAACATATCCAGCAGCGACCCCAGATTCTCATCATCCGGCTTGATCCGGAACACTCCGATCCCGCCATTCCCAAAGAGCGGCTTGACGATGATATCCCCATGCAGTTTCCGAAAATCCTTGATCGCACCACGATCCCACGCAATCAGCGTCGGCGGCATCAGCTCGGGAAAATGCGTCACCAGCAGCTTCTCCGGCGCATTGCGCACGGCGGCCGGGTTGTTCACCACCAGCGTCTTCGGGTGAATATGCTCCAGCAAATGCGTGGCGGTGATATAGGCCATGTCGAAGGGCGGGTCCTGGCGCATCAGCACCACATCCATCTCCGCCAGATGGACTGTCTTCTCCGGCCCAAATTCGTAATGCGCGCCTGCAACATTCTTCACGGTCACCGGCTGCACCCTGGCCTTCAGGCTGGCGCCGTCCAGCCACATATGCGCCACCTCGTAATGCCAGAGGGCATGGCCGCGCGCCTGCGCCTCCAGCATCAACGCAAAGGTCGAATCCCCGGTGATGTCGATGCCATGCATCGGGTCCATCTGCACCGCTATTTTCATCTTATCCTCAAATACCGTGTTGAGGATTACGCTATCAGGAGGCGGGCAACGGCTCCAGTGCCGCATCCGTCAGGCTGCGGCGGAAGCTCGCCACGCATTGCGTCGTATTCCCATTATCCGGCACCGCCTCAGCCACGCGGGGCGTCCCGGCGCTGTCGGGGTATAAAATAAGGTTCAGCCCGCAAACCGAGGAATGATACAGCCAGACCTGTGCCGGCCCATCGACCCGCAGCAAAACCGGTTGCCCAAAAGCCTGATCCAACACCGAAGGCGTGGCACCCACCAGATTCGCCGCATTCATGGGTATGCTGGCAGCACCCTGCGCCGGCGATGCGTTGTCAGCCAGCGGAGCATTCCCGGCGGCACAGCCGGCAAGGCATAACGCCGCCAGAGCAGCTGCCCCCATTGAACCAACACCCCGCCGCGACATTCGCCCCCCGATGATCGCTGTACAATCCAGCTATAACCAAAGGGTTAAACATTTGCCACAACGATTTTTGCCGCCTTGCAAAGATTTATGCTGCAACGCGATATAAGCATTGTCATAATGTCTTCAACTGAACGCCTCAATCCCGCCTTTCTCGCCTGCGACATTCGAAATATGGACAACCCGTCCACCTGAAGTCCCACCACGGAGTACCAAGATGCCCGCGAACATGCTGAAGATTGAAGCCGAGCTTCGCACCTCTGTAATCGACCGTCTGATCGCCGCCTCGCTGAGCGACGGCAAACCCGCGCGTGAAGCCACGCTGGAGCGCTGGCGCTCGATCGGCACGAAATCCGCCGCGAAACCGGACGCCGCGAGCTAAACCTTCCCTTTCCGCCCCTTTTCGTCAGGGATCAATCGCCTCCGCACAGGCATCCGTCGGCGCCGCCGCCGGATGCCCAACCACCGGAACGATTTTAATTGCCGCCGAAGCCACCCGGCAGGGTGCGGCAACCAAACCGCAGCCGCTCAGCACTAAAGAAAGCAACAGCGCCGCCAAAATCCTCATGCACCCCCCGCCGGAAACACCGTGACCGGGCTCATGCGATAGAACTGCGGCAGCATCGTCTGCAGATTTTCCACCTTCGGAATATCGTTCACCGCGATATACGGATAATCCGGGTGCAGGACGAGAAAGTCCTGATGATAGCTCTCCGCCTCGTAAAACGGCCGAACTGGATCCACCCGCACGACAATCGGGTTTGAGAACACATGTGCGGCGCTGAGCTGCGCGATATAATCGCGCGCCACCTTCGCCTGCCCCGCATCCGCCGCCCAGATCTCGGAGCGGTACTGGGTGCCGCTGTCAGGCCCCTGGTAGTTCAACTCCGTCGGGTCCGCTGCCACGGTGAAATAAATCTGCAAGATCTGCCCGTAGGAAATCACCTTCGGGTCGAACACGATCTGCACGGATTCCGCATGGCCCGTCTCGCCCGTGCTCACAATCTCATATTGCGCGGTAGAGGCGGCTCCACCGGTATATCCGGCAACCACGTGCTCCACCCCTTTCACATGTTCATAAACCCCCTGCATGCCCCAGAAGCACCCGCCGGAGAGCACCGCCGTCTCGCTCGCCGCCGCCGATTTAGGGTCATAGGCAGGTGCGGGCACGGCCACCGCCGTGCCGTCCGCATGGGCCGAAACACGCATGGCCACAGCCAGCACGCCCAGCCCCAGCAGACCCGCAAAGAACCACCGGCGGCCCTTGGTTGAGGATAGCGGCATGGGACGTACCTTTCTCTTGGGGTTGGACGACATAACTTCTATATAAGCGCCGAGCCGGAGGATGTGGACTCACCTCCGCGCGACGGATTTTTTGAGGAGACCCCCGCATGAGCACAACGGCCGACACCATTTATCCGGTGACCCATACGGATGAGGAATGGCGCGAAATCCTCACCCCTGAACAATACGCCGTGCTGCGCGGCCATGGTACCGAGCGCCCGGGCAGCTGCGCACTGAATTACGAGAAGCGCTCCGGCAGCTTCGCCTGCGCCGGTTGCGGCCAAACCCTCTTCGTCTCCGGCAAAAAATTCGAAAGCGGCACCGGCTGGCCCAGCTTCAACGACCCGTTGGAAGGTGCGGTCTCCACCTCAGTCGACCGCAGCCACGGCATGATCCGTATTGAGGCGCATTGCAGCCGCTGCGGCGGCCATCTCGGCCATGTTTTTGAGGACGGCCCGCCCCCCACCGGCCTTCGCTACTGCATGAACGGCGTCGCGATGAATTTTGTCCCGGAGCCGTAGCCCAAAACGCGCATCCTGCCGCAACAAAAAACCTGCAATGCACGCGCATTGCAGGTTTTTTTCATCGACGCAGATGACAAGCGCAGAATATCTCAGCTCAGGCCAATCCGGTTATGGACTGGTTTTAGCGGAAAATTGACGGGTTTAGTGCCGGATGACTTATATCTAGGAGGGCAATTCGGACATTAACATGAACCGCAACCGGTTCATGTTAATGTCATTGCACGCTAGTAAATCAGCGTCCCATTTGCACCTGTCGTCGTAAACACATCCGCCGGGTTGAAGCCGATAAGGTGGATATCCGTCCCATCGCTGAGCGCGATCAGCGTACCGTTTGGATCGGTCGGGTTGCCGACGGAATCCGCGGTAATCGAGGAGATACTGGCCGTACCGGGCGCGTCATAAGCGTAATTGCTCAAATCGATGAAATCATTGCCGCTTGAGACAAAGTTTACGATATAATCATTGCCCGAGCCCACGCCCACCGTAGAGTCCGAGATAACGTTATACGAATTTGTCGCGGACGCGACGGTCGAGCCATACACCGTCTCCCCCTGGGTCGAACCGAGGAAGTATTCCTGCAGGCCGGAACCTTGCGAGGAGATGATGCCGTTTGCGACCGGCGGCGTCGAAAAGCCGGGATACTCATACCCAGCTGCGAAGACGTTGCCATCCGTCGTCGAGGTGGCGATCAGAACTTCCCGCGCGCCACCGCTGAACAGGGCATTGCCCTCCAGCGGATTGCCCGGAAGCGCTGTCGAGCCCGTCGCCTCCAGCGTGTCATTCGGCCCCGCGCCGACCAGAAACACATCGCCGGACCCGCCATAAAGCGAGCTTCCACCACCCGCGCCGGCGACATAATAGCCACCGCCCGCGCCGCCATCCACAGTCACATGGGTCGCCGACTGCACGCCGTTGAAAATACCGCCATTCACCGTCTCGTAGACCGAGGAATTATTGATGAAGTCCAGGCTGCCGCCCGAATTCGGCGCGTACCAGAACACGTTCACCGTCGAATTCCCGGTTGCCGTCACGGTGGCATCCGCTTCCTGGATCTGCACCGTGTCATTCGCATTCCCGCTGATCGAAACCTGGTCATCGCCCTGGTTGAACAGCTGGATCAGATCCTTCCCCGCGCTGTAAATCGACTCCGCCGAGGAATTGGCGTTGAACCCGAGATTAATCGTATCCGCCCCGCCAGCCGCGAAAATCGAGCCCGTCTGGCTGCCATTGGCGATGTAGTCCACGTTGCTGGCGGCCCCGAACAGCGCGAAACTCGTGCTGTCATTCCCGTTCACCGTAAAATTGCCAGGCGCCTGAACGATCAGCTGGGTCGCCAGCGGATTGACAGTGACGCTCCCGGTGACCGTCCCGCTGCTGACGCTGCCATTGCTGTCGGTATTGGTGATTTCTTCAAGAAGATTAGGTCCCGGCACAAAGTAAGGGGAGCCCGGGGAGAACGCGTCATAATTCTCCAACCCTTCCGAGCCGCCGATCAGCGAGGTGGACACGCCGTTCAGATAATCCTGCAGCAACTGATTGATCGTCGTGGGAAAGTCAGATGGAGTCCCAACAAGCCCGGTCTGCCCATTGAACCCGCCATTAATCGTCAGCAAACCACCACTCATCTGTTACGTCCCCATAATTCCGTCGGCCATCGAAACATTAACGTTGCGGTACCGCAAAATCAAGAAAAAAGATGTTTTGGCATTTATGAATCTTGTCACAAGAAGATCAAACAATCCCGCACAAATTGAAACAATGATATTAAAACTGAGAATTATTTGTCACCACGATACATTAATCAGCAACTTAAACGAGATAATCTACTAACATACGTCTACTATCCGGACAAAGCGGAAAATTCTATAGGAAACAAACAGTTCTTAGTCAGCTTTGCTGTCTCAAATATTTCACGCAGAAATTGTTATTCTCCCGACACTTCGCGCCTACGGCGATCCAACTCCTCGTTGTATCGCCGTAGCGCATAAGCCTCCGTGAGCATTCCGAGCACGCGCCGCGTCTGCGCCCCGTCCAGCACGGGCAGCGCATCCGCCTCCGCCGCCTCAAACGCCGCCAGCGCTTCCTTCACATTCATGTTCGCCAGCAAATAATGCCCGGAATGGTGCAGAATATCGCCAACCGCCCGCCCCTCGCCGGTCACCGCATAGGCTTCCGGCGGATAGGCAATCCCCGCATATGCCCCCGCCTCATCCGTCACGATCACCCGGGCTACCGCGCCCAGCGGCACCTCCATCCGAAACGCCGCCAGGCTCATCCCGCGCTGCACGGTCAGCCCCGCCGCACGCATCATCCGCCCCACTGTCAGCGTTTGAATCCAGCCCACATCCACCGCGCTGCGAATCTGCGCCCCGCGCAAATGGAACCGCCAGGTCGCGAAGGAATAGCCAAACAACCGCCGCACCGTCAGCGCTGAGACAATCGCCGCCGCCAGCACTGCCATCGTCACGGCAAAATTCTGCGTGCTCTCCAGCGCCAGAAACGTCATCGTCATCGGCCCGCCTACAATCGCCACTGCCAGCCCGCTCATCCCCACCACGGCGTAAAACCCGCTTGGCATCGCCGGCAAAAACGGCACCAGCACCGCCAGCCCCGCGAACACCTTGCCGAACAGCGCCCCCAGAAACAGCGACGCAAAAAACAACCCACCCCGAAACCCGGAACCGATGGAAAACGCCGATGCCGCGGCCTTCAACATAAACAAGCTCAGCACGACGAAAAACGGAAAACCGACATTAATATACGCATGCAGCGCGCTATGCCCGGAGGACATCGCCATCGGCGAAACACAGCCCAGCAGCCCCACCACCAGCCCACCCAAAGCCGGCCGCGCCCAGCTCGGCACGCCAGAACGCCGGAACCCGGCCTCAATCAGCGTCACCCCGCGCATCACTACAATGCCCACCAACCCGCATGCCACCCCTTCCAGCAGCACGAGAATGTAAACACTTCCCGGTACGCTCACCGGCAGGCTCACCGCCAGCGGCGGCGTCCCGCCCGCCAGAACCTGGACCGTCAACGTCCCCGCCAGCGCGGCAATCACCACAAACGGCAGCGTCGCAATCGAATAAACGCCGATTATCAGCTCAATCCCGTAAAACGCCCCGCATAACGGCGCATTGAACGCCCCGCCGATCGCCGCCGCCGTGCCCGCCCCCACCAGCACCCGCAAATCGGCCCGCCGCAGCCGGAAGCTCCGCCCCAGCCAGGATGCGACCCCCGCCCCGAACTGCGCATACCCCGCCTCCATGCCCACCGACGCGCCAACCCCGTTCGACCAAGCCGTCTGGCCCGCCACGATCAGCGAATCGCCCATGGAAACCCGCCCACCATACAGCGCATTCGCCTCCACCGGGTCCACCAGCGGCCGCGGCCGGTATTTCCCCAGCAGCCAGAACCCCGCCCCCAGCACAATGCCACCCAGCGCCGGCACCAGCAGCGCCCGCAGCGGCGCGATATGCGGCGATTCCGAAAGCCCCTGCCCCACCGGGAGCGCGAACAATTTCGTGTGCATCAGCGCGGTCGCGGCGTTGATCGCCGCCACCCCCGCCCCTGAAATCCCGCCGACGACCGCGGCCAGCACCGCGAGCCAGACATCATCGGCCCGCACCAGCGCGCGCAGCCGCTCCGGCGCATGCAGAACCCAGCCGGCCGCGCGGCGCTTCAGCAAACGGGTCCGGTTCGGCGCGGCATCCACGCCCGCCTTGTTGCCACGCCGCGGCCCCGGCAAACAAGCGCCATGGCAACGCTTCCCCCCTTGCGCGACATCATCGCCCAGTTCGGCCTGAAACCGGACAAATCCCTCGGCCAGCATTTCCTGCTGGACCCGCATCTGCTCGCCCGCATCGCCGCCGCCGCCGGCGACCTCACCGGCGTCCACGCCGTCGAAATCGGCCCCGGCCCGGGCGGCCTCACCCGCGCCCTGCTCGATTCCAAGGCCGCCAGCGTCTCCGCCATCGAGGTCGATCCCCGCGCGATCGCGGCGCTGCAACCGCTCGCCGCCGCCTATCCCGGCCGGCTCACCATCCACCAGGCCGACGCCATGAAACTGAACATCGCATCCCTCACGCAGGCGCCGCGCGCGATCATCGCCAACCTGCCCTATAATATAGGCACGGCGCTGCTGGTCTCCTGGCTCGCCGAGGCCAGCGCCTACCAATCCATGACCCTGATGTTCCAGCGCGAGGTGGCCGAGCGCATCTGCGCCCCACCTGGCAGTTCCGCCTATGGCCGCATCTCAGTGCTGGCGCAGTGGCTGTGTGAGGTGACCCTGATGCTGCACGTGCCGGCCAGCGCCTTCACCCCGCCGCCGCAGGTGGAATCCGCCGTCATCCGGCTGATCCCCAAACAGGACCAGCCGCCCCCGGCAAGGCGCCTGGCAATGGAGCGC
>Ga0116226_10001650_pt1 | contig 19382 bp, 23 predicted proteins | sample S1TSphfallax_FD_89692 | JGI IMG/M metagenome (GOLD analysis project Ga0116226, IMG submission 89692) | Host-associated microbial communities from peat moss isolated from Minnesota, USA - S1T2_Fa - Sphagnum fallax MG | ecosystem: Host-associated > Plants > Peat moss > Unclassified | place: USA... | reverse complement strand
GTAAGTTGTAAGACAATACTCATACCTTCATCTCTTTTCACTTACAACCTATAACTTACCACTTACGACTTACCACTTACGACTTAAATTATTGAGCTTATTCATAGCGTCACCCGTTTCATCCACGAACTCTGTGGATAAGTATGTTGAAAACTTTTGGGATTTTAGCGTTTTTCTATGGTTTCAGTTAGCTTAAGAGGGGTTGCCTGTTTTTTAGGCACATTATAATATATTGATAAATATAATTATTTTTTATTTTTTGTCCAAAGGCATGGTTATTTTTAGTAACTGGCTTGTTCTTATGTGCTTAAGGTTGAGACTGTGTACAACTTGTCAAGGGGTTTCCACCTAAACCTCTATAGTCAACCCTTTTTTTGGGTTTGAGAGCGAATTTTTTGGTTGCTTTTTTAAGCGTGTGAAACTGCTAGGTTTTTTGTGCGGTGCAAATAAAAAAGCCTTTCGTTAGATATGAAAGGCTTTTTTGTGATTTCCCAAGAATGTGAATTATCTGGTTACTCCACCTTCAGCAAGACTTTTTATAAACCTATCCAACTTGGTTTCACCTGTTTTACCTATCCCAACATTAGATTCCCAAAATGCCTTCGTTGGCATATCCTCCCAAATAAAACTTTGTCCCAGATTTAACCCGAATAATGCACCAAGGATACCACCTTTTATGATCTCATTGCCTTTACTACTATTGGAAGAACCTCCCCCTATTGCACCAGTAAATTGCTGCTCAAAAATACTAGCCATATCACCCCTCATTATTCATTAAAACCATATTATCCTTTCACTCTACCACACAATCATGACAAAATCATTACCAAAATCGCATTTATTTACGAAATCCCATAGCAACTAAAAAAGTTTCAGCGGAATCTTTACGCGAAGAATGCGGTTTGGCGTGCTTTACCACTTCAAAATGCCGTTTTATCTGCTCCAGCAGTTTATTTTCCGTACCGCCCTGCCATACTTTGGCAACAAACACCCCGCCTTCATTCAGCACTTCGCAGGCGAACATAAAAGCAGCTTCTACCAGCAATACAATACGCATATGATCAACATTGGTTTGCCCTGAAGCATTGGGAGCCATGTCGGAAAGTACAATATCCGCCCTTCCCATAATCGCTTTAATCTCATCAGGGGCGGTGTCTTTCATAAAATCCATCTGGACGAAATGCACACCGGGAATAGGGGGAATATCCAGCAAATCCGCAGCGAAAATATTGCCTTCCCCGCATTTTTTCACCGCATATTGCGACCAGCCACCAGGAGCTGCTCCCAAGTCTATCACTTTTTTGCCTTGCTTTAGAAACCCGAATTTTTCGTCCAGTTCAATGATTTTATAGGCAGCACGCGAACGATAGCCATCACGCTTTGCCTGCACCACATACTGATCGTTTAACTGCCGTTGCAACCAGCGTGTGGAAGCAATACTGCGTTTTTTCGCCGTTTTTACCCGCACCACTACGCCACGGGAAGATTGGTCACTTTTTTGATCGCTCATTGACAAATCGTCTTTTTTGCTGTATGGTTTTTGACTAAAAAATTTAGCTTTACATGATAAGGTACTATGTTAAAATAGTCAACAGATCAAAATAGAAAGGAGGAAATAGTATGCACGCAACGCAAAAGAAAGATGCACCCGTTAAATCCTATTCTTCTCTTTCCAAAAATTTGCATGAATTTTTATCGAAGCGTGGAGTAACACCCAATGCTGGTTTTCATGATTATCAGGATTATATAGAAAAAAAGCAAAAAAAGCTACCTACAACGATTGTACGTAAAGAACTAGTGCCTGCACATGGCAGTGTACACCTTGCGATGGGAAAAATTTTTAAGACTGCTGAACTTGGCTTTTATTCCAAGATAGTTAGATGGATCTGCAAGTAATGTTGCATGATATTGAAAAACATCCGCAATCTAAATTTGATTTAATTTCTGATGTTCTCTACTTCTTTAGTAAAGACTTTACCAAGTTTTATGCAACGGTAATAGAAATAACAGAGAAACTGCCAGAGCAAATCAATAATGAAATCCGTAATGCTTTCTCTCATCTCGCAAGAGCAAATGAATCTGATGACATAGAAGCAATAAAAGCAGAATGTGATAAATCCCGTGATCATATAGAAAGAGCAAACAGGGATTGTTTGAAGTGTTCAATTATCACCTTGCGTGACAGGATTATGAATAAACTGGATAATGCTACTATTCAACATACTCCATTGCCACCTGGTATAATGCAAAGAAAAAAGTCTATAGAACAAGAGAGGCGTAACTTGCTACAAGATGAGGCAAGAGGGATAAAAGGACTAACAGGCAGATATGAAATCCTTCTTGTGGACTGCATCAATTTAGATGAGGAACTTTTTGCTCTTTTTGGTATATTACCCAGTGATAAACTCTGGAAGCTGTTATTATTTATGAAACAGCAAAGATCAGGTTTCTTTATTGGCATTGTAGCTTCTATTATTGCAACCCTCCTGTTACATTATGTTATCCATATCGGATAATATTTTGCTCACTATTTTTCTTAAATCACATTAGCTTTTTTATACTTTTCTACATAGTGCATAATAACCGGAACGACAAACGAAAGCAGGATGGAAATAATCGCTACTGTCTGCATGTTTTTTAAGGAACCATCCGCATTTTCACTTAACAGCATGGTGGAAAAAAACGCTCCCAGCGACATCCCCATTCCCTGAAAGCAGGAAAACAGCGACATGAACCCTGCTCTGTCTTCAGGCGGAGGCACACGCGTTGCCAGCGTATTGGTACTTACATTCCGCATTCCCATCGCAAACATGAACAGCATGAAAAACGCAATCGCAGGGATAGGCAGCTTAAAGACAAACACGCATAGCAGCGTAAGAATAAAGATAAAAGCGGAGATAAAGCTCATAAATGAAGGATTCTGGCGATCAATCACCTTGCCCGTCATTCGCAGCGTAATAAAACTGACGATACCGCCTGCGGCATAGAGATAAGGCAGATGCTCGCGTGGATAATGCAGGTTAAACTGGACATATGCAGAAAGATTGGGAATCACAATAAAACTCGCCATCGTACCCAGCAACGTATAAAGATAGACAAGGTAATTGGGAGGTTTGGTAAAAAGACGCAACACCGTAAGCAGTGAAACAGGTTTTTGTTGTAGTGTGAGATGTTTTTTCATGGCAGGCATAATCATATAAATGACCGCCAGCGTCATCAGTCCAATAGCGGAAATGACGAAAAACGGCATTCTCCAGCCAAAATGGGTGGCAATATCCAGACTGAACGGCACACCCACAATCGCAACGAGCGAAAACGATCCCATCACTTTTCCCATTGCCTGCCCTCTGCGTTGCGGTTCAAAAATATCCGCAATAATCGACCAGGCGATGGAAGTGGCAGGCCCTCCGCATAGTCCCGCTACCACACGGGTTACCAGTAAGCTGTTAAAACTCCAGGCGAATCCCCCAAGGCAGGTTGCCAGCATCAATCCCGAAACCGCCGTCAGTAATGCCAGCTTCCTATCAAAACGATCAATGAAGGAAGAAATCAGGATGCCGCATAAAGCAGAAGCTGCCGTGTAACTCCCTCCCAGCCAGCCCAGTTGCGTGTTGGAGATGGCAAACGCTCTGGCAAAATCAGGCCCCAAAGGCAGAACCATCATAAAATCCAGAATGTTGATAAATTGCACCACTCCCACAATCCACAGGATGGAGCGTTCGGAAACATTTGGATAAAGCGGGGCAGAGGCGAAAGTCATTTGACAAGTTTCAATTTTAATCTTATTTAAGCTTCCGTATATAATATAACGCTCCACATAAAGCAAATAGATATGAAATATATTCCGCTGCATTTCTTTCCCAGCAACACGAAATTCGATTTTATCGGGACACGCTGGTATGGTTTTGGTATTTCCATCCTGTTTTCGCTTGTTTCGGCTTTTGTTCTGTTTTCGCAGGGGCTGAATTGGGGTGTGGATTTCACGGGCGGCATTGTCATGGAATTACGCACGGAAAAACCTGCGAATCTGGGCAAAATGCGGGAAGTGCTGAATAATCAGGATTTGGGTGAGGTTTCGTTGCAGAATTTCGGTAATGCCAATAGTGTGATGATACGCATCCAGGCGAACGTATCGGTCGATCAGGGCAAACTGGTGCAGAAGGTAAAAACCCTGCTGGATAGTAATTCGGAAGACAAAATTGAATATCGCAATATTGAATATGTCGGGCCTGCGGTAGGTAATGAATTAAAGCGTAGCGGTGTATTGGCGACTGTTTTCGCCTGTGTTGCCATTATGGGCTATGTCTGGTTTCGTTTTGAGTGGCAGTTTGGGATTGGTACGCTGTTTGCTTTGGCACATGATACGATTATGGTGATTGGATTTTACGCCATTACCCGTTTTGACTTTGGCTTGAATGCGGTAGCAGCGGTGCTAACGATTATCGGCTATTCCATGAATGACTCGGTGATTATCTATGACCGTATTCGTGAAAATATGCGTCGTTATAAGAAAATGCCGTTTAATGATCTGCTTAATCTCAGCATGAATGAAACGATGGGCAGAACAGTACTTACCTCGACTACTACGCTACTGGCTGCTCTGGCTCTGGCTATTTTTGGCGGTGAAGTGATACGAGGCTTTAGCTGGTCTTTAGTATTTGGTATTGTGGTGGGAACTTATTCCTCTATCTATATTTCTGCTCCTGCTCTGGTGTATCTGGGTATTCGTGCGGATGAGAAATAGCGTTATTTCAATAAATTATTAAATGATTTTTAACTTTCCGCAGGTAATATAGGGCATTACCCATTATATTTTCCTTAAAGAAATAATGCTTATGAAAAATCAATACCAGAAAAATCTGTTCAAAGATGCTATCGTACGCTTGGGGCAGATTAAAATACTGATTGCAGATGACGATCACCGTATCGCTGCCATTGTGAAGGCAATATTGGAATCCGTAGGCTTTACCCAGAGCATCTATGCGAAAAATGGTGAAGAAGCCATCCAGATCATGCAGAAAGAAAAAATTGATATGGTCATTACCGACTGGCAAATGTCGCCTGTGGACGGTATTACCCTGATCAAATATCTGCGTACGGCAGACGATTCCCCTAACCGCTTCATGCCGATTATTATGCTTACTGCCAGTGTGGATAAGGAGCATGTGGAAATTGCAAGAGATAGCGGAGTCACCGAATTTGTGATAAAGCCCTTTAGTGCCAGAACCCTGTGTGATCGCATTGCCCTGTTGATTGATAATCCACGCAATTTTATTATGACTCGTAATTTTACAGGACCTGATCGCAGAAGAAGAAAGTTATTGCCACCTCCAGGCAATGTGGAAAAAAGAAAAAACTGAAGGAAGGTAGGCTATGGCCGAAGATATGCAAGGTGGAGGCGAAGTAAAAATATTTCCTCCTGACTATACATTGAAAAAACGCATTGGGGATGTCACTATGTCGGAAATCCTGTCACCTGAAATCGTGGCACAGGCACAGGTGAAAATTGACAGTAAAAAGGATGATTTCCTTAACTGGGTATCCGAAGATATTGCCCTGCTGGAAACAGGCTACGCCCAGGCAAGTGCAAAACTCAATGACAATGCAGCAGAGCTGCTGGAACTTGACAAGGTTACGAATCGCATCCGTTCGCAGGCAGGAACCTTTGGCTATGATCTGGCTACACTTATTGCCAAATCACTTTCCGGTTTTTGTTCCAAACATCCCACCATTAATGCAGAACAGCTAGTCGTTATCCGCAAACATATTGATGCACTTGGTACGGTATTCAAGCACAAAATTACGGGTGATGGTGGCAATGTAGGTAAGGAACTGCTGGAAATGCTGCTGAAACTGGTGGATAAATATAGCTGAATGAAGCAGCTATTTTTCCTCTTCCAGTGGCAGCGGTACAAAAACAGGTTCTTCCTTGCCGTGCAGCACCTGCAACAGCACAAATTTCCGTCCTGTTTTGCGAGCAATACTCACTGCTTCCACCACGTCCTGCGGATTAATCACTTTGCTATCGCCTGCCTGCAAGATAATATCTCCCGCCTTGAAGCCACGTTTTTTGGCTTCGCTGCCTGCCTTGATACTCCTGATAATCGCTCCTTTGGTTTCTACTGCCAGCCCAAGCCGTTCAATGTCTGTTCCCGTCAATACCCCCAGCGATAGCCCAAGCACTTCCTTCACTTTGCCATTATCGTCACCGTTATTTTCGATCAGGGGCGTATCATTTTCCGCTTTTTCTTCTTCTCTGGATTCACCCACGGTTAAGGAAACGGTCTTGGCTGCTCCCTTACGCCACACTTCCACTGCAACGGTTTTGCCATTTTTGGTTTCTGCGACTATGCGGGGTAAAAAGTGCATTTCCTTGACTTCCTTACCGTCAAATCTGGTAATAATATCTTGTGGGAGAATGCCCGCTTTTTCGGCAGGGCTGCCCTTGCTGACACTTACTACCAATGCACCGCCCACTTTCTTTAATCCCACACTATCAGCAATTTCTTCTGTAACATGCTGAATTTTCACACCCAGCCAGCCACGTTCAATTTTGCCATGTTCCTTTAATTGGGCAAATACGGGTTTTGCGAGTGCCATAGGAACGGCAAAGCCAATCCCTACACTACCGCCTGTAGTAGAAAATATGGCGGTATTAATCCCTATCACTTCGCCTTTGGTATTAAACAGAGGTCCTCCCGAATTGCCATGATTAATAGCAGCATCCGTCTGAATAAAATCATCAAAAGGTCCTGCATTGATATTTCTGGCACGGGCGGAAACAATACCTGCCGTGACCGTTCCTCCCAAACCAAACGGATTACCAATCGCAATCACCCAGTCACCCACTCTCGCCGCATCGGAGTCCCCCAAATTGGCGTAGGGAAGTTTTTTACCCGCTTCCACTTTGAGTAATGCCAGATCGGTTTTGGCATCACGCCCAATAATTTTGGCTTTTAATTTGGTATCATCACTGAAAATAACCGTGATCTCATCGGCATTGGCAATCACATGATTATTCGTAGCAATATAGCCATTTTCATCAATCACAAAGCCGGAGCCAAGCGAGAATACTTCATTGCCGTCTTCTTCCTGCTCATGATTTTTCTGTCTGCCAAACTGCTCAAAAAAATCACGGAATTCTTCAGGCACTTCGCCGTTTTCTGGCAGATTGAAAGGCATTTGTCCCGCCCTGCCCGCTTTGGCTTTCTGCGTGGTGGAAATATTGACCACTGCGGGAGTTAGCTTTTCCACTAAATCTGCAAAACTGCTGGGTGGCTCTGCTGCCTGGGTAGCGGAAAAACTGATAATAGAAAAGCTGACCAGAAAAAGGAGACGGAATATTTTTTGCATAAATTACCTCTGCCATTATAAACATAAATAATTATATAGCGATATTGGAAATTATTTTCAATAGCCAAGATTCAAGTTGCTATTCTCCTGCTTCTTCACCGTAAGTTTTAAGTTTATTGCGTAACGTGCGGATGGAGATACCTAAAATAGTGGCAGCGTGGGTACGGTTTCCCAAACAATAGTGTAATGTATCCATAATCAGTTCTTTTTCCACGCTTTCTACCGTGCGTCCCACCATCGTGTTTTTACCTGTTTCCGATTGTATTGCGGGAGGGGTGGTTTCACTGCCTGGAATCTCGGGCAAGGTGACGGCTTCGGAACCAATCTCCGTACCGCTTGCCATTAACACCGCACGGTGCATGATATTTTCCAGCTCCCTGACATTTCCCTGCCAGTCATAATACTGCATTTTTTCCAGTGCTTTTGCAGATAACGGACGCAGGGCAACGCCGTTGGATTTGGAATATTTCTCAATGAAAAACGCTGCGAGCGGGACAATATCGTCCTTGCGTTCCCGCAATGGTGGGAGATGCAGGCTGATGACGTTCAGGCGGAAATAGAGATCCTCACGAAAACGCCCTTTTTTCGCTTCTTCCAGTAAATCCCTGTTGCTGGTGGCAAGAATACGAATATTGATTTTTACGGGCCTGGTTCCCCCTACCCTGTCAATTTCATGTTCCTGTATGGCACGCAGTAATTTTGCCTGCAAGCGAACGTCCATTTCACTGATTTCATCCAGTAACAGCGTCCCGTTATTGGCTTCCTCAAATTTCCCGATACGCCGTGCCACAGCTCCCGTAAAAGCACCTTTTTCATGCCCGAATAATTCGGATTCCAGCAGGGCTTCAGGGATGGCAGCACAATTTACCGAAATGAAATTACTGGCAGCACGTTTGCTTTTTTTGTGGATGTAGCGGGCAATGACTTCTTTTCCCGTACCCGACTCTCCCGTTATCAGCACGCTGGCATCTGATCCCGCCACTTGAGCAGCCAGCTCAAGCGTACGCTTCATTTGGGCGGAAGCGTGTATTACCGTATGAGTTTCTTCCGTAATCGATGCCAGTACCGCTGCAATCAAATCTTCATTAGGCGGCAGGGGAATATATTCCTTGGCTCCTGCCTTAATCGCCGCTACCGCAATGTCCGTATTGCTATGAATGCCACATGCTACCACAGGCACGATAATACGTTCTGAATCCAGCATCGTCACCAGTCGTTTAATATCCTCTTTGGCATCAATCATGATGAGATCTGCACCCTGACCATTACGCAACTGCATAAGAGCCGAGTCGATTGTACTGGTTTGCGATACTCTCGCTCCGCGATCACGGGCAATACGCCCTGCTGCACCAAACTGCCCGTCCAAATCCCCGATAACCAACAACCGCATGATAATTACACCTTATCTGTTTTGATAATTTCGGTCATGGTTACGCCAATACGGTCTTCCACCACCACCACCTCGCCTTTGGCAATCAGGCGATTATTGACATAAATATCAATCGATTCACCCACTTTGCGTTCCAGCTCAATCACTGCACCGCGTCCCAGTTTGAGCAACTGGCTAACGGGCATGGAGGTTTTACCCAGCACGACTGAAATCTGCACGGGTATATCATAGACGGCTTCCAGCGTGACATTGGTATTATCACCTTCATTGCCTCCAAAGAGTTCTGAAGTATCATTGCTATTATTTTCCATTTTGCTTCCTCTTTCTTTATACTGCTCTTAGCGTGATGCGGGCAATAATGCGTTCAATTTCCTGCCAGAGTGCCTCACTATTATATTCACCATAGCCATTTTTCCATTCTACCCGACAATCCTGCCCTTGCAACCCTGCATCTGCTTTCGTTACCAGCTCGCCTTCAAAATCAGGGATAAGGGGGCGTAACTCTTCTATGCGTGCTTTCACTTGCGGGGACAGGCTTTCGGATACACTCACCACTACTTTCTGATTCCCATGCAGCATAAAGGCCACTTCCTGCACCAGGTTTTCCACTGCCTGATACGGTTCATTTTTCTGCGTATTTCCTACCATTTTGCGTGCTACTGCCAGAATCAGCTTTGTAATGAGTTCTTTTTGCTGCTCTACCTGCTGCTGATACTGCTGCGAAGCCAGCGTAATACGGTTTGCCATTAATTCCAATACGGCTTTTATTTCGTCTTCTTTTTGTTGTGAAGTGGTGGCATGGAGTTGCTGTGCCTGCTGTTGCCCTTGTAAAAAACCTTCTGCCTTGCCTTGCTGCCTTGCCTGTTCCAGCCTTTCCTGCAAGTCTGGCTCGCTTAGCAATACCATACCATCGGGTGCTTCAGTCATAGTCGCAACCGTCTCTATCACTTCTTCCACCACCACGGGCTTTTCTGGCTCTGCACCAAAAGAGGCAAAACGAAAACGTGCTACTTTTGTGGTTCCTTCCCGATGCTCCATCTTAATACACCATTTGATCCTTTCCGCCCGCTTCGGTAATGGTTATTTCTCCTTTTGCCGCCAGGTCCTTGGCATAATTGACAATAATCATCTGGGCTTCGTCCACTTCCTTAATGCGTACCGGCCCTTTGGCTTCCATATCCTCTTTCATGATTTTCGCTGCCCGTTCCGACATATTATCAAAAAACAGGTTCTTGATGATTTCCGAAGCTCCTTTGAGAGCCACTGCCAGCTTGTCTTTGTCAATGCCACGCATCAACGTCTGGATACCTGCCGTATCAATTTTTCGCAAGTCTTCAAAGGTGAACATCAAGGCACGAATACGCTCGGCTGATTCGGCATCGCGTGCTTCCAGAATTTTCATGAAACGTGCTTCCGTGCTGCGATCAAAATTGTTGAAAATATCCGCCATAATCTCGAATGTATCACGTTTCTGGGTTCTGGCAAGGTTGCTCATAAACTCCATGCGGAGGGTTTTTTCCACTCCCTCCAGCACTTCCTTACGCACCGTATCCATCGTGAGCATACGCAATATCACTTCCAGCGAGAGGTCTTCAGGAAATACCTTAATGACTTTGGCAGCATGATCAGGGCGAATTTTGGAAAGCACCAGAGCAATCGTTTGAGGATATTCGTTTTTTAAGAACGCTGCCAGCACGTCTTCACTGACATTGCCCAATTTGTCCCACGTCGTTTTACCTGCGGGGCCTCGAATATCCTCCATGATACCGTCCACCCGCTCCTTGCCCAATGCTTTAACCAGAAACCGCTCCGCCGAATCAAAGGTTCCCACAACCGCCCCTGAAGCAGACATCTGCTCGGCAAATTCAATGTAAAGCCGTTCTACCGTCTCTGAACTAATCTCGCCCAACGTTGCCATCACGCCAGAAATCTCGCGAATTTCGTCATCTTCCATCATGCTGAAGACTTTGGCAGAATTCTCCTCACCCAGAGAAAGCAGAAATATCGCTACTTTCTGTGTGCCTGTCAATTTTCGATAATCGTCTTTGGTTGCTGCTGCCATAGTATTATTATCAATAAATACGGTTCATATTTCAAAAACTTTCTTTTTGAAACAATAGAAGCAGTATAGGGCTTATGCAAGGGGGAATCCGTAAAAAATGTTGATGCAGCATTTTCGCCGTTTTTACAAAAATGTTAGGGATTGCAAAAAGATCGCTATTACTTGTTCAGTCCAATAATCTGAGTGTTTAAAACGTGCTGGACTTTTGCAGTTTTTTGTGCTACCTTGTAGCTCAAGGGAGATATAGGTTATGGCTGAAAACGAAGTGGTGCGTGCCAGAATCAATGGAAGAATCAAGGAGCAGGCTGCTATTGTGCTGGCTACTATGGGACTCACAGTATCGGATGCGTTCAGGATGCTGATGATGCGAATTGCAACCGAGCAGGCTCTGCCGTTTGAGCCACTGGTTCCCAATGCCAAAACGATTGCTGCCATGAAAGCAGCAAGGCAGGGTAATCTCATCACGGCAGGCACACCTGATAAGCTATTGGCGAGCCTGAATGCGGATAGTTAAGTACACGAATCGTTTCAAGCGTGATTACCGACGTGAAAAATCTGGCAGGGGCGACAGGAATCGAACCTGCAACCTTCGGTTTTGGAGACCGACGCTCTACCAATTGAGCTACACCCCTAAGTCATGCGTACCGCTTGAATAACGGTATTTTTAGCAAAAATGCAATCAAAAAGTAAAAAACCCTGTATTTTTTACGATGCTTTACCAGATTCAGGTTGCAAAAAAGAATTAACTCTCTATTATGGATGTCCTTTTGGTTATTTTTGTTGTTTTAAGGAGATGATATGGCTCGTGTTACCGTGGAAGACTGCCAGCATATTACCAGTCGTTTTGAACTGGTGGTGATTGCTGCCCAACGTGCAAAACAGATTGCTTCTGGCTCCGAGCTTACCGTTGAGCGTGACAATGACAAGGATTCCGTTATCAGCCTGCGTGAAATTGCAGCACAAACTATTGATATTGAAAAATTGCGTGAAGATCTGGTACAGGGGTTCAGGAAACGCCAGTTTGTTGATAACTTCACCAAACAACGCGACAGGCAAAGTGACGAAATTGAAGCATTAATGGCGGAAGAAGGCGAAACCATAGAGGACGAAGATGTAGAAGAGCATTTCTCGCTGGATATGGATATTGCCGGTTCTTCCGAGCATTTGTCTTTTGATAGTGATAATGTGGACGCAGAAGATTAGACATCTTCTTAAACCATACTCCTGTGGACAACTGCTTCGTTAAAACCGTACTCGAATGCTCATGTACTAAAATGTACTACTTACGCTTCTGCGTGCGGTTTTGCCTCGCATTTGCCTCACATGAGCGGGTTTTAGAAAATGTCTAGGGACGCTCATTCCAAAATCTGCATTCCCATTTCTCTCCATCATATTCAAATAAACACACCGCACCTGTGGCGATTTTAAGTGCGTACTGCTTGCGGAACTGTTCAAAATCACCTGTTAAATAGGGAGCAAAACGTGCAATGCCGTTGCTGGTTACTACCAGTACGGTTTTTGTTTCATAGTGATTAACAAGGTTACTGGCAAAATGTTGCCAGTTTTCGATTAATAGTTTCGGATTTACCTGCCAGCCATTCGGGACTATTGCTTCTTCGTCCCACTCCGTTAATGCCTGCTTGCCAAGCCGTGCAACCACTTCAGGTTCTTCCCTGTTCTCATCTATACCATAATCAATTTCGTTAAATATAGTGAGTGGATTGAGCGGTAGGCTGGTTTCCATTATGCTTTGAGCTTCATGAGCCGTTTGCTGCGTGCGTTGCAGATGGGAAGTGAAAATCACATCGGGAACAAGCTGATTTTGCTTGAGATAAGCACCCAGTTTTCTGCCCTGTTCCAAACCCGATTCCACGAGCGGGAGATCGGTAATCCCCACCCGCCTTGGAGTTTCCCCTTTGTTAAACGTATTTCCATGACGGGCAATTAACAGACGAATCATAGTAGAGTATTTCCTAATAGTTGTTCCGCTCTTATCACATCTTCGGGTGAATCCACCCCTGACATATTGGGTCTGCCTTTATAGTCCACCACTACACAGCGGATGCTATGCCCGTGTTCCAGCACCCGCAACTGCTCCAGCCCTTCGAGTTTCTCCAGGCGACTTTCGGGTAGTGTGGTGTAATGCTGCAACATTTGCCTGCTATAGCCATAAAGTCCAATATGGCGATAGACGGGACTTAAGAGGGATTGCTTCCGCAAATCGGCTTCTTTACGAATAGCGGGAATAATCTGTTTGCTAAACCAGTAGGCATTGCCTGTGGTTTCATTAAATACCGCACAGGTTCCACTTAACGGCGTGGTTTGCTTGCTTTCCCGCAAACTATCCAGTTCATCCCAGGAAAGCTGCACCACTGGCGTTACCACTTCGGAAACGTTTTCGGTAAAAGAAGCAATCATGGCACTCAAAAAATCGGGAGGAGTAAGCGGAGCATCGCCTTGCAGATTCAGGATAAAATCGGGCTGTTCAGCACGTTGCAGGATGGCGTTGGCTGCTCTGTCCGTACCGCTCGCACACTCCACAGGGGTCATGACATATTCCACTTCCAGTTCACGGCAATGCAGGGCAATGCGTTCGTCGTCGGTTGCCACTACAATGGAAATGCCGGCATTGCCTGAAGCTGCCTGTCTGGCGATTGCCACTACACGAGCCAGCATCGTGATACCCGCAATCTTCACCAATGGCTTGCCTTCCAGTCTGGTAGAGCCATAACGGGCAGGAATAACAATCGTGGTTTTAATGGACATTTATACGCTTTCTAGGTATAGAGTTGCCAGATTCATACATTATTCCCGAGCTTTTACAATATGAAAAATCCCCGCTTCATTACCAGCCTATCCGAAATTACTCCTGATTTTGATCTGTATTTCATTGATTTATGGGGGGTGATTCATGACGGGCAGCAACTCTACCCCTCTGCCAAAGCGTGCCTTGCATATTTGAAAGAGCAAAACAAGCATATTGTGTTTATTTCCAATGCCCCCTATCGCTCCATGAGACCTGAAAAAATGCTGCATCATCTGGGAATTGAAAAACATCTGTATGATAGCGTCATCAGCTCGGGTGAAGCGGCTTATTGCTCTTTCCCGTCGCTCGGGAAAAAGTATTTTTATCTTAAACAAAATGATACCAATCCTTTGCTGGCAGGCTTGCCGTATCAGGAGACCAGCCAACTGGAAGAAGCGGAGTTCCTGCTACTTACCGATTTTAATTATACGCAAGCTATGACTGCTTCTTTAGTGCCACTATTACAGCAAGCCGCTGCACAGCATTTGCCAATGATTTGCGTGAATCCTGATAAGGAAATCATCACGATGAGCGGAGAAATCACCTATTGTTCGGGTAAAGTGGCAGAAATCTATGAAGCAATGCAGGGCAGTGTTACCTATTTCGGGAAGCCCTATCCCACCATTTATGCAATGGGTTTCGCCCTTTTTCCCACTATTCCCAAGCAGCGGGTGCTGGCAATCGGAGATAATCTGGATACGGATATTAAGGGAGCGGTGAATAATCAGATAAAAGGACTATTGGTAACAGGAGGTATCCTAAAACCGCTTACGGGTGAGGCGAATTCATCGGGTTATGAAGATAAACTCAAAAAGGTCATAGCAGAAAACGGGAATGATCCTGATTTTGTTATGGGGGAGTTTAGGAGGTGAAAGCAACAAATACGACATAGTCGTAATGTTCAGTATTCACCAATTTTTTTCAGGGATATTAAAGATTCGGGACTACCCATAAGGACTTTTAGCGTTTCCTCATAATCTTTTTGTGCGGTCAAAAATAGGGATTTTCCTTCTGTTGTCAATTCCGTGTATTTTCCCCTTTTATCTGCAGTACAGGCAAATGATTTTAGTAATGGGGGTGATTGTTTTTCGAGACGATCCACAAGCCGTGACATTGCACTTTGTGATAATCCTACGGAATGAGATAACTCCTGAATCCTGATATGCGACTCCCAATGAGAATATATGGCTCTTAAAGCATAAAACTCTTTGAGGGAAATTCTGAATTTACCTGTTAGTATGTTGTCCAGCATCGGCACTATTTGAGTATAGAGTGCCTCAATGGCTTCCCATAGAGTGATTGGTTCAAAAGTTTTTTTCATTGAAATCATTTATCATCTTGCAAATGGATAAACAAGCATGTAAATAGATGTGTGTGCATACATCTATTTGGAGGAAAAATGAAAGTATTTATTACAGGTGCAACAGGCTACATCGGGGGTTCCGTGTCTGCCAAATTCCTTGCTATGGGACATGAGGTTATTGGACTAACCCGCTCAAGCGAAAAAGCCATCCAGCTTGAAAAACTCGGCATAAAGCCAATAATTGCTGATTTATCCGATGTTTCTGTTATTAGATACCAGGCATTAGAGGCAGATGCAGTAATAAATGCCGCTGATGCTGACAACATATTGATAGTGGATACTTTGCTTGATGCTTTAAAAGGAACATCTAAAACTTTTATACATACCAGCGGTTCCAGTATTGTTGGTGATAAAGCCGCTGGTGTTGCTTCCACCAAAGTATATTCAGATTACGATATTATCCTTCCAGTGGATGAGAAAAAAGCACGCTATAGCATTGATAAAAAAGTCATGGCTGCAATTGGCGACGTGCGTAGCCTTGTTATCTGTCCAACCATGATCTATGGTGAAGGGCTGGGTTTGCACAAGGATAGTATTCAAATCCCCATGATCTTCCGTGATGCTCAAAAACATGGCATTGCCCGACACATTGGTATTGGAGAAAATATATGGTCGAATGTGCATATTCATGATTTGGCAGACCTCTATTTTCTGGCCTTTGAAAAAGCAAAAACTGGCGATTTCTTTTTTGCGGAGAATGGAGAGAACAGCATTAAGGATATTGCCAGCCTTGTGAATCAGGTAATGGGTTTGGAACGTAGAACAGAGTCCATAGACCAGAGCTTTGCTATTAAAGCATGGGGTTATGAACCAGCCGTATTTGCTCTTGGATCAAATAGCAGGGTTCGTGGAGATAGAGCCAGAAAAACTTTAGGCTGGCAGCCATCCAGACCGTCATTAGAAAAAAGCTTTGAAAGCACAACGACACACTTACTTTCACTATAAGATAAATGCTGGCTTAAAACCAGTGCAACCGCTTTCATCAATTAATATTAGCATGTTGAAACCTCAACAATAGCTGCGTAAGCACCAAAGGATCCAGATGGACAAACTCTCCTATGACGCTGGAGGAATTACTGGCAACGCAGAAATCAAATTTTCCACTATAGGCAACCGTCAGCACACTGCCATAACGCCGTGCGGCATCAATACGCGTGACTAAAATACGCTTGACACCAAGGGGTGAAAACATTTTTGCCATGTCGTCTGCTTCCTGGGCATCACTGCCAGCCGCCGTAACCAGGATTGGTTCAATGCTGCGATCAGTTTTGATATAGTCGGCAATTTCCTTTAAGTCCCCTTCATGATAAGGATTTACACCGCCTGTATCAATCAATATACGGCTATGCGGTGCATATTCACGCATTAACCGCCATAATTCACCGCGTGAATCTGCTACGTTCAGCTCCAGCCCCAATATGGCGGTGAAGGCGGAAAGCTGCTCCACTCCACCCGCACGCTTATTATCCGTGGTAATGATAATGGGTTTTTTCTTTCCCATGACAATTTGCGATGCCATTTTGGCTACGGTCATGGTTTTACCCGTCCCAGGTGGCCCTACCAGCATGAGCGTATAATTTTCCTGTTCCAGCGAAAGCGGAGCATAATGAAAACAGGCTGCCATGAGACGGGTTAAATCCGTCTGTTCCTCCTTACCCTGAAGACAAAGATGACGAGCCGTATCCAGCAGATATTTCAGCACATATTCAGGCAGGGAATGAAACCGCAGCAGGGTTTCAAGCCGTGTCATTACCGTTTCAGAAGTAAAATCAGGCATTTGCAGGAAAGAAATGCTGTTTTTGGGTAACGCTTCCTGTTCTACTGCTGCTGTAACCACAATCCCATCACCAGATGCGGAAGGTTCTGTGGCAAGAATGACGGCCTCATCACCCAAAGCCTGGCGAATCATCTCCATGGCTAATTTCATATCGGGGGCGGTGAAGGTTCTTGGACGCATGTATTTTCTTTATGAGAAGGGTGAAAATTATCCCCATACTATTACACAGTACAATAACTATATCAAGAGAGCTGTCTGCAACAGGGAGGATTCGTCCGCAAAAGTCACGGTAATGGGAATAGCAGTCACCTTAAGCTGCATTTCAGCAGGCAATTTGACAAAATCTTTTTCCGTTGTCACCATTAACGCATTATGAATCCTTGCTTTTTCCACTATTCTATCCAGATCGCTTTTTTTGAAGACATAATGATCAGGGTAGGAAAAAGTTTCTTTAATCTGGCAGCCTATTTCCTGTAGCGTACGGTAAAATTTGCGAGGACGCGCTATCGCACAAAAAGCGATAATATTTTCAGTTGTGATTTTCGGGTTCACGATAACAGGGGTGGTTTTGGCGTATAACACAGGCAGCGAATCAGGAAAAAGCGTTAATATCTGCTGTTCATCTTCCCCCATCATGATAAGGCAGGAAGCACGTTTTACTGCCTGCTTTATCGTTTCACGCATAGGTCCCGCAGGAATCAGTCGCTGGTTGCCAAAACCATACATGCCGTCTATCACCAGTAGGGAAACATCCTTATGAATGGTGGGATTTTGGAAGCCATCATCCATAATAATGATTTCCGCACCTTGTTTAATCGCTGCTTCTATGCCAGCAATGCGGTTTTTGGAGACGATGGTAGGCAGCACCTCCGCTAGTAATAAAGGTTCGTCACCGACTTCCAGTGCGGTGTGCAGGGTTTTATCGACTTTCAGAGTTCCGCTATTTTGGCTTTTATAGCCACGCGAAAGAAAAAAAGCCTTTTTGCCCTGTGCTTTAAGTAATTTGCCTAAACTTATGGCTACAGGGGTTTTTCCTGCTCCGCCTGCTACCAGATTACCAATACAGATAATGTGAACAGGGAATTTCTGGGGAGTGGTCAAGGCAATGCGTATCATTACGCCCAGGCTATAAAGTAGCGAGGCAGGTAATAAAAGGCTGGAGATGAGTGTTCTGTATTTCCAGAAATCAGGAGTACGCATAATTGTTCAGAAGTAGCTTTTAACTAATTGGCTTATCGCAAGAATTGCTCCGCCTTTAGACTTTGCCTGCTGTTTTGCATTCGCTATCATTATAGCCTTTTTTTCAGGAGATTGGAACAGTTCTTTTACCTGTTCTGCCAGATTTTTACTATTCTCTATGGTAATAATGGCGTTTTGTTTATGGAGATCCTCTACAATCCCGGTAAAATTATGGTAGTGTAACCCTGTTACCATAGCACAGCCAATACGGGCTGGCTCTAGTGGATTCTGCCCTCCGTGCGGTATCAGGCTGCCTCCCATAAATACCACCTCGCTTAAGCGGTAAAAGAGTCCCAATTCACCCATGGTATCGGCTATATAAAAGTGCGTAGCTTGCTCTATAGGCTGGTTTTTGGAGCGTTGCATCGCCATGTAGCCCGCCTGCTCGACAAGGTTTGCAATTTCATCCCCTCTTTTCGCATGACGCGGAACAATAACCGTAAGTAACTCGGGAAAATCCTGTAATAAGAGGGTATGAGCCTGAATCAGTTGGCTTTCTTCGCCCTCATGCGTACTGGCAGCAAGCCAGACGGGGCGTGTGCCTAACTGGTTTCTTAAAGATGCCAGCTCGGTTTCATTACCAGTTAAAGCAGGGGCATCATATTTCAGGTTACAGACGGCATTGATGCGATCAAGTCCTGAAGCGTTCAGATGCTGCTTGTCCTGCTCGCTACCCGCAAAGCAGAAGTCAAAACATTGCAATAGCTGGCGAATAAAGGCAGGAGCGAATTTCTGCCATTTCTGAAACGAGTTGGCAGACATGCGGGCATTAATAACGCCTAAAATCACGTTACGTTTTTTTGCCTCCATCAACAGATTAGGCCAGAATTCGGAATCCACCATTATTCCCATATCGGGTTGCCAGTAATCCAGAAAGCGTTTGACGGCAAGTGGCGTATCCACAGGTGCAAACTGGTGAATCACACCTTCAGGAAGTTTATTCTGCATCAGTTTTTCGGAAGTGACTGTCACGGTAGTTAGCAGGATTTGAAGGCGAGGGCATTCGTGAGAGAGATGCTGGATAAGGGGTAGAACGGAATTGGCTTCCCCCACACTTGCCGCATGGATCCAGAGCAGTTTTTTGCTATTATCCCGTTTTCGTGATGCCACACCCAGCCGTTCACCGAAACGCCCGGGATGTTCTTTGCCCTTTTTAAGCCTGAATCTTAAGAATAAAGGCACAAAGGGAGATGCAATGAGAGAGAGATAATAGTAAAGATAATACATATCGCATAGCTAAAGAAAAAGGCTAAAAAGTCAATAGGTTTCTTCAGCAATTCTAAAAGTAATTTCGGCTAAAAATATTTTGTAATTTCATCACAGTATTTAATAAAAACCATTTAAGTATAATTTTTTGCTTTACTTTTGCTATTTTTGATGTTTTTCAGTTAT